>Ga0247809_1000783_pt1 | contig 14243 bp, 9 predicted proteins | sample UWRJL104311B1_FD_180951 | JGI IMG/M metagenome (GOLD analysis project Ga0247809, IMG submission 180951) | Plant litter microbial communities from Arlington Agricultural Research Station in Wisconsin, United States - UWRJ-L104-311B-1 | ecosystem: Environmental > Terrestrial > Plant litter >...
ACTATCTGTGGCCGTAATGAGCTTCGTATATTCATCAACCTGTTGTTCATCCCGCTGCAAATAATCATCAAGAACCTTCAAGATCCCCTCCCCATCTCGATGCAAAGCCATCATCTTGTCAGCCTTGTCATTCGTAAAAGTCCTCAGGTCCGGTCTGAAGTTAAAGCGATTGGCAATGTCAACAATGTTGAACATCTTCTCCAAGCAGTAGAGATGCATATAGCCCGCGTTGTGAAACGGATCGTATTTGAAAACTGGATCACTTTCGTAAAGCCAGTCTTCGCTGAAAGTGACGCGAAATTCGCCGGTGCGTAGGGACTTTGTAGGACATTGTGCGTAGCGACACTGGGCGCCGTGTTTCTGAGACGGGTATCGTGATGCTGAGTCCGCTGGAACGCGTTGGAGCCATAGAGTCAGATAAGAATCCTTGTAAGTGGGACGACCGTACTCCATGTGAGGTCGGTTTAAGGGGTGACATTGGAGGAATTCGCCTATTTGATCTACACTGTAGCGTTCTTTGGGGTTTAGTTCTCCATCCTTTGAGTATTTGAACAACGTCCCTGAGTCACCAAACCATGGCGTAGGAACTTGATCTGGTGACAGCGTATCATACAAAGTAGCTAATCGCTCCGTAGTTTCTTCCATCCTCTTCGTGCGTTTACTCTTATCGTTCGCAGTTTGCTGAGACATCGGTACATGATTCAAACGGAGATCTCCAAACCGGTCCGTCTGATAAGAGTGTCGAAGAACACCAGAGATTTTGATATTTGATACTCCATGATCGGCTGAGCTGAAAGATGGCAAGTTCCCTGGTCGTGAAGTTAGCGGACTTGGACCATTATATTCAATTGCTGTCATTTTCCTGGTCCGGAGACGATTTGGAGCAGTAGCGGCGGCTTTTGATGCTGCGTTTGCGGCTTTGTTGAGGCGAAGAATGGTGGCATCGTCAAACTCGCCAAGAACTTCATCGATGATGCGTAGTGCTATTGAGGCGTCTTCAAAATGGTTGAGGATGTGATTTTGGTACTTGTAGTCTTCGTGAGAAGGAATCGTGGCGGCAGGTAGTTGTCTACATGAAAGTTCAATCTTTGGTGGCGTAATTCCCCTTCCTAAATTCGTGTTGATTTCTCTCCTTGGCGATATTTGTCGATTGAGAAACTGGTTGTGACTTCTTGTCACGGGGGCCTCTATGACTTGCTGGAAAGCTGGTGAAGATGGCATAGATTCGTGCTGCGGCATGCATGTCCCGCTTGTGGGATTTTGTAGATGTTGTGTATATTGCGGTTGCTGTGTCAAAGGCATATCCAAAGGATAAGGACTAGTAGATGAAAACTCATTTGGGTCAGGGTAGATCGTTTCATTACTCAGTAGTCGAGGATCAATCACGTTAGGATCGACAGTAGTCGGATATATGTCCGTTGAGAAATCGTACTCACCGAAGGGCCACTCATCTCCAACGTTCAAGTGATTGAAATTCGAAATCTTCTGGAGTTCATCGTCGCCGTATGGGCGATCATGATGGTGGTTTTTCGACATGTGCTTCCAGTCGTAGGGTAGGCTTATTGTGTAGAGCAAGAGTGATGTATGAGAGAGAAACAAAATGCGGGAATCATTCTTAAAAGTATGTATATATTTGACTGCCTACCTGAAGATATGACAAGGAATATGATAAATAGTTAGTATGTACGAATAAACAAACCTTTGTCCCCGAACACAATTGGAGTGAAGGAACTTGACATCTGCTTTCACAACGCTATTGTTGTTCAACACCGAGGCTGTGTCTTCGAGTATTTGAATTGTGCGACTGAGCCAAATGACTAAGAATTGGGCAATGGAAATCTGACAATGGTTTACGATAAAGGAAGTATGATCAGAGCAGCCACGATTGGGCAATGTGCTCTTTGTCTCAAGTCGAACTCCAGCTCAAAGACATGGGCTGAATAGGCCACAGTTATATGAAGTAATGGCGTCCCCGAAGTACGTGTCACACCTGCTGGAAGTGACACTTCTCACCCTTTACTAAGCACTTGGGTGAACGATGCTCGTAAGGGAACATGTGTTTATGAAACACTGTCCATGTATGAAAGCATTCCTAGCATACGGGAAGTGCACGTCGACAGCGAGAGTAGGTAATATTCGATTCTAATAAAGCACAGTCAGTCATGTGTCCGACGCATGAAGGCATAGATGCAATGAGAAGGAGTAGATATAGCCATAATCAGAACAGGTCTCCAAGATGTATCCTCAATATGAATTAGGAACAGGTCTGTGATCTTGCGTTTTTCTCATCATTTTGGCTTCGAACGCTTCTTCTTGTGATAACAATAATAGAAGATTGTACTTACATTAAGTCGTGTATTGGATTGTGATTGACGCGACGATGGACAGATAAAGCTGACTTGGGGAGCTGCAGGAGCCTCCAGCGCGGCTGGACGTCCCAATGTGTCATATGACCATTGTCATAGAATTTCCTATGATCCAACTTTTCACCTAAGTACGCATACTGCACATTGTTATGGAATTGTCTGCTTTGGGCGGCGTTGTTGTTGTCGGAGTGGAAGTAGCAATGTTGATTGAAGGAAAGAGGAAAAGAGTTGCAAAGAAAATAAAAAAGACTTAATAGGTGGAAGAGCTTGGACCTGTTCTCCTGCACGTGATTAACGTTGACATCACTGAAGATCCACTCACTATTGAATGGACCCTGGCCGTTGAATTGGAAAGAGTCCCAAAATGTCAAAGTTGATTGATTCCTGTACCTTGCATCTTGCCAACTTTCATTCCTACCATTATCACTTCATTATTGCTGCGTTGACCATTTGTGTATCTGTTGTACACTTTCATTGAGTTGGTGGACATTTATACTTGCTCGAAGAAGTTTGCGGATGAATTCATGACCTGTCCCTCATGCGCCGAGGGGCTTCAGTAATCACCTATATTTCCGGGATACCTAGCATCAAAGGCCCGCAATCATGGCGGAGGACAACCCAGAGTTGAGGCACAAGCTGGAAGAGCTTGATCACGAACTAGAGGTATGTTTAAGGCATGGCAGTACTCTGGTGCACTTGTTGCGCCGTCTTCTCGACTTTATCCAGAAAAGACCGGTCACGGTGTATGCATATATGTCTACAGTCAGCTAATACCTAGATTCCTAGGAGGGCGACATTACAGAAAAAGGGTGAGTAGATTTGACAGGAGAGAATTCGCTCGAAGCTTTGAGATGGTGCTGATTATCTCTAGTTACCAGAAAAGAAGAACTATACTACTTTCACAGTATCTCGGGTCTCCTGCAATCGCAAACGAGTTGAAAGGTCTTCGAATCCACTCTGCAGACGACAGTAGTCACCCTTCGAACGATGGCTCTCGAAGTGCGTCTCTCGCCGCACTCAATGGGGCTGCGTCGAGTCAATATGGCACGCGACCTGACATACCGGCACAATCCCCCGCGCGAATTTCTTCCGCCGCAAGATTAGACACAATGGCAAGCGACTATAGCTATGGGGATAACAGACATCCCAATGAAGGATATCATCTAGGAGGAGCTGAGATGAGGTTTTCGAATCATGGTAATCAGAATTTGGGTGTGCCATACAACCGCGACTCCATGTTCCCAGGAACGGATAGATCTGGCGAACCAAGTATGACTGCTACCTCAATGGGGTCTGGCGCCCATTATGCATTCAACCCCGATCTCCAACAAGGATATGTCGAACATCAAGCAGATCCATATCAGAGTCATGCAGCGACTATGATGGACTCACATGGAACAATGCTGGGCGAGTCGCAGCAAGGGTACTTCTCCGACTTTGCAGGCCAGCAAGGCTACGACCATCAGCATAGCAACTCATATGGCGGGGGACCACATAGATATTCGTCTAGCGACGCATTCTCGCCTACTGCTGCGATGGCACCACCAATGCTGACTACGAGTGATTTACCTCCACCTGCAGCATTGGAGTACCAGATGCCACTCGAACCTCGTGATGTTCCTTTTGCTGTTCATGATCCTCGAGACTCCAATATACCTATGTCAACATTTGACAACATTGCTGCTGTACTTCGTCATCGCGGCAAGACAGCTGCAAAGTCTCCAGCCTACTGGGTTCTAGACGGAAGAGGAAAGGAGATTGCGTCAATAACATGGGACAAACTGGCATCTAGAGCTGAAAAAGTTGCCCAAGTCATTCGAGACAAAAGTTCGTTGTATCGTGGAGATCGTGTCGCGCTGATTTATAGAGATGCTGAAGTCATCGACTTTGCGATTGCGTTGCTTGGATGCTTCATAGCAGGCGTTGTAGCTGTTCCGATCAACGACCTCGAGGATTATGGAAAACTTAATGTTATTTTGACTTCGACACAGGCCCATCTCGCACTCACTACAGACTTCAATTTGAAAGCATTCCAGCGAGATATCACAACACAAAAGCTCAATTGGCCACGCGGAGTGGAATGGTGGAAGACGAACGAATTTGGCAGCTTTCATCCAAAGAAGAAAGAAGAGACACAGGCACTGACTGTCCCCGATCTTGCATACATTGAGTTCTCGAGAGCTCCAACTGGTGATTTACGTGGTGTAGTCATGAGCCACCGAACCATCATGCACCAAATGGCATGTTTGAGTGCTGTCATATCCACTGTACCAACCAAGAGTGGCGATACCTTCAACTTAGCCCTGAGAGACAAGGATGGGAGAGTTATGGCGAGCAAGGGCAATCATGGTGAAGTACTGCTATCGTATCTAGATCCTAGACAGGGCATCGGAATGATTATGGGTGTCTTGTTGACGGTGTATGGTGGGCACACCACTGTTTGGATGGAGAATAAGGCAGTCGAAACGCCAGGTCTCTATGCACATCTCATCACCAAGTATCGAGCCACCTTGATGCTTGCGGATTATCCAGGATTGAAGAGAGCAGCATATAACTACCAACAAGATCCTATGACAACAAGGAATTTCAAAAAAGGAATAGAACCAAACTTCCAGCACGTAAAACTGTGTCTGATCGATACTATCACCGTTGATAGCGAGTTCCACGAGGTGTTGGCGGACAGATGGCTACGACCTATGCGAAACCCAAGAGCTCGGGAATTGGTTGCGCCGATGCTGTGTCTTCCGGAGCACGGAGGAATGGTCATTAGTATGCGCGACTGGCTCGGAGGAGAGGAACGTATGGGTTGTCCTCTAAAGTTGGACATGGGTTCTGATTCTGATTCGATCGATGAGAAGATCGAAGAAAAAGAGACACCCTCGCCAGGCTTTGGAAGTCTGATTGGTGGTGGCAACAAGACAAAGACCGAGCACAATGAAAGAACCGAGTTGAGCGAGGTGTTGCTTGACCGCGAAGCCCTAAAGACGAATGAAGTAGTGGTTGTTGCAATAGGCGAAGAAGCGAGAAAGAAAGCGGGCACAGAACCTGGAACAGTCCGAGTAGGCGCGTTCGGCTACCCAATCCCAGATGCTACTTTGTCTGTTGTAGACCCAGAAACTGGGTTACTTGCTTCGCCGCATTCTGTTGGTGAAATCTGGGTTGATTCGCCATCTTTATCTGGAGGTTTCTGGGCTTTGCCGAAGCACACCGATCAGATCTTTCACGCCCGACCCTATAAGTTTGAGCCAGGAGATCCCACCCCCACATTGGTTGAGCCAGAATTTCTACGGACAGGACTTCTGGGTACTGTCATCGAAGGTAAGGTCTTCATCCTTGGGCTCTATGAAGACCGACTACGGCAGAAAGTCGAGTGGGTTGAGCATGGAGCCGAAATTGCGGAACACAGATACTTCTTCGTTCAGCACATCATTGTCAGCATCATGAAGAATGTACCAAAGATTTATGATTGTTCTGCCTTTGATATCTTCGTCAACGAGGAGCATTTACCGATAGTGTTGCTTGAATCACAGTCTGCATCTACGGCCCCAGTACAATCGGGTGGCCCACCACGACAACTAGATACAGCATTACTTGACTCCTTATCAGAACGATGCATGGAAGTTCTGCTGCAGGAGCATCATCTCCGCGTATACTGTGTGATGATCACGGCTCCGAATACCTTGCCAAAAGTTCTAAAGAACGGCCGAAGAGAAATCGGGAATATGCTTTGTCGGAAAGAATTCGATCTTGGTAATCTTCCTTGCGTACATGTCAAGTTTGGAGTTGAGCGAGCTGTTCTGAATTTACCAATTGGTGTCGATCCTATGGGTGGTATCTGGTCGCCTGTCGCCTCCCAGACACGGCAAGACTTACTAGCAACGGTGGAGAGGCAGTATTCCGGTATTGATGTCCACGAAGTAGTTATTGACGATCGGACTTCGACACCATTAAATAACTTCTCGAGCATTGTAGATCTGCTCCAATGGAGAGTAGCTCGTCAAGCTGAGGAGTTGGCTTATTGCACAATTGATGGCAGAGGCAAGGAAGGCAAAGGTATAACGTGGAAGAAACTTGACACAAAGGTCGCAGCTGTGGCGATATACCTGAAGAACAAGATCAGAGTGAAGGCAGGAGATCACCTCATTCTCATGTATACGCACTCGGAAGATTTTGTCTTCGCTGTTCATGCATGTTTCTGCCTTGGTATCACAGCAATACCTATGGCGCCACTCGACCAGAATCGATTGAACGAGGATGCCCCTGCGTTTCTCCATATGGTCAAGGATTTCAGAGTAAAGGCTGTACTCGTTAACCATGATGTTGATCAATTGTTGAAGCAGAAAGTGGTATCACAACATTTGAAGCAGTCTGCACAGGCATTGAACATTGTTGTTCCCACACACTACAACACAACAAAACCAAGCAAGCAGAGCAATGGGTGCAGAGATCTTGGTTTGACGATGCAGCCCTCGTGGGTGAGACCAGGCTATCCTGCCCTGGTATGGACGTACTGGACTCCAGATCAGAGAAGGATAGCCGTGCAGCTCGGTCATGACACAATCCTAGGCATGTGCAAAGTACAGAAAGAGACCTGTCAAATGACAAGCTCAAGGCCAGTATTGGGTTGTGTGAGAAGCACCACTGGTCTTGGATTTATACACACATGTTTGATGGGAGTTTATGTGGGAGCTCCATCATATCTCGTATCTCCTGTCGAGTTTGCACAAAATCCGATGTCTTTATTCTTGACTCTGTCACGATACAAGATCAAAGATACTTACGCCACACCTCAGATGCTCGATCATGCAATGGCAATCATGCCTGGAAAGGGCTTTGGGTTACATGAGTTGAAGAACATGATGATTTCTGCCGATGGACGACCAAGAGTTGATGTCTTCCAGAAAGTGCGGTTACACTTTGCAGGCGCGGGTCTCGATCGTACGGCAATCAACACTATCTACTCCCATGTACTGAATCCTATGATTGCTTCGAGGTCGTACATGTGCATCGAGCCTATCGAGATGTGGCTGGATACTGGTGCACTTCGACGAGGTATGATCTACCCTGTAGATCCGGATACCAATCCCAAATCATTACAAATACAAGATTCTGGAATGGTTCCCGTATCAACGAGGATCGCCATTGTGAATCCCGAAAACCGAACTTTGTGTCATGATGGAGAATACGGTGAGATATGGGTGGAGTCGGAGGCCTGTGTGCGAGCGTTCTATGGGTCCAAGGATGCTTTCGATGCTGAGAGGTTCAGTGGGCAGATCTTGGATGGTGATCAGAATATCACCTATGTCAGAACTGGAGACCTCGGCTTCTTGTACAATGTCAGCAGGCCAATCGGACCAGGAGGCGCACAGGTCGATATGCAAGTACTATTCGTGCTTGGCAGCATTGGAGAGACCTTCGAGATCAATGGCTTGTCTCATTTCCCGATGGATATTGAGCTGTCGATCGAAAAGTGTCATCGTAATATTGTGCCTGGTGGGAGGTACGTGTATTTCATGTTTTGTTGTTCGTTTGCTAACACAATCTAGTGCTGTGTTCCAAGCTGGTGGCCTGATTGTTGTGCTGATCGAGGTCGCAAGGAAGGCATATCTGGCTTCCATCGTCCCAGTTATTGTCAATGCTATTCTCAACGAGCACCAGATAGTAGTCGACATTGTAGCATTTGTCAATCGTGGTGACTTCCCACGATCACGCCTTGGGGAGAAGCAGCGAGGTAAGATTCTGGCAAGCTGGGTGACAAGGAAGATGCGCACGATGGCTCAATTTGGCATTCGCGATGCCGACTCCGCGCTGTCGGATGTAGCAGAAACCATGGAGCCTCGCAGCAAAGTGGCGAGTTTGAGAAATGGAAGTGTGATTGCGAGCAGTTTGCGAAATGTTGATACTGCACCACAAATCATCGAACAGCGAGAGTTGGAACAGCAGCAAATACGGGAACAGCAATATCAGCAACACAGCGCATCCATTCCTATGCCAGCCGGTATCTCCGAAATGCCGGCCTTCAACTACGACGAACCACTAGAGTCGCCTAAGAAGACTGAGTCCTTCAACGATGCAACACCAATAGCTGATCCACACGGTTTCCAATTCGAATTACCCACAAACAGCTACGAGAACAAAGGCGAATATCTATCACGCAAAGATGATACGCCTGCTACTGCGCTTCCAGAGGTTCCACCACCCAAGATCGCTTCGCATAGACCATTGAGTCCAGCTCCTAAGCAATTAGAGGCGCATGAAGGCGATCTGTGGAGTTTGCCCAGTCAGCAAAGGGGAGGGTTGAGGGTACAGAACGCGGATGTGGATATCGAGGAGGAGGATCAGACGTGGAAGAATGATGCGATTATGTATCAGAATCTAGCTGGTCGTCCGTAAAAGACTATAAGTAGGAGGATCATTCGGAAGGTGTGGCGTGTAGGAGTTGATGGGCTAGGATGTGGGTGACGGAGGGATGAGTATAAGTAGTGAATGGCAATTGATGCGATTTGGATAGAAGCATAGGCGATTGGTGTTGGTGCGCTATTGTTGCGTTGATATGTGGGCATTGTATCGGTTTATAGCCAATATACATATTGTTGAAGACATTTGCTATTCGCCCCTAACGATCTCTACACTCAATTATGCGAGCTTGCATCTTCAGAAAAGTGTATTCATTCTTGCAACATTCTCTCACAATTCTGCAACGACATGGGGAAAAGCCACTTTGCAAAACAGATTATCAGCCTTACGCCATACATGCTCGCAAGAGTTGCAAAACATGTCGAATCACAAGTCGTTCTTGCTACAATAATCGGACACGCCGACCAAGGTAAGTACTAGGTTTAGCGCCAAGCGGGGGTCAGGTAACGACGAGTCTCCGACTCTCAACAAGCATGCCTACTTAAGATCAGTACCTTACCTAGAATTCAGATCGCTATATCATATCGTATCATCTACTCGTTCTGTCCGTACGAGCAACTTGGTGCTAGATCATATTAGCCGCGCCTCGAAGACACAATCTCGCCCATTCATCACGTGTCACTGATTCACACCATCTCATCGAGCGCGACGGAGTATTACACGGACGGCTCTATTCCGAGGGAAGTCGAGTCGGTGTAGTCAATACAATCCTCTTGTTGCACGCCTTTGTTGAACTTAGAGACATTGTTATCGAGTCAGAAGTACGCAGTAGTTGTCGGGGCGACGTGCGCACTTGATATCAGGTGGAGATGGGAGGCAGTAATGGTGCAGGAGCCACGAATGGAACTAGCGCGAGTAGTGGCTATCAGCATACTTTGCAAGTTATTGTATTGGTATGTTGACTGCTCTTCTCAATAATGTGAAGCCGAATGCGTGGTTCTGCGCATCGCGCCATTATGCATATGGTCACGTGCTATGGCCGAATATATCATTCGTCCCCGGTGCCAACTTTCGTGAGCTGAGGGACTTTGAGAAAATGTTTCCAAAATGCTGACATTGATATGATAGGGCTCAGGAGGGGGTCCTATAGAATCCAACACAACCGCATTTCTCGTTCGGTCAACAGCCACAAAATGGGAAAGAGGCTCCCTCCTTGCCGTAGACGCAGGCGTCCATCTCTCGTCAATAGTCGACATCCTATCATCCTATCCACCATACAAAGCCTCCGAAACCTTCCAGAATCTTGTTAACGATGAAGAAAGTTTACCGGTGTTCAACTCGGTCAAAGACGCACCTGTCATTCTCAGAGAGGGGCCCTTCAAAGGCTTAGAGTTACCAATGAAATCGAAAGAGGCAAACGCGGGCTGGATAACGAGGAGCTTAGTTGATACTTTCTTGATTACGCATCCGCATTTGGATCATATCAGTGGGTTTGTGGTCAATACCGCTGGTCTCGGAGGATCAAGACCAAAGAGATTGGCTGGATTACCGGGAACCGTGGAAGCTTTCAAAAATCATATTTTCAATGTAAGCATACCGTTCACCTCGAGACTTTTCGACTGTAGTTGTCTTTCCAATACGGACGTCATTACGAGATGGAGGGACTGTTAAGAAGTGCTCCTGCAGCTTGCCGAGACATGATCGAATAGGTGCTGACAGTATGATAAACAGAATGTGATATGGCCCAACTTATCTGATGAAAATAATGGAGCTGGACTTGTCACCTATATGAGGTTAGTGGAAGGAGGGTCACTTGCGATTGGAGACGGACAGGGTAGAGGCTATGTAGAAGTCTGTGAAGGCCTCTCAGTCAAGACGTGGAGTATTTTCCCCGCAAATCCTCTAACACGTGCACTCACTAATTATCTGTAGGTGTCTCTCATGGTCATTGTATCGAACAAAATCACGTTCACACAGGATCTAGACGTTCCTCTTCACCAGCCGCCGCCTTTGAGAACCCCTCTACATCACGGAAGAAATCACTTTCTCATTCACAAGCCTCACTACCATCTCCTCTACAACAATCATTCCGCAAAAGTGGTTCAGCATCACCATTCACGTCTCGAAAACCCTCAATAGCAACGTCAGAACACCTCCACCGAGCAGATTCTTTCCAGTATCCTGCGAGCCAACCACCCTTTTGCGTCTACGACTCCTCAGCATACTTCATAAGGTCTCTAGCAACCGATCATGAGGTCCTGATCTTTGGTGATGTGGAGCCAGACAGCATTTCACTTAGTCCCAGAAATCGACAAGTCTGGAGAGATGCGGCGCCAAAGATTGCCAAAGGCTTACTCAGAGGCGTGTTCATCGAATGCAGTTACCCCGACTCACAACCTGAAGAGACTCTGTTCGGACATCTGAAGCCATGGTTCTTGATCGAAGAGCTCAAAGCGCTCGCCGAAGAGGTGACTCTGTTCAAAAGGGGAGAGAAGATCAGCGAAAAAGACAATGGCAAGAAACGCAAGCGTTACAGCAATGGCGCCTCATTCGATGAAGCCCGAGTAGGAGGAAGACGCCGCTCATCACGAACGTCACAACTGAGTTCAACATCGACAATCACAGACGGCGTCATGTCCTCTCCACCACTACCCACGTCTCCATCGTATCTCTCCACGATCGAGGCAGATCTCCTGTCTCCGAGTAGTCTACCGCACGAGTCACCCTTAAGGATACAGACGCAAGTAGAGAAACCCCTGAGAGGTGTGAAGGTCGTGGTGATACATGTCAAAGATAGGATAGACGATGGAGAGCCGGCGGGGAAGGTGATTTTGAGGGAGTTGTGGGAATATGAGGAGGAGGTGGGGCTGGGATGTGAGTTCGTGATTGCGAGGAAAGGGGAGAGTGTGTTTTTGTGAGGGAAAGGGGGGCGCAGAGAGTGAGTGTGTGATCAATTGTTGAGCTTATGTTGTCAATTGCATCTTGCGAGTCTGGAGTTGGAGATGGGGATGGGGTTGAAGTTGTTGTAGCTTATGTTAGGCGTCTAGATGCAGAGTCGTAAGGTTTTCGTACATGTGATATCCTGTAGGTAGTTAATTGACTCGGCCTTATACCACTTCTGCACGAAATAAGTACTTGACTTGAAGACCTACCTGGTTGGTTCATTATCTGTCGGTGATGTATTTGTTTGCAATCGAAACTTATCTCCTTATATTGTAGCCATGATCACGACAAGCATTAAAACAGTTTCAAACTAAGCGATGGAGTAGAATGCATCGTATTTCTTTATCATGTTATTATTAAGTCCTCCACTAGCGCCTCTGATTCTTCCATATAGTACTCATAGGCACCTTCATCTTCCATGCGTGTACATCCCCGTCATACTATCATTGTCACTTGCACCTCTCCATGCAAGAAAACTTTGGGACGCTATCGTACGCCAGGTGTGAAAACAAGAGCAAATTTTTAAAAACAACACCATGGCCCCATGCAGATGCCACAAAAGGCTCAAAAACTTTCCCGCATGTAAAACTCCAGAAACGACCTTTCTAATGCAGGCTCGTGACAACGCAAATATGGGTATAAGGATCGTGGGTACCAGTACTCTAAAATGCGAGTAAAATGGTGAAATATTCGTGAAAGTCGTCATTTAAAATGCAGGAAAAAAACTCGCTAAATCGCTCATGCAGATGCTTAAGGAGAGACGTGATGAGTGTGTTGTTGTAACATTATTATGTGAGGTTGACCTCAAGAAGTATCGGCAAATTCGTAAAAGTCGTAAATTTTAGGTTTCGCGTTCCTTACCCTTGCCAGTGTGCCCGGCAGGAATATCATGCTCATATTGAAAGGGTTGATTTGTGGGTGGTGGGAAAGTGAGATGCTTGTTGTCCGGAGAGATGCGCTCAATCTTGGGAACAGACTCAAGAGATGTGTGTTCCGTATGTCCAAATGATTCACCAAGATATGGTTGCTGCTGATCATAGTTGAAATTGGATGGGAGGGTCCTGGACTGCATGTTAAATCGATCCGCCTCACCATACAGTGGTCGGATGAACGAACCCTCCGAAATTGTTGCCCATATGGGTCTCGTAGAGAGTGAAGTCGTCCCCCTGCTCGCTATAGATGATGCTGCCCTCACCATAGTGTGAAGAGGCTGGTGAGTTGTAGCCACCATACTGTCCACCCGGGGATGGCACACCCAGATAAGTCGTGTTGTACTGGTCAAGGCTCAAGGAGCTACCGATAGACATGGAACCCAGATGCTCTTGGCTGTATGTAAAAGCTGGCTGAGAGTATGGCGAGTAAGTGAGTGTATTCGTATACTGATCATCAAGATGGTATGCATTGCCTTCAAATGTCGGGAACGAGGCAGTGCGTTCTGGCTGGACCCATCCCATACGGCTTCTGAACATTGTGACCATATCGATGGGATACTCCATGAGATCAAGTGGTGTTTGCATGCTACTGTCCGCACCAGCAACGCTGATGGAGAAAACTCGGCGAGCGATCTCTTCGATTGGACCTAGTGACAAGCTTCCGAAATACGCAGCACCGACTTCAGGGAATAAAGGCTCAACGACAAGTGCGACCGTATAGTAGTGTGCAAGTATGACCAGAGCGGAAGGAGAGCCATGAGTCTGCTGCAAAAACAGGACTGGTAACCAGAACAACCAAGAGCGGAGTGGAGTCAGCATCTCAAAGCGCTGAGCTGCGGTGTGACTTGGTGAAACCTTTCGTACACCCCGAATGAATGTCATGAGTTGTTGCACAGATTTGACATCCTCCCGGTTTGCCTTCAAGTATCCTTCCAACTTCTGCAATTGTGTATAGGCTCGTTGCAGTGCATCCAAATCTGCCTTTCGTGGAGCGCTGGGCTTCTTGGCTCCTGGATTCGGCGATGGTGGCGCGGTTGGGAAGGTGCTTTGTTCGGCAATGAAATCACCAAATTGGGACTCATGCTTCCATGGCTGCATTGCGTCAATCACCTGGCCATTGTTAGTCCAAGTGTTTCACGCCTTGTTACGAGGGACTTACAGAAGATGTACCGTGCATGAGCTGAGTCCATCCACGCCTGTATGATATGTCAGCTGTGTCACATTCCAGACTGTTGAGAATCTGCTTACCACTCTGTTGACTGCCACGACAGAAGCATGGAAGCAGCCAAGACGGCATCGGAGTTCTGCGCGGAAAAGGCTCCAATAGCCTCGTGTAAACCTTTCATTGCGATACCTCTATGCTCATATGCCATGTTTGCAGTGATAGGGCACTCTGTCAACCATGCAAGATGACTGGCAGAAAGTGCGAGAAGAGCATTCATGACAAATGGATGGCTTGAACCGATCTTGATGAATAGTGGGATTTGTCTGGTCCAGATAGTGAAGCTACCAGCACCATGCATTGCCAACTCGCTTGAAATAGAGGCAACATGGTGGATCAAGCGTAGATCCTCAACAGAGTAGTACTGTGGCTGTGGAGGTGGGTAAATGTACAAGTCGGGAAATGGGAATGTGCCAGTTTGTT
>Ga0247809_1000786_pt1 | contig 14205 bp, 15 predicted proteins | sample UWRJL104311B1_FD_180951 | JGI IMG/M metagenome (GOLD analysis project Ga0247809, IMG submission 180951) | Plant litter microbial communities from Arlington Agricultural Research Station in Wisconsin, United States - UWRJ-L104-311B-1 | ecosystem: Environmental > Terrestrial > Plant litter >...
AGCTTCCATTACTGTGATCTGCTGAGGTTCCAATTTGGCAACTTTTGTGACATCTCTGAAAAGCTCAGATAGAAATTCCGAATTAGGAACCGTGATTGGGGTACTGTTTAAGTTTTGATATACCGCTGAACTGGCTATGACTCCTAGGATCTGATCTCCATCTTCGATCGCAGCAGACATCTTCTTGAGAAAAACAGCACCAACACCATCGCCTCTGCAATAACCATCACGTTTGGCATCAAAGGGTTTGCAGGGTCCCATGGGGCTCAAGAATGAAGCTGCAGCTAAGTCTTGAAAAAGCCGCGCGCTGGTCATAATCGACTGCAAAGGTTTCAGTACTACCACAAAACATCTAATATCACACTTTCCTATTTATGAAATTGGCAACTAAGACCAGTGTAAGAAGAAATAACTCATTATACTTACTACACCACCAGCAAGTGCTGACACACATTCCGCACTGAGGATTGTTTTACAAGCCTGATGCACAGCGACAGCAGAAGAAGAACACGCTGTATCGAGAGTTATAGAAGGACCTGTCCAGCCTAAAGAATGGCTAATTCTTCCAGCGATAAAAGCCCTCAAGTTTCCAGTAGCAGCAAAGGAAGTGGCTGGATAACATGCAATGTTTTCTTCGTAATTTAGAACTGCCAAATAGTTAGTATTGCCCTTTGTAGCGCTTCTCGCAAAATACAACTATTGCATACCAACAGTACCGAGCCCAATGAAACATCCCACTCGTTTCTCGTGAGTAGGAGAGCGAAAGAACCCTGACTGCTGCACTGCTTGAAGTGCAACCTGCATCATTAATCTTTGTTGCGGATCCATGGAGATTGCCTCTCTCGGAGTCTTCCTCCAAAACTTGTGATCAAATGCGTCGACATCTTTGATAAAGTTCCCAAACCATTTTCTCTTCGGATCGTTGTCACGCCACGCGCTTTCAAATCCAAAGCGATCTCCAGGAATTTCTTCGTGTTGTGATATTCCTTCACATAAAATCTTCCAGAACTGATCGAGATCTTTTGCACCAGCGACTTGCGTCGCCATGTCTATGACAGCTACTTCGTTACCTGAAAATGACTTTGGGTAAACTAGTCTAGACTCTACCTCTGGGTTTCCACTAACAGACACAGTTCGTAATTCTGCAACTTGAATTACCGGTATGCCGAGGCTTCTAACTAAAGTTGGGGGAACGCATCTATCTAGATCAAAAGAAATAGTCATGATTGAGTTCCCAGCAAATTTAAGTTGCATAGCACCGAAAGTCTGATACTAATTTGCGGGTTCTTCGAGCATTTGGAGCTTTCCACTCTGAATATACTCGCCATTCCGATTGGACCGAGTATTCAACACTAGTCAAGATGCATTAGGGTGCTGAAATTGTGAATTTGAATCGCAGAAAGTCAGTAGGTCCTTCAAATCGTCTTGGTAACATATGTTGTGGAAGCGACATTGAGACCGATAGGGGTTGCAGCTATCCCAGCTGCAGTTAGTTGTGGAAGCAATAAGGATTCGATCTTTAGAGGAAAAGTAATAGTCGCCCTATTCTCGTCAAATTCAACTGAAATATATGCCTGGAAATATCAGCCTTTTCCTTCTCCAATATCAACATAACGTGGTTACCTCTGGGAAAGACTTCATCAGGCGTGTCAGCTGAGTTCTAGACTCAATAGAACTCCACATCACAGAGATAGAGGTCCAACAACTATCTAGGCTCTCAAGGTCCGTATTATCCGCATCAACCAGAGCACCTACTAACATAGCCAAACGTATCGCTGCAGATCCAAACTTTCTGATGTCCCCAAATTTTTCGAGCAAGCAATGGCAACGGCACTACAAAGTCCCGTACAGAATCCCAACGTTTCGAAATTATGGGGAACCTTCCCAAAGAGAGCCTCTTTCTGTTCTTTACCCTTTTATCCATTAGCACCAAAATATCTTATGTATTGTGCCAAATGCGTTGCGACAACAATTGGTGTTAATAGACTATTTGGTAGTGGTATTGAGCCCGGAGAAGACTTTCCTGTCGTAAGCCACATATCCAACGCGGAGTATACAGCTTCTTCATTCATGTGGAGTTTTGGTAGTGCTGGTGATATAACTGCACATTGGTGTGGGAGCTCAACTAGAGCTTTTCTGATCCAGCTACATTCCAGCCAATTCAAGAGCTCCGCACAACGTTGAGAAGCTGCCTGATCAGTGATATTCGGGGTCCGTGCTCCAAAAACCAAGAGAGTGGCCTCTAGAGAGTGAATATCTCGTAGTTCCGACATGACTCGTATTACTGACAGAATTGCGTAAAATCTAGGAGGCTCTGATATACTATAGACTTGATGTACAATTAATATCCTTTTAAGGCGAATTGTATGATTGCCTAGTTACAGTAGGAGCGTCCTGATAACTGATAGTTCTCTACTTAATTATCCTTGGCATTGTTCATGGGAAGTCAAATATATAAGGTCTTGCAACATATGCTTACACTGCTGCTCAAAATAATCAAGGTTGTTAAACATGAAGATTCTCTAAGCTCAAAACCTACAAGCACGTTCGTGTCAACTAACTTGAAAACTTCTTTCTCTTGCCAAGAAATATATAATACCCTTGCACAACTAAATTCCACTTTTAAGTAGACTTGAAGAGAACGATGTCATAGTTTGAAGCATTAACAGGATCAAAATTCCGAATTCGTCCTTCGTCCAAACACATATCTGCAAGCACGCAAAAGTAACGGAAATCGCGCAAATTAAAGGCGATATAATCTTAAAACCACTATATTCTTCTTATTTGAGCTGCAATATAGAGATTTGCGCCGCAATATGAAGGACTACTAAGCGAGCAGAACGAACATACCTACATTTCGAGCACGTCAGAGAACTATTCGGCTCCAGGCGTAGGGCTGCTATGCTTAGAAGAGCTCGTGCGAATTCGAGCGAGCTCGGCAGTATATGAACCTTACACTACCTGTAAGTACAGTAAGACACACCCTTGACCTTGGATATGTATGCATGCTGACACCCCGCGGCTGGGCATTACCAACAAGCTTTTGAAAACTTACTGCCAAGTTTACAAGGCTGTAGTTTGCAGATCGGTCCAAAACATCTTCACTAAATACACATATATGTAGCATAGATATGCAATCGGCAAATGGCATCGGTAGAAGATGTTCTATTTCTGCGATTATCGAAATCTAAACATACAGATTTGCTTCTAACATACAGATCCCACTATTCCAATTTCCATTGCCACATTTAATATTGAGTTTGCCACCGCTCCAACATACTTTGTCTTGACTGGAACTCGGTGATCTCCGTCCCATTCAACCACCCTTGCACTCCAGCCCTCACAGGATTCACGTAAAAGTTGCCTATGTAGTTCCAATCCAGGATCTCGCAATCCATGCACGTGTATTGTAGGAATCTCCAGTAGCGGAGCACAGGTAAAGTTAACTCCCAGCTGACCAGGGACACCAAGGTCAGCAGCACTAACAAGCCCAGGTGACGAAATACGAGAGTCGAATGATATCAGTGGCCCTCTACCAGTCAGCAATATGCCAAATCGATAATGAGTGTCGCTGCCATTCCACCCAAATCTCTGCGTCAAAGCTTGCTGCTGTAGTAGTATACTTGCACAAACTTTAGCCCCCTGACTAAACCCCATCAAACCTACCCATTCCCCGGTAGCCCCTTTCATATCATACTCGCGCTTTTCAGCTTCAAGACTACTGTTAATTTCTCTTATGACAGCCTCAGCTTCAATTTCGGGATGATCAGGCTTCCAGCGGAGCCAGCGCCGAAATGGGGCGTAGTTTCTGTACACTGATGTCACATCAGGTCCTGCTGGTGAGTAGAATGGTGCGTTCGCAAAGCAGAGTCGAAAACGGGTCTTCAGTTGGCTGATTAAGACTCGACACTGGGCTCTAAATATTTTGGCATTTGTTCCTCCGCCGTGGAGACAAAGGATCCGAGGCAGATGTAGGGTAGGGTCTGGTATTCTGGGACTTTGAACGTTAATGTTGAATGTAATTCTGAGAAATCTTCAATAGAAAATGTTCGTGCTGGTTAATAAGTGAAAAGATGCGAGGGAGATATAATATCTTGAACGTTAGCTACAATTGAAAATGCTCTATCTGCATCCTATTGCTTCCAGGTTTTCATATTACAAGCATGCTCGGACGAACTACGTGTGCATTTTGCAAATCAAGGGATGCCTGACTTCGTAAAACCCTTCCGTTCGCCACTTTGCAATATAATGCATTGTCAGACGCGGATAATGTGGAAGCTTGACTTAAGAGTTTTAACAATTAGACGTTGTAAAATTTAGTAATCCTCTGCTTAGTGTGATTCACTCTGAGACAATTTTAAATAGACACAATGCAAGGCGTGGATGCCAGTCCTTCACCGTCTAAACATTCCTTATGCGAACCAACTTCTAAACCCCTTATAAGTATGGTCTGACGATAAAATGCTTCATATCTCAACCTGGACTTTGTCTATTTTTTTCTTTTCAGTTCCATTTATTCAAGCAATGGCGACACCAACGAATAATACCACTGGGTACCAACCAGTTTCCGTCGTAAAGGCCCTATACTTTATCACGAACAATTGCCCAAATGAACTTGTGGCGCTAGAAGTTTACAAAGACGGTCATATTGGATCCCCAGTCTTCTACAAAACTGGTGGAGACGGAAGCAGTATTGTCCACCAGGATACTGGGAAAGATATTGATACCGACACTTTGGGTACACAAGGTAGTGTTGTTCGTATGGGGAACGTAAGTACTCAATTATTACCACCCTCCAGCTTTTACTGATGGCATCTTCAAGTTTTTATTCGCAGTTAATGCAGGCTCAAACACTATTTCTACATTCAAGATTAATCCAGCATCGCCCACAAAGCTGCATCTCTTCAGTAATCCTATCAGCACAATTGGCGATTTTCCTGTTTCAATTGGAGTTTCCAAAAGATTATCGCTTGTCTGTGTTGCAACAACTGGTATCCAAAATGGTCTTGCTTGTTACAACTTTGATGAAAAGGAAGGTTTGTCGCCAGATGGATTGGGGATTCGGCCCTTCGGCTTAAATCAATTTAACCCTCCCATCTTCGAAGGAGACGGAGCATCCGATGTGTTCTTTTCAGAAGATGATAAGCTCCTCTTCGTCACTGTCAAAGGAAACATTGTCAATGACAAAGGCTTTCTATCTGTCTACCCTGTGATCTATGGATCAGTAGCAGCCGAGGATATCCGTAGCTCTCCAGACGGTACTAATCTCCTATTTGGCGCTTTCCAGATCCCGGGAACCAACAAACTCTTTGTTTCCGATTCCAAGTTTGGAACAGTCATCTTGAAAATCGAGCATGACTACGAAAGCAAGACTATTGCCAAGACAATAATTCCACCTGGTACAGCTGGCAGCTGTTGGGCGAAATACTCCCCAGTCACTAAATCTGCGTGGGTCACAAATCCTGTGGTGAACAACTTGGTAGAGTTAGATGTGGAGACAAATGCGATTATCTCTCAAAACAACATCACAATCAACAAAACACCAGGCATGCTTGATTTGGTTGTTCCAGGCAACTTTTTGTACGTCCTAGGAGCGGCTACGGGTTCTGATGAAAGCTCATCGATAATCGTTTTGGGTAGGTTCTCTTTTTTCAATCTATTAGCCACCCGTGGCGTGTGGAATTATGATGCTAACTAGGTGAATATCAATAGATATCAGCTCAGGCAAAGTCAAGCAGGTTCAAAATTTTGTTTTCAAAAAAGGTGTTGGGTATAGATCTCAAGGTCTTGAGTACTACGCTTGATTTAATATGAAGGTATTAGTAAGATCACTTTGGTGTAGTGTGTGTTAGATTACTTGTCCAGAACTTTTGGAAATTGAACCCTTTGGCATCCATACTACAATTACTTTTCCTTTTTCGGACCTGTACTCATACATATTTTGTCGTGCATACAAATTACATGAGGATAATTTAATGACCAAGTTAACCTTCAATGGCAATTAGACACAACAAATATTGATATTAGCTTGAGAACTTTACGCTGTATTCTTTATATATTTATCTCACTAAGTATGTCTTCCGGAGATTATCAGAAAATATCGTCTAATTTCCAGTTTTTATTCCGAGTTCATCTACATGAACCACAACAATCTTACCGCCCTCTCTAAATGTCCCTGGTATTGTTTCCGACAGTCCTCCACTTGTTCCTACATACAAAGTACTCTTGTCTTTTTCAGTTCGTCCAAAGACACAAGCAGCGTCAAAATTCCAAAACAGTAGAATTTTTGCTGCCCGCGATGACACTGACTGTCCCGTCTTGAGTGATTAGTTGCGCAACATTGTCGAAGTTCTGAGCACTATAAGCGTTGCCATTTCTGTCAAACGTAAAATCATCCCCCTCCCCATTACGCACAACCAGGGAATAGTCCCAAGTTGCAGTCCCTGCATTATCGCCAAGTAACTGGATGGGAACTTTGCCAAATAATCCTTTCAACGTATTGGTAAAGTAGAGGTATGTTGTAAAAATGTGAATCCTATTAACGCCTAGCACGGTACCCTCAGGTGGAGTCATTAAATATGAAGATAGCACTTGAGTGTACGCAGCAGTTTTGTCATTTACACGCCAAACCACAGCTAAGCCGGGGTCGGCTATCAGAATGAATGGGGTTCCTGGCAGAGGCACCAACCCATTGAGAAGAGCAGCTTCAGGAATTGCTGTAATTGGAATGTCAGTTGCGTTACGCAACACATTTCTGTGTTTGTCGGCTTTGAAAGTTCGCAAATCTACCTCCCAGACGGAAAAGGAGCCGGCAACTAGAGTTGGGGGATTTACAATTCCCACCACTACCGCAAATACGTCCGGCGCTATTTCATTTATGCCAAGTAACGCAGTGGCATTTGGGAAGTGATACACGACCGATGCATTGCCAGCCAGGCCCAAGGTTCAACTACGAGCTTTTTAACTGCAACAACTTTAATATACGCTATTGGAGCTGGAATAACTAGGGGATGAAATGGGTTGACTTTATATATCTCTGGGGCTGTAGCTAAGGTAACGAGGAGGTCTCCACTTGCAAGAGTCGCTACGTTTTCGAGAGCGGTGAGATTTGGGAATTAATAGACGAGATTGAGCGCATTATTTTGATGTGTATAGGGTGGTTCTTCCGGCATTTGCATGCAAGTTCCAGAAAAGAACAAGGAGGATTGAAGAGAAGAACATGATAAACATTAGCACTTGTGCGTCCAAGATGAAAATAACCTCTGCACTATTGCATGTAGAAGAATCTTGAATTGTAAATTATTAGGTAGTAGTTATAGTACTCATTAGCATTTTCGATTACGGTTCTGATATGAAACCTGGCCTTCACGACTAGGTTGGAAATTGCCACTTTATTAATAGACCACAATAATATTATAAAGTGCAATTTTTTTTGATTCATAGAAATAGATTCCGCTCATCATTCTTTGACCTGAAGGAAGGAGGTATAACTTCAAGGCTGACTCTGTGCGGACAAACTCGTCCGAAGGCCGCAGATCCTTGCCGATTTTAAGTTTGGGAATGGTCATCTTTGAAGGCAGACTTCATCTCCTCCCAGATTGGTCTGGAGACCTTCAGCTATCCCACGTAAGCTTTCGCACAAATTTCCAGCTGAATCCAAGCATCTATCATGCAATGAAAGAGCTTGTTTCGTGTAAGCAATGTCTCGGCAGGGGATCACCGATAGACCGACTATGGTTTCATAACACTTCCCCGCAACGTAGCAAATTAAATACAACACATTTCAAATCATATTTAGTCAAGTAAGCCAAGCTTATTATAAGGCTGATAGCTGAGTTCAAGATAAAGCCAGGGCTATTCTGTTCTTTGCTAAAGCGCCAAACTGCGTTTTCAACAAAAGAAAATTCCAGCAAATTCGGCCTCGACCTAGTCTGAGCTTAGTTTGTGGCAAGCTTTTGTTCAATATGTCTACAATATCTCCCCGTCACACCACCACACTTTACTAAAACCGAGTAAGCTTACGTGACTCATGTTCCCGAATCAACAATTATATCGCCTAATCTTGATCTCATGGACTCAGTGAACCCATGTCGGCTTTCAGAAGGCTGAAAACCCTAAATGTGACTTAATAATGGATCTCAGTGAGGCGCAGTGAGTAAGGAGTATCTATAAAGGTTTTGAAGTATCTTTCTTCTTCTCAGCTTGTACACTCATGGTCAACATATTCAAAGTACAAGATATTCCTTCCCACCATATTTTCAAAGCTACCACAGAAATACGTAAAGTAGACGAAGATGGCTACTCAAAATGTAAGTAACAATAATAGGTTATCATTTGCTATAACTAAACTTATCAAGAAAGCGTCTGGATACCCGGTGAATCCTCAATGGGGAAATGGAGGTAAGAGGTTTTGTCAAAACCCAAATTCATAGCATTATACTAAGAAAGCTTAGTGGATCAAAGCATGGATCCTGATTCCTTGCTCCCTTTGAATGCTCCACCTCCACCTGGTGCTTTTCCTCCAAAAGGCACCGACTACTACACTTTACCAAATGGTGAAATTCCTTCCTAACCATCATCATATATTTCGCTAATCCTGTGCAGGTGCTCCTATCAAACATCCACAGGCCAGTCAAAGAACTGGTCGACAACTTCGGGGCATTCTTCCTGTTTCCGATATCAACCTTATTGACTTGATTAGCCACATCACACATGAGCGAATTCCAGAGAGGTAAGCCTTTAACCATAAGGTTGAATAAACAGCGTAATCTAACATCTTTTGAGACTTGTGCACGCAAAGGGATCAAGCGCGTACGGAGAGTTTGAGGTTACTCATGATATAACGTTAGTGTTTAATGTCCATATTCCAACCCCTCTAACTTTCTCCTGGGTGGTGAAACTAATTAAGGCCATCATGACATAGTGATATTACTAGCGCTGCATTTTTGAATAAGGTCGGCAAGAAAACCCCTCTTTTTGTTCGCTTCTCTACGGTTGCGGGCGAAAAGGGTTCGGCAGACAGTGTTCGTGACTCTCGTGGCTTTGCCTTCAAATTGTACACCGAAGAAGGAAACCTTGACTGGCTCTTCTTCAGCACAGTATGCACACTCAAACTCCTTGTAAAACTAAACTGATATCTTCCAGCCTGTATTTTTCATTAGAGATCCTGCCAAATTTCCATCTATGACACACGCTCAGAAAAGGGATCCACAAACAAACTTAAAGAATCCAAATATGGTTCGTAGTTTGCCCTCCGTTATGTTCCAATTATACCAATTACTGACTTTGATAGTTCTGGGAGTGGGTAGCACAATTTTCTATTACCATATTTAAGCTGAAATATCTAGTTTTTTTAATCACAATGCTGAAGGATACCACACTGTCATGATGCTCTTCAGCGACAGAGCAACTCCGGTTTCTTATAGATATGCTGATATCTTTGGAATCAACACTTACAAGTTTACTAAGCCGGTAAGTTTTACTGGTTTTTTGATTGGCCATCTCTAAACTTATGCTATAGGATGGGTCATTCCATTACATCAAGATTCACCTTAAGACCAATCAAGGAGTCCAGAATCTTACTCAAGATGAAGCCACCAAAATTAGTGGTGAAGATCCGGATTATTTTACAAAGGACCTTTTTGACGCCATTAAGAAGGGTGAATACCCATCCTGGACTGTCTATGCACAAGTCATCGACCCTCTTAGAGCAGAAAACTACAGGACAAATATTTTCGACCCAACAAAGACCATTTCACAGAAGGACTTTCCACTTATTCCATTTGGAAAGATCACACTCAACAAAAATCTCCAGAACTTTTTCACTGAGTCCGAACAGTCTGCTTTTAACCCCGCCAACATAGTTCCAGGCTGGGATATCACTCCCGATCCGAGTTAGTATTTGAAGGAATATTACTTTACCCTTGCAGACTAACAGTATTGCAGTTCTTCAGATTCGAATGTTTGCATATGGCTCAACACAACGGTACCGGTTGGGAGTAAACTTCAACCAGTACCCGACCAATCGCCCTTTCTATACTTACAATCCAACAAGAAGAGACGGATTTGCTAATGTAGCAAACTATGGAGCACAACAAAACTATATTCCCGCAACCAATCAACCTCCTATTGTTAAAGCGGCGCAGTACGAACAACGTGCAGCTCACGAGGAATGGATTGGGAAAATTGTTGATTTTGAGAGCGAGCTCACGGATGCTGATTTTGTTCAGCCAAGAGAGTTCTGGGAGGTACTTGGTAAAACAAAGGACCAACAGAAGAACCTGGTCTACAATGTTGCCGAGAACCTCAGTGGAGTAATAAAGGCTATTAGAATCGAATCTTATGGTAAGTTTAAAATGTCGCTTCTTCTCAATTTTAAGAATGCAGTCTACTAACCTCATAAAAGCGATTTTCAAAAGAATTGATCAGCATCTGGGAGAATGGATCGAGAAGGAAACAGAACTACTCGTCCCCATTAAGTCTAAAGGTGAAGAGATCCCTGGGATCATCGTTGGGGGTGATATTGTGTCCGACGAACAAATTAGCGGCAAGGGAGGGAAAAACTCGCCATTACCAGGCTCTTCTCCGGCCGTGAAAGCAGCGAATGGAGATTCAAGTCTTCAAGATCTCATGCATGCTGTGGTCCTAGACGGTGGCCTATTCAACATCGTAAAGGGGGCGGAGATGAGGAAATAATGTAGCATGGGTTAACTAGGACGGGTTGCCTGCCCTCTAGTTTACCTTAATACCTCTTTTGGGATACTTGTAGTTGTAACCTCTCTTTGGTCAGTTAGTATGCTGTTATTATCGTTCCTGCGATCATAAACTATTCTTCTATTGCGATAACCTTTTTGATTTATAGTTAATACGTAAAGATTACAAAGGTTGTATGAAACGTCTTGCTTGAACTGAGAAAATTATGTTTCAAAATCACTTTCTGATTAATGAATACAATGCATTAATGTAATCGTATTTACCTGTTGGTATAATTCATGACCATAAACCTTTCTGGTCACGTGAGCACATCTCACGTCATCCATATGATCCCGGTCGGAATACAATCCGAGGTCAGGTCATACCAATATTGACCTTTCTATAACATCCGTATAAGAATACGGCGAAACATACCACTGCTGATTCGAAATGTTTCCACTCCACTGCACCAGCCCCTTCGCTCGTAAATTTTGACAACACCATAGTAATATTTTTGCCGTTTGAGTGTTGCGAATGATCCTAGATCTCAAGACACTAAGATAATAATCTTATCCTTAATCGAGGAGCTGTAAAGCTCGTTTGAGAAACGGGGCATGTTTCAAACCCTTGTTGCACCTTGATCCGATGATTGAAGACGCGGCAAAAATAATTGTCCAAAAAAACGAGAAACCAGAATTAAGCATAACGAAGAGTTTATGCGGAAAGTATAATTAACCCGCTAGTATCAATTACCCTATTGATCTTGGCAAAATATTAAGAAAGGATTCTTCGCAGGGTATGCGTACTGTCCTATGCTATCATTGAATATCTTTATCTTCAAAAACCGGAAAACTAGACTCTTGACCTTAGAGAGAATTTGCAAAAAAGGGACACATTGCTACAGGCTTAGGATGAAAATAGTTTTCATAGCACTACTAAAGGGCAAACTGGCTGGAAATTAGGCCCTTAGTAGCATACTTAGTCATATAATGTAGAACCGGCGGCTACTTTAACCCGAAACGACATGAAAACATCAACAAGTATACTGGCCGATAGACTTTCTTATATGAGTTTAATGTAAGAACAATCGGCTCACTAACCCCATTAGTTTATAGTGCAAGAAAATCAACACACATTACCAGTTCATACACCATGAACTGATTCTTGAAATGCTATTATAATCCTCACCTAATTATCAAACTCTTAAAGATCTACCTGTGTCAAAGAATACCTTACTACTAGAGTACAACTCACAATCCAATTGCCGTATTTCTTGACAATACGTCTTACACATCCTATAGTGAACGAGAGGTTCACATGTATGCTGATGCTCACCGATTGGCCATTCATATTGTTACACCGTAAAGGCGGAGTTAAATCATTAATTATTGCGTGGTTGTAAAATTAGTACTTGTTAACTTGTAGCGACTATTTTCTGTAATGCCCTTCATATCCATCTTGCCAGACTGGGTTAGCTATTGAACACCAGGTATGCATGGAACTATGTCCAACAATAGGCAATGTAAACGTGAAACTGCACGCTTTAGTCGTTCTACAAATGAGTGCCTCTCCTATGACTCAAAATGGTGACTCCTCCGTGTTATATAAAATTGTATCTTTTACTTAAAAGTACTATCCCTCGTACATCGTAATATCGGGATAATATCCGAAGATATTGCATCATGTCTTCCTCATACTCACTGAAAATCGGTAACTAAGCTCCGAACCCATATTTGTATGTGTGTGTGTGTCTGACTCGTAAGTTGCCCCTCACTCCATCGGATTGCTAACTAGCCGATATAATGCAACTGGTTCCAATCTGTGGTGGTTAATTTCTCCAGCTTTCATAATGCCAGCCTGATGTAGAGTAGTTAAAATGTAACTTCTGCTACCGTGGTCTTCCTTCTAGACAGTCTTCTTATTTGAGAAGCTTAAATTCAACTACGTATCAATTGACATATCAAGTTCAAGTTTAAAACTGAACGATTAGTAGAGTTCAGCTTTACAGCCTTACTTCTAATTTTGGTTCTAAGAAATGCTATTTGTTTTGTTATCGTTTCGGGAGCAGCGGATTCAAAGCTAGATTAACAGTCTGACGACTTCTTCTGCACCTGATATTCATTCCTCTCCCCTAGTTTCTTTTAGATTACCGGAACGATACAGTATTTCTGGCCTGACCACCGAAATCTTCCACTGTCCATCAACTTTAATAAAAGTATGCTCCATCCAGCTCTTGCCCTCGGATACTGGTCCAATCTTACACTTTGGGGAACCAAAATCTTCTCCTGCTACTCTCTGAGCATGACTTGCAAGCTGTTGCCATTCTACAATAATGACCTCAGCTGAGACAGATTTGAAATAAGGTGAGCCCAACAAGTGGTGAGTAGCCACTGATTCGATACCTAAATGATTGGGGACCAAGCCACTCATCAATGAAGCCTTCAGCTGTGTACTTTTGTCGGATCCAAGTTGGATTAACAGCAGTGGAATCGGCTACTACGTCAGGAGCCAAAGCTGCTCGTAAACGTGCTCTATCCTAAGTACGAAAATCAACCTAGTCATGCTGTCTCGTATATTAAACTAAGTTTACCTTTCGGTCGAACCCGTCAGTAAGGGTGCGTGAGGTTTGGCAAATAATCAGGTAGTCTGCATATTTATAGGTTAGCATACGAGGCCAGCTACAACAGAGGGCCACCATCCAAGCTTAAGTTAAACAGAAGACATGGGTAGAACAAAAGCTCACCTTGAAAAGATAAGCTTGTTGGCATGTCAATTTGAAACATCGTTGCGTGAAGAGATCCAACGAGGATCGTTGCTCTCGTAATAGTTGTAGATAAAGTTGCCGCAGCGGGCAGAATAGTTCCATGGGGAGAAGCACCGTGTTTTGTGTGATTTAAAAAAGTAGGAAACTCGGATAATTGGTAGAAAATCGGCTTGGCATAGAAAGTTTGTTATGGTGGCTGAGAAGTTTCACACTAAGATTGTCTAAATTATACGAACATCCCGCCTCTTACTATGTAAGCTGACTTCCATGCTTTTTGTAGGGCTGAATAAACCACTCGCTCGAACTCGCACGAATGGTACGTGTACGATTAGGTGCCTGAAACATGGCTTTCAGCTAATCAACATTGACATCTTAATCGCCAACAACAGGCATCGACAACAAGCCTACCGCTTACAAGCGTCGAGATAAGGTTGCCATTGAGAACCGCTTCTTCAAAGAGAATAGAGATCTCTATACGAGCCTATTTGATAAATTCAAATAAATAGTTAGTAATTGACGAACCCAGTACAACATCAAACATGCATTTACCAACTAGAGCAGATGTTGTGAATCCTTCTGTATCCGGAAAAAATTCTAATAATTATACTGGAAGCATTCTACCATATACTTCTGGTCTCGTGGGCGTTAATCTGAAATTGAATGATATAACAAGGTAATAAACCCAACTTATCTAAAAAGCATTATATTAAGCTAATAAATAATAGTGACGTGTTATACGGATGTCTTGC
>Ga0247809_1000793_pt1 | contig 14160 bp, 15 predicted proteins | sample UWRJL104311B1_FD_180951 | JGI IMG/M metagenome (GOLD analysis project Ga0247809, IMG submission 180951) | Plant litter microbial communities from Arlington Agricultural Research Station in Wisconsin, United States - UWRJ-L104-311B-1 | ecosystem: Environmental > Terrestrial > Plant litter >...
GTCGACCTCGGATGCGCCCTCCGCGACGTCGCCGTCGGCCGGCACCGCGGCGCCGGGCCGCACGATCACGGTGTCGCCGACCGCGAGGCTCGCGACGGCAACCGTCATCACGTGGCTCTCGCCTCCGTCTGCGGTGTGCACCAGGTCCGCTTCATCCGGGATCAGCTTCGCGAGCTCGCCCAGGGCGTTCTGGGCACCCATGATCGCGCTCATCTCGACCCAGTGGCCGAGCAGCATGATGGTGATGAGGGTGGCGAGCTCCCACCAGAAGTCCATGCCCGGGAACCCGAGCGTGACGGCGACGCTGTAGGCGAGCGCCACGACGATGGCGAGCGAGATGAGCGTCATCATGCCCGGCTGCTTGGCGCGCAGTTCGCCGATGCCGCCGCGGATGAAGACGAGTCCGCCGTAGAAGAAGATGACGATCGCGAATGCGGCGGGGATGAACTGGCTGCCGGGGAAGCGCGGACCGTCGAGCCCCAGGATGTCCTGCAACCCGGTCGAGAAGACCAGGGTGGGCACTGTGAGCGCGAGGCTCAGCCAGAACTTTCGGCGGAACTGCGCGGGGTCGTGGTGCGAGTGGTCGTGGTGGTCGTGTCCGTGCGCTGAGCCTGTCGAAGCGTGGTGCTCGTGCCCGTGCTCGGTCGCTGAGCCTGTCGAAGCGTGGTGGTCGTGCTCGGTCGCCGAACCCGTCGAAGCGCCGTGGTCGTGCTGCATTACTCTCCCCGGTTGTTGTTGAGTTCGTACACCTTGAGCAGCTCGTCGATCGCGAGCTGCTTCTGGTCGCCGCCCTCGGCGAACATGTCGCTCACGTGCGTGCGCAGGTGGTTCTCGACCAGCAGCTTGTTGAGGCTGCGCAGGCTCTTCTGGATGGCCAGCGACTGCGTGATGATGTCCATGCAGTAGTCCTCGTTGTCGATCATCTTCTCGAGTCCGCGCATCTGACCCTCGAGGATCTTGCTGCGGTGCAGGGCGCGCTTCTTTATATCGGCGATCATGTCAACCAGTATACCCCCGGGGGGTATCCCATGCGAGGCCCGCGCACTCAGCGGCGTATCGTGAAGCGCATGAAGCTCACCAAGCACGAACACGCCAATCTCGTCCTCGACAAGGGCAATGAGACGCTCGTCATCGACCCGGGCGCCTTCACGACGCCGCTCACCGATCTGCGCAATGTCGTCGGCATCGTCATCACGCACGAGCACCCCGACCACTGGACCCCCGAGCAGCTCGACCGCATCCTCGAGATGAACCCGGAGGCGAAGATCTACGGCCCGCAGGGCGTCGCCGTCGCCGCCGCGGTGTACCCCGTGATCGTCGTGCACGACGGCGACGAAATCGCGGTCGGCGAGTTCGCGCTGCGCTTCTTCGGCGAGAAGCACGCCGTCATCCACTCTTCGTTCCCCGTGATCGACAACGTCGGCGTCATCGTCGACGGCACGCTCGCCTACCCCGGAGACTCGTTCACCGTGCCGCCGATCGAGGTGGACGTGCTCGCCGTGCCCGCGGGAGCCCCCTGGCTCAAGATCGGCGAGGTCATGGACTACGTGGCCGAGGTCAAGCCGAAGCGGTCGTTCCCGACCCACGAGATGGTGCTCTCGGTCATCGGCAAGAACATGGCCAACGAGCGCATCGGCAGCGTCACCGAATCGAACGGCGGCAAGTTCTTCGCCCTCGAGCCCGGCGACACGCTCGACCTGTAGGTCGCACGGGCTCGCTCGGGCCGGCCGGGTCGCGCAGAGCATGGGCGGGACGGATGTCGCGACCGCACGACCGCGTCACTCCGGCCCGCGGCATCCTCTCCTCCACAACGCGCTCCAGATCGCACATTTCCACAGCTAAACCGCTCCTGACCGGCTTTTAACAGCGTGCACCGCAATGTCGGTGGGCCTTGTCAGAGTTTCGGCATGGACACCCCGACCGACACCCTGCGGCTCGTCGGCGAGCAGCTCGCCGCGCTGGCCAGCGGCAGCGCGCCCGCCGCGACGTCGCCCGCCCAGTCCGACGACGGGCTGTGCGGGTTCGCGGTAGAGCTCGAGCGGGTCGGCAGACTCGTCGACGCACTGCGGGTGCAGGTTGCGGGCGAGATCGCCGAACGATCGCGGTTCTCGGCGGGGAGCGACGGGCTGTCCGACCGGTACGGGTTCCGCACGGGCGCACACCTGCTCGAGTTCCTCGCGAGGGTGAGTGCGGGCGAGGCGCGTCGGCGTTCGCGGCTCGGCACGTCGATACGCCCTGACGTGGGCCTCGACGGCAGCGCTCTGGCCGCCGCCCACCCGGTCGTCGCCGAGGCGCTCGGCGCCGGCGAGATCGGGGTTGAGTCGGCCGGCGTCATCGTGCGGTGCCTCGACCAGGCGTCGCCGACGGCCGCACCCGACGACATCATGGCAGCCGAGGCCGCTCTCGTGACCGCTGCGAAGACCGAGAGCACCGACCTCGTGGCGGTGCAGGCGCGTGCCTGGCGCGAGGCGCTCGACCCCGATGGCGCGGAACCGCGCGACGAACGCATCCAACGTCTGCGGTCGTTCCGTGTGGGGGTCGAGAACGAGAAGGGGCTCACGCCGTTCAGCGGCGCGGCCGATCCGGTCTTCGCCGCCCTCCTGCGCAACGCCCTCGACAACGCCAACCGGCCGGGAGTCACGCCGCGCTTCCTGTCCGAGGCCGACCGCCAGACCGGGCTCACCCTCGTCGAGACCGACGAGGGCACGGTCGTCGAAAGCGTGTCCGACCCGCGAACACGCGAGCAACGCAACTACGACGTGTTGCACGGCGTCGTCACGGCCGGGCTGCGGTCGACCGGAACGAAGTCCGGCGAGCTGCGCGATCTCGCGCAGGTGGTGGCGGTCATCACGATGGACGACTTCGCATCGGGTACCGGGGCCGCGTGGATCGACGACGTCGCCGAGCCGATCTCCGCGGCCACCGTCGAGGAGATCGTGTGCGGCCAGGGGCTCGCGAAGGTCATCGTCGGCGAGAACGGCGAGCCGCTCTTTCTCGGCAGGCACAAGCGCTATTTCACCCGGCAACAGATGCGGGCCTTGGCGGGCCGCGACGGCGGGTGCGTGTGGCCGGGGTGCTCGGCGCCGGCTTCGTGGGCCGAGGGTCACCACGTAGTCCCGTGGAAAGACGGCGGCCCCACCGACATCGACAACGGCGCCCTGCTCTGTCCGTACCACCACCACAAGCTCCACCGGTCGGGCTTCCGGCTGCGCATGATCGACGCCCGACCCCACATGCTGCTGACCCCCGCGATGGATCCGGCCCAGCGTTGGCGACCGATCGGCAGGTCACGCATCGAGGCGGTGCAGGTGCGGCGGAAGAAGGCGGGGTGAGTGCGGCGCGGCCTAGTGGTCGCGCAGCATCACGTGCCGCTCGGCGAGCGGGGCGGATGGCACGTTCCGTGAGTCCACGCTGTTGTACCGCAGCCGCGGCGGCTCGGCCTCGAGGGCCGCCAACCAGTCGTCCGCGCCGCCCGGTGTCGACGCCCAGTCGAGCGGGAACGCGGTCACAGGCCGCACGTCTCCGACCGTCCCGACCGCGTACACCAGCGCGGCGGCACCGGTATCGTCGTCGCGCACCACGATCGTCCTCGCGAAGGTCTCGGGGGCGGCCGGGGCGGCCGGGCCGTGCTCGTCCACCCACAGCAGCGTCAGGTCGCCGTCGCCCGGATCGTCGACGAAGGGCTGCGTCACCGCGAGGATGCGTTCGAGCGAGGTCGAGTCTCCGGCGGACGGCGTCTCGAACCACGGTGCGAACGCGCCGGACGGGAGGCCGAAGGCGCGGGCGACACCGCCGTCGAGCCAGCGGTCGCGCTTGAGCCCGTAGGGCGTGACCACGTTCGAGAGCAGGTAGCCGTAGACATGCAGCAGGCCCGCGTTGCCGATCGGCCATGCCGCGTCGTCGGCGCCGAGTCCGGCGAGCGCGTGCAGGTCGTCGAAGACCCCGCGCGCGATCACCGGGCTGCCGACGTTCTCGTCGAGCACGGTCGATCGCCCCCACGAGCGGAAGCGTCCGGCGGCGCCGTCGGCACGCACCTGGTCGACGAGCCAGTCGGGGAGGTGCGCGGCCGTGGCGCCCTGCTCGCCGGCGGCGCGGAGGGCACCTTCGGCGGCGGCGAAACGGTCGAGATCGCCGAGCACACGTTCGCGTTGCGGAGTAGTCACCGGGCCATCGTAGGGCCGGATCAGAGCGTTAACGCGTTGTTCACATTGCCGAGGCCTTTTCGTCCATAGCGCGTGCCTACCATGGACGCAATGACCACGCCGCCCCCCACTCCCCCGCGCCGCCCGGGCGCCAGCACTCCCGAGCGCACCATCCTGTTCGACTTTGACGGCACCGTCTCGCTGGGACACGGTCCGGTGCTGGCCTACGCACGAGCCGCGGCCGCCTCCATCGGACCGCGCGCCTCGCAGGCGTTCCTCACCGCCGTGAACGTCGGACTGCAGCACGCGCCGAGCGGACGACTCCCCGGAACCGACGCCATCGACGGTTACGACCTCGTGCGCCTGATGTCGGCGCAATACGGCATCGAACCGTCCGCGCTCGGAGACGCCTACCTCGCCAGCCGCGCACTGCTCGCCACGGCAGAGTCGCCGATCGTCGCACCGACCGGGCTCGCGGAGTTCCTCGTGTCCGCACGCGAACACGCCTCGATCGTGCTCGCGACTAACGCACCGGACATCCGCGTGGCGGAGGCCATCGACGCCCTCGGGCTCTCCGGCATCTTCGACGCGGTCTACACATCGGTCGGCAAACCGGCCGGACTCGACCGGGTACTCGACGAGTGGTTGCTCGCCGCCGACCCGTCCGGCGACGACCGCCCCGGCCACGACCTGTTTTGTAAGGACCGGCCCGGCGCGTCGCTCCTCAGCGTCGGCGACGTCTGGGTGAACGACCTGGCACCGGCCGCGGCGCGCGGCGCCCGCACGGCACTCGTCGGATCGCCCGATCCCGCCGCGACCCCCACCTACCGCGCCGAACACCTCCACGAGCTGTACCCCGCGATAGCCGCCTGGCTCGAGTCGCCGATCGACAGCGCTGCTACCGACGGCGCGGCCCCTGACAGCGCGGCTACCGACAGCCCCGCCGAACACTTCCCCATCCGCACGACCTCCGCTCCCGCATCCACCACGAAAGGCTCCACCCGTGCTCTCTAGAAAGCGCCTCCTCCTCGCCGGCTCGATCGCCGCCGTCGCCTCCCTGTCGCTCGTCGGCTGTGCCACCTCGTCCACGAGCGCCGATTCCGACGCCCCGGCGAAGGATCCGACCTCGCTCGTGCTCGCACTCGTACCGTCGCAAGACCAGGGCGCGCTCGTCGACACCGCCGCCCCACTCACCGACTACCTCACCAAGGAGCTCGGCATCGACGTCACCGGCGTGGTCTCGAAGGACTACCAGGCATCCGTCGAGGCGATGGGCGCCGGCCAGGCGCAGATCGGCTTCCTCCCGTCGCTGCAGCTCTGGCAGGCGAGCGACATGTACGGGGCATCCGTCGTGCTGCAGACCGAGCGCAACGGCAACATCAGCTATCCTGCCCAGTTCATGACGAACGACCCCGACAAGTACTGCGACGACAAGCCCGTCGAGCGCGACGGCAAGCTGTTCTGCAACGGCGCCGACGCCCTCACCGGCCCGGCCGGCCTCAAGTCGATCAAGAAGATCACCGGCGGCGTAAAGGTCGCGATGCTCGGACCAGGCTCGCCCGCCGGCTACATCTACCCGATCCTCGCCCTGCAGGAGGCCGGGATCGACACCGACACCGACATCGAACAGCTCCCGGTCACCGCGAACGACGCCAGCGTGCTCGCCGTCTACAACGGCGACGCCGAGGTCGGCTTCAGCTTCTGGGACGCCCGCGACATCGTGAAGAAAGATGTCCCGGACGTCGGCCAGAAGGTCGTGGTGTTCGCCCTCTCCGACGAGATCCCGAACGACGGCGTCGCGCTGTCGAAGGACCTCTCGCCGAAGCTGCAGAAGAAGATCACCGCGGCGCTCGAGGACTACTCGAACACCCCCGAGGGTTCGGCCGTACTCACGTCGATCTACTCCATCACCAAGCTCGCTCCCGCCGACCCCGACTCGCTCGACGTCGTCGCCCGCGCCGCCGAGAAGCTGGGCCTGAAATAACGTGACGATCCACTCACACGACAGCGCGGGGGTCGGGACCACGGTTCCGGCCCCCGCGCCGTGGGCGATCCGCATGCGCGACGTCACCGTGCGGTACCCCAACGGCGTCGTCGCCCTCGACGGAATCACGCTCGACATCGAACCCGGCGAGATGGTCTCCGTCGTCGGGCTCTCCGGGTCCGGTAAGTCGAGCATGATCCGTACGATCAACGGCCTCGTGCCCATCACGTCGGGCAGCCTGACCGTCGGCGGCCACGCCCTCGAGTCGACCAGCGGCCGACAGCTGCGTCGGCTACGCGGCGAGATCGGCATGATCTTCCAGGGCTTCAACCTCGCCGGACGCACGAGCGTGCTCAACAACGTGCTCGTCGGCCGCCTCGCGCACACTTCGCTGTGGCGCACCCTCCTCGGCGCGTACACCGACGCCGACAAACAGATCGCGTTCGAGGCGCTCGATCGCGTCGGGATCCTCGCCAAGGCGTGGGACCGTGCATCATCGCTGTCGGGCGGTCAACAGCAGCGCGTCGCCATCGCCCGAGCCCTGTCGCAGCAGCCGAGACTCGTCCTCGCCGACGAACCCGTGGCGAGCCTCGACCCGCCGACGGCCCACGCCGTGATGGGCGACCTCCGTCGCATCAACGAAGAGCTCGGCATCACGGTGCTGACCAACCTGCACCTCGTCGACCTCGCGCGCACCTACGGCACCCGCATGATCGGACTCCGCGCGGGCGAAGTCGTCTACGACGGACCGGCCGCCACGGCGACCGACGCCGACTTCGAGCGCATCTACGGACGCTCGATCGAGGCCGAAGACGTGCTCGGCCGATGACCGCCGACGGAACGTCGGGCCCCCTGCGGATCCCCCGCCGTCCGCGCGGGCGCTGGAAACCGTGGCTCGCACTCGCCGTGGTCGCCGCCATCACGGCGGTGACCGCGAGCCCGCAGTGGGGCGTCGCCGTCGCGTTCGACGCGATCGCCCGCAACTGGCAGAACGGCGCCCTCAAGATCGTGCAGTTGCTGCAGCCCGACTGGGCGTTCTGGCCACGCACCGTCGCTCCCCTGCTCGAGACGCTGCAGATGGCCGTGATCGCCACCGTCGTCGGAGCGCTGCTATCGCTGCCGCTCAGCCTGTGGGCGGCGAAACTCACGAATCCGCACGCCGTGGGCCGCGGCATCCTGCGCACCGTGCTCAATGCCGTGCGGTCGGTGCCCGACCTGCTCTACGCGTCGGTGCTCGTCGCGATGGTCGGAGTCGGCGCGCTCCCCGGCATCATCGCGCTCGTGCTGTTCAACGTCGGCATCATCGTGAAGCTCGTGTCCGAGGCGATCGAGTCGAACGACGCCGGTCCGCTGGAGGCCGGCCGGGCCGCGGGCGGATCCCAGCTGCAGGTCAACCGGGCGATAGCGCTGCCCGACGTCTGGCCGAGCTTCATCAACCAGACCCTCTACGTGTTCGAGCTCAACGTGCGCGCCTCGACGGTGCTCGGCCTCGTCGGCGCCGGCGGTCTCGGCCTGCTGATCGACGCGGTGCGCACGTACTACCGCTACGACCAGCTCTCGCTCATCATCCTCGAAATCCTCGTCATCGTCGTCGTCATCGACCTCGTGTCGAGCGCCATCAGAAAGCGGCTCGTATGAGCGTCATCGCGCCACCGAAACCGCGCTCCCGCATCCTGCTCGTCTCCGCCCTGATCGTCACTGCCGTCGTCGTCGCGTCGTTCTGGTCGGTGGATGTCACGTGGTCGAGGCTCATCGACCTGCCGGCGGACATCGCCCGCTACCTATGGCTGATGTTCTCCGCCCCGACGTGGGAGAAGCTGCCCGAGGCGCTCGCCCAGACCTGGCGCTCGGTCGCGATGGCGTGGATCGGGACGGTGCTCGGCATCGTCGTCGCGACGCCGCTGAGCTTCCTCGCCGCACGCGGCTTCGGACCCGCTCCCGTGCGGTGGGCGTTGCGCGGGCTGTTCTCCGTCATCCGCGCCGTGCCGGAGATCATCATCGCCATCATCATCCTGTCGGTCACCGGGCTCACCCCGCTCACGGGCGCCCTCGCCCTCGCTATCAACGGCGTCGGCACTCTCGGCAAGTGGGGCTACGAGTCGATCGAGGGCGTGCCGCGCGGCCCCATCGAGGCGGTGCGCGCGTCGGGCGGGTCGACGAGCCAGGTGCTGCGCTGGGGCGTCTGGCCCTCGGCGACGCCCGAGTTCCTGTCGTTCTGGCTGTACCGGTTCGAGATCAACGTGCGGTCGTCGGCGGTGCTCGGCCTCATCGGCGTCGGAGGAATCGGCGACATGCTCACCTCCTACACTCAGTACCGGGAGTGGTCGACGGTCGGCATGCTGCTGATCGTGGTCGTCGTCGTGACGATGTCGATCGACGCGGTGTCCGCCGCCATCCGACGCAGGATCACCGAGGGAGCACGCACGAGATGAGCTGGACCGGAAGCGACGACGTCGCGCCCACCACCCGCATCGCGACCGTGATCAACGCGTTGCTCCCGAGCGAGCGGCGCGTGGTCGAGCTCATCCTCGACGATACCGAGAGCGCGATGGAGAGCACGGCGCAGGAGCTCGCCGACCGGGCGGGCGTCGCCCGGTCGACGGTGGTGCGGGCGTGCCAGAGCCTCGGCTACCGCGGGTATCCGCAGCTGCGGGTGGCCCTCACCCGCGAGCTCGCCCAGGCGGACCAGCGCGAGAACGACTACGGAACGAGCGCCCTCGGGCGCATCCGGGCCGACATCGACGCGCTCGCGGCGACGCTTCCGCAGATCGCCAGCGTGCTCACCGAAGACAACGTCGAACGGGCGGTGTCGCTCATCGTCGGATCGCGTCGCCTGCTCGCCCTCGCCACCGGCCTCTCGTCGCCGCTCGCGAACGACCTGTCGATGCGGCTCACCGCGATCGGTCGTCCGACGGAGTTCGTCGGCGACCCGATCGGGCAGCAGATCGCCGCGCGCCAGCTGACTCCGGACGATACCGCCGTCGTCATCAGCGGCAGCGGGGCGAACGAATCGAGCCTGAGGTCGGCGCGGGCCGCGCGTGCTGCCGGCGGCCGCCTGATCGTCGTCACGTCGTTCGCGAGCTCCCCCCTCGTGAGCCTCGCGGATGTCGCGCTGGTGGTCGCCCCGGCGACCGGGTCATTCCGCCACGAGCTCGAGCACACGTCGCGCATCCCCCACGTGATCCTGCTCGAGTCGCTCGTCGAGGTCGTGGCGACGCGGCTCGGGGACGCGTCGCGGTCCGCCCGTTCGAACGTGCTCACCATCCTGAGCGACAACCTCAGCGAGTAGCGCCACCAGCCCGGTCTCGACGCACCGGGTAGGCCAGATGCGACACGCGCGCCGTCTGGATCGACATGGTCGGCTCGCCGAGCAGGTGTGTGGCGCCGCCGGTGAAGTACGGACGACCCGCCCCGAGCACGACCGGCACGAGATCGATCCGCACCTCGTCGAGCAACCCGGCCGCGAGAGCCTGGGTCGCCACCTCACCGGCGGCGACGCTGACGTCGCGTTCGCCGGCGAGGTCGCGCGCCCGGGCGACGGCCGCGGCGACGCCGTCGGTGACGAAGGTGAAGTTCTCGGCCCCCGGGTAGGCCCACCCGACCGGAGGAGCGTGGGTCACCACGACGACGGGAACGTCGTACGGATGCCGCCCCTTCCAGCCGTCGGTCACGTCGAACAGGCGGCGGCCGACGACGAGGGCGCCGAGCCGTGATGTCAGTTCGCCCACGTAGGCGGCGGACGGTTCTGTGAGCCGGAACGATACCGACTCCATCGCGGTCGCTACCGGCACGCTCCCCGCCTGGTACCAGTCGAAGAGAGCGCCCGGATCGTCGTCGTCGGAAGCGATGAAGCCGTCGAGCGACATCGATGCCGTGGAGTAGATGGTGCCCATCGCGTATCGTCCTTCCGCTATGCCTTTCCAGCACGGTAGGAGCGGAAGCGCGAGCGGGTCAACCACCGGCCGCGGGTTGCGGGTCGGACGACGGACCCCTCCCCGCGGGTAGGGGGGGACGGGGAGGGGTCCGCCGCCCGGGTCAGCGCCGCTCGCGGTCCCGCGCGATGCGGTTCATGCGCCGGTGGGCGATGATGCCGAACGCCACGATATGAACCAGCGACACCACCCCCACGACGAACCGCACCACGTCGTCGGCCCACAGCCACGCGGCCACGGTGGCGAGCACGAGTAGGCCCGTGATCGTCCAGTAGAGGCGACCGTAGGTCTGCCTGCTGGCTTCGTCGAAAGCGGTGGGCTGCACGTCGATCACTGCTCCTTTCTCACCGGGTCGTCCGCGCGGGGGTCAGGCGTAGCATCCGACGTAGGCGAGCTGCGCGAACGATACGAAGTTCGCCTTCCACACCCGGTAGCCGATGCACTTGCCCTGGCCGAGCGCGATGTTGGCCATGGCCCATCCTCCCGCCAGCACCGTCACGCAGACCGGAGCGCCGGGGCCCATGAGCGCGCACGGGCCTCCCAGCGACAACACGTTCGCGGCGACGGCCCGCGTCTCGGCACGGGTCAGCTCGAGCGTGCACCAGAGGCTGTCGCAGCGCAGCCGGGGATCGGCCACGACCGGGTACGCCGCACCGGCGTGCGCGACGCTCTGCGTGAGGACGTTGCCGCTCACCGAGTACGACGACGGTAGCGCGGCGCCGGTCGCATCCTTGGCCCAGGCCGGGGCGATGGAGTTCACGAGCGTTCCGGCGGCATCGAGCACGTCGACCCCGCCGCCCTCGACGAGCCGCAGCACGGCCGGCTTGCCGTCGACGGTGAAGGCGAACCGGTAGGCGGTCGGCGCGTTCGCGCCGGTGATCACCGCGTAGCCGGCGTTCGCGCCCGTCGCCGCCTTGCTGAACGCGAACGACGAGTCGGCCGTGTTCGCGAAGACCGCGAGGCCGGCGGGGCTGAGCGCCTTCGCCGTGCCGGCGGTCGCGGCACCTCCGGCGACGACACCCGCGACGACCGGTGTGATGCCGACCGTGCCCGCGCCGCTCGGCACGGTGAGGCCCGTCTTCAGCGAGAGGCTCGCGGCAGCGACGGGTGCGCGCATCGCGGCGTCGGTCGCGGCATCCGTCGTCGCGCCGGGCTGGACGAGCTTCGCGCGGTCGACCGTGGTGTCGGCGACGACTCCCGCTCCGCGCAAGACCTGCTCGACCGAGGCCGCGTCGACGCCCTCGGCGTGTGCCGGGGTGGCCGTGAGCGCCGACGCGGTGATCGTGAGGGCCGCGATGGCGGCCAAGACCGCGGTGCGCTTCGAGCGGCCACGGCCGTCGGCGCGACCGCGACGGTAGGACTCGTGCGCCGATGCCGGCCGAACGGGCCCGCGCTGGGATAGACGTGCCTTCGAAAGCACGGTGGAGGTATTCACGACTCTGCTCCTTTGTCATCGGTTGATCCCGGCACGGGGATGACGCTAAGGGAGCGGTCGCCTCGGTGGGGCGGATCGTGCGAAAACGGGCAGAGAAATCGGACTGCCTGTGGATAACCGCCGGCAGGGCCTGACCAGCACGCCTGCGGGGGTCGGGTCAGGCCTGCGGCGGAGTGCGCACAGCTTCGAGCTGGCGCAACACCAAGTCTTCGAGGCGCATGTAGAGCGACTCCGGGGTCGCCCCGTCGGGCGCCTCGACGATCCAGCGGTTGGTCACCTCGAACGACTCGGCCGTGACATCCGCCGTCATCGTGGCGATCTGTTCTCCGGTGAGGTTCGAGCCGACGACGGTGCGGATCTGATGGGCGACGAGCGGCGCGACGGCGGCGGCCATGCGCGCGTCGAGCAGCGCGGCGACCTCGCCGATGCGCATCGCGCGGTAGAACTCCCGGTGCCGCGCGAAGTGGCGGGCATACCCGCTCGCGGTCGGCACCGACCCGGGGCCCTCGGCCGGCGCGACTCGCAGCTCCTCGATGCACCGTGCCATAGCGCCCCGCACGAGCAGCTCATTGGCCGACGGGAAGAGCTCGGCCGCGACATCCGCCCCGATGCCGGCGTCCGCGGCGATCTCGTCCAGGGTCACGAGCGAGGTCCCAGTGCGCGCCACTCGGTCGAGCCCCGCCGCGATGAGTGCCTGTTCCGCACCTCCGTCGGCCGGCTCGCCCATCGTCGTCCCCGTCGAATTCTCGTGTCCTGTCCCCAACATCCGCCCGACACTACGGCTGCTAGCTGTGTCTACGCCCGATTTCGGCGAATCCGGGTGGAATTCTCACGATCGGCGCATTCGGCAGCGCTACCCGCGCAATCGCACCGCCGACGACGTGTCGAGCGCGAACTCCTCGGCGTCGATCCCGAGCAGCACCTCGCGCATGACCTCCTCGTCGATCGTGCCCGCGTCGCGCTCCCGGATGAGCACCTCGCGCCGGAAACGCAGGATCTCCTTGCGCAGCGCGAGGATCTGCTTGGCGTCGAAGCGGCTCCCGCCCGCGACATCCGTCGCCTGCGTTTTCGACTCGGCCTCGTCTCTCGCGACCTGGCCCCGCATGCGCTCGAGCACCTGGTCGGCGATCGTCTCGCCGTATTTCGCCACCCACTCATCGCGGTGGGCGTCGGCGAACGCGACTCCTTCGGCGAGCGCGATCGCCGCGACCCGGCGTTCCTCGGCGAGGTCGCGCTCCTTCTGCCCGGGGTCGGTGACGCGCAGGGCCGTGATCACGAGCGGGAGCGTCAGCCCCTGCAGCAGCAGCGTTCCGACCGTGACGAAGAACGCGATGAAGACGAGCGTGTCGCGTGCTTCCAGGGACTCGGGGATGGATGCGGCTGCCGCGAGCGTCACCACTCCCCGCATCCCCGTCCACGAGACCACGCCCAGCTCGCGCCAGTTCATCCGCTTGTCGGGCTCCTCGCGACGTCCGTTGATGCGCGCCAGTGTCTGCTGGTCGGGCTCCCGGCCGCGCTTGCGTTCGCGCTCGAGCCACATCGCGGCCCGCTTCTGCTGCATCGCTTGCCGCTTCTCGAGGCCGCGCCGGTCGCGCCGGTCGCCGAACAGGCTCAGGTAGTAGGTGGGGTAGACGAACAGCGGGCGCACGACGACCACCGCGGCCAAGACGACGGCCGCGATGCCGACTGTCGGCCAGACGCCGAGACCCGTCTCGGCCACGCCCTCGAGGTTGCCCTTGAGCTGCAGGCCGATGAGCGCGAAGACGAAGCCTTCGAGCAGGAGGTCGATGGCCGACCAGACCGGTCGCTCCTGCAGCCTCGTCGCGTACCCGGCGCGCGGCGCATTGAAGCCGACCACGAGACCGGCCGCGACCACCGCGATCACCCCGGAGCCCACGAACGGCCCGAAGCCGATGTGCTCCGCGCCGATGTAGAGCGCGAAGGGCAGCAGCAGCCCGATGATCGTCTCGATCACGGGATCGTCGAGGCGCCCGCGCAACCGCACGAAGAGGCCGCCCACGACGACGCCCACCACCACGCCGATGCCGATGGCGGCGCCGAAGATCCCGACGTCGGCGAGCAGGGAGTAGCCCGACCCGAGCACGATCGCCACGAACACCTTGAAGAGGGTGAGGGATGCCGCGTCGTTGATGAGGCTCTCGCCCGACAAGACGGTCATCACGTGCCGGGGCAGCCCCAGCTTCTGCCCGATCGCCGCGGCCGACACGGCGTCGGGCGGCGACACGACGGCTCCGAGCAGCAGCGCCTCGGGCAGCGAGATGCCGGGGATCAGCCACCAGGCCAAGAGGCCGACGGCGAGCGCGGTGACCAGCACGAGCCCGACCCCGAGGCGGTAGATGTGCTTGCGGCTGCGGGCGAATCCTTGGAATGAGACCTCGAGCGACGACGAGTACAGCAGCGGCGGCAGCACGATCGTGAGGATCAGCTCCGGTTCGATCTCGAACTCGGGCAGCCCCGGGATGAACGAGACGGCGAGCGCGACCGCGGTCACGAGCAGCGGCGCCGGCCAGCCGCGCTTGCGGGCGAAGGCCGTGATCGCCACCGAGCACGCCACGAGGATGATCAGCGGCAAGAACTCCATGGCAGCCAGACTATCCACCGGCGGCCGGGGGCACCGTGCCTACGCGTAGGTACCGACGAGCACCC
>Ga0247809_1000794_pt1 | contig 14135 bp, 8 predicted proteins | sample UWRJL104311B1_FD_180951 | JGI IMG/M metagenome (GOLD analysis project Ga0247809, IMG submission 180951) | Plant litter microbial communities from Arlington Agricultural Research Station in Wisconsin, United States - UWRJ-L104-311B-1 | ecosystem: Environmental > Terrestrial > Plant litter >...
CTTGTCCATATCTTTCACATGCCACATTTTAAAACGACCCGGATGTTGTCTGAACATGGTCAGCGGATCCAGACCAGCATTTACTGCCCAGAACAGATCGAGTTCAAAACTCACTAGTTTTGGATCCGTTTCTTTTAGCAGTATCTCGTAGCCCGTTAATCCATTTCCCTGATCTTTAAATTCGAAATTGTGGTTATGATAAGCTAACTTCAGCTGATGTGTTTTGCACAATTCAGCCGCCCTGTTGAATTTAGCAGCAATCATTTTATAGTCATCTGCCGTGCCTGTTTGCCTGATGGTAGTTGGCAATGCAGGAATGACAAAATACTGCTGACCAACCGTAGCCGCTGTTTCAATGTGACTTTTCAATACATCTTCATTGCCACCTGCTGTAAGGAAGTCAGTAGCATTGTAATGGCCACCCGGGCTAGTGATATTATAGTCGGACAATAATGATTTGAAATCTTTGGCATCCAAACCCCAAAAACCTTTTGCAGCGTTCGGGCCTGCATAACCGTAAAAAGTTTCTACCTGATTATAGCCGATTTTTGAAAGTTGTGCGATTACACCTTTCACATCTTTTGCTAATAAATCTCTTAGCGTGTAGAGTTGCAGACCAACTTTATTGATTCCTGCAGGATAATTTGTGTTTGCCAGTGCTGAAGCTATGGCCGACTGACTTAATAATGCTGCTGCCGCAGCGATACCTGTTTGCTGTAAAAAACTTCTTCTATTGGTCATCTGATTAAATATAGGTATCCTTATTTAACAAGTAAACGATAAGAATGTTTAGACACATATATATAGGTTATAAAAAAAATCCATTTTTTCTTATCCTATTATCACTTCCACCTTTTATTATAACGAGTAATCAGGCCTGAATAGCTCAACGGATTCTTCTGCTATTCTTTAATTTAAAGTCGCCGGCAACCTTGATAACACCGTCAAGACGGTCAGTGTTGAATATGTATTTATGATTTGCAGATACTGATTGTTTATTTTGGACTCTGGCACTTGCTCTCGATGCAGCGTTAGAAGAACCCAGCGCAATTTGTATAGCAGGATCCTCCAAAGATGCAAAATCATGTGATGGATCGTCGAGAGTAGAATAATCTGCTAAAAAACCTTCGTAATAGTCTCCTTCATTATTGGCATTTTTATTTTGATACATGGCAACATACAGTTCATATTTGTCAATGTCGATATCAAAAAATCCGACCGGTTTACCGTAAGTATGCACCTGTTGCTGACCGGAAGCAGATACGCCAATCAATTTAACGTCAATATATGGCTTAAGTACATTGATCAAAAGTTCACTTGCTGATGCAGTTTGATCACTCACAATAAAATAAATCTTGTTGATATGCGCTAATCCGTTATTGGTGTCAAAAGTTACCGTATTGGCGCCCACACTATAATCTATATCATATAATGTTGCTAACCGCCCATCTATGTAAAAAGGTTCATTATTAGAGTCCCTCAGCAATTGTCTGCTCAGGATTTCCGCTTTTCCCTGTTGCATCATTTGGTTATAGTGTTCAGTAAACATAACAGCACCCTTTGCCTTTGGCGGGCAGATTTGATTCGCGAAATATACCGCTGTATTTTGGTAGCCACCGCCATTGTAGCGCAGATCAATAATCAATTCCGAAATCCCTTTCTGACTGAACTCAGTAAAAACAGGAGCTAAAAACCGACTTGAATTTCCTTCATCCGTAAAACTGTTGTACGCAATAAAACCGATTTTTCTTTCTCCGGAATTAAGTACAACATGTTTTAGAACCGGATTGTGTTCATAATATGTACCTGTCAGTCTCACTTGTCTGCTCTCGCCTGCACCATTAGTAATAGTAAGCTTTACAAAAGAATTTTGTATGGCATTTTTCCAAGGTCCAATGAAAGCGGAGGGATTCACGGTAGACTGGTCATTTATCTCCATAATACGATCACCTCTCTTTAGTCCTGATTTTCCTGCGGGAGAATTTACATCGACATATAGTATCCTGATAGCTGTATCATTCTGATAGAAAGAAAGCCCAAATGGATTTGCTTCCTTTAGTTGTAATACCTCATTTTTATTTTCTTGGATAGTATTCACATTACTTTTGATAATGGTAGAGTACCTGGGTAACAGGGGTTCTGTAGCATTAAGTTCATATGCCTTACCCGTTGCAGGATTCAGAGCAAATCTTGTAAATGCAAAGATTTCATTTTTATAAGCCGTCAATCCATTTGCTTCAGTGTTGTAAAAGCGCTCCGGGTTAAATTTGTCATGTTCAGGAAGCTGGTCATTCCACAAATAAATTTGTTTGGCATATAGATATATAGAATCCAGGTTGGAAATGATTTGCTGCTGGTCTGGATTAATCGGTTCGTTTCCCGGTTCAGATTTCTTGCAGGCACCCCCATATAATAATATGGTGGTGCCTGCAAGAAATTGAAATGTGCATCGCCAGGAATAAAACTGTTGTCTGATTTTCTCGTAATTCATTACATCGGAATAATTGTTAGTGCTGCGTCAAAGGTTTAGTCGGCTAAAAGAAAATAGTTGTTTGGGATAAGTCGATATGAAAATTCTCTAGCTGCACTATTTGCATCTGTTCCATATCTTTGATAATCGTATAACATGACGTTTCCAAAGAAATATCTGGAGACTCCGTTTTTCACAGTAAATTGTGATGAGGTTGTTTTTTGTTCTTGGGTGCGATGATAATTATTGTAATAAGTATAGAAAGTACTTAGTTCATAGGTAAATGGGATGAAGCTAGGTACTCCATTATAAACACTATGTCTGCCTTTATCATGGAAAAAGGAAATATACATATCGGCATTTGTAAGAGTTAGATAACCGCTTGGATGATTAGTATAATGTGACTGTCCATATTCAATTTTAGCATATGGTTTATCATAAGGTCCATAATTGATTTGGAAGGGTGCCTCTACATTACCATGATCATCGTTCAGGTAAGCAAGCTGAAATGCAACCGGAACACCTGGGCTTTCCTTCGAATAAGTTTTATTCGCCTGCATGATGTCGATGAATCCTGCTAAACCATTTACCTTAATTGTACCGTCTGCATCCTGACCTATACCTGTATATTTTATTTTAATATCTGCACTATTAATGATGGCTTTTTCTTCTTCAGTAAGATTACGGTCTATACCAATCAGATTTTGTAAAATGCCCAGCTGTTTATAGATCGCATTATAAACTTTGGTCGAAGAATAGGAAGATTCAATTACCATGATTCCCATGCGACCATAAGTTACGCTTTTCACATACACAGGCATTACGCCACCAGTAATGCTATTCATATCCAGACCTGTAGGATCGAAAAGTTCGTTGTAACTGTTAGGTACATCCAGATCAATCGTAAAGTTCTCCTGAAAGAATTTGATTTTCAGGGCGGATGTGGAGGTAATTTTATGATTTTCTCCCTGCTGAGTCGTATTTGCATTAACCAGGAATACACCGATGTCTTTATTATAACCGTATAGAGTTTTTAACTCTTCATATACCTTAAAAGAATCCAGCTCAAGTTGTAGTGAAGCGGCACCGATGCCCCCAGGATTGATATTTTCCAGATCAGTTAGGGCAGTACTTACCAAAGCTCTTTCCGCACTGGGTCTTGGAAGTGATGTCCTGGCGACGGCAGATCCTGAGACAGGCATAGAGGTAGAAATCGTCACAGGCCGTATGTTACCCGAAATCCCCTGTAACATTCTTGGATTGAAAGCACCTTCAATGCTTCTGCCATCCAGTATAGCCCCAGGAAAAATATTTAAACTCATTGCCTGATCAGTAACAGTAAACATCTGCGATTTGTATCGCTGAAGAAAATAAAGGTATTCTGATCCTGATCCCGGCAAAGTGCCCGGTTGAATAATTCCAGGACCATCTCTATGCACGTAAGCTGAGGTATTTGGGATAGTTGGCTGAGGATCGGTGTTATTTTGTTTTCTGCCGTTAAGGTTTGCCTGTAGGCCTTCATCACTACGGTAAGACATAGAGTTTACTGTGAAACCTGACATCACAGGCAATCTGAGCCCTTCAATCTGTGCATTTTTAGCAATATCCTTTTCCAGGACATTTTTTGCACAGCCAGAAGCTAAAATAGCGAATAGAAAAATGTAAAGCACATTTACTGTTGCAAAATTTCCTGCTTTGGCTGGCTGTATTTTAAGTTTTGAATTGATATTCATATTTAGATGTTAGTTAGGTAAATCCAATTTAAAAACAGTCTTAAACCGACTGTTATCCTTGAGATATTTTGCTGTAAAAAAAATAGGTACTCCCGGATCCTGCGCTGTAAACGTGCCTACGTTTTCAGATAAAAAGCTTGAAATAGATTCTGGATTAGGATTGATCAGCAATTGTGTTGCGGATTCACCTAAAGTGCTCCCCAGCACATAAATCGTTACCCTGCAGGAATTGAATACAGAACTTTCCTGCTGAGTGAAAGACTCGGTGGTCTGCTTGAAAATCTTTTTTACTACTTTTTCAAATGCACTTTGCACTTCAGCACCAGTGTTATTGGTTTCTATCACCAATAATCCAAATCGGCCATATGTGACAGAGTTAATATACACAGGTGACACGCCATTGAAAACTTCCGGTGGAATACTGGCCATATCAATCAATTCTCCCTGTACCGGGTCAGACATCGTATAAGTGAAATTTTTCACCGTATAACTTACGGTCATCTTTCTGGCATAATAGGTAGCTGAAGAATTGTAATCAAATGAAGAATTTGTTGAAGCAAACAAGCGTTTTTCATTTACATTGTAACCAAAACTCAGCTTTACTTCCTGGTATTTTGAGAAATAAGAAATGCTTTGAGAAAAATCCTGGATACTGCTTCCTGAAAAATCCGGAGCCATAATCGCGTTGCGAAGAAAAATACGGCTGTTTGACAGATTTGGAATTGGAATGGTTCCATAAGACAAACTGGATGGAAACGATAATTGAACGGAAATAGGCGCTCTTTCATAGCCGAAAAGTGAGGCAAATTCATCAGTTGCAATCGAAGACGCTTTTAAGACTGAACCTGGATAAACGTTTGAACGATTAGTTGGAGTCACAACCATCTCATCTGATTCATAAAATGAGGTTCGTCCGGTTGCGCCAGCCCAGGCGCTATCCCTAAGATATACCAGTTGGTTTAATTTTTTACTGTCTATCAGCTCCTTCAGCGAAGCGTTACCACTGCCAATAATTATTGGCTGAACTGGCTCTATCCTTAGATTTCCAAAATAATTAGCCAAGAGATTTGATTTCGGTTGCTCATCGGGCTGAATGGGGATTTCAATCTTTTCTTTTTTACATGCGGCAAATAACAAGGGGATAATAAAAAATATCCTGTATAGTATTTTCATAAGATTAAATATCTGGTTTGATAGAGCAGATTATTAATAAGTCGGCATGACTTATTAATAATCTGGACTGATTAATTTGCTACATTCACTTTAAAAGGATTGCGGAATGTCGCAAAGTCACTGATATAGTTTAATGTATAATAAAGTGGTGCCCCCGGAGAATCCGCAGTAAATCCTCCTGATTCTGCAATAATCTGTGCGAAGCCTGCAAGCCCGCCTGTTACCGCCCTCACTGTTGAAGTACCATCCACACCGATGACATAAACGTAAATCTTCGAATTTTGCAGGGTAGATTTTTGCTCATTTGTTAAGCGGGTATTTAATGTAGCAGTGAAATTTTCACCTAATTTTGTAGAGGATGATACGCCAAGCATCTCTGCTGAAAGATTAAGCGCAACGGTCAGTGTAGTTCTGATCATCTGATAAGAGGAATCTGACTCCATGATGAATATTCCTTTCCTTCCATAGGTAACAGAACTCACAATAAGTGGCTCATACGGACCAAATTGTGTCAGATCTATTCCTTCCTTAATAAATGGTTCATAAATTGGTGGCTCAATATTAATAGAGAAGTTTTCCTGTGTAAATTCAGCTCTGACGCGTGTCTTTTGTCCCCCTGTAGAGGTGGTATCCAGAAAATCAACCGTCAGTATTTTGCCTATCTTTAAATTTGCGCCGAATGATTTCTTGAGCTCATCAACTCTTCTGAACTGGTTCTGCTCATAAGTGAATGACTGTATTTGTCTTCCGCTCCCTGTTCTCAGTGCATCTCTGATATAAGTTGCATCTTCTCTCGGCTGAGGTAATGCTACCGTCTTATAGGTAAGGTCTGTTGGGAAATTTGCATACATCGTAATCGGATTTCTATATGCTGCAGGTATATTTAATGTAGTAAAATCATCAACATTTACCGCTTGGTCCCCTTTGATAATGGCACCCAGGAATAATTTTAATCGTGTTTCGGGAAGAACTGAAGGAATTTCAGTTGATTCGTAGAAAGTTGTTTTTCCTGTTGCACCTGGCCAGATACTATCCCGAACAAAACTGATGGTATTTTTCTTTTTACCATTTACTATTCCTTTAGGGGAATCTTTAGTGAAGGATGAAAGGTTGAAAACGGTTGCATTGTAGTCAAATCGTTTTAGGTCTTTAAGCGATGAAACAGGCTTCGTTGCATCGGCAACATCTGCTTCTTTTGTTTTTTTGCACGAAACTGATAATATGATAATCAGTCCGGTTAAAAGTTTTAGGGTAAATTTATTCATAATCAAAATTTATTATTGGTTTATTAAATATATTGATTATTATTCCTATTATTTTGTGAAAGTTTAAAAATTATACTTGGCATAACATCTAATGTTTGGAATTGACATATGAAAATGCACTTTTTTAGCACAAGTAAAATTATCGTTACTTTTCTTTTGTAAACACTATATCGATTTTAATCAACAAAATGTTTCATGTTATTACTGGTCGTTTGGTAATTTGTAAAATAGTTTACAGGATAAGTTCTCGCAAACCAGCTGTTTTCTAATGAAGAGTAATGGCAGACACATAGAAGGTGTTTTGCTGATTTTTCTTACGGGCATTGGTAGTAGCGTGCTTGATTGTTTTCAGTTTGACCTTACATTTATGCTATTCCTAACAAATATAAACCAACAAATTTATATAGGTTTGTTGCGTTTTTTTAACTTTGCTAAAATCAAAAATCATTCATGACTGATAAAATACTAGTATTAGGTTCTAACGGACAGATCGGCACTGAGCTGGTGACTACTTTGCGTAAGTTCTATGGCGAAGACAATGTCATCGCCTGCGATATCCGCAGACCTGATTATGATATTAAGAATTCGGGTCCTTTCGAATTTGTTAATGTCCTTGAAAAAGAAACATTAAACGCGATTTTCAACAAATATAAGCCTGCACAAGTTTACCTCTTAGCAGCGCTGTTATCTGCTACCGGAGAGCAAAATCCAAAACTGGCATGGGACCTGAATATGAATGGTCTTTTAAATATACTCGATCTCGCCATTGTTTATAAAACTGCAAAAGTTTACTGGCCAAGTTCTATAGCTGTATTCGGCCCCAATTCACCAAAAGACCAAACCTCACAATTCTGTGTGATGGATCCAAATACAGTGTACGGAATTAGTAAGCTGGCAGGGGAGAGATGGTGTGAGTATTATTTTCAGAAATTTGGTCTTGATGTAAGAAGTATCCGTTACCCGGGATTGATCAGCTGGAAGGCTGCACCAGGAGGTGGAACCACGGACTATGCTATTCATATATTTCATGACGCCTTAAAAAAAGGCAGTTATGCTTCATTTCTGAATGCAGAGACAGCATTACCAATGATGTATATGGATGATGCGATCCGTGGCACTATCGAGCTCATGGATGCACCTGCGCAAAACATTTCTATCCGTTCCAGTTATAACTTTGCCGGGGTAAGTTTTACCCCTGAAGTTTTGGCCGCAGAAATAAGGAAACATATTCCGGATTTTACACTAACTTATACAGAGAATGATCCGCGACAGGCTATTGCTGCCAGCTGGCCACGCTCAATTGATGATCAGTTTGCCACGAAAGACTGGGGATGGAAACCCGAATTTGATCTGGCGAAGCTGACTACTGATATGTTGAATAATTTAAAGAAAAGTAATTAGGGTTAACCCTCAATAAAAGACAATGGGAAGAGCATTTGAGTTCAGAAAAGAAAGAAAATTTAAACGTTGGGCTAAAATGGCCGTACAGTTTACCCGTATAGGGAAGGAAATTGTAATGGCTGTAAAAGATGCGGGTCCAAATCCGGAAACCAACTCCCGCTTACGTACTGCTATCCAAAACTCCAAGGCAGTAAATATGCCTAAGCATACTGTTGATGCAGCAATCAAACGTGCCTCCAACAAAGATGAAAATGGTTATGAAGAGCATGTTTATGAAGGATATGCACAACACGGCGTAGCCATTTTAATTGAAACTGCAACTGACAATACCAATAGAACCGTAGCTAACATCCGCAGTTATTTTAGTAAAACCGGTGGTTCATTGGGCAAAACAGGATCCCTGGATTTTATCTTTAACAGGAAATCTATTTTCAGGTTCCTGCCAGGTGAAAAAGATCTGGAAGAACTGGAGTTCGAATTGATCGATGCTGGTCTTGAAGAGCTTTACCTGGAATCTGACGAGGAGGGCAATGATATTGCTGTTGTTCAAACTGCTTTTGAAGATTTCGGAAAAATGCAGAAGATGCTTGAAGATCTTGGTTTTGAGATGAAAAGTGCGAAGCTGGAGAGAATTTCTTTATCTACTACAGACATCACCGAAGAACAGGCAGTAGACGTAATTAAGCTGATAGATAAACTCGAAGAAGATGATGATGTACAAGCCGTATATCATAACATGACAGAGTAAGAAAAACTTTCGTTTCAAAGAAAAAGGAGCGGTGATTTTCCGATCGCTGCTCCTTTTTTTATTTTAACCTGTGACTAAAAAGCCATGGCAATAATTGCGGTTCAGCAAATGCGCTATCCCAGCTATTGTGATTTGCATCAGGATATAAGGTAAACTTCACTTCCTTGCCTACAATTTTAAGTTGGTTGGCAATATCAGTTGAGAAAACAGGATTGACAACATCATCCTTACCACCATGGAAAATCCATAATGGTACGTTTTTATACTTATTTACGTTTGCTAGATTGTCGCCGCCACAAATAGCAAATGCCGCAGCGAAGGTTTTCCGTTTCCGCCTTAGCAATTCATAAGTTCCCATGGCACCCATTGATAATCCACCGACATACACCTGATTTTTATTGATATAAGGTTTCTCCAGGATATTATCCACCATTCCTAATAATGCTTTCATCGCTTTTGTAGGTTTTCCACCCTTTACAAAAGTGAAATTCCTCTTTCCCGCAGCGTCTTTTGCGATATCTACGTTTGCCCAATAACTGTCTTCACTGCATTGAGGAAAGATGATAATGGCGGGGAATTGCTGGCGGATGTCATTTCTCAAAAACAGTTTAGCGCCATGCGTTAGCTGCTTTTCATTGTCATTTCCACTTTCACCACGGCCATGCAGCACAAATAATACAGGATACTGAAGCTTGGCATCAAAATTTTCAGGAAAAAGAATCCGGTAAGAGATACTGTCTTTATCCTTTACAAAGCTGCCTTTATCGAACTTTTTGAAATCCTGCGCACTCATTTGTAAGCTGCTGATCAGGAAGATGACGAAGAGAATTAATCTGAAATGCTTCATGGTGCTAAATTAAAAAACCCGCCCGGATTCCGGGCGGGTTTTAACAAATTTAACGGTTTGCTGATGATTTGTTATCAGGAGCCAGCCGCTGTTAATATCCGGTACTTTGTTTTAAGATACCCTGACTTCTGTCAATCTGATCCTGGGGAATCGGGAAATGATCATCACGAGCTTCGATTGTTAAACCTTTCAGGTAAATGATATATTGACTTTCAAATCCAAAATAGCTTTCAAGCGTCTGTTTGGCAATGCCCCAGCGCGCAAGATCATAAAACCGGTGGCCTTCCATCGCAAGTTCTAAGCGGCGTTCCATTCTAACCGCATTTCTAGCATAATCGGCCGTAGCAAATGCTGTATATTGATTAATCCTATATACAGCAGCAGACGTATTGTTGGCTGCAGTTTTTGGTGTTAATTTTGCAGCACGTTCTCTAACCCTGTTCACTAAAACTAATGCCCTTCCTAGATCACCATTCTCTACAGCACATTCTGCCGCCATTAGGTATACGTCAGCCAGACGGATGAGATTTACGTTTAATCCACTAATATTTAGGGCTCCAGGTGCAGTCCCGCTGGCTATCTGCGCTTTATCTAGTACATTTTTTAAGGTGATAAAAGGACCGGCACTTTCTGCTTCACGAATCCATGCATTACCTGGCATAATACCATGCCCTGTGCGGTAGTCCACGCCCCTTCTGCCCATGGTATAATCTATACGCGGGTCAAAATTTATAGTTTGATTTAAAACATAAGTTTCTTTGAGGTTATCTGGTACAAGGAAGTCCGATACATATGGATTGTTACGGTAGCTTCCATCTAAGAAGGGTAAACCATTGGCATCTACTTTGTAAGCATTGGCCAGATCAACTGAGGGCTGGAAAAATCCACAGCAGGAAGCAAGTGCCTCAGGGTTGTTCAACATATCTCCAACGTTTCCATTATCTCCGCCTGTCCCATCTGATCCAACCGCATGTTGCACAGCAAATAAAGCCTCTGGCTGATTTTCCCGATCAATGTTAAAGTTATCCATAAATGGTAGATCAACCAGATTTGGTTTAGCTAAGATAACCGTATTCAACTGTTCATAAGCTTCAGGATATTTTTTTTGATACAGCAATACTTTTCCAAGATAAGCCTGTGCTATGTATTTATCAACCCTGCCGGCTTGTCCCAGGTATTTTGTGGTAGTTAAGTTTGCTACCGCAAATTGAAGGTCGGCTGTGATTTCAGGATAAATATCCTTATCGTTTGCTACTGTAGTTTCGGTCGTAGCCTCAGTAATCATAGGTACATCCTTAAAAATCCTTTTAAGGAAGAAATAATAGTGTGCACGTAAGAGTCTTGCTTCACCCTGAATCTGTGCTGCCCTCGCATCTGTAAATTTTCCGCTCCCCGCCTGTACTGTAGTCAGGAACTTTAAAGTATTGTTGCAGCGTTGAATTCCCTCAAAACATCTGTCCCATATATTTGACAGGTTATCATTTGTGCTGGTTGGTGCATGCTGTTCAATCGCGTTCATGTTCGGCTGATCTGCACTTTTACTGCCTTTATGTGCATTATCTGAGGCAACTTCCCCAAATAACCACTGACTTGGTGCTGCTCCATAATTACCCCAGGTTCCATTTACATTACCATTCAACAATCCATAAGCACCAATTAACAGGCCTTCAACCCCTTCCTGTGTACTTAATTGTTCTGGTGTTAATTCTCCTTGTGGATTCAACTGGAGGAAGCTCTTTTTGCATGACAGTATATTGCAAAGCAATAACAGTATTAGTATGTATTTTAAATTTTTCATCTGTTTTTCTTAATTAGAAGCCAACACTTAAACCTAGCAGGAACTGACGCGGACTGGGATATATGCCCCTATCCACACCTAGAGCAGAGAAAGTCTCGGTTTCCTGGCTAATTTCCGGATCCATACCGGTATATTTTGTAATAGTGAATAGATTGGTTGCACTTAGGTATACTCTTACTTTAGAGATTCCCATTTTGGAATTAAATAGTTTTTGAGTAGGGAGGTTGTATCCTAACTGCAGATTTTTCATTCGGAAAAAGCTTCCGTTTTGTATAAAATAACTTGAAGAAGAATATTCAAGTTCACTCGTCGATCCATAATATGCTGAAGGAACATTGCTGCTTGCATTAGAAGGGCTCCATGCATCCAGTAAACGCGTACTTTTTGCACCCTCAAATGTTGCAAAATCGGTAAAATAGCGTGTTGCTTCATATAAATCATTTCCCTGTACGCCATTAAAAAAAGCAACTAAATCAAAGTTTTTATAAGATGCATTCAGGCTTAATGAATAAATAAAATCTGGATTAGGATTTCCAATAACAGTTCTGTCAGCTGGCGTAATAGCCCCATCACCATTAATATCCTGATATTTTAAACCACCAATTCTTGCACCTTCATATGAAGGGTTGTTCGCAATATCTGCAGCACTTTGATTGATACCTGCAGTTTTGTAGCCGAAGAAAGATCCGAATGGACTGCCGGTTTGAAGGATACTTGTCTGAATACTTCTGAATGTACCATAAATCTGACGTGAAACATTATCAGCTAGTTTAGATATATTATTCACATTTCTTGAAACGTTAACAACAGCATCGAACTTGAAAGGATTATCGTTGTTTCTTCCGTAGTGATAACCCAATGTCAATTCAAGACCTTTATTCGTCATTTCACCGATATTAACAAAAGGTGATGATCCAAGACCTACTCCCGTACTCGGTATAGGGACATTAAAAAGCATGTCACTCGTTTTCTTGCTGTACCAATCAAATGAACCATCAATCACGCCTTTCTCTAAAGTGAAGTCAACCCCAACATTAAGCGATTTCAAAGATTCCCATTTGATATTCGGGTTGGAATAATTTGCCTGCCATACGCCGGCAGTAACCGGATTTCCACCTAAAATTGGATAGGAGGAAGTAGAAAGGGTACTTTGAAAACGATTCAAGAAATTACTCGACGGTATTCTTTGATTACCTGTTGCACCATAACCTACCCGTAATTTTAAGTCATCAAATATTTTGCTGTCTTTAAGAAAACTCTCTTCAGATAATCTCCAGGCTACACTTGCAGCAGGGAAGTATCCATATTTATTTTCATCACCAAAGTTTGAAGACCCGTCACGGCGTAGCGTTACACTAGCTAAGTATCTGTCATTGAAAGCGTAATCGGCTCTGCCAAAGAGAGAGAAAAGTGATCCTACTGAACCTGCAATATTGTTACCAATCATTGAAGAATTGCTAATACTGGATGTACCTACGCCCACATAGCTATAGTCAGGATTTCCCAACAAAAAGTAATCATTCCGACCAGCATTCAGTTGTCTGTTTCGGTTACGGATAGCCTCGGTTCCTGCCAGTAAAGTGAAACGGTGTTTGTCCAATACCTTGCTGTAAGTTAGTGTATTAGTCCAGGTCCATTCTGTATTGTAACCCTGATATTCATTGATATTATTAGAATTATTACCTTCACTAAACTCCAGGTTAGGATAACGCATGGTGATACCATTGTAGTTTTCATAACGAATACCAAAATTGGTTCTAGCCACTAATCCTTCTATGATATCTGCTTCTGCAAATACATTTCCAAAAAAGAAGTTGCTCCGGTTAACATTGTCCTTCGCACGGTATAATAAGGCCAGTGGATTTTCTGCATTTCCCAATTTAGCTTCAGCTCCGCGGCTACCGGCAAAATTTCCCATAATGTCATAGACCGGTACAATGGTGGGCATTCGGTAAGCAAAGCCAACAGCACTTCCCTCATCCTGGTAATCACCAGCCACATTCGGGTTAACCCCAAAGCCAAAGCCTTCCGAATAGCTATATTGTGCATTTTCACCAAAACGTAAACGTTTATTTAGTGCAGTAAATGTAGTATTTGAACGGAAATTATACCTGGTAAAACCAGTATGTTTAATTGTTCCATTTTGTTTTAAATATCCGCCGCCAAATGCATAAGTGGCGTTTTCACCACCGCCACTTGAACTTAATTGATAACTTTGTGTTGGTGCCGACTCAGTGATTTCGTCCAGCCAGTTGGTTCCCTGCTTGTTTGCGCGAGTGATCTGGTAGTATAATTCAGGATCACGCGAATACAAATATTTAGAGGGGTCTGCGGCAGCCGCAGTGACGTTCTGACCTGTTAATGCTCCTGTTTTTGCTCCTGCAAGAAGGTATTCCGGTAATGTAGGGTTTGCGCCGCTTCCATAAAGCGTACCTGCTGCAGGTGCAAGATTCGCATTACGGAAACCCTGAAAAACATATTCGGCATATTGCTGCGGATTCATCATTTCAGGGAAAGTACTTTTTCTTGGTGTTGAGACACCATAATAGGCATCCAATGTAATTTTTGGTGGCCCTGCAATACCTTTTCTTGTGGTGATAATGACAACCCCATTGTTTGCCCTTGCTCCATAAATTGATGCTGAAGACGCATCTTTTAGCACTTGCATGCTCTCGATGTCATTTTGATTCAACCAGGAAA
>Ga0247809_1000800_pt1 | contig 14105 bp, 15 predicted proteins | sample UWRJL104311B1_FD_180951 | JGI IMG/M metagenome (GOLD analysis project Ga0247809, IMG submission 180951) | Plant litter microbial communities from Arlington Agricultural Research Station in Wisconsin, United States - UWRJ-L104-311B-1 | ecosystem: Environmental > Terrestrial > Plant litter >...
ATAGGCGACAGGCTGGTGATAGTCTTCGGTGGGAGTTTCATCAGGTTTCATAATAATAGTATACAGCTAGGCCGCTGGCTCCTCGAGAGTTTTCCCAATATGTTTATAGGCTTTGGCGGTTGCGCGGCGCCCTCTCGGTGTTCGCTCGATAAAGCCAATCTGCAAAAGATACGGTTCGTAAAAATCTTCAATCGTGGTTGCTTCGTCACCAGTGAGGGCAGCAATCGTATTCAACCCAACTGGCTCGCTGCCATAATTATCAATCATATGTGTCAAAAGATTGCGGTCACCCGGATCAAGACCAAGTTCATCGACCTCTAGTAACTCTAGAGCTTTGATGGTTGTGACGGTATCAATAATGCCGTCACCGTTGACATCGGCGTAATCGCGAACCCGCTTCAGAAGCCGGTTGGCAATACGAGGGGTGAGGCGCGCCCTTGTCGAGAGCGTGTTGGCAGAAGCTTCGTCAATTTCATTACCCAAAATAGCTGCGGCACGGGTAATAATACGGCTAATCTCATTTGTTTCGTAAAATTCAAGTCGATAAATATGGCCGAAGCGGTCTCGAAGCGGCGCAGCCAAAGCCCCGGCCCGGGTCGTCGCTCCGATAACGGTAAATTTCGGAAGGTCGAGTCGCACGCTGCGAGCTGCTGGCCCTTTGCCGATCATGATGTCGAGTTTGTAATCTTCCATGGCGGAATAGAGTACCTCTTCAACCGTTCGCCCTAATCGGTGGATCTCATCGATGAAAAGTATATCGCCGTCTTGGAGGTTCGTCAGAATACTTGCCAGGTCACCCGCCTTTTCGATAGCGGGACCAGAGGTAACACGAATACTCTTGCCCATTTCGTTGGCAATAACTGTCGCCATCGTCGTCTTACCCAAACCTGGTGGCCCATTCAATAGAATGTGATCAAGTGGTTCGTCTCGTTTTTTGGCGGCATCGATGGCTAGTTTCAAGTTTTTCTTTAAACGGTCCTGTCCAATGTAGTCATCGAAAGTCTGCGGACGAAGCGATACTTCAATAATCTGCTCTTCGATATCCTCGACGTGATCACTTGTATCGACAATTCGTTCAATGGCCATTAGCTTTGTCCCTTCAAGGCCAGTGTCACGCGCTGAGCCGTCGATAGGTCAGACGCAACCGTTTCCAGTGCAGCCATAGCATCGTTAAGAGAATAGCCTAGCGCCATGAGTGCCTCGAGCGCTTCATCACCCGCCAAGGTGGCGACCGCACCACTTGCCTGAGCAACGTTGAGCGCCAAGCCCACCTTATCGGAGAGGTCAACGACGACACGCTCGGCAGTCTTCTTGCCAACACCACTCGCTTTTGCAAGGAAAGCACTATCGCTATTAGCGATGCCGTTGCGCACAACTTCGCTTTCACCGAGGCTCAAAATGGCAAGCGCCGCTTTTGGGCCAACACCCTGAACAGTAATCAAAAGTTCAAATAATTTCTTGGCAGACAGCGACGAGAAGCCAAACAGCTCCTGCGACTGTTCGCGGATATGGTGGTAGGTATAAAATTTAATCGGCTCACCCAAAAGCGCCCGATCAAAATCGGTTGCGGGGACCTGAACTTCGTACCCTATATCGTGAACATCAACGATTACCGAGTTTGCAAATTTTTCAGCTACTACTCCAAAGACGTGCGCAATCATACGTCTATTATGACACATCCGTCGCCCACTCGGTATTTCCACCTAAAGTTAATTTCGGGGTAAGATCCACAGCCTATAGTCAAACGTATGCAAAGCTTCCTCCATAACGTACTCATCCGAGACAGTGGCTACTTCCACATCTGGATCAGTGCCACCGATGGGGCTTACTTTTTTAGGAGCAATTTAGACAAAGCATTGTTTATAACCCTATTACAGGACAACCTTTCCCCACAGTCTCGCTTGGCAGAACTGTCGATAAAGCCCCGAGGATTTGCCGATTGCATAGACCTACTTGCCTATTCGCTAACCCAGCACGGCGTCCACCTTCTCGTTCATACATCGCGCAAAGCCGCTATCGAAGAGTTCGGTCAAGTATTGCTACTAGGCTACGCTGATTTTATTCAAGAAAGTCCGGCCTATGCCACCCTGCCATTCAACACGGTATTTATCTTTGATCACCTAGCTGGTCGGCACGAGGCGCTTGCCGTTTCTAGGACCATTCATATGCGCCACAGCAACTGGCGACATGACCGCTACTCCAGTATTGCCTTCTACCTTGATGACCGCCGCGGCGATTGGATGCGTCCTAGCAGGATCACCGCACTATTTCAAAATAATACTCAAGAGTACCTCCGTTTCATGCAAAGTCAGCAAACAGAACGTGATCGGATTTTTGAATACCTCGAAACGTAAAAATTAGTCCTTCAGACGGCTCATTAGTGAGTGCGTGATCGCTGCCGCCAACGCATCAGCACAGTCGTCTGGTTTCGGCACTTCCTTTAGGCCAAGCTGAATACGAACCATCTCTTGAACCTGTTTTTTATCGGCGTTGCCATATCCGGTCAGCGATTGTTTGATTTGCGGCGGTGTATACTCTGCAATCGCCAGCCCTGCCTTGCGTGCAACCAGTATCGCCACGCCGCGCGCCTCTGCCACGGTCATGGCCGTCGTCACGTTCTTTGAGAAAAAAAGCTTCTCTATCGAAAAAGCATCCGGCTTCGTGGTGGCAATAATTTCAGTCAATCCGTCAAATATCTCTTCGAGGCGCTCGTCGTGAGGAGTGTGTGGAGGCGTGCGAATCACACCGGCCTCGACCATCTTAAAGACGCCCTTCGTTACGTCGATAACACCAAAGCCCAAAATTCCCGTTCCTGGGTCTATCCCGATAATTCTCATATGCCCTTAGTATAGGTTACTTGCGAAGTCGTGCAAACAGCGGTACGCGCCCAAGCAGACTTGCGGTAAACTTCCCGATCTCACTATGCCATTCCCAAATGGCATATCCAATCGCAAGCAATAAAATACCACCGACCGCAACCCAGGCATACCAAGCGCCACTATCTTTGGTCTTCGCCCCCAGCACTGCATAATCTGCACTTGGCATTTTTGTTACTGTACGGCAGCGATTTGTGTCAGGATTACGCGCTTGGCCCTCCTTGCAGGCAGCTGGTGTCGCTGCCAATGCAATTTTCCGGCAACGGCCAGTCTCCGGATTGCGCTCTTGGTCCTCATCGCACGCCGTCACCGTTTTAGCATCGGCGGCGATAGTTCGGCAGCGATTCGTCTCCTCGCTCCGATATTGCCCGTCTTTACAGGGCGTCGGTGTCGAACCTGAAGTGCTCAGCAAACGACAGCGACCAGTCTCGGGGTTACGATACTGGTTTACTGCACAGGGAGTTGGCGCAGGAATAGTCTCAACCAGCACCTCCAGTCCAGACAGTGCATTCTCCATACCGGGCGTTGGTAGTTTTGTATATTGCCACACTCCACCGATCAAGGCCCAACTGGCCCCGTCTTTTGGGTCAAGATAGGCCGGAGTTTCACTCACGATCGCCCCATCGTCAGTCGCGAGCCTTACTCGACTTGACGAATTCAAGAGACTAAATGCAATCGCCGCATTTGAAAAACTGAGGTGCGACTGCGCACCAATGACTGAACCCTCAGGGAAAGCGTAGGCACTATCAAAATCAGCCCCAACCCACAACCTATACGCAGTAAGGTCAACCGGATGAGCGTTAGGGTTAAATAGTTCAATAAATTCGTTGCCCTCATCGCTACCTATGGCGTTAGGTAGGAGTTCGCTAAGTTCAAGTTGAGTGATAATTCGTTCTTGGCACACTCCAGCTACGTCCCGCACTAAACCCTCGGGTATTGTCGACTGGTCACCCTCGATATTCACACAAAGATCGATAATAGTTGTCTCGAGCACGGTTTCGTCTTCGGGAATATAGGAGGGTGACGCCACCGACCAGTCAGTAGTCAGATCGCTATCATCATAAACGACTGGTAGTGAAGGCTGTTTGTGGCGTGTCAGCTGCGTTCCACCGGCGAGCGACGCCGTCCAGGCGTGTTGATCTATCAACAGGCCTGTTTGATCAACCAGCGAGATCGTATCGCCCCCACCGATCATACTGCCACTACTTTGACTCAGCGGATTATATACGGTCGTAAAACGTACCGACGGCAACGCCGTAGCCAATGAGCTCGAGGCGACGACCGCATACGCATGAGCCGGCAAAAAACGAATCTGGTTCACGTCGGCAGAAAAACAGGCAAACACGATATTATTTTTATTAGTCAGGCACCAATTTGTAATGTCGACCTCTTGGTTGGAATTGTTGTAGATTCCGACAAATTCCTGCGTCGCTGCGCCGGATCCTCCTGCTTGAATGTGCGTCATGATAATAGCGGCTGAAGCTGCGTACGCTGGGGGAGCATACGCACTCGAAAGGAGAACTACCACACTCACCAAAAATCCGAGAAAAGCTTTCAGCATGTTTCTCAGTATAGAAACTAAAGATTAATTAGTTATATGCTTGTGGCGAATACTAGACGTCAGCTGTAATGTCGGCGTTGGTATGGACACTCGTGACATCATCGAGATCATCAATTGCATCCATGACTTTCAGCACCTTCTCGGCCTGTTCGGTCTCTGATATCTCGATAGTATTGTTCGGAACATACTGCAATTCTGCGCCAGTAACACTTAGTCCAGATTCCATAATAGCTGTGCGGACTTTTGCGAGGTCTTTTTGATCAGTATAGACAATCATTTCACCATCTTCTTCAACGGCATCTTCAGCACCCGCGTCAAGGACCGTTAGTAGTGCGTCCTCACCAGATGCCGCCACATTAATCACGCCCTTACGCGTGAATTGAAACATGACGCTTCCGGCATCAGCGATGCGTCCACCGTTTTTTGCGAGCGCATTCTTTAATTCAGGAAAGGTACGATTCTTGTTGTCGGTTGCTGTTTCGATAATAATCCCAACACCGCCCGGACCCATTGCTTCGTACGTTGTCTCTTCAAGCGTCGCAGCGTTCTTGTCGGCAGCCCGGTCAATCGCACGTTGAATATTAGCTGCTGGCATATTTGCTTGCTTGGCTTTTTCGATTGCCATTTGTAGCGCCGAGTTCATCGTAATATCAGTTCCACTACGAGCTGCAATTGCAATTTGGCTACCAATTTTTGTAAAGATAGCACCACGCTTGGCGTCTTTTGCACCTTTTTCGCGTTTGATTGTTGACCACTTGCTGTGTCCAGACATAAGATAACTCCCGTTTATTGTCGGTATATATTTCCTATATTATAACAGATTGAGATTGAATTTAAAGGGGTGACAACGTAAGGAGACACTGCGTCACGACACCACCCTCAGTTCCACCGCTCGCGCCACTCAGCCCACAGGCCTGACCGGCACCCTGTAGGTAATAAATAATAGTAACCGGACTAGGACGATACAATGCTCCCGCGCGCATATTATTTCCTATACCAATCGAGAACCTATCGGTTGCGATGGTTGGTTTTGACCCTATAAATTCAGCAAGACTACTATCAAGTGTCGCATTTACTGCTTGAGTCCCTTGATCACCTAGCCAGCACTGATTTGTCTGGTAATTAGCACCAAGACACCCAGCCGCAGCAGGGTAGGCCGAGTTAACAGCGGCGTATTGCAAGATAGCCTTGTTGTAAGCCTGCACACCGCTAACGACCTGCGCGTTACGAGCTTTTTGCTGCACGCCGTTAAATGAAACGATCGTGATTGCAGCAAGAATACCAATCACAACAATCACGATCAACAGCTCGACGATCGTAAAGCCATTTCGTTTTGCATATGTCATAGACATGGCGCTTGTGAGAATGGAACGAGAACCGTCAGTGTTGTTTTTCCAATGACGTCAATTCTATCTTGCCGACAATCTGTCGCGTTCTGCTCGAGTTCATTCTCGTCAATGCGATACCAAGTCCCCCATGGATCACCTTTTTTTAGTCCAGTAATATTAATGCCGCTCGCGTCAGCAATTGCGTCCAGTGCCGCATCGGCCGCGACCTTGGATCCCCTTGAATCGTTACTATTCGTAATATTTCTTAAGGTTTTGCCTGTGTTAAATCGAGCGGCAGTAATTGCCTGCGTGAGGTTGCGAACATCGGTTTGCGCCTGCGTCGTTTTTGCTCGATCTTGAACACCATTAAAAGAGACGATAGTAATTGCCGCCAGAATACCAATCACCACGATAACAATCAGTAGCTCGACGATCGTAAACCCTTGTTGTTTGTATTGCTTCATCGAGAGTGGATACCCTTCACTTCTCAGTTAATTATTTGTTAGGTTTATTGTATCACGCTACAGGTAGCGAGTACTGCCAAAGGGAATCTTCTGTTTGACATACAGTCCCGTCCCCAATGTATTAGCCGAGTGGATCGTGCGCTCACCAAAACGGCCGTTGATTCCATCAATTGCGCTGGTCACTTGCCGCTCGTGCACAATCTGATCGTTAAACAGGCTGACTTGTTGGTCCTCGGCCGGTTCAAGCTCATAACAGTGGACTCCAATCTCTTTAATGCCATCCGGCGCTCCGTCCAGTAGCTGCCGCGCAAGCATCGAGATAGTCCGGTCGGACGAAAAGGGAAGTTGTGACATGCGCGACGCATGCCAGTAACCACTTTCGCGCGTTTTTGCGTAGACATAAATCCCCCGTGCCGATTTATGCTGCGACCTCATCCGCGACCCGACCGATTCACATAGGTGGTGCAAGCGCTGGCTAATCTCGTCGTGCGTTAAATTAAAACTTTCTAACACATATTGCCGCCCCACCCGTTTGACATCAGTTGCAACGTCATCAACTTCAAACCCACGCAGCCGGTCGTACCACCAGCGACCCACTACACTTTTGAAAACAATCTTTTGCAGCGTCACAACATCAGCCTGTAGAAATTCAAGTGGGGTGAAAATACCAACACTGTTCAGTCGCTTTTGATTTTGACTCGCAATACCCGTCAAATCGGTCATTTTCATCGTTGCCAACACCTCGTGAATATTCGCCGGCGTAATCACATCCAGTCCATCCGGTTTATGTAGGCCAGCGGCGGTCTTTGCCAGGAATCGGTTCGTTGCAATCCCGATATTGCAGCGCATCCAGACACCTATTTCATCCTTCAATCGTTGCTTTATCTCATAGCCAATCTCAACCAAATCACGCCCCTGCATTTCGGCCGTCGTATTATGAAAATCAATTACCCCCTCGTCGATACTTTTCATCGTGACGTGTGATGAATAATCCTGCATGATATCAAGCAGCCGGTGATACACATAACGATATTTCGACGGATCACTCTCGAGCGCAATAATATCAGGGCACAGCAGCTTCGCCTCTTTGAATTTCATGCCGACTTTCACACCTTTTGCCTTCGCCTCATAACTAGCGGTAATAATTGCTGTGTGCTCGGTCAAGCGATTGATGATTGCCACCGGCCGGCCGCGTAGCATTGGCCGCGCCTGTTGCTCGACCGTTGCAAAACAACTATTCAGGTCGATATGCATAATTAAGGGCCGTTCGTTATTGAATTCGTTCATAGTGATCAGCCTCCATCGTCAGGCGCCAGGTCAGTCGCTCACTATCAAACTCCAATCGATAATCGGCACCGCCGTCAGTGACATCAAAAATGTGAATCGTCTTGTTGCCATTACTCGTCGGGTGCCGGAGGCCGAGTTCTTTTACCTCGACCTCACGTCCACTTGGTCGCTTGAATCTGACTATTTTGACAGGGTGGTGACCATATCCAAAGATAGTGATTACCTCGACCTGTTCATTCAATAAAGTTTCGTCATTCATATCAAAAATCCTCTAATTCATATATCGCTATTGTTAGAGAAACGGTTTGAGTTATATTGTCCGTGCATTCACCCGTTTCGTAGTGAACATCCGAAGACAATCGAATGACCGTTCGCGAGGGACGCTTTATCCTGGTCGGATCAGTGAGTATCGCGTGGCTATAGCTTTATTATATACCTTTGCACCAAAGCTGGAATATTATTACCTTTTTTGATACAATCATCTCTGTACTTTATGGCAGCGTAGCTCAGTTGGTTAGAGCGCGAGACTCATAAGCTCGAGGTCACAAGTTCAATTCTTGTCGCTGCTACCAAACGGTACTTATACGAAAAAGACTTCCCCTGGAAGTCTTTTTTATGTCACCCATCAAATACTGCTATTTTATATTTGCTTTGCCAAGCAGTAGAGAGCTCACTACGACAGAGACCGAACTGCAGGCCATCGCAAGCCCCGCCAATGCGGGATTTAAAACAATACCAGCACCACTAAAGACACCCGCGGCAATCGGTATCCCAATAGCGTTATAAATAAATGCCCAAAATAAATTGAACTTAATGCGACTAAATGTCTTTTGACTTAAACGAAGCGCAGTGACGGCATCTTGCAGGTTATTTTTAACAAGGACAATGCCACCAGCTTCGATAGCAACATCGGTTCCAGAACCCATGGCAATACCGACATCGGCCTGTGCCAGCGCCGGTGCATCATTAATACCATCGCCGATAAAAGCGACCTTATCATGTTGCTGCAGCGCCTTCACATGGTCGGCCTTGTCCCCAGGCAACACGCCAGCTATGACCTCATCAATACCACATTGAACGGCAACTGCTTCGGCTGTAGTTTGATTGTCGCCGGTCATCATGATCATACGGATACCGTGTGTGTGCAGGCGCAAAATAGCCTCCTTGGAAGTAGCCTTCGGTTGATCCTGAATCGCGATAAGCCCTAATGCCCTGTCATTTTGTCCAATTATGATCACAGTTTTACCTTGGCTCTCAAGGTGTGACATCGATGAGTCAAACTCCATAACACTAATGCCAGCGTCGATAAATAAAGCCCGGTTGCCCACGTAGCTTTTCCGACCAGCAACAAGACCAAGAACACCCTTGCCTTCAATAGCCTCAAAATCTTGTAGTTTTCTTGTCGCTATTTTTTCACCGCGCGATAGATCGAGTATTGCCGAAGCTAGCGGGTGCTCAGACGCCGCTTCGAGCGTCGCGGCAATAGAAAGAATAGTTTTCCGGTCACCGATACTATCCGTTACCGTAGGATGTCCTTCTGTAATCGTACCAGTCTTATCCATAACAACAACATGAATGTCCCGAGCAGCCTCCAGTACTTCACCGCTTTTAATTAGAATCCCCATACGAGCACCTCGCCCCACTCCAACCATTAGCGCCGTCGGTGTTGCAATCCCCAGTGCGCAGGGACAAGCAATAATAATAACCGCTACTGCAAACAACAGAGATGCGGCAAATGTCGCACCAATAACCACATACCATGTCACAAATGTCGCTAGTGCGATTAGCAAAACAACTGGCACGAACACGTGCGACACTTTATCGACGAGCTTCTGAATGGGCGCCCGACTAGCCTGAGCTCTACGAACCAATTCAACGATCTGAGAAAGCAGCGTGTCGGTGCCTATTTTTGTCGTCTTAAACGTAAAGCTACCATTTTTATTCATTGTTGCACCAATCACCGCAGCACCGACCGATTTAGCGACAGGCATGCTTTCGCCTGTTACCATTGACTCGTCAACAGTCGATGAACCCTCAATCACCTCGCCATCAATTGGTATTTTTTCACCAGGCTTGACAATAATAACGTCACCTACCAATACGTTATCGAGCGGCACCTTAAACGTCTTTCCGCCACGCACAACGGTTGCGTCTTTTGCCTGCATTCCCATTAGTTTATCAACGGCATGTGATGCACGCTGCTTTGTCATCTCTTCAAGCCACTGTCCAAGAAGGACAAATACAATGAGTAGCGCAGCAATTTCAAAATAAACATGTTCACCGGCAATCATGGCATAGATACTGTAGACGTAGGCGGCACCAGTCCCCATAGCAACCAATGTATCCATGTTGGCACCATGATTTTTCAGTGATGCCCAGGCACTCTCAAAAAAAGATAATCCACCAATAATCATGACGGCGGTTGCGAGTACGAGCATCGCCACTTTATCACCCGGTAGCATGATGCCTAGCATAGTCAAAAAAAGTGGTGCGGATAGGATCGCACTTACAAATAAGCGATTTTTCACCGTCACTTGACGACTACTTTTCCAAAAAACATATTCATACCACAGGCATAGGTAAATTCACCGACCGTATCAGGATGAACCAAAACGCTGTGAGGTTTGCCAATAGGTAGGTGGGTACTGATACCAAAGTCAGGCAGGACGACTTCCTCAAAACAGCTCGAGCGGTCTTTGCGTATAAAAATTATCTCCGCTGGGACACCGCACTGCAACTCAACAACACTAGGTAGATAGCCCCCGTCAACAATAATCTCAACAACTTGTTTGTCGCCTTGCTGCTGGGCCATGACTGCAACAGTTTTTCGCCTACCAAAAAACCACCAAATAATCGCTACAGCAGCAAGCACCGCTCCGATAACGACGAGTGCTTTATCCACGAATGGCTTCTGTTTTTACATATGCTAAGGGGTTAAGTTGAAACTTTTCCTGGCAGCCCGATGCACAAAAATAGTACGAATGACCTTCGTGTGTCGTCATACCGCCCGCCCGTGCAACACTGATACGCATACCGCAGACAGCATCTTTGACGATCGGATACGGCGTTTCTTCCCCGTTCATCAACTGGCGTTCTTCGAGGGTTAGCTCATGACCCGCCAACAACACTTCTTTTATCAGTGCACAGGCTTCAGAGATACGAGGATCACCAAGCCGATAATAGATCGTGTGGCCGTCTCGTCGAGACAGTAAAATTTTATTCTGGCGCAATAACGACAAATGCTGCGATACATTTGCCTGCGGAATGCCCAACATGTGCGTCATGTCTGACACCGAGAGTTCACGGTCACCCAACAGTTGAATAATCTCTAATCGCTTTTGATTAGCCAGGACTTTGAACACTTCCTCTTGTAGCGTAAATAACTTCTGATACATACCCCTTATAATACCATATGTTAACATTCGAATAATTGAATATTAATCATGATGCTGATATTCTGAATGAATGATCAAAACAACCTACCCAATCAAAGGGATGCATTGCAGAGCGTGTGAAATAACGATTGCCGAGCACCTAGAGAAGGTTCCACAGGTCGTCCATGCGGCCGTCAGCTTAAAGAAAAAAACAGCAACCATCGAGTCCCTCGCCGTTCCTGATACTCAGCAAATTACGCAGGCGATACAGAGTGCTGGCTATGAAATAGGTACCGAGCGAAAGCCACGGCTGAGTCATAACCCGGCAGACTATAAAGACTTTTTCATCGGCGTCATCATAATTGGCCTATTGGCCATCGTCTACGGTGCGCTTGGTCTAGATGGGTCATTAACAACAGATAGCATCTCGAGTGGTGGTCTAGGTGTCGCATTGATAACCGGAATTGTCGCTGGTCTTTCCACCTGCATGGCTCTCGTTGGTGGACTTGCCCTTGGGCTGTCTGCCCGTCACAGCAAAAAGAATCCCACCGCCACAACATTCCAAAAATTCCGGCCACACCTATACTTTAACCTCAGTCGCATCCTCGCCTTTTTCGTATTTGGTGGTCTGATTGGTTTATCTGGCTCACTTTTCCAACTACAAGGCGTTTCACTTGGTATCCTGACTATTTTCGTCGGGCTTGTCATGCTCGGCATGGGACTACAGCTGACAAATATCTTTCCTCGCCTCAGCAACGGCGGCTTGACATTGCCACCAAGTCTCACAAAGTGGCTAGGACTCAAGAAGCACTCCCAAAAAGAATATAGTCATAAAAATGCGGTCATACTCGGCGCCATCAGCTTTTTTCTACCCTGCGGCTTTACACAAGTTATGCAGCTATATGCAATCAGCACCGGCAGCTTTATGACAGGAGCGCTCGTCATGAGTCTTTTTGCCATCGGCACGGCCCCAGGACTACTTGGCATCGGCGGCCTGACCGCAGCAATAAAAAGCAAATCTACCGGGCGGTTCTTTAAAATCGCTGGCGTCGCTGTTATGGGTATGGCGCTCCTCAATATCAGTAACGGCTTCAATTTGACAGGTTTCCCGCTATCACGACTGGCCTCACAGTTCGCTTCATCGCGTCCAGTCACCCCAGTCAGTGCCGATGGTGCAATCCTGACGACAACTTTTACGTTCAAAGGCGACATATCACCGAATGAGTTCACCGTCGCCAAAGGTGGTACCTATACACTGCGAGTCGAGTCGAAAGAAAATGGTCGAGGCTGCATGAGTACGATCATGATCCCAGGATTATTTAAAACCCCACTACTACTAGAAGCTGGCAAGACACAGGTTTTGACATTCACCGCAACCAAGGCTGGAGTGTACAACATTACCTGTGCCATGGGTGTATACCGGGGCACCGTCACTGTCATCTAGCGATTAATCTTGATACTCGTACATCCGCACGTCATCACTGGCAACCGTCATTTTGTAGCAAGGATCTTCCATCGAACGACTGGCTGTTTGCGTGCCATTGTATTCGTAAGTGGCGCTCAGGATATTCTGAACACTTACTGTCGATGAGGCATTCGCCGCACAGGCTTCGGGGCTTTTAATAGTCAGTGTCTTGATATTTCCAAGACTCGCATCTGGGTGACCAGCCATGAACACGTTGGCTGCCGAGATCGATGCTTGGTCGGCCGTAAATTGCGCCGATCCATCAAGCGTCACATCCAATGTCGTGATGCGTGATTCAGCAATCGATACCACCGACTTATTTCGGGCTTCAACCTTTAGTTTGTCCTGCGCACCGGCATCGTACGATACGTAGCCGTTTGCGACCGTGATACTTTCCACCGCTGGTCCATAGACAGTGACTGTCGCCTCAGCGCCATAGATTCGTTCTTTTGGCGCTTCAATTGATATCTTGGCAGTTCCGCTTTCAACAACCACGGCAACTTTTGGTGATCCTTTGAGCATTCGCTGTGTCAGCGAAGGTGCAGTCGAATCAACGACGTAGTTGAGGTTTGTGTATCCAGCCATATCAACCGATAGTGATTTCACCGAAGTAAATGCAGCCGGTAACGTTTCGGTTACTTCAATAGTATTGCGTTGAATTGCTTCAGATTCAGATCGGTGCTGCGCTACTCCAGCAGCTGTCGCGACACCCGCCGTCGCCAAACCAAGCACAATAATAACAAGTGCGCTGATCCAGATACGTTTATTGAATTTCTGCGCAAAAGCAGCAAACGTCACTAGCAGCGCCAATGCAGCCAGCAGTGCCCCACTCACATAGAACAATACGAACGACAACTGATAGAGTGAAGCAACTTTTGCCGCATCGTTGTCATACGAAACTTGCAAGGCCACAACGACAAGTCCAACCGCGCAGCTGAGTGCGGTTACTGCTGCAGCCAAACCGAGTGTCGTCGTTAAAATCCGCTTGGTGATTGCAGCGCGGCGCTCAGAGTTACCCGTTGGTGTCGCTTCATTTAGTTCCCGGATTGACGAAAGAGTCACTGGCCGTCCAACCATCTGCAACTTTTCTGCTGCCGTGCGAGCCGCTGGGATAATTAACCATCCAATAATATATACGAGTGCAAAGAATCCGAATGATACGAATATCAGTACGATAAATGCCAGGCGGACCCATAATGCATTGACCCGTAGGTAGTGTGCGATGCCGGCAAGAACACCACCAATAACCGCAGTGTCGAGATCACGGTATAGTTTGCGCACACCTTCCCTAGAAAGCTCTTCCGCATCAATCACAACTGCTGCTTCGTCGGTCATAAATTCTTTTGGCTCACCAAGCTGTTCTCGAATCGCCGCGACGTCTGCGGACCCAATCACGTCATCTTGTTTGACACCGCGCTCGAGTAACAACTCTGTCATGCGGATTTCGATATCTTGCAACAATTCACTGTCAGCCGTAAAAGCCTCAAGCGCACTGATATACTTCTCTAGTTCTTTCTTAGCTGAAAGTTCGATGTTATAAGGAACTTTCGCAATATGGATCCGGGTAATGTCTTTCATAAATTCTCCTTATAGCTTCTTTAGTGTCGAGTTGAGTGCGTTGATTTTCGCGTTCATGAGGTTGGCAACTTCGATGCCGTGCGCCGTCGAACGGTAATACTTGCGCGGCGGCCCCTGCTCGCTCTCTTGCCATTCGTGCGTCAGCAAACCATCTTTTTGCAGGCGCGAAAGT
>Ga0247809_1000801_pt1 | contig 14097 bp, 7 predicted proteins | sample UWRJL104311B1_FD_180951 | JGI IMG/M metagenome (GOLD analysis project Ga0247809, IMG submission 180951) | Plant litter microbial communities from Arlington Agricultural Research Station in Wisconsin, United States - UWRJ-L104-311B-1 | ecosystem: Environmental > Terrestrial > Plant litter >...
ATAGATACGCCCGGTAATGCTAAACCCTGTTTATCGGTTACGGTCCCAGTTATCTTTAGGAATTGTTTCAATTCATGAATTTCTGTCGATGCAGGAATGGCAGCCTGTACAACACTGATAGTTGATCCCGTGAGTAAAAAGAGAGGGACGATCCTTCTGCAGAACAAGGAGGCATAACTTTGTAAAGTAAAAATTTTCATATGAGAATTGGTTAAGATTCCCACAATTATAGCGCTCCTGTATGACTACTAAAGACAGGGTATATTAACTTATTATGAAGATTTGATGAGTAACTCTACCGGCAGCCAGTCATCAGCTCAGGAAAGAAATTAATAAAAACTGAAACTTCATATAAAACACACAATTACTTGATTTACAAGCATTATTATTACCATAAAAATTCATTAAAAACAAAACGAAACCTGAAATAATTCAGCTAAAGCGGGGCGATCAGATGACATATAGCAAAAAAAGGGAGGCTATGACCTGCATAACCTCCCCTTCTATTCTAAATTATTTCCTGAATTAAGGCATCCAGAAGATCTTGTTTGTACGGGTATCTTTAGCTTGTACAGCCTGATAATTCACACTGTTATTTGTTTTCTCTATTGAAGGATAAAGTAAACGCGTTGGCGGAGTGGCAAATCCAGCTTTTCCTCCTGTAGGAAAAGTCAAAGCTGGAATCTTAGTTCTGCGATACTCTGCCCATGCTTGCTGAGCCTGTAAAAAACCAAAGTGCAACCATTTTTGTGTACCGATCTGGTTTAACTTATTTCCGGTAGTTCCAGTATAAGCAATTGTTGAAGTAGTGACAAAAGTATTAATTGCTGCCGGCGTAGGTTTAACTTCTTTATTACCTTTTAGTGATAAATTGTTTAAGTAGTAATAAAAAGTTACAGACTGAGAAACGGCAGTTTCATAGTGTGCTTTAGCTAACTCGGTACTACCCCATCTTTCCTGAGCTTCAGCTTTCAGGAAGTTAACTTCAGAAGCTGTAATCACCGGACCAGGTAGATACTGGTTCATCCATATTGTTGCCGAATCTATTACAGCATACTTAGTATTCTCCGTTTCTACCTGACTTGCTGTAAAAGTAATAGGCATTGCGCGGTAAGTCGGGTTTTGCACAAACCCGGTAGATGCAGTAGTTGTACCATACTTATCAAAATATACTGGTATTCTTGGATCATTTGACGGATTCATTACCGTGTTTAACATGTAATCAGGTGCATAAAAACTTGGCAATTCATTCAATGCTTTGGTAAGATCATCCGCAAAATTAGTTAATGGGCGAAGTAAGATATCTGTAAGTAAAGGATTATAATCTAAAACATTTTCTCCGTCAACTAATGGATATGTTGTAGAGTTATTCAACATTTCTAAAACAGCTGGTCTGGCAACAGCTTCGTTTACGTTTGAAATACGCATCAGTAGTCTAAAACGAATAGAATTCGCATATCTTTGCCATTTGGTTAAGCTTCCACTATTCAGAATATCCGCTTTGGTAAAATCTGCATTTGCTTTAGCAGTAGCAAAAAAAGTACCCGAACTTTTCAGTCCATCCAACACTAAATTATATAACTGTACCTGATCATCAAATTTTGGGAGTGTAATAATATTACTGCTAGGTAAGCTTCCTGCTTCACTAAAAGGGATATCACCAAAATTGTCTATCATCTGTGCCGTCTGATCATATAAGACAATTTTAGCTGCCTCCATATAAATCTGTTTGCTTGCTTTTTCAGCTTCCGGTAAGGCTGCATAAGTTTTTTCCATTGCGCGATAGATACCCAACACACCTGGAGAATAGTAATCTCTCCAATAGTCATTTGTATAACCGTCCTGTTGCTCGTACATGGCATTATCCGGGGTGAAAAATGTAGTTTGAGAATAAACAGCAGAATGCATTAGCAAAAATGTTCGCAAATTCCAATAAGATGGCCTAACTCTATCATTATTAATTAAATCTGTTAAAAAGCCAGGTAGACTCGCTGTTGTAGATACCTCGGGATTGTAAAACTTCTCTTCAAGGCTTTTCTTACATCCACTGAATGTCATTACAAACAGTGAGAAGAATAAGGTTGTTTTTATAATTGAATGTTTCATTTCTTTAATATTATGCGTTAGAATTTGGCATTAAGTGAAAATCCGAAACTGCGTGTTGCAGCAGTGGATCCCGCATCTACCCCTTGAGAATACCATTGGTTACCAACCGGGGCCTCAGGATCAAGATTTTTAATAGTTTTCCAGAAATAGAATAAGTTACGACCTATCAAAGAAACTCGTAAATTTGTCATACCTAGCTTTTTCGAAAAGTTATCGCTAACGGTGTAACCAATAATAGCCTCACGGAGCTTAATAAAGCTATTATCATAGATAGTAGCTTTTTCATTCCAGGCGTTATTTCCCCAATCGAACTCATTCATATAATATTCAGCACCACTGATATGTTTAGTATTTACAGCACCTGTAGTTTCATTCACACCTTCAAGTGTGATACCTGATTCGCGTAAATCAAGAGAATTAGTATACATACCTGCACCCGTTGCATATTTAAGCGGAGGTGAAACCATCTGACCGCCAAAACGGTAGTCAGCAGTAAAATCAAGTGTAAAGTTTTTATACCTGAAAGTATTTGTTAAACCACCAATAGCTTTCGGCAAAATATTTCCAGCATTAACATACCTTGATTTGTCTATGACATAAAATCCATCATCATTAATCAGATACTGACCCGCTGCATTAGTTGCACGAGGATATACATAAATATTTCCTAAACTCTCACCTGGCTTTGCACTGATCCTAACCGCACTGGCTTCAGCTTCATAAAATATCAGTTCAGGAACTGTTCCATTTAATGAAACCAACTTCGATCTGTTAAATGAATAATTTAAACGCGTATTCCAGGAGAAATCTTTACCTGAAACAGGAGTACCATTTAAGGCAATTTCTAAACCTTTGTTGGCAATCTCACCAACATTCACCAACTGACTAGTTGCACCAGTAGATGGAGAAGTTGTTAAACTCAATATTTGATCTTCTATATGATTTGTATAATAACTAACATCTAAACCCACTCTGCTTTTAAAGAATCTCAATTCGGTTCCTATTTCAGTTTCATATTTACGCTCCGGCTTTAAATTAAGGTTACCATATTTGCTGGGTAAAGTTAATGAGGGAACAGAACCGTTAACACTCTGGATTGGCGATTGACTATATGCAATATTAGACTCATAAATCGGCGCGTCATTACCAACAACGCCATACGATGCTCTTAATTTACCATAACTAAAAGGTTCCGCTAATTTTAAAGCTTCGCTAAAAACAAATCCAGAATTAAATGAATAATACTGATAATTGTTATTTTGCGGAGGCAAGGTAGAAGAATACTCAGAACGTGCAGTGGCTTCCAGGAACAAATAGTTTTTGTAAGAGAAGTTTCCAATACCAACGTAAGCGTATTTTAATAGTTCTTGTCTTTTAGTCTTAAGATTGTTCGGATCAATTCCGTTATCAATAGTTCCCAGTGAATTACTTAGTGTAAACCAGTTTTCTGAAATGAAACCATTTGTTGTCGCTGCAAACTGATCCTTATAGTTTTCAGATCTTGATTGAAAACCGCCTGTTAGTGAAAAGTCAAAGTCGGACGCTATTTTATCAGTATAAGTCAATAATGCATCACCGTAGAGAATACTGTAATTACCTTTTATTGCTGCATAAGAACCCGTACTGCTGGTTCCGTTGTAAGCTAATGGGTATTCACTATATCTTTTATCTTCTGTCGTAGTAGCTGTTACATCAGATCCTATTCTACCTCTTAATTTTAATTTATTGATGATGTTGTAGTTTAATGTAGCACTTGATAACAATCTGTTTTCAGTTTCATCATAGCTGTTTTTATATTGGTTCCAGAAGAAGTCCAGAATGCCCGTAGCCCTGATATTATAGATAAATGCTTCCGGTCTGTTTGAACCATTTAATGAATACTTATAACCTGCTGAATTTTGGTAAGCAGATTTAAGCAAATCCATATCTTCTGCGCGGCTAAAAAATCCGTCAAATGAATTTAAGACATTCCCCATCAGACCAGATCTGTTATGAGTTTTGGTATTCATGTAATTTACAACAATATCTGCTGATAGTTTATCAGACATTTTAATAGTACTATTTAAACCAAAAGTATTTCTTTGCTGTTTACTGCCTGGAGTAATACCTTTGTAATCCATACGCGTTGCAGAGAAACGGTAGTTCAGCTTATCAGTCTGATTTGAAATACTAACATTTGCATTCGAATTGAATCCAGTATCAAAAATATCTTTGTAGTTATTTGGCTGTGCAACATATGGTCTGATTGACCCATCCCACCATTTCACATCACGTCCATCGAATTTTGGACCATACTGACCATAAGCTCTAAAGTAAGGTCTTAGACCTCCGGGAGATGTTGCATCCGTTACCCATCCTTCAGCATTTCCGTTGGCACCTAAGTTGGTAGCAGCATCGTAACCAGGACCATATTCATTTTGAAACTCGGGTAAAAAAGCAGCATTTTCTATAGATGCTGTATAATTAAAATCAATTCCTAAACCACGGTTTTTTGAACCTTTTTTAGTAGTAATGACAATCACGCCACTTGCCGCATCCGAACCATATAATGCACTTGCACTTGCGCCTTTGAGAATGGTTAAACTTTCAATATCAGCAGGATTAATATCCAGCATACCATTTCCTTTGATACGGTCATTAGCACCGAAACCACTTCCGTTTGGATTTCCCAAACCACCGTTGTTATTTGCTCCGCCAGGTCCGTTTTGCTGATCATTACGGATCATCACTCCATCTACTACGTACAATGGTTGACGGTTATACGCCAGCGAGTTGATTCCCCTGATCTGCACGTTAACCGCACTACTTGATCCACCGGGTGCTGTAGTAATCTTCACACCGGCTGCTTTACCATATAAGGCTGAGCCAAAGTTTGTACTCCCAGCTTGAGTGATCTCTTTAGCAGTTACCGTACTTACGGCATAACCCAAAGCTTTAGTTTCTTTTTTAATACCTAATGAAGTTACCACAACCTCATTCAGCGCATTTGCATTTTCAGCAATCGACACATTTAAAGTAGATGCAGCACCTACAGTTAGCTCTTTTGGCGTATAGCCAATCATTGAAAAGACAAGAACAGCACCTTCACTTACAGTGATGGTATACTTTCCGTCGCCATTGGTAACGGTCCCTGTCGCGGTACCTTTTACCTTTACGTTTACACCCGGCACAGGATTGCGGGTTCCATCAGTCACCGTTCCTGTGACTGGTTTTTGTGCATATGCCGCTACTGTCAGGAGAGATAACAGTAAAACAGCGAAACACCTTTGATAGAATTGTTTCATAGCTTTTGATTAGTTTGTTTAGGGAAATTTGATTTGTTGTTTATGATATATGTAATAATGGGTATACTAAGGATGTTCGAATTCACAATGTTCTATCACCAGTGCTGCGGCACCTAGTAATTCGGAATCATGTGCTAGTTTGGACACTTTAATTTCTGTCTGGTCTGCCAGTCTTGCAATACAGAATTCATTAATTGCCTGTTGTATGGGTGCTGTAATTATTTTTCCGGCTATAGCTCCTCTCCCGCTCAGCACAATCAGGTTTGGATTCATAATATGAATTAAGGTAGAAAGACCTTTTCCGATCAAAAATGCGGCATCAGATAAAATTGATACAGCTAATGGATCTCCTGCTTTTGCAGCATCCAGAAAATGATCGCCTTTCAACTTTGTTTGGTCTTCAAATAAGCGCTTTAAACTGGATTCTGCGCCTCCAGCCATTTCAGCTTCCGCACGCTCTACCAATGCCCACAAAGAGGTATCTACTTCAAGACACCCCCTCTTGCCGCAAGAGCACAGTTTGTTACTCTGTGAAACGGGAATATGGCTAAACTCCCCCGCATAACCACTATGGCCTCTAAACTGAATACCATTGATGATCATGCCGAGACCTATACCCCAGCCGATATTGACAACCATCACATCCTTATAACCTTTAGCCATACCGAACTTCAATTCAGCCATGGCAATTAAACTCGAGTCATTGTCTATATATACTGGTAAACCTATCGCTGCAGTAAGGTGATCTCTCACATTTCCACCGTCGGCGTTTTTGAAGAAACTATGGTTAATACCTTGTTCCGCATTCATAAAACCCGGCATTCCGATACCTATCCCCAGAAACTGCCCCTCAGGAATGCCTGACAACGCAATATTTTCCTCGATAAATAATATCAGTTTATGTAAAGCATCTGCATCATTTGCCAGATTGAGTGGCATCACTTTCACCAGATCCTGTTTGTCATTTAATAAATCATAGATCACAAATTTTGTAACCAGCTGATCCATTGCAACAGCAACAATGTATTTAGGTTTCTCCTTATTTAATAAATACGTCAGTGCCCTGCGACCACCTGTTGAAGGAGCTAAACCATATTCCACTACATAACCATCATTAATCAAGTCATTTACTATCGTAGTAACCAGCGGAATACTCTTATGACTCAACGCACTCAACTCAGTTAAGGTCAACATTTCATTATAATACAGCTGTCTGATAATCTCAGTCCGTATTTTACTATAATTCTTAATTGTGGTGTTAAGGGAGACGTGCTTCATTATTAATCAAACTTAAATTATAATTTTTACAAAAAAGCGAACTTTCTAAATTATTTTTTATGTTATGCCAATTATTATATTAAATTTGGTTAAGTATTGAAAGAAATAGCATTATTATTTCGTGAACACAAGGAAAATTAACTATTTTTAATTCAACTAAAACGTTTTATTAATTAAATAAGGCTAAACAAATATTTTCAGACACGAATTCCTGAGGCTTGTCGCCCTCCCGTCCAATAAAGAATCACAAACCAAATTTAAAACTTATGAAAATGAAACATTTTGTCTCAGCTGGGCTTCCCTTGCTCTTTTTATGGAGTGTTCAAACCCATGCTGCAGGAAAGAATAATTTAATGATCATCGATAAATCGACTGGCATCATTATTCAACAGCAACAACAATTAACAATCACTGGTATAGTGGTGGATGAAAAATCACAACCCATTCCAGGTGCCGGAGTAAAATCCATGAAAACCGGAAAATCGGCCGTGACCGACGCCAGTGGACGATTCACTATCGAAGTCGACAATGCCACAGAACAACTCACCTTTACTTATATTGGCTACACTACGCTCACCCGAGCAGCAGGATCTGGCAATGCACCTTTAACAATAAGGTTAGCCTTAGCATCAGGCGTGGATTTGGATGATGTAGTTGTCATCGGTTATGGCACCCGGAGAAAATCTGACCTGACAGGGTCAGTTGGTTCAGTAAAACAGGAACAATTACAGGAAAGACCAGCTGCTTCATTAAATCAGGCACTCTCTGGCCGAATAGCGGGAGTTCAAGTAAATACCAATTCCGGGCGACCAGGCGGACAAACGAATATCCGTATCCGTGGTTTCAGCTCCATCAATAGTTCAAACAATCCACTTTATGTAGTAGATGGAGTAATCCTCCCTGTAGGATCACAGGTACAAAACAGTAATCCTATTGATTACCTGAATCCTGGTGACATAGCCTCAGTAGAAGTATTGAAAGATGCTTCATCTATAGCAATTTACGGTGCCAGAGGTGCAAATGGAGTGATCCTGATTACCACCAAAAAAGGAACATCCCAAGGTGGAAGAATTACCTATGATGCAGATTTCAGTGTGCCAACTATAGGGCCTAACAGGGTTAAGATGCTGAATGCACAGGAATACATCAATACGGAAAACCTGGCCTATGCAAATGCACAGACCTATGATCCTGCAGGCTGGGCCGAAGGAAAATATGTAGATCCAAGAATTAAAAGACTGACTTTACCCAACTTGTTCGACTCCAGTGGAAATCCGCTATATGATACAGACTGGTTCAAAGAATCTACACAAAACAAACTGTCTCAAAATCATCAGCTTGGACTTACTGGCGGAAATTCAGAAAGTACCTACGGCATATTTCTGAATTACAGGGATGATAATGGATTGTTAAAAAATTCATATCTGAAACGTTATTCAGGCAGGTTTGTAATGGATACACAGATTAAAAAATGGATTAAAGTAGGCGGAAGTCTGAGTTATACCAATCAGGAGGAAAATCTGGTGGATATAGGTACAGGCGGATTAAATGCTGTCCGTATGATTACGGAGAGTTTTCCTTTCCTGCCTGTAAAATATGCCGATGGCACATGGGCAGATAATCAGAACTACCCTGGTGCAGAAGGTGGTTCAAACCCTGTTCATATTCTTACTGATCGTAAATATATCTTACAAACACAAAATGTATTAGGAAACGTATACTCAAATATTAAATTGGCACCGGGGCTGGACATGCGCAGTGTATTGGGTGCAAATATCGTTACACGCGGACGTAATGAGTACAATGGCCGAAGCTTGTATGGAATTGCATTCGATCAGAAAGGTACGGCAACGATAGATAATAACAGGGAAACCTACTGGCTGTTCGAGAATTATTTTACGTATGATAAAAAAGTGGCCGAAGACCATACAATCAACGCTGTTTTAGGACTCTCCTGGCAAAAAACAAACATATTTGGATTTACTGCCAGCGGAGAGAACTTTTCAACAGACTATTTCCAGAACGACAACCTGGGTGCAGCCGGAAAACCGCTTCCCGGAACATCAAGAGGATCTGATTTCTCTTTAAATTCCTATTTTGGAAGGATTAATTATACTTTCAAAGAAAAATACCTGTTCACCGCTACTGCCCGTGCGGATGGTTCTTCAAAATTTGGAGATAACCATAAGTTCTCTCTCTTCCCTTCAGGAGCTGTGGCCTGGAAAGCTTCAGAAGAAGATTTCCTGAAAGAGAGTAAAACTGTTTCAAATTTAAAGGTTAGAGCAAGCTATGGTGTTACCGGCGTTTCGGAAATTGATCCATATAAATCACTTCCATTAGTGGGTACACAATTTGGCACTACACCTTATAACGCAATCATCGGTGATGTCAGATATATTGGTGTGGGAATAAATCGTTTGGGCAATCCTAATCTTAAATGGGAAAGAACTGCACAATCAGATATAGGTGTTGAACTAGGGCTGTTCCAGAACAGGATTAACATTGAAGCTGACTTGTATTATCGGAAAACTACTGATTTATTGCTGGATGCAGCAGTACCAAGATCAAGTGGTTACGAGGTGATTACTAAAAACATTGGTAGTCTGGAAAACAAGGGGCTTGAATTTGCCATCACCACCAACAACTTTGCGGGTAAAGATTTCAGCTGGACTACTACTTTCAATATTTCCATGAATAAAAACAAGATCCTTTCCTTAAATGAAGGAAATGCAGATATTTTTGGTGTAGGTAATCCGGGCTTCACGAATGAAACAGGAATTATTCGGGTAGGTGAACCAGTAGGATCATTCTGGGGTTTAACCAGATTAGGTACCTGGAGTGAAAGCGAACGTGCAGAAGCTGCAAAGTATACTTACCGTGGCGGTAAACCACTACTGCCGGGTGATATTAAATATCTTGATGCCAACGGTGATTATCAGATCAACGATGCTGACAGGTCAATTATTGGCAACGGCAGTCCGAAAGGATGGGGAGCATTTACCAATAACTTCAAATACAAAAACTTCGAGTTATTGCTCGAATTGCAGTATTCTTACGGAAATGATGTATTGGATATGAGTACGCACTCTGGTGAAGACCGTCAGGGAATAGCCAACAGTTATGCTACAGTATTAAATGCATGGACGCCACAAAATCAAAACACTGACATTGCTGCAATTCGAGATACTAGAGCTGGATATGTAACGAATGTAGATACCAGGTGGATTCAGGACGGTTCATTTATCCGTGGTAAAAACTTACTATTAGGCTACACCTTCCCTACTGCTGTTGCAGAAAAAATGAAATTGAGCAGGCTTAGAATTTATACCAGTGTGCAAAATTTCTTTTTAGCGACCAAATACAGAGGAAATGATCCTGAAGTAAGCACCTATTCAAATGCTTTTGCGCAAGGTCAGACATTTTTTGATTATCCAAAGCCTACAACTTATATGCTGGGCCTGAACATCAGTCTCTAATGTATAATTAAATTATAACATCATGAATCAATATATAAAACACGGTAGCTGGATCATCTTTACAGCACTGATTATCCTAACAGGAGGATGTAAAAAATTCCTGGATGAACAGGATCCTTCAAATTTAACTCCTGATACTTATTATACACTACCCGAACATGCCGAGGCGGCAATTGCTGCAGCCTACAGCGATACCCGTTTTATTGGTGGCGGTGCGGGTATTTTCGCCATCAACTATTCCATGCTGGAAATGGTTACCGGAACGGCTAAAACCGAAACGGGTCAGAATTCAGACCTGAATAACCTACTTGGATTATCATACAACGGAGACAATCTGCTGGTGAGAAACTGGTGGAATGGTTTGTATAAGGAGATCGCAAATACCAATCTTGCGCTGGAAAAAGTACCTGGAATTAATCCTATGGACGAAACCAGGAAAAAGCAGATTCTTGGTGAAGCAAAATTTCTGCGGGCCTGGGCTTATTTTTACCTGGTAAGATTGTTCGGAGATGTACCGCTGATTACGAAACCGCAGAGTGCTACTTCGGAAGATTTCAGACCTAAAAGATCTTCTACCGAAGAGGTCTATAACCTGATCGTCGCCGACCTGACTGCTGCCGAAGAAGCAGGATTACCTTGGAGTGATGCCAGCGGACGTGCGAGTAAAGGTGCGGCCAAAGCATTACTGGCAAAGGTATACCTGACTATGGCAGGACAGCCATTAAACAAAGGTGCTGCATATTATAAACTGGCGAGCGACAAAGCACTGGAAGTAATCAGGGATGGTGGTTTTTCCTTATTCCAGACCTATGGAGAGTTGCATAGTCCGGGTTCAGAAAACAAGGGTGAGCATATTTTTCAAATTCAATATTTAGCCACTATTGCCGGAAACCCGATGCAGCAGATTCTCTTACCTAACTTCAAAGATGTTTCTGCTTACAGTGACGAAATTGGAAGTACAGTACCAACAAACCAGTTTTATCAGTCGTACGAGCCTGGAGATTTAAGGGCGAAAGACAGGGAAGGATTTTTTTATACTTCCTATTATACTGGTGGCAATGGAGCCCTGAAACAATTAAATGCGCCATACATCTTCAAATTTTTTGATGTTGCTGCAAACGGCACCCTGGGGTGAAGGGCAATACCCAACCAGACATCAATTATCCGCAGATACGCTATGCAGATGTTTTGCTTACTTACGCAGAGGCGCAGAATCGAGCAGATGGTACAGCAAATACCCAAGCATATGATGCATTAAATGCTATCAGACGTCGTGCGCAAATCGCACCGTTAGCCGGATTGAGTCAGACTGCATTTGAAGAAGCAGTATGGAGAGAACGCTGGCATGAGCTATGTTATGAAGGAATAACCTGGTTTGATATGGTGCGCCTCAGAAAAGCATACAACGAAACAACAAATACTTTCGAGAATTTCACGGGCCACAAATTCCCTGATAATCCGTCTATAGTATTAGCAGATAAAAATCTGCTCTTCCCTTTGCCAACTGCAGAAATGAGGAATAATCCAAACCTCACACCACAGAATCCGGGTTACTAAAAAACGGTGTATATGTATAAAGTCCTGCTCCGTTATAAAACGGGCAGGACTTTATTCTTTTATATGATATTGTAAATAAATCTTTTAGCCTACACGAAGTTCAACCATGAACTGTTTTCTGTATATTCTTCTATTGCTCTGACACTGTTATCTGCATTGAATGAAGCAAGCAGCGCGGCCACCTCTTGTTTAACAGTAACCACACAGTTTTCAGCTAAATCACTTCTAAATCCTTTATTTTGAAGATCAAGCACATAACCTACACAGGTAATTCTGCCGATAATTTTCCCCAGATCAATCATTTTACGCTGAGACAAAGCACCATTGATAGTGAAACTAAGTTCACTTTTGAAGAGTTCGCTCACTCCTGCTGTTAGCGGGAATTCCTTGAGGAAGGTAAACAGGTGTCCCTCCTTTTGCTTCTTCATCATTCTGGTAATGATATCAGCTATTTGGGCATATAACATTTCATTCGACCCTTCAAAGATCTGGAAAGGCCTGCTATCTACTATACCGCGACCACCAATATGACTAATCCGGTATCCGTTAGCTCCGGATAATTGAACAAGTAATTGTGCAGATTCCTGCATTAAATCTGTTACCACTGCCTTGATCACATTCGCTTCAAGACCTTCTACAGCAAGATTATGCTCAATGCCACTTATTTTAGAACTCCTGGCACACATTGCGGAACAAATAGTGTAGGCAGACTGTATACGTGAAATTTGATACTGTACCTGATCGATCTCCAGTAAATTCCCCGTTCCTACTGTACGGTTTTTACAGTGCGTAAGCGCCTCGTCAAGCATCCTTTTGATAAAGCCCATGCCCATTCCGGGAAACTGCATCCTGCTACGGTGCAGAATATCGAGCATCATTTTAATACCCGTAGTTTCGGGCTGTAACTTATTTTCTGCGGGAACGACCAGATCAAGTTTATTCAAACCATAAGGAATCATATACAATCCAAGGTTATCAAATAACTCTTCTACGATCACTTCCTGCTGTGGAATACTATTATCGGCCACAAAGAAATCAATATCTCTGCCTAATTCGCCATTATCATTTTCCTTCCTTGAAGCAATAATCCAGTAATCGGCCAAACCCGTGAGTCCCTGCCAATGCTTGGTACCTTTTAGCTGATAATCATTTTCCAGCGCTTTGTTGATGGTGCGCATATTCAATGCATCACTGCCATAATCCGGTTCAGTGATCATCAATCCGCCCATATTCTGGTGTTCCAGAAAGCGGTCAAAAATTCCTTTCTTGATTGAATTATCTGCATACTTTGCGATAGGTTCAAGGAAAAGTGCGATGTTAATTCCGAAGGTTAATGAAAGCGAAAGTGATTCGTAAGATGCTGCAGCAAGTATAGCCAGACATTCTTTTACTATACTTCCTCTTCCTCCATACTCCTCCGGGATGGCTACAGATAGAGGTTTTTTCGATAAAATTTCTTTCATCATTGCAGGCGGCAATCCCCGTTCTAAACTCAGTTGATCAATGTCTGCCGTTTCGTGAAATAGTTGTTTTAAAGTTTTCTCAAAGTCTTTAATGAACTCTGAAAAACATATACTAGTTGCTGTCATATTAATAGTTTGGCGAATATTCTTCGAAATTCCGATTGTAATTTGCGAAATCAAATGATACAAATCATATTTTTAAAACATATTAAATGTTAAATAGTTTATGAACGTCCATTTAATTAGCAAAAATCGTTTTTTATCTGATATAAGCGCAAACAAATTTATGTTATAAAATCTGCTTATTTATAACAATTATAAACTAATTTATATAAAAAGCCTGTTACGCAAATTATCTTCACCTGAAATCCCTGATAAGAATTGAAATTAAAATCAGATATTTCCCACGATTCGCAAAGATAAATTGGTTTCAGCGTATAACTAACCTCTTGGTATGCAGATACATCATGTAATTATGATAGTTAATACATTTTAATTCACTGATCACCATGCCATGTAAAAGAAAAGTATCCATAGCAAGAGGATGCAGTTTACCACATAACGTAAGGTTATTTGATAAGTATTTTTTTATTGCCGGTTTCATAGAACGTGTTAATGATCAACAATCAGCTATTTTTTTTATAAATATCAAATTATATTTTGTGGATGAAAGCATTCATTTCATTCAATAAAATTGATCAGTCAGGCACATTTCAGGTATTACAAAATAAATTGAATAAAGCTTTTTTTAACGGTAAATATCTTGTTAATTTTAACCTATGCAGAAGATCGTAATATTAACAGGCGCAGGCATTAGTGCAGAAAGCGGACTTAAGACATTCAGGGACGAAGATGGCCTGTGGGAAAATTACAGCATCGAAGATGTAGCCACCATTGATGGCTGGATCAGAAATCCTGATTTAGTACAGACAT
>Ga0247809_1000802_pt1 | contig 14076 bp, 10 predicted proteins | sample UWRJL104311B1_FD_180951 | JGI IMG/M metagenome (GOLD analysis project Ga0247809, IMG submission 180951) | Plant litter microbial communities from Arlington Agricultural Research Station in Wisconsin, United States - UWRJ-L104-311B-1 | ecosystem: Environmental > Terrestrial > Plant litter >...
GGTTCGACCGGCTACGGCGAGGAATTCGCGCGCGCGATCCAGGGCGACCCGCTGAAGGGTCCGGGCGACGAGGTCAACGAAGCGGTCGACGAAGCGGTCAAGAAATACAGCTACGTCGACGGCAGCAAGCTCGCGGCGGGCGGCGCCAGCTACGGCGGCCACCTGGCCAACTGGCTGCAGGCGACCACGACGCGCTACAAGGCCATCGTCTCGCACGCCGGCGAGATGGACCTGATCATGCAATGGGGATCGAGCGACAGCATCTTTGGGCGCGAAGTCAACAGCGGCGGCCCGGTGTGGGGCGACAAAGCCGTCTGGCGCGAGCAAAGCCCGGTGCTACAGGCGGGCAACCATGAAAAAGGCACGGGCTTCAAGACGCCGATCTTGATCTCGGTGGGAGAATTGGACTATCGCGTTCCCGCCAACAACGCGCTGATGAACTTCGCCACGCAGCAGCGTCTGAACGTGCCGAGCAAGCTGCTGGTGTTCCCCGACGAAAACCACTGGATCTTAAAGGGCGACAACAGCCGCTACTTCTACAGCGAAGTGCACGGCTGGCTGGCCAAATACCTGAAGTAAAAAATGACCGATTAAATCCGGGGTCAGAGCCAGAAACTGGACACGGGCTCTACTATAGCGGCTACTACAGTAGAGCTCGTGTCCAGTTTCGAGCTCTGACCCCGGAGTTTTAGGTCAGTTGAAGCTTAGCCCGCTGTTGCTGGCGTTGGTCAGCGTCTTGGCTTTCAGGTCGATCGTGAAGCGGTCGCTAGGCTTTCCCGAGCCCAGGCCCTTCAGGATCGCGAACACCTGCTTGAACTGGTTCTGGAACAGCACGTTCACCGCGTTCTGGTCCGATGGCAGATCGCCGATCTTGACGATCGCGGCCGGCGATGCCGGGAACGCGCTCATCAACACCTTGTACTGCGCCACGCGCTGCGTGCCCATGTCGCGCAAGGCCAGCTCGCCGGCGTAGACCGTGCGGTGGAAGTCGCCGTAGAACTCATACGCGCTGATCTTGGCGAAGTCGTCCAGCTTCAGGTTCGCCGCCGTCGCCAGCTGCTCGGCCTTGGCCGTGGCTGCGGCCCAGTCCGCCGTCAGTTGCGAAGCCGCGACGCCGCCGTCCGCCACAGTGCCCTTGGCCGCGCAGGCCGCCGTGATCGGCAGCACGCCCGGGTTGTCCTTCAGCTGCGCCAAGGTGACCTTGGTTTGCAGCTGCGACAGGATCAGCATCTGGCGCGCGTCCAGCGACATCGCCGCTTCCTTCATTTCGCACGGCCAGTAGTCGCTCATGAAGCGCAGGCGCGACAGTTCGCCGAAGTAGGTGCGGGTGAACTGCCCGTACGAGGTCGAGTCCAGGATGCCGCGGTTCCAGCGCTTGGCGACATCGCCGGCGGCGACGCTGCCCTGCAGGTAGTCGTACTCGGTCTGGTACAGCGGGAACAGTTCGTTGTAGCGGGCGACATTGTTCAGGCCGACCGTCTGCACGTCGATCACGTCCTTGCTCTGGTAGCTGACGATCTTGTACGCGGCGCCGAACACCGCCAGCGACGGCGATTGCACGTTGACCAGGTAGTTGCCGGCGGCGTCCTTGAAGTCGTTGGTGCCGTTGAAGTGCATGTGGCCGCCCATGTGCAGCGGCAGGCCGGTGGCGGCCAGCGCGGCGGTGGTGGCGGCGGCCGGCATGCGCGCGACCTGGAACGCGCCCGACTTGAACACGGCTTTCATCGCGTCGGTCTGGTTGGCGTAGAAGTCCATCGTCGGGTAGTGCGAGAACGACATCAGCTGCTTGCCCTGCGCCTTGGCGCGCGCGGCCACCGACTTGACCCATTCCATCTGGTGGATCTTGTGCGTCAGCACCTTGTTCCAGCCGGCGTCGCCGGCGCCGTCGAAGCCGCTGAACACTTTTGGGTTGGCCGGATCGAACTTGGCGTTCGGCACGTGCACGTTGGCGTCCAGCGCCAGCAGCCAGATGCCCTTGACCGGCTCGACCAGATAGCTGGCGTCGATGATCTTGGTGCAGCGCGTGTAGGACTTGCCGAGCTTGGCTTCGCCGGCCGCCTTGTAGCTGCCACCCTCGCCTTCGGCGCAGATCTCGAACTGACGCTTGTCCAGCGCCGAGGCGGCGGTGGCCGCCTCGAAGCTGTACTTGCCGTCGGTGTAGCTGGTGAACGGGGTCTCCCAGTGCACGTCGGTCTTGTTCGGCATGTAGCCGAATTCGCCCAGCTTGGTCAGCAGCTTGTCATAGCCCTGTTCCATCAACTGGTTGGTGCAGACCACCGACGGATCCTTGGCCTTGCAGGCGGCGTTGTTGACGGCGTAGATTTTCTGTTCCTTGCCGTCGCGGGTGAGGAAGTCGTTCTTGCCGGCTTCGTCGTCGTCGTACGGTTCGTTTGGATCGTGGTTGCCGGGCGCGATGAAGAAGCGCATGCCCTTGGCCTGGTATTCGTGCAGGATGTCGCTCATGCCGTCGATGTTGATCGGCTGCGCGTCGTCCGAGATGTCGCCCGGCAGCGCGACCAGGCGGATGCCCTTGGCGTAGGCGTCGTCCAGCGCGGCGCGGAAGGCGAAGTAGTTTTCGTTGAACAGCCGCGTCGACGTCAACTGCGCGTACATGGTGCGGATGGTGGCGTTCTTGCCGTCCTTGGTCGGGATGCCGGAGAACTGCGCGCTCTTGAGGTCGCCGTAGATGTTTTCGAAGTGGACGTCGCTCATGAAGGCGACGGCGGTCGAATTGTAGCCGTCGCCGGGATTGGTTTCGGTGACGGGCAAGCCGTCGCTGCCGCAGGCGGCGAGCAAGGAGGCCATGGTTAAAGCGGCCGGTAAGGCGAGGCGCATGCAAAACTCCATCAAGCTGTTAAAGACGGCGCATTGTTGCACCGGCACATGACAGCCTGATTACATTGCGGTGGGGTCAAGTCTGACATTCGTACACGGGCTCTACCGTCGCGGCTGCTACGGTAGAGCCCGTGTACGAATGTCAGACTTGACCCCACCACGCTCTTGACCCCACCACGCTTGCCCCCACCACGTCTTACGCGGCTTTGGCCGGCGCGGCCGGCGCCATCGGCACGGCGACGGCCGGCTTGCGGATCAGCAGGATGACGGCGGCCGCCACCAGGCAGGCGGCGCCGGCGGCGAACAGCGCCGGGTTGTAGGTCAGCATCAGCGTGCGCACCCGGCCCGCGCCATAGGCGGCGACCGCCGCGCCCAGCTGGTGACCGGCGAACACCCAGCCGAACACCATGCCGGCTTTTTCCTTGCCGAAGGTGGCGCCCACCAGGCGCACCGTCGGCGGCACCGTGGCGATCCAGTCCAGCCCGTAGAACATGGCGAACAGCGACAGCCCATACAGCGTGAATTCCGAATACGGCAGCCAGAACAGCGACACCCCGCGCAAACCGTAGTAGATGAACAGCAGCTTGCGGTTGTCGTAGCGGTCCGACAGCCAGCCCGAGGCGATGGTGCCGACCAGGTCGAACGCGCCCATCATCGCCAGCACCGACGCGGCCGGCACGGCGGACAGGCCGGAGTCGCCGCACAAGGAAATGAAGTGCGTCTGGATCAGGCCGTTGGTGCTGAGGCCGCAGATGAAGAAGGTGCCGAACAAGATCCAGAACACGCGGTTGCCCGAGACGCTGGCCAACACCTTGAACGGCGTGGCGAAGGTGATGTGCATCGGCGCCGCGATCGGCGCCACCGGCGTTCCCGGCGCGGCGCCGAACGGCGTCAGGCCGACTTCGTTGGGGCGGTTGCGCATGAACAGGAACACCAGCACGGCGACCACGGCGCAGGCGGCGAACACCGGGATCACCGCCATGCGCCAGCCGAAGTGCTCGATCAGCCAGGCGCCGACCGGCAGGAAGATCAGCTGTCCCGTGGCGGAGCTGGCCGTGAGCACGCCGACCACCAGCCCGCGATGCGTGTCGAACCAGCGGTTCGACACGATGGCGCTGAGCACCAGCGCGGTCATGCCGGAACCGATGCCGAGCATGATGCCCCACAGCGCCACCAGATGCCAGAATTGCGACATCCGCGTCGCCAGCGCCATGCCGGCGGCCACCAGCGCCAGCGCGGCGACCACTACGTTGCGCAGGCCGAAGCGCTCCATCAGGATCGCGGCGAACGGCCCCATCAGGCCAAACAATATGAAACGCACCGCCAGCGCGGACGAGATTTGTTCGACGTCCCAGCCGAACTCCTTGGACAGCGGTTGCAGCAACGCGCCCGGCAAACCCAGCGCTGCGGACGAGGTCAAAGCGGTGAGGAAGGTCAACGCGACGATGACCCAAGAGAAATGCCAGCCGCGCCGCCGCAGCCAGTCGGAAAGAGATTGTGCAAACATGAAGGTCCTCGCGATGCGATGCGCGCGAAAGGCACGCTGACCTGCATTTTAAATGACGATCATCATGAATGCAATCAAAAAAAGCCAGGCGCGGCCGTCGGGCGGCGCCTGGCATCTACGGCGATTACTTCACGCGCAGCGAGCTTTGCACTTTGCTGACGCCTTTGACGTTGCGGGCGACGTTGACCGCTTTGTCGACTTCAGCCTGCGACGGCACGAAGCCGCTCAGCATGACGGTGCCGTTGGTGGTTTCCACATGCACGTCCAGCGATTTCAGCGCCGGCTCGGCCATCAGTTCGGTCTTGACCTTGGTGGTGATAACGGTGTCGGCCACGCTATCCTTGGCCAGCGAGGTCTGGGCGCGGGTTTCGCACGAAGCCTTGTCGGTGCCGGTCAGGGTGCTGCAATCGATACCGGTCTGGGCCACGTCGGCGGCTTTCTTGCCGGCCTTGGCGTCGTTGACGGCGGCGGTGTGCATCGCCTTGGCGCCGGTCAGGCAGCTGTCTTTTTCAGCGCCGGTCAGCGGCGAGCACTGGGCCTTGGCCAGATTGTAATTGGCGTCGGCCACGTTGGTCTGGGCTTTTTCCACCGATTTTTTGTCGTTCTTGTACTGCCAGGCGGCGGTGGCTTCGCTGTTGGCGCGCGCTACCTTGGCTTGTTCGATACAGACATCCTTGCCGTTGCCGGACTGAGCGTCGCAAGCGGCCTTGGAGGTTTTGTAGGCGCTTTCCGCCTGGCTGGTGGCGGCCTTGTACGCGACTTTGTCATCGTTCGGGGTGGCGGCGAAGCTGGCGCTGGCGGCGGTGGCCAGCACGAAGAGCAGTAACTTGTTCATGGCGTGTCCCTCAGTTGTGGTGGTTAGTGGACACATTAGACGCCCATCGCCATCAAAACTCTGTGCGGGAACGAACACTGTTGGCGATTTGCTACGCCATCTATTCCTCGCGCGCCAAGCCTTGCCGCCACAGGCTGCCCGCCTGTTCAAACAGCGGCAGCCCCGCCGGGAAGGCGGCGCCGGTGGACGCCAGTTGCAGCCAGGTCAGCGTGCTGTGCGAGCCGGTGGCCGGCGACGGCTGGCGTACCTGACGCATCCAGGCGGCAACGGCGGCGTACTGTTCGGGATGACGCTGCTGGATCCAGGCCAGCGCGACCAGGTCGGCGTAGCCCTCCTCGCGCCGTGTCTCGCGCAGCCCGTCCTCCTGTTGCGCGCCGCCGCGATCCTGCTCGAAGCCGGAGGGGACCGCGTGCCACGCGCCCTGGGCGTAACGCCAGCAATGGCCGATTTCGTGCGCCACCATCGCCTCGATCATCAGCGGACGCTGCGCGGCCGGCACGCCATCCAGGATGTCTTCGGCGTTAGGGTTGCCGCGCATCGACAGCACCAGCTTGCAGCGGCCGTCCTGGTAGCCCAGCGCCAGCGGCACGTCGGTCGGCCGCGCCTGCGGTTGCACCGTGATGTCGACCGGCAGCTTGAGCTCCTGCTTGGCATAGTTCAACACGGCCGCGCCGGCGGTGAGCCAGCGGATTTCCACGTCGGTCAGCTGGGCCGCGGAGGCCAGGCCGGACGAGAGGAACAGCAACAGGGATAAGGTGCGCTTGATCATGGTGATCAAACTTTAGCATGCGGAAGGCAAGAAAAATTGCCCTATGGAAGGTCTGACAACAGTTTATTTCTACGTAGGAAAAGATTTATTATTGAAGTTTTGAAAATGGGGCGCGGCGGCCCCATCCTCTTACTTGCCCAGCAGGGTGTTGGCGGTCTTGAATTCCGGCCGGATGTCGTTCGGCACGGATTTCATTTTATCCAAGGCCTTCTGCACGTCCGGGCGGATCACCACGTACTTGCTCATCATCGCCTTGGCGCGGGCGTAGTCGCCGGTCGCCTCGATGGTCAGGAACTCGCGGTCCAGGTCGATCACGGCATGCTTGATCTTCTTGAAGTCCACCGCGAAGGTGCCGTCGCCATGCGAGATGAAGCCGCCCTTGTCGAGGATGTAATTGACCTGGATCGCCATGCCGCGCGCGTGCGAGTCGGTCAGGCCGAAGTGCAGCGTGCGGAAGGCCGACGCCAGGAAGGTGGTGTACAGCTTGCGCTCGGCCGCCTCGCCCTGTCCCAACGTGCCTTGGAGCTGGCCCTTGTCCATCATATAGGCCAGCGCGAACAGGCCGGTGATGTCGGCCTTGGCCTCCTCGATGGTCGAGTAGGCTTCCTTCAGGTCCTGGCGCGGCGTCGATTCCTTGCCGTTGGCCTTGGTGATGTGCGGGCCCAGGCCGTGGGTGATCTCATGCGCCAGGATGTGGGTGAAGAAGGAGTCGAAGTCGACGTCCTTCTGGTCGGCCGGCTTGAGCACCAGCTTGGAGATCGGCGTCAGCGTCGACTTGAACTTGGCTTCCTGCACGTTCTTCAGCATCACGCGCTTGGAGCCGCGCTGGCTGATGATGCGCTCGTCGTTCGGCAGATTGTAGGCGGCGGTCTGCACGCCCATATTGCCGTCGCCGGCGCCGTAGACCTGGTTGACCACCACCATCGGCGCCAGCGCGCCGACTTTCGGATTGCGGTATTGCGCGTCCAGCGGCAGGTTGTCTTCCAGCTCCTGCATGTGCTTGGCGAAGAAGTCCAGCTTCTGCGTTTCCTTCTGGTCGCGGATGTTGACGTAGGCTTCGAACGCCGCCTTGTAGCCGAACAGCTCGTCGTTATAGGTTTCGTAAGGGCCGATGGTGATGTCGACCGGCGCGTCCAGATCCATCCAGGCGAAGTCGGAAGCCAGGTAGTCGTTGCTCAGGAAGGCGTCGGCGCGCAGTTCGAGGAACTTCTTCAGCGAGGCGTTATCGGTGTCGGCCGCCGCCGCGCGCAGCAACTTCGCGGCCTGCTCCAGTTCCGGCTTGTACTCTTCGGAATATTTGACGATCTTGAACTTGCCGTCGCCGCCGGCGCGGATGGTGGTGAAGAACCATTGCGCCTGATTCTTGTCTTCCGCGTTGAGGCCGTTCATCCAGCTTTCCAGCGCCGGCTTGGTGGCGCCTTCCGGATAGAAATTGCCGCCTTCAGGTTTCTTGCCCGGCACGGCGATGCCGCCCAATTCGGCCGGCAGGAAGGATTGATGGTCGTCGAGGATGGACCAAGGGCCCTTGTTGAGCCAGAAGTAATCGAGGCGGGCCTTGCCCAGCGGGGTCGTGTCTTTTTTCAGCGCGGACCACAGCGCTTCGTTGCCGGACCAGCGCTGGCGCAATTGCAGCACGTCGATGATCTTGGCCGCCTCGATCAGCTTGGCGATGGCCTTCTTGTCGCCGGCGGAGAGTTTGCTGGTGTCGGCGGTCAACGCGACCGGCGCGTAGCGCTTGCTCATCTTGTTCAGGTCGGCGACGCCGGCCGGCGCGGCGTAAGCGGTGGCGCAAGCGACAACCAGCGCCAGCGGGAGCAGGATTTTTTTCATGTATGCCTCGGATGGAATGAGGCACACATTGTAATGCAGCGCCTTACCAAGCCCTATATACCTGGCCGGTTTGCGCACCGTCGACGCTGCGCGCATACGACAAGGCCACACGCTTGGCCGGCGCCGGCTCGAAGCCGATGAAGAACGGGCCATAGCCGTCCATCGATTCCTCCAGAACCGTAGGACTGACGACATTGATGCGCAAGCCGCGCGGCAGCTCGATGGCGGCGCCGCGCGCGAAGCCCTCGACCGCCGAATTGACCATGCTGGCGCTGGCGCCGTTGCGTATCGGCTGCTCCGCCACGATGCCGCTGGTCAGCGTGATCGAGCCGCCGTCATTCAGATACTTTTGCGCCACCATCGCCACATTCACCTGTCCCATCACCTTGCTGTTCAAGCCCACATAAAAATCCTCGGGCGAAAAGCCGGCCAACGGCGCGAAGTGCAGCGCGCCGGCCGCCACCACCACCGCATCGACCTTGCCCACCTTGGCGAACAACGCCTCCACCTGGGCGATGTCCGCGATATCCGCCTGATACTCGCCGCTGCGCGAGCCGACCGCCACGATCTCATGCCGCTGGCCCAGCTCCGCGACGACCGCCTTGCCGATGGTGCCCGAAGCACCGATAACCATAACTTTCATGCCGACCTCCTTGAGTGATTGATGCGGCCAGTATCACTCCCGCAGCGCAAAGAATAAATACGCTAAGATGAAGATCATTACGAATCCAAAGTTAGCAATCCCATGGACAAGCTGCGCAGCATGGAAATCTTCGTCGCCGTGGTCGATGCGGGCAACTTCACGGCCGCCGCCGCCACCTTCAACCTGTCGCCGGTCATGGTCGGCAAGCACATCGCCAGCCTCGAAGCCACGTTGGGCGCGCGCCTGCTGACGCGCACCACGCGCCGCCAGAGCCTGACCGAGATCGGCGCGCAATATGTCGAGCAATGCCGAGCCATCCTGGCGCAGATCGCCGCAGCCGAAACCGGCGCCGAAGCGATGCGCAGCGTGCCGCGCGGCCGGCTGCGCATCACCGCGCCCTTCTCCTTCGGCAGCGAGTGGCTGGCGCCGGCGATCAGCGACTACCTGCGGCTGCACCCGGAACTCGGCGTCGATCTCAGTCTGAATGACCGCATGGTGGATCTGGTGGAGGAAGGCTATGACGCCGCCGTACGCATCGGCGCGCTGGAGGACTCCGGCATGATCGCGCGCCCGCTGTTCAACTACGCGATGGCGATCTGCGCCACGCCGGCCTATCTGGCGAAACACGGCACGCCGCAAACGCCGGACCAACTGGCCGCGCACGAGTGCCTGGACTTCATGGTCGGCGCGGTGGGCGTGCGCTGGCGGCTGCAGTCGGTGCACGAAGCGCACCATGGGCGCGGCAAACGCGAGCTGCCGGCCAGCCGCTTCCGCGCCAACAGCGGTCAGGCGTTGCGCATGGCCGCGCTCAAGGATTTTGGGATTGTGATGCAGGCCGAAGTGCTGCTGGCGCAGGACATCGCCGCCGGACGGCTGGTGCCCATCCTCGGCGACCATCTGCCGCCGCCGCGCCCGATGAACCTGGTCTACCCGCGCGACCGCCGGGCCACGCCCAAGCTGACCACCTTCATCGACTTCATGGTGGAACGCTTCGGGCCAGCGGCATCGTTGCCGCTGGCCTCTTCCGCGTAGGGGACGGCGCTTACTGCGCCTTGATATTGCCGTTCTGCGCCACCGACGCCAGCTGCGCCGACGGCTGCCAGCCCGCGCCGAGCGCGCGCGCCACCGACACCGCCGCCAGCAAGCGCTGGGTGTTGATCTGCACCGCCGCGCGGTCGGCCGCCAGCGCGCTGCGCTGCGCGTCGGTCACGTCGAGATAATTCGACACGCCGCGCTCGTAGCGCGCACGCGCCACCAGATAACCGCGCGCCGCCGCCACTTGCGACGCCTGCTGCGCGTCGCCCTGCAACTGGCGTTGCTGCACGTCCGACAGCGCGTCCTCCACCTCGCGCAGCGCCGTCAGCAGCTTGGTCTGGTGATTCGCCAGCGCCTCTTCATAGCGCGCTTTCGAGATCGCCAGATTGGCCTTGTTGCGGCCACCGTCGAAGATCGGCAGCGACAACGCCAGCGGACCAACGCTGAACTGGCGCGAATCGCCCTTGGCCAGGTTGCTCAAGCTCTCCGACGCGAAGCCGAAATTACCGGTCAAGGTCAGCGACGGATAGAACGCGCCTTCGGCAACGCCGATCTGCGCGTTGGCACCGCGCAGCGTGGCGACGCTGCCCGCCAGGTCTGGACGCTGCGCCAGCAGGCTTGCCGGCAGGCCGACCGGAATCGCCGGCGGCTGCGGCAGCAAGGCCGGGTTGGCGTTGGCCGCGGTCAGCATCGCCGACGGCGAAGCGCCGACCAAGGTCGCCAAGCTATGTTCCAGCAGATTGCGCTGACGCTGCACTTCATGCAGATCCGCCTGTGCGTTGGCGCGTTCGATGCGCGCGCGCGACACGTCCAGCTCATTCGACAAGCCCGCGTCGAAGCGCGCCGTCACCAGCTCCTCGCTTTCGCGACGGGTATCGAGCGCGCCGTTCAGGATCGCCAGTTCCGCATCCAGGCCACGCAGCTGCCAGTAGGTGGTCGCCAGCTGCGACGACAGCAACAGCAGCACGCCGTCGCGGTCCGCCTCGGCCACCAGCGCTTGCGCGTCGGAGGCTTCCACCAAGCGCCGCACGCGGCCCAGCAGATCGACCTCGTACGAGAAATTGGAGCCGACCGAGTAGTTGTTACCCTTGATCGAACGGCCGCCCAGCGCGATGCCTTGCGAGGTCTCGGCCGAGGTGCGCGAGTTAGAGATGCCGGCGTTGACGCTCAACTGCGGCTGCTGGCTGGCGCGCGTGACGCCCGCTTGCTCCAACGCCTGCACCAGTCGCTGCGCGGCCGCCTGCACACTCGGGTTGTCGCGCAGCGCGGTTTGCTCCAGATTGTTCAGGGTGGCGTCGTTGAAGACGGTCCACCACTGCGCCGGCAAATGCGCCTCGCTGGCGCCGGCCTGCGGCAGATGACGGAAGGACGTGTCGGCGACGTTCTTCGGCGCCGAGAAATCGGAACCGACGGTGGCGCAGCCGCTGATGGCCAGCGTGACGGAGACAGCGAGCGTCAGGCGCTTCAAAGCTGAATTCAACATGGTGTTACCTCACAATTTTATGAATATTCCCGCCGTTCCCGCGAACGCGGAAACGACGAAACTTTTTAGTGCGCGCCGCCACCACCGCCGGCGGAAGGGGCTTTGACTTTGTCCGAGAACCACAGCACGCCGATGCAGCCGAACAGCACCGCCGCGACCAGGAAGAAGCCGTCGTTATAAGCCATCACATACGCCTCGCGCCGCACGATGCCATCGACCGCCTTCAGCGCCATGTCCGACGCGGTGACCACATCGAAACCCTTGCCGACGAAGGACTGCGTCAACCCCGCCAGCCGCTCTTGCGTGGCCGCCGCGAAGCTGGTCACCGACTCGCCGATGCGCTGCGAATGGAAATGCTCGCGCGACGTCAGCGCGGTCGCCAACAAAGCGATGCCGATCGAACCGCCTAGGTTGCGGGTCATATTGATCAGGCTAGAAGCAGAAGGCATGTCCTTGGGCTGAATACCGTTCATCGCGAAGTTCGACAACGTCAGCATCACGAACGGCTGGCCCAGCGCGCGCACGATCTGCGACAACAGCAACTGGTCATAGCCCGTGGTCGCATCCATGTAAGCGTTCATCAAACAAGAACCGCCGAACAGCAGCAAGCCAAAAGAACACAGTATCCGGTTATCCACCTTCGACGACAGCTTGGCCACGAACGGCATGATGAACAACTGCGGCAAGCCGGCCCACATGATGACCTCACCGATCTGCATCGGCGAATAGCCGGCGATCTGGCCCAGATACAGCGGCAGCAAAAACGCCGAACCATACAAGCCCATGCCCATCGCCATCGACAGCGCGGTGGCCGCGAAGAAGTTGCGCTGTCCGTACAAACCCAGGTTGACAAAGGGGTTCTTTCGCATCGTGCTGTTGACCACCCATCCCAGCAAACCGATGATGGCCATCGCCGCGAAGGTGATGATGAACGACGAATCGAACCAATCCTTGCTGTTGCCCTCTTCCAGGAAGATGGTCAGGCTGCCCAGGCCCACGGCCATGAAGGCGATGCCCAGCCAGTCCGCGCCGAACAGCAACGACGGCTCCGCCTTTTCCTTGTCCAGGCCGAGCGCGATGCCGCCGATCAGCAGCAAGCCAGGCAGCCAGTTGATGTAGAAGATCGACGGCCAGCCATAGATCTCGCTCAGGTAGCCGCCGAAGGTCGGGCCCATCGACGGCGCCAGCGTCGCGGTCAGGCCGAAGATCGCCATGCCGGTGGCGCGCTTGGACGGCGGCAGCTTGGTCATCACCAGGGTCATCGCCATCGGGATCAGCGCGCCGCCGGTGAAGCCCTGCAGCATGCGGAAGGCGATCATGCTTGGCAAATTCCAGGCGAAGCCGCACAGCGTCGAGAACACCAGGAACAGCGCGGTGGTGCCCATCATGTAGGCGCGCATGCCGAACACGCGGGTCAACAGCCCGGTCATCGGAATCACGATGATCTCCGCCACCAGGTAGGCGGTGGCGATCCACGAGCCCTCTTCCTGCGTCGCCGACAGCGTGCCGAGGATGTCCTTCAGCGACGAGTTGGTGATCTGGATGTCGAGCACCGCCATGAAGGCGCCCAGCATGCCGGCGGCCACCGCCATCCAGGTGCGGCCGGAGACCTTCTCGCTCAAGGGTGCGTGTGTAGCCCCGCCTCCCGGCGTATCGATAGTAGTGCTGGCCATGGTGAGTCCTTAGTGCTGGTTCACTGCCACTTCGGCGATCGCCGACATGCCCGGCACCAGGCGGCCGCTCAGGGCCTTGACGTCCTCCGGCTTGAAGGTGATCTTGACCGGCACCCGCTGCACGATCTTGGTGAAGTTGCCGGTCGCGTTATCGGCCGGCAGCAGCGCGAACTGTGCGCCCGACGCCGGCGCGAAGCTATCCACCTTGCCGACCAACTCCCTGCCCGGAATCGCATCGATGCTGACTTTGACTTCCTGGCCCGGCTTCAGGTCGGCCAACTGGGTCTCCTTGAAGTTCGCGGTCAGCCACACGTTTTCCTGCACGATGGCGGTCAGTTGCTGCCCCGGCGTCACGCGCTGGCCCACCTCGATCGAGCGCTTGCCGATCCGTCCGCCCACCGGCGCCAGGATGCGGTTGTACGCCAATTGCTGCTGCGCGTCCTTCAACTGCACCCGCAGCACCTCCACTTGCGCCTTCAGCACCTCGCGCGCCGACTGGGCGGAAGTGATCTGCGCCTTGGCGGCGACGGTGGCGTCCTTGCGCGCGGCCAGGTCGGCCACGGCGCCGGCGCGGCCGGCGACGGCGGCATCGAGCTCCGCTTTCGACACGGCCTTCATCTGGCTGTTATACAGTTGGCCGTAGCGCTCCGCGTCCTGCTTGGCGCGCAACAGCTGCGCCTCCGACTGCGCCACCTGCGCGGCGGTGCCGCTGGCTTGGGCCCGCGCTTGCGCGATCTGCGCGTCCGACTGCGTGACCTGCTGTTCGGCGCTGGCGATCTGCGCCTGGATCTGCTCGACCTTCACCCGCTGGTCGAAAGGATCGAGCTCCGCGATCACATCGCCTTCCTTGACGATCTGGTTATCGTCGATCAGCACCTTGGTCACCACGCCGGAAATGCGCGCCGACACCGGATGCACGTGGCCGGCCACATACGCGTTCTCCGTCTCGACAAAATAATGACTGCGGTACCACATGCGCCCCCCGGCCGCCAACGCGGCGATGGCCACCAGCGCCGCCACCACCAGCACCTTGCGGTTGGGGGCGGACGGACCTGCCGGCGCGGCGGCGGCCGGAGCATCGGGCGGGGCGGACACCGGCTGCACGGCGCTCAGCACTTTTTGTTCTGGGTTGGACATGGGAGGCTCCGGAAAATGAAATGGGATAGGTGCATTATTCGCCGCTTTTGCGGCCAAGTCAAGAAATGAAACGATTGCATTTCATTTTATTTTGGACTAGCATGTCGCCATCCGCTATCATTTAGCCGCCATGAAAATCCCCGACCAAAACACCGCCGCGCTGGCGGACCTTGATTGTCCCGATCCCGACTCGCCCTGCTTCGGCAAAGTGGCCGGGCGGCCGCGCGCGGCCGACAAGGAAGCCCGGCAGCAGGCGCTGCTGCACACGGCGGCCCAACTGTTCCTGGAAAAGGGCTACAGCAAGGTCAGCCTGGAAATGATCGCCCGCG
>Ga0247809_1000803_pt1 | contig 14048 bp, 35 predicted proteins | sample UWRJL104311B1_FD_180951 | JGI IMG/M metagenome (GOLD analysis project Ga0247809, IMG submission 180951) | Plant litter microbial communities from Arlington Agricultural Research Station in Wisconsin, United States - UWRJ-L104-311B-1 | ecosystem: Environmental > Terrestrial > Plant litter >...
CTCAACTTCACGTCCTTCAACACTGTCTTTAATATTCGCTAGACAGGTTTCTTCCATTTCCCTGAGCTTATCTACAGTGTTGCGAAGCTTAGACTTAGTGATGCGAACTTTACTATTATTTTTTGTGTTACGATTAGATTTAGGTCCATCAAATCTAGTATCTTTGTTAGGCGTCTTGTTAGCCATGATTAACTTCCTATGTGTTATACACTTCTTAATGCCTCTCAGCATAGAGCTTGCATTCGTTAATAAACGGTAAGAGGACTTAAGAAGGCTCACTAAACCAAGAGGAGAGGGCTTGACCTAATGAGCGAATAAACCAACAACACTGAAGAGAGGAGGAGAGAAAATGTTATTGGTTTGAGGACAACACAGATTTATGTAGAATTTACTTCTGGCTCTGTGCTGGGTGAAGCTGGTGCCGTCACAACGATTCGAACGCTGGGCATCCTGATTACAAAACAGGTGCTCTACCAACTGAGCTATAACGGCTTGGCTGATCCTCTGTGATTCGAACACAGCTTCATCTTGATTAACAGTCAAGTGCCCTCACCTAGATGGCTCAGGATCAATAAATAGTGATGTCTTTCCATCAGTCATACCTCTCCATACCAACTGGAGCACTGTCTTATGCATTTCTGCACGTCTGGGCTTCGATCCCAGTCCTTCACCAGATCTCGGTAGGCGAGCAGAATCGAACTGCCTGATTGGTGCCCTAGTAAGGAATCAAACCTCACTCTGTTGATTACAAGTCAACTGCATCATCACAATGCTTCAAGGGCTAAATTGGCTGACAAGGGTGGGATCGAACCACCGACATAAGAGTTAACAGCTCTTCGCAACTACCGCTGTGCTACTTGCCAATTTTTAAGCTTTATATCCTCGGTATAGCTATATTATACCGCATTTGATAGATGAAGTCAATCACTTTCTGAGTAATGATTGGTATTATTTATAAACCACTCTAGGTCTGTAAGATGTTGATGCATGTATTCGTGTTCATAGTTGAAATCTGAAGAAAATGCAACACCGCGACAAACATGGCACATATTCTCTTGATCACCTGAAGGAAGAGACATCATCAATTCTGTATCAGACAATAGAGCATTACATGCAATGCACACTGCCAAGGTCGTATTCCTTTTATTTAGTTGATATCTAGATTGTACTACTATAGTTCTTGTATGTCAAGAAGTTCTTTATCTTTTTCAAGCTTTTTCTTCTTCCTTATGTTGGCAATATCTTTTATTGTTTTTACTTTATGTTCTGCAACAAATAAAGGCTCAAGATTGTCGAGACTGTTAACTAGAGCAACATCCGTCAAGTCTTCAAGATCAAACATAGCAACTGGTATCACATGATCAACGTGCCAGCTGGCTCCATAGTTTTCCCAAGTCATCCCCTCTTTAAACTTAGATTCCATGCACAATTTAAATTCTTCTGCTGAATATCCTAATATTTCAAAAGTCCCTTTATTTTTAGAAAGTTTTGCATAGGATATGACACGTTGGAGATGTGTACGAGCAATCTTAGCAGCTTTAAACTTAGGATCTTTACTGTACTTTTCATTTATAAGTTCAACAGCACGTTTCTTTATTTGCTCTTTATTTTCTTCGTAATACTTCTTAGCTTTTTCAGCCTTACAAGTTACACATCTTCCAGTATTAACTTCTCTTAATGCCAAATGTCCATAATTACAAATCCCGTTAAAGAAAAATTCTTCTCCTTCAAGGATTGCTTCTTTCTTAGATCTAGGGAGAAGTAGAATATCACTGATAAGTAAAGACTCAAATCCAGAAAATAAAGTAGAAACACCAATCAATTTATTATAACTCATTTATACCTTACCAATTCTTATATATTTAGTTAATTATATTATTTATATTATTTATTAGATTTACACTTTCAACTGAGTTCGGAGAGGAACTTCAGATAAAGAAAACCCTTACCCAGCCATACAGATTTAAATAATCTGCCTAAGACTGAGTATGAGTCCTTATCTGATAGCCCTCATCCGCTCTATCCGTTAACGCACCTAAGTGCCTTTCAACTTGAGACTGGATTTGGTGATTAGCCTCTCAGCTAATCTATGGTCTGCACGGATTACACAGCCACCTTCAGGTCAATGACACTAATAACGCATTGACTCACCACATTGCATATCGCACAGAGTTATTAGCCCTGTCAGGGAGGTAGTGGTTTTCAGAATACCTTGTTGACTTTCCCATCACTCACAGTCGTCAACTTTTCTCGAACTATCGCTGTCAGGTCACTCAGGAAGCAAAGCCACCAAGCTAGCCGACCAACAATCCATATCTACTGTTTTGCCGTAGACGCTAGAATCATGTAATCTCTTAAATGTCGTTACCGTTAGATAAGAGGTTTGTGAATCGAAAATGCATCATACACAAGTACAAGCTAAAAAGCAACTAAAACTTTTTATGTTTTATTTATTCACTTCTTGTATAGAATTATAACATATAAAATATCTATATACAAGCCTTAAAATTAATTATATGTTTTATCTCTATCTCCAAGACAATGATAACATGGTTTTTCTAAAATTGCAAGCTTTATTTCTCCCCACGTCAACCCCTTTCTTCACATTACCTGTCTCACGGCTTCCTAAAAATATTCTCAAATTCCCCTTGCACAGATCACCTCTCTCAGATAAAATCATGTAATACACAACAAACAGGTGACAGACATGAACAAGCTAGCACAATGGATTTACGCTTACAAGGTGTGCAGTAAATACAACCTTAAACTGAGGTACAGTTTTTGTAAAGGTTTTGGTCAATACATTTGGGATGACAAGATTGTAAGTGTTGACTTTTTCTCAAATAATTTTATGTCAATCTTTCTACATGAGGTAGGGCATCACGTTCAGCATCAGAAAGTAAACTATTCAGTGTACTTGAAGGCTAGACCCGGAAGACCTAATATTAGCGGTACTTGCGTATACAAGAACTTGGAATCAGAGGCATTTGCTAGCCGCTTTGCCGGGAAGACTGGTAAGTGTGACAGGGTGTTTCTGCTCAAATGTTTTAATACTTACACTGCCAGTATGCTCAGGAAACCCTACAAGCTTTGTGAGTTTGGGATATTTGAAAGAATGATCGACACTATTGAACAGTGTTCTCGTAAGATTTCAAGATAACGCTTGCACATTCCACATGCATGACTTAGAATGGACCTACACAAACAAATATGCACATATGTGTGCGGGAGAGAATGATGAAACTGATTACACGTTTAGCTAGGGCTGCGATGGCTGAGAAAAGATGGTATGAGCAGTATGCCAAAACTGAATCCTCATGGGAAAGTGCTTCCGTGTGGACATCAGATAAAAGGACAAAGCGCCAGATACATGAATTACTGGTCAGTTTTGGCAGCAATCCTTCAGCGGAGGATGTGAATTCTGCAATTGGTAACACCAGCTGGACAGATTGTAATTGTGATGAATGTGGTAAATCAGTAGAATCTCTTGTACAGATTGGTGAGGAACCTAATTATGAAAGTTGTACAGCTGAGGTTTGTTTCCCTTGCTTAAAGAAGGCGCTGAAACTAAAATGAAAACCACCCCTGCCACACAAAACGGATGGACAGCCTTCGTGCAATCTGTCAAAGAATATTGTCCTGACAGTGAGCTTTCAAAGAAAGACTACAGCAAAATGATGGACTGGTATGTAACGGGAAAGAGTGCTGAGAAATATGTAAAGGAGAGTATGGAATGACTACTGTAGTCAATAAATACAAAGTGAACATGCTTGATCCTGATATTGTGTACATTGGAAGAGGTTCAGTCTACGGAAATCCATTTAGCCATAAAGAAGGCACCAAAGCTATTTGGAAATGTTCTTCAAGAGAAGAATCCATTGAAAATTATAGACATTACCTATGGGCAGCAATCACTGAAGGTGACATTACAAAAGAAATGCTTCTTGAGCTTGACGGTAAGCGATTGGCTTGCTACTGTGCTCCACAGGCATGTCATGGTGATGTGCTAGTTAAAGCTATTGAATGGGCTAAAGGGGCTAATAAATGAAATCGACAGACTTGGTAGTTTTGAAGTTTATGCTCAATGAATATGATTGGACATCCAGTAATCAAAGCAAAGAAGAATTCATCCTCGAATTCAGTAAGCGTGCTCAAGTAGTTAAAGTGGTGAAACGAAAATGAGCCTGATGGAAAATGTAATCACAGTTGGTATTGGTCCACACCCTATAGAAATTCCTATTCCTGAAGTATCTTTCATGGAGATGTGGAACCCTAAAGTTTCTGAGTTAAACTCCATTATACCTTATCTTGAGTCTAACAACAAGATTCTCTATGTTTGGTGTTATGGCTTTACTAATGACAAAGAGTATGACTACAGCAGAGTATATTCCAATAGAATTGCTATGCCTATGTGGCTAGGGGAGGCACAAGAAGCTGCATATGAACTATATGTAAAAGCTTTCAAGCAATTGGTTGCAGGTACGATAGTAAATAAGCCTGAATGGGAGTTTAAGAAGTGATCTTTAATACAGCAGAAAGAGAAGCTTGGGAAGAGTTTGCAGACAAACGCCGCTACAGTGGTTTACCACCTACAAATTCATTTGAGGAGTTTGTCTATGGTTATCGTGCAGCAGGACATAAACTTGATAACAAAATTTCGGACATTAAAATGAAAACAATCCACATACGAATATCTTCCCCTTCAGAGGAATCAGCATACATTGTCTACTTTAATGACAATAAACAGATTGCTAAAGTGGAATACACAGGATATCTTAATGGAGGGGGTGCAGGAGAAGTGGGGGAGATAGAGTTGGCTTATATTCCTTCGCATGTGAAGAAGGCTGTTGAGATTATGCTGGAGGGTGGAGAATGAGTGATAGAATTGTTTTTATTATTGTGTTAAGTTTTGGCATATTTATCGGTTTAAGTTCTGCTAATTCTAAACTTGCAGATGACCAATACGCATATGCAATTAAACTGTGTAAAGAAAATCAGGGCGTTAAAGAATTTAATCTTAAAACACTTGACCCAAATTCTGTGATATGTAAGAATAGTGCTAAATTTATACTAGAGTCTGACAAATGAAAGTAAAACTCAAAGAAAGTGCTTGGAAATATCCTCCTGCCATTGATCCGAAATCTTATGGCTTGGACTATACAAGTTTTTATGTTGTGGAGTGGACAAAATATTCAGGTAGTAATAAATCTTATAAGATTTTGGACAAGGGTGTTTATGACTCTAGTTATTTTGAAGAGGTAGAATTTAAGGATGATTTTTAATGAGTAAGCCTAAGCCTTTAATTAGTATCAACAAAGGTTACTACCCGATTTTTACTTGCCTAAGTGTCGAGCATCTAACAGAAGGTAGTCTTCAGATAGTAGGTTGCGGTAATTCTTACAAAGAGGCTTACCAAGACTGGTTATCAGAATATAACCGTTGGCTTGAGTCATTCCAACAAGACAATACGCAATAGCCTTGCGGTTAAATTATCAACTACAAGTTTATATAGGATAACAAATGAATAAGTGGATTAAATTAGACGATCTTCCTGATAACTTTTGGGGAGAAGTTTTCTTGGCAAGCAAGAGCAGAGGGGTTGAAAGCGAGATATATATGGTGAGTAAACGTGGAATTCAGCCAATGTTCCACTGCGAGTATGACCGTTCTTGGAACTCATTTCGAACAGATGTTGATTACCTTGTAATGCCGCTAGAATATCCAACAGTTGCAGATGAGGATTTTAAATGAAAGATTCAGAAGGAAACCCATGGAATCCTATTCTGTCAGAATGGGCAGAAAGTATTCGTGATGAAATCAGCGGAACCCAGTCTGGTGTATTCTACGCACATGCAGTCTGTCAAGGATGTGGTGATATGATTGATAAGAGCGGCAAACACAGCAGTGTTCGTAATAGTTGTCCCGGAGTAGTTAGACGATGACATTTAAACCACTCCCTCAAAATTACAAATTAGACATCGACCTACTAGACACCAATTCTCGTCAAGATTATGCGCGCCAACTTGTCAGCGAGAAAAACAAGGTAATTGAATCTGCATTTCTTCCCCTTATCAAAGGGAATCTTACAGATTACAAAGGACGCCTGCATTGCATTATCAATCATGACAAGATTGAGATGTACACATTAGATGAGATTCCAGTTTTAGAGATTTACCCAATGGACTTTAAACACGAATATGATGAATTTGGTCAATATAAGTTGACAGCGTTTTATAAATATAAAATTTTGTATGAGGAAGGTCGAAATGAAGATTGTTAATTTGAAGTCAATCTCATGTCCCGGTTGTGGGTATGAAATTACTTATGTATGCTACTTGTATTACATCACAAAATAACCACCCTCAGATACCCTGTTTTTATCAATAAAAAGTGCTATATTGTCAGGAAATTATAGTGTAAAATCAACGAACGAAAGGGGGTCTGAACACCCCTAGCCACTTTTTGTACTAGGGTTAAATTTACGTAGATATAATGAGGTGATATATGTTAACAGAAATGACACTAGAGCAGCGACTAGTTGCTCAGCAGAAAGCACAAGCGTCACGAGATGCCAAGAAAGCGTATGCTGAGGAGAACCTTAAGTTAAGCTACGTTGACGAGTCATACTGGGCAAGCAAAGCTAGTGAGTTGAACATTCGTCTTCCTCAACAGTTTGATGTCGGTGTAAAAGGATTGCGCAAGGTTGCTAAGAAGCTTGGTGTGGATATCAAAGCGTTCCTTGAAACCACGGGTTGCAGTAATTTGAACGAATTGGTAAGCTTAAATCCTACATGGAATTCACGTAGCCTTGCAGCGTTGATTATGGAATTCCACTTGGAGAAGCAGAATGCCGTCTAAAGTGCAGATGACTAAGATCCTAATTCTTTTAAACGAGCTAGGTAAGAAAGAAAGCTCTTATGAGTATGGCCTTCCTGTATGGGATGAGAAGTGGATGGCCTTGGCAAGAGAAGAGATTTATGAATTGTTGAATGGAGAGGATGAATGAGTAAAATCTACTTAGTCCAAGCAGCATCTGGAATGTATGATGAATACCAAGTGTGGCCTGTACAAGCATTTGCAAATAAAGAGGATGCTGATAAATATATCTCCGTGACACCTTGCAAATATGACAGAGCTATTGACAATGAATATCAGGAGCTTGTCTCGCAACTATCTATTGACATTAAAAAGCCAGTGGATGATTATGACAGTGAAGGGTGGGATAAGTATGAGGAAATGATTAATAAGGTTGAGGAGAAAGCCTTTGAAGACATTTCAGCAAAGTATCCCGATTATGATTTGAATACAACAGATGACTTTCATGGTTATCATATTGTTGAAGTGGAGTATCAAGAATGAAACAAATGAAACCTATGGTAGAAACAAAGAATTATGCTGTATGTCCATCTTGTGAAAAACAAACAAGCAGTATTGACCATCTATTGAATACTGATATTTCAACTTCTTGGTATTGTGATCATTGTGGCGAACGTTATCGCATAGATTTTAAAATGTCTGGTGAAGTGTTCACACAACCAACTGGAGAGCGTGTAAACAAAAACATTGTATTGCTTAAAAATGGTAATGTAGGTTTGGTAGTTGAGGGGATGTCTTTCTCTGATGCAGAAAGCAATCATGAATACTACTACAATGAACACACATGTCCAACAAATTATATGAAAAATGTTCTAGCTGTTATTGATTTAGAGCATAACGACTCAGACGCTCATGGTATTTTTGAATATGTTGCAACACTAGATTGGGATAAAAACGTAGAAGATTGCAATTACGACTATTCTGATATTGTGACTGTATTTGAGGAGAAGCAAAATGACAATTAATCTAGGAATGCTTGGTGATGTAGCAATGGATGATGACTTCATTCCTATGCCTACACGAGAAGGCTTTGATGTGCTCACTAGTGGATATACTGAAAGTGGTATTAGGGTGCATGGTGTAGTTGATACAAGAGAATTTGTAAACTACCCCTGTGTTTGGAATAATGCTATTTTGTATAAGGTGGATGTATGAACAAAGTATACAAAGTAAAATTCCAAGACCGTGACCTTTGGAGTCCGTCTGATTGTCGAGACTATGTTGTAGAGTATTCTACAGAGGAAGAAGCCCTTAAAGCTATTGGTAATGTAAGGCGTAGGTATCCCGGAACTGGTCCTGCACCAGAATTCTATACAAAGGCTTTTTATTTGGGAGAGTTTGTGTCATGAGTAGTCTTCTTAAGCAATCTCTATATGCAGCCTATAGAGACAGTCCTGCTGTGCTCGATATGTTTGACCAGCTATCTTTTGACAAGCTCAGCGTACAATTCAACAAAGAGCTATATTCACGCATCACTCCAGATGAGCAACAAGTGGTGGAGGATATGCTTGCAAGTGAGTTGGTCAAGAAATACGACACTGCCGTCGCTGCATCAGTGCTAGCATGTACTAGGAGCATTGCTGACTTGTTGGAATTGGTGTTGGCACAGAATGAATCGGGGAGATTGAATTAATATGCAAATTATTCTAGATCGTAGTGATGACTTAGAAATTCAGCTAAATGAGTATTTACAGTTCAGCTTGTATGATAAAGATGGAAAAGCTACGCATTTTCAATGCACGGACTGGAGAAGTGAAGAAACTAGTGATGTTTATGGTTGGTATTCACGCGAAACAAAGATTGTGCGAACTCTTAGTGCTTATAGAATTAAGCAGCTTACTGTTGAAACACCAGAAGAGAAGGTTGCTAAAGAAGCTGTCAAGAAAGCTAAGGAATCACTTAAGGCTGCTGAAGATACTTTGAAGGCTGTAAAGGAGAAAAAATGAAATTTCGTGAAGGAGACATGAGAGGTAGTAAAAAGGATAGTCCTGAAGGCATAAGGCCAAAAGTTCCACCAATGCCTAATGTCAAACCACCTAAAGATGCTGATGTTGAGGACTGTGCGCTGCGAACCATTATGTCCCTAGCAGTGTTCGGCTCAGTGATTAAAGCCACTCAAGATGGGGAGGATCAGGGTAAGGCTATAGGTGAGTGTATGAAGTTATTCAAAGATGCTGGATTTATTGATTGACAAGCGGGGAAGTTGTAGTAAGATGTGAGAGTGGTAAATTAAATTAATTGATGAAGAGGTGGTAGATGGGAGCTAACAGCCGGGCTTTTGTGGTAGCAATCGATGGTCAGGATGTCGCTGTCCCTCGTAAACGTACAAAATCTACCCGAAACGGTGGAGTTAAACCGGAGGTAAAAGAAAAGTTTACACAATATGCAGCAAACCGACCAAAGCTTGAGGCTATGAATGATCGGCAACAAGAATACATTAATGCTGTCACTACATCAAGTTTTGTTATCTGCATTGGAGTTTGGGGTTCGAGTAAAACCTTTATCCCATCAACAATTGCTGCGGATATGCTTCTTGACAAAAAGATTGACCGGATTGTTATTGCACGTCCGGCAGAAGGTAAGGGTAAATCCATCGGGTTCCTTAAAGGTGACAAACACGAGAAACTTGAGCCTTGGTGCGCTCCAATCACTGACACGCTAAAGAATCGGCTCGGTATGGGAAATTACGAAGCGTTTCTAGCTAACGGTAAAATTGAAATGCTTGCTTTGGAGCATGTAAAGGGCCGGTCTTGGGATAACTGCTTTATTTTGGTGGATGAGGCCGAGGATTTGGAGCCGGAGGTTGCCAAAAGTCTGGTAGGCCGTCAAGGCGTTAATAGTACCTGCGTAGTAACGGGTGATGTGGCACAACAGGATTTGAAAAAGAATTCAGGTCTTCAGTATCTTTTGGATGTTGCGGATTTTGCTAACCTTCCTGTTGATCTTATCAACTTTGACTCTTGGGATTACTGTGTTCGTTCTGAGGAGGCTAAGATGTGGGGACAAGCTTTTGAAAAATTTGAAAAACGAAGTAAATAGGAGATATTAAATGGCTACAGCTTCAGACTTGACCAATCAAAGATTCGGAAAGTTGGTTGCAAAAGAGGTGTTTCAGTATAGGGCTCCTTCTGGAAGGTCTTACCGAAAATGGAAGTGTGATTGTGACTGTGGAAAAGAGATTGAAGTCAAGTCTGAAGCTCTTAAGTCAGGAGATACAACCTCCTGTGGTTGTGCTTATCAAGACGCAGCTGATAAAAAATCTTTTGGCGGTGTAGTTCAATCAGATGAATATAAAATTCTGAACCAGATCAAAAAGAGATGTGCAGTAGATAACGTATCAAGTAAAAATTATGGGGCGAGAGGAATTGATGTTTGTGAGAGGTGGCTTGAAAAAGGTGTTAGTGGGATAAATAATTTCATTGAAGATATGGGACTTAGGCCTAGCAAAGACCATACTATCGAGAGATTAGATGTCAACAAAGGTTATTATCCAGAAAACTGCTTGTGGACAGATGACCTAGGTCTTCAAGCATTTAACAAGCGCCCTAAAAGTAGTGTTACTGGTATCCCCGGGGTCAGTCAGACAACTGATGGATACGGTTATAGGGTAAGAATAAGTAAAGATAAAAAGAGGATCAATCTAGGCTACTATAAAGATCTTTACACAGCAGCAAAAGTTAGGAAAGAAGCAGAAATTAAATATTATGGATTTAACCTAGATTGGGAGATGCCTGAATGAGCGAAGATATGATTATTCCGATGATGCAAGACCAATGTCCAGTGATGCATTCAACAGTGACCACTAACGTGTTTGATATCATCCTAGATGATAATATTCGTGAACCATCTTATTATCGTGATGCTTTCCAAGTGTTTCGACAAGCCCAACAGGGCGATAAAATTAGGATGATTCTGAATAATAGTGGCGGCAGGTTGGATAGTGCAGTATGCTTTGTTAACCTAATGAAAGAGACAGAAGCAGAAGTGTTTGCAATCTTGGAAGGGGAGACACATTCAGCGGCATCAATTATCGCCCTGAATGCTCACGTTATTCAAGTTAAACCATACGCATCAATGATGATCCATCACGCCAGCTTTGGTTCTGGAGGAACTGTACAGAACGTAATGGATCATGTTAACTTCACTAGTAAGCAGACAGAGCGGTTGATTCGCGAAACGTACAAATTTTTCCTCACAGAATCCGAGCTAGACGAAGTAATTCGTAACAGGGAAATCTGGTTGACTGATGAAGAAATTGGTGAACGTCTTGACTTGATGTTTGAGGCAAGAGGAAGTGAACCTTGTGATTGTGGCGACCCATCTTGCGGTATAGAGGAGGATGAGTTTTCTTTGGAAGATGTGATTCAAGAAAAGGTGGATGCTGCTGTAGCACTTGCTCTTAATCCACCTGTTGAGAAAAAGAAAGCTTCTCGACCTAAAAAGAAAACTGAGCTTCCTGTTGTCTTGTAAATATAGCCAATTATAGACGACTATAGAGTGATTATAGACTTACTGCCAAGGATGGCATTTAGGAGAGATTGAAATGAATGAAATTTTAGGTTTACTTTTGGGTGTTTTTCTTACCGTAACTTGGATTGAATTTACTATTACTCCAGAGAGTATAGAAAAATATCAACAAGTTTGTCAGAGGAACGATGGTTTGCAAAAGATAACTCGTGATATTATGCGATCAGTTGCAACCTGTAAGGATGGTGCTCGCTTTAAGGTTGAGAAGAATTAACTATGACCGAACCTAAGAAAAAAGAAATTGAGGTTGTAATCGTAAGCTATCAAGACTATACTGCATATGACTTCATTGAGCCAGGAATGTTTTTCGTGATGAGTGCTGAACAGAAATACTACTTTTTCAAAACTGGTGACAGGGCTAAGGCTCAAGCTAAATGCAATGAACTCTTTGGGGATGGGTTTTATATTGTTAAAACTAGCCGAAATATCAAGACTAAAAGCCGCCTTGAAAGCGGCACATATTCAGCCTACGGCACATCGAGCCGCAAAGGCATGGCAGCAAATTTACGAAAGACTGTTTAACCTTTAAATTTAATAATCTTGGGAGAGATGATATGCTAGACTTTTGCTTTTCAGACCTAATGGACCTTTCTATGGATGACCATTACCAGCTACAAGAAATGCTCACTGCACAAACTTGTTCAGATGATTATGACCAAGACCCTAGTGATTACTTCTCAGTGGCAATGGGAGAATGAAGCATCGAGAATATCACCTTTATGCTGACATGTGCTCAAGGGTAGGGGAATGCTCGCAGGCTGAGCGTAAGAAGGTGGGAAGTGTCTTAATTACACCAGATGATGTCCTTTTGATTGGTTGGAATGGGACGCCTAGCGGCTTTGATAATAAGTGTGAGGATGAGCAGGGGGTAACTTTTTCACATGTTCTTCACTCAGAATCTAATGCGATAATGAAGGCTACTCGTGCAGGCGTGAGTTTGAAAGGAAGCACATTGTTCTGTTCACTGAGTCCCTGTCAGTCTTGTTCTAATCTTATTGTGCAGGCTGGTATTAAAAAGGTTGTCTACAAAGAGGAATACAGAGATACATCATCATTAACGTTTCTTACTAGGGCAAATGTTCTAATAGAAAAGTATGATGAAAACAAAGCTTGATTAATTAGCCCGAGTGTACGATAATCTTTAAGCAGAGGACGTATATCGGGCTTTTATTTTAACCAGAGGAAAGTGAAATGAATAAACGTGATCAGCTTCAACACTACAAAGAAACTAAAGGCACTCCTATCAACACCGAAGGCTACACCTACGTAGATAGTAAACAAATCCAAATCCGTTCCGTTATTGAATTTATGGACGCATTGAATTATGACTACTACCCAGCTTTTCGTAGCACATTCGCTGCTAAGTATGGCTGTGGCTTCAAGGGTTGTGAAACTGTCTCATGGTCAACCGCATGTAAGCTCCACGATTGGCAGTGGACATCATCATCTGCTTACTTGTTCGTGCCTAAGTTTAGCTTTGTAAACAAGATGGACGGAGGTTATTTTGAAAAGACGTTTGAAACAGATGCCTACACCCTCACTAAAGCTCAAGCTTGCAAGCTAGTGGAACGTGTGTATGTACATTGCACAAAGAATGGTTTGTTGAAGGCTTACAAGAATCAAGTGAAGTTTGTCCGTGCAGAGTATGAGGAGCAGTTTCTTAAACCGATTGTTGATAAGGAGGAATTAGAAAAGGCAGCAGCTTTTGCTTACTACCATAAAATGTATGTTGATTACTTGAATTGAGGGTTAGATCATGCTCACATCAATCTTAGCTTGGTATGTCATGGGAATATTAGGCTCAATCTTCATTGCACTTGCCATTCGTCTAGATGGACATGGAATTAGTGGCATAGATGTCATTGTTTTGCTATTCTTCAGTTTAGTAGGACCGTTCTGGATTTTGCTCAGCGTGCCGTTTGCTATATTCTGGGTGAATAGCTTATTTGGAGAGAAAGAATGATGGGATTTATAATCTACTGCGTGGTAATGCTACCAATTTTATCTATGTTCGCTGGTGGTGCCTTGTATGGTGATCCTTGGACTTGGTGGTTGAAGGAGGAGAAATGAAAGACCTATTCCTTGCTTCAAGTAGCGTCACCAGATTCAGTAAAAATGAAGAGATTCTAAAAGCAGAATGTCTAGTGGCTTCAAAAGAAGGCAGACCTTTTGAGATTCATGAAACCTATAGCTCTACGCCGGGAGCTTGGGTTTCTAATTACAAGATTTGGTATTTTGAGGTGAAGAGATGAATACCTTAGCAATGATTTTTGGTTATTTGTGTTTGACAATTATATTTGGCTTTGTTTGCAGACCTGTTCTAAGAGGCGTCAGTGCGGGCCTGTTTGAAACAGTTTTATATTACAAAGCAGGTTGCAGCTATAAAACTGTATTAAAACAATTTCTGGCGAGTTTCACAACTTACCCATTTAGGTGGATATTTAGAGGAAAATCGTGTGAGTCTTTCTCTATAGGTGGTAGCGGTTGGTGGGGTATTTTCAATTGGAGTTTTGATAAAAGTTTGAACAGAAAGAGTTCAAAAAACAAAGAGAGTACAAAATGAACATCTTAACTAGTGAAGAACAGCTATCAGCATTGAACAACATCCTATTTCAGCTGCAAATATCGGCATCCAAAGTGACTGA
>Ga0247809_1000804_pt1 | contig 14031 bp, 14 predicted proteins | sample UWRJL104311B1_FD_180951 | JGI IMG/M metagenome (GOLD analysis project Ga0247809, IMG submission 180951) | Plant litter microbial communities from Arlington Agricultural Research Station in Wisconsin, United States - UWRJ-L104-311B-1 | ecosystem: Environmental > Terrestrial > Plant litter >...
GGCGTACGATACTGCATTGTTGACTCGATTTTTGGCGATTCTTGTGATTATTTGAAGTTAGAATTCTTGTCTCTGAGTCTTGTTGAGAGAATCTGAAGCTGTGGATTGGCAGGCCTTTGATATATGTAGACCGGAGGTGGTGCTGGTAGTGTTGCCGTGATGATGCTTCTCGGGGCTGTTTGGTGCATCAAGGTGTACGTCGTCATTCGAGCCACATTACGAGATCCCCTGCACGACTGCACGTCAACTACTAATGTTTATAGCCCCAGCACTCATACATACTTAAGCGAAAGAGCTGGGTGAAGTAGAGAAGTGCTGCCAGTTTCCGATTGGCTGGTAGTCCGAATGTGTTGCATATTCTTCAACTACGTTGTAGTTCATTTTATATAAGGCCACACTTTCACTGCTTACCTCGTATATAAATCAGTATTATCTTGTGCAATCTCCGATATTACTTCGCAGATTGGTTGGTGTGGTAATCAGGTCACCTCCAAGGCCCCTGGGCTCATTACGAAGACGTAGTCCGTTGAAGCAGAAGGTAGTATGGTTTACTCAAGCTAGTAAGTCGTTTTTACGATTCTATGATACTGTTCAGCTGGCACGATAATTTGCAATGTCTTTTGAAGACTATAACATGTATGTCGAACAATGCTGATATAATGAATTCTCTTCATTACCCTCGTCGCCAACAAACTAACGACAACTTCATGACGCGGCGTAAAACACCTAACCATAATAAGCAATGTGCAGACTGCAATGAGCTGAAGCAATACTATGCTTGTTCCACTATCTCCAATAATTTTGCTGATTCAATGCGGCGTTTTGCTTTCAAAATCAAGGTCCTCGCGTTTGACCTTAGAGCAAGAGCGAGTGCTTACACCAAGCTCAACGCTTTGTGCGACGCCCCTCGGGGCCGTCATTGCCGCAACTCGTTGTGAATGACGAGACCTTCCCGCCACTAGGAATGATAAGACCCGTCACTTCTCGGTGGTCAAATCAATCTTCGAAGTCCCGCGTACTGGGGGTGGACTAGATTGGCAACGCTACTTCGGGTTCTCTCGACGGTGATCAAGAGGGAAGTTTAGAGCAGTATGCAAGCGTGCAACTAATAATTTCTCACTCCCCATCGGAAAACGACTGTGGCCATCAGTACTCTGAGCTTCTCCAACGTGGCAAGGTCAAGCATATCTAGAAATACGATGTCGGCTGCAAGCTGTAGTGCAGCTATGTGTTATAGTGTAGGGGTTGTCAAGGATGCTTTTGTCGAGCATGTAAGACTATTTCCAAGAAGTGATTAGGCAGAACCCTACGTATAGGATAGAAGCTATAGAGTATGGATGCACTCTATTTCGGATTGTAGGATGTGTTGACAGGAGACACCGTGTGGAATAGGAATATAATCTGTCTCGACCTTGTTTACATACATCCCAGGATCACAAAGCATGCGTTTGCTCACCCAAAAGAAGTGAAAAGAGCTTGTAGATTGAAAATGCCTTCAGATCGGGTTCGCTTATCAGTGCTAGACCTGAGAATTTGACCAAGTTCACCTGCATGGGCATGAAAGCTGTAAAGCTGGTGGAATTCATTTTTTATGGAAGAGTATTGCCAAGTCTCGGTTACCACGTTGTCGAGATGGTTACGCCTTAGAAGAAGTCCCAAATTATCTTCGATCTGCCGCTTTGTCGTATCTGTTGAAATCTTCTTGGAGTAGATATATCTAACTTGTTAGTGCTTTTGCATATACTTGAAAGGTCAGCTACCACAAAAGACTGCTTTGCTGTTGGTGGAGGAAGTTTTGGTAAGCCAGGAACAAATTATTCCTGCTCAAATCTCAAGCATTGACAAGTCATCTAGCTACTGCCTTTGCATAGTCTCAGTCTTGGACAGTTACAATGAAGACCTCTTTCCTTGTCTCACTGGAGGCCATGAACGTCGCGTCCCGTCTTCTCGCCGAGCAACTTATAAACAACGATGCCATGATCGCATCTCAAAATCTTACGGCGGAGCACCTAATCGAGAATGAAGGAAGTCCAAACCAAGAAACGCAACCATGCCAAGAAGAACTCGAACGTAGAGCAGTGCTCGATGCAGATGCGCGTCTAGCTGAAGCCGCTGGCAATGGTCTCGAGCCTGATGACGCTGGAGACCTTATTGTTGGCTCTACCACGGAATCATGTACTGCCTGCGGTTGAGATATTCATGCACAGAACACTGCAAGACACACTTGCGGCTGAATCTATTGCAGGTACTGTCTTGGGCGACAACCTGAAATTCAGTGATTGGTCGATGCAGTAACAAAAGCCGGTGGTTGTTTTTGGCAGGCTTCACTTTCAAAAGATGCCAAGGAAGCTATGAAAACACGACGACCAGATCCGATGTCTCCAAGCGATGTCACAACTCAATCTCTCGCATTCGTCAAAACATCGTTCCATTTAGAGGTCGTACACAGAGCTGCGAGATCACTATCGCTCCGTATCTCATTCTTGACAACATCCCACAGCCAAAAAGATGTTGTGGGCATCCACGTCCCCAAAACATACTGGGATTCTGCTTACGATTTTAGTGTCTCACAGACACCAAAAACAGTCGATCAAAATGGATCGACAACTACTCCTCAATCCGCTCGAAGGACTAGATCACGAAACCGCAGCATCAACTCTGCAACTCCAACTCGACGATGTAACAGAACTTGCAGCCGGTGACGGACGAACAACAACAACGCGACCGATGGAAACTTAGCCGCCCAAATATTACGCGACGATATTGCGCAAACGGCTACCGTCCTAGCAGATACCACACTCGCCGAAGTTGTCGGCACAGGACTCGAACCAGACAATCATGGTGATCTTGTCGTTGGCGAAGCGAAGCAAGAATGTACAATCTGTACGGGCGAATTCTATGCGAAAAATCTCGTCAATCTAGTAGCATGTCGCTGTACCTATTGTAGTCGTTACATTCTTAGACGCTTCGACGACGCATTCAAGCAGGAGGCAGCCGCACCTGCAAAGTGCTGTGGTCACTACATTAACATCAACGATCCATCGGTCGGCCGCTTCTTCACCTATGAAGTAAAGAGTGACTACGCCAATAGATTGATCGAGATCAGCACCGTTGATCGTACATATTGTGCAAACCGTGCATGTCTTACTTTCATTCCTCCAACTACTCCGCCAGCTGATACCAAGACGAGCTCTACTTTGTGTACTCGATGCCAGGCAAGTACATGTATCAGATGCAAGGCCATGGCACACGAAGGCGAGTGTGCTGTAGACGAGGCTCTTGCACAGGTCCTAGAGCTTGCGAAGAAGAAGAAATGGCATAGCTGTTCAAACTGCCAACAAGTTATTGAGCTGATGATAGGATGTTACCATATGATGTAAGATGTTGGTGTACCGAATAATCGGATCCTGCTAACATAATTTTAGATGTCTTTGTAGGACTCAATTCTGCCACATCTGTCAGAAAGCATGGAAGACCTGTGCTTGCCCACAGGTTTGTTGAAAACCATTTCATGGCGGTTGTGCTCAAGATTGACAGAGTTTAGTTTGCAGAACAACATCTCCTTGAAGAGGGATAGATCGTGGAGGATGGACCGGCTTTAGAGTTGCGCTTCAATCTACTCGACAGGGCTTTCATCGCAAGATTTTTGCAGACCACACCTCCACCTCCACCTCCACCAGCTCCACCTTGCACGCATCAGCCCCAGAACAACATCCACCTTCAGCCAACAGAGACGAGCAACTGTAGATGGTGTAGTAGGTGAATGAGGGATTTCATCTATCAATGTCGGGAGTGCGAAGCTCGACTGTTCTGTCGTTGCAGAAATCGCAGGACCCAATTAAGTTGACCAGGAACCTAAGCATCATTTCATATGGAGATGAGAATGTGTGAATTCATCATATCGATGGATATGCTTGGAAGTTGAAGTCTTGGTCTTTGTGGTACTGGCTGCGAGAAAGCTGCTTTATCCGAGACCGCGTAAATGAGAATCAAAGAGTTCTGATATGTGGTTTTCAGAAATTGCTTACGATAAGTCGCATAGTGTGTCTCCAAATTCTCGTGCGGCGTACACAGTGGGTACCCGTCCGTCTTCCTTGGCCTTGTATGCTATCCAGGGCAAAAATAGCTTCTCCAGTGACTGCGTGATGATGAAGACGTGTTACAGGTCCTCCAGTCGCCCGATCTGACACGTTCTGGGAAGACGTGTTCTCAAGATACAATCATCAGTAGTAGACATTACGTCAACGAATAAGCCTTCCGTGAAGCCGATCTCTGAGCCATCGTAACTACATCAGAAGTTTAGACTGACCATAACACGGTGGCTACAGACCGAAACTGATTATTGTAATGCGCTGAGTGCTGGTAATCATGTTTGGAGAAATACATGAGGTTGATTCTTGGCCAAAAGAGCATCACATGACTATAGGGAAATTGCCAGCACCGTTTGTTTTCTAATGATACGATTGTGCACTCTATCACTCTATTAAGATGAATTTGACACTTCTATATAATTCAACAATGGTCTTTGTCTCAGTTTCTGAATCTGATCTAAGAGGCGAACCGAACTGCGACACGAGCAATCGTAGTCACGTGATTGGCTGGTCATCAAGTTAAGGAATGTTGTCATTTTACGTGTCTTGCTTGGATGTGCCAAGTGCTGTAACTCATTATCCTTTAAGAGATGTAATGTGATATTTTTGTGAGACAAGGAGAGATGATATGGGTCTACGAAGCGGAGATAGACCTCGAGTTTGTATCTGAGATCTACAGTGAGAAGTACCATGTCCATGCAACATGCCCGATCATTTCTCTCCGCATGATCTACATGGCGTAGACTTTTGTTACAAGTCCATCACATCCTCGCATGAGTTACACAAATATGCAACGACGCAAGTCCAACAAGCTCATCGCAAAAGTCTTGATTGAGCTGATTCCGCGAGAGACCCATCTGCATTGCAAATCACAGGGGGCGTACCATACTCGAACAAGGACTGCTCCCGTCAAGATCTCCATCTCCTCTCTGGAGAAAGCTGGATCACTAACCATCAAGTGCATCGCCATAACTGATCTGTGACTTATACCTTGCACAGATGCGGAAGTACACCCGAAAGGAACAGCATTCCGGTACTTGCCAAGGTCGATCAAAGAATACATTGCTGCACACGTAGCATCACTTTTATAACCAAGAATGACTTTTCCTTGAAGATGTATGTTCGCAGAGTTGCTGTCGAGACCTTCTTCTCTTCAGAAACAGTATATCGCCACAGTGGTGTGTCTCTGACTTTGCTGGAAACATGAGAAAGTACGATGGAATAGAGTTTACCAAACCGCAGAAGCCAAGCAACTAGAAGGGCATCACCAACCCTCGAACTAGTGGTAAACCATGATCCAATCCGCACGGTCACCCGTTCTCTTGAATCGACATCTTTCTCCATGACATCCATTTCAGCCCTCCCCAATATATATCACCGTCTCAATCTCGCACCACCAGCGACACGTATCATCTCAACATCAACTCAGGGGTAAATGAGCTCATACATCAAGTCTGACCTGCTGTACTTCGACACAACAACGAGATAGGAGTGGTTGCATGACGACGCTGGAGATGACCGAGGTTCATGCTCAAGATCAATCGCTCTATCCGCTACCCGAGAAGAATGGGCCACCCAAACCTCAAGGTAATTGATTCAGAAGCGGATCATCTTTTGAGCTGTGTTCAGCGACGTTGCTATCGTATTCTAGAGACTACTTGAGATATATCTAACTATGTCATGTGATAGGGAGTAGAACGACAGATAAGTTGAGCGATGAGAGGCTGGCGAAGAAGAGAGCAGCAGATCGCCATGCTCAGCGCGTACTGAGAGAGAAAACGAAACGACACATTGAAGAGCTAGAACAAAAAGTCCAAGAACTGTCCGACAAAGGTGGTCAGGAATCGGCTTTGGAAGCAGCTCGCAAAAGGACCCTGGAGCTGGAGAGTGAACTGCAAAACTTGCGAGCCCTTCAAGCGTTGAAAGCCAGTAAGACTGCTGCATCAATCCCCGTTCAGCCAGACCTATGTATGTACACCCTTGCAGTCACGTTTCGGTGGTTCAATGCTTGGTATAAACGGGACCTTTTTCGACGAATGCCATGACTCGTACAAGCTGCACTAGTACCATTTACTGTTTTGTAAAGCTTGCTCACATACTCAACAGATACTACTAGCTTGAGTCTAAGGCCAGTATACCCGCCTGTAGCTGGACCACCAGAGATTCAGCCTCCTGCTCTTGCAAATTCGTCCCGTTTCGAAGATGTCACCGATTATCCAAGCTTGCAGAACTCAACATACGGACCGCCGTCTCCGACGCAGTTCTCGAAAGCCTTAACAGCCATCGAAGACTCGGGTATGAGTTTTGGACTTTTAAACTTTGGGTTGACAGTTGGATTATTTTGCTAATTTATGATAGCAACACAAGCACCATGGCCAACATATCGAATACCAAACACCTTCGTGCCGCAGCCCTCCGTACATATATGGGAGCTCCCGTTAGCGAATGAAGCACCATCAAATCCAATTGACTTCGTCATGAGCAGCGTCATTGAACGGCAAAAGGAAGTCACAGCGGTCGGTGGGAAGCGAGCACTCACACTTGCCAAGGGACCGCGATATCCTAACATCATGGCTCTCCTATTACCCCAGGAGCCAACTCAGATCCATCCAGTCTCTGGTATTCTTTCAGACATGCTACGACGTCTCACTTACCGTACATTCGTGGACAAGGTGGCTGCATTATTGGTTATATATCCAATTTTTCAGTGGCAGATTGCAAGAGACTATGAAAGTTATGTTAATTTACAAGAATATGCCAAACCAACTCTGTTACAGCGATCGATACCTCATCCTATGTGGGTTTGTGCCGTTGGCTGGCCACTGTTACGAGATTTCATGATTATGAACCAAGAACTATATTGCAACGAGGAGTTTCAATATATGATGGTGCATAGTTTGAATTGTAATTGGCCATACGGCACAGAAGCTGCGATGAAGAGAACGCGGGAGGGCTTTACGATCACTAAGGATTTTTGGGATCATATAAGAATCATGGACAATTGGACGCTGGAAGAACCTTTTCAGAGCCGATATCCCGAGCTGGAGCCTTATTGCAAATTCTCCAAGTCCACAAACAATGGCGTCGCAAGAAATGTTGGGCCGGTGTGAAGAGGCGCCGCCAGAGATGTGTTGACAGTGATGGGTGATTGGGTATCCTGAAGATGGGGAAAACGTCCCTCTTTACTCTCGCGAGTCTCGAACAAACACCGTTGCGAACCAGAAGTAGTCAAAAGGATGTCACCATGAGAAACGAAAGTGAAATCTCGTGAAGGTCTTCGAGGTAAGGATGTGGAAGTAGTGCCGGGTGGAAGTATTTCACGTCCGCATTGTTGCGTGATGCAGAAAGCAGCAGCAAGCAGGGTATGCGCGAAAAGGGCGCAACTGCGACACAAGGAGTATGTCATTAGATGTAGTCATTCTATGGAGGAGTATATATATGCAGGGGATGAGGAAGTGAGACAGGTAGAAGGAAGTGTATGAGATCCTCATAGCAGATGCTGTCCGGAAAAGGTCGTCCTGCGTATGGCGGATGTTTGTTGGGTCATATAAATTTGCAACTACAACTATTGTTATCTGCGCCTGAATGTATATTATCAGCGATTTATGGGATATTATATTTCCTTTATTGTTGGATCTATCATATCTAAGCCAAGGCAATACATTCAATCTCAACATCCACGCCCTTCGGAAGCTGGTAAACAGCAACACAGCTTCGGGCAGGCTTGTGCTTGAAGTGCTTCTCATAAACACCATTCTAATTCAGACCACACGTCAGCACATCAATTCTCTGCATCCTTCTTCCCATCCTCCCTCTCACTCATCCCGTCCATCGTAGCAAACACAGTAAAGAGATCATGCACTCACCATCTCCACGAAACTATCCATGGTCGTCAAGAACACATTCACCTTGACCACCTTCTCAATCGAGCTTCCCGCCTCCTTCAACACCGCACTCAGGTTCTTGATACACAACTCCGTCATGTCCGCGATCGAAGACGTGGGCTTTGTGAGGATCGTGCCTTCGGGTGTACATGGGATCTGACCGGAGCAGTAGATGGTCGTGGGCGTTGCGATTGCCTGGGACTGTAGAAATAGGTAGGTAAGCTTGGTGCTCGAAATCGTGGCTTACTATCTATGAGAATGGGTCGAGATTGTATGGACTAGAGAGGGAAGGAATGTTTACGTATGGTCCTGCAGCTGTTGGGTAGGTATTCTGTCAGTGTTGAGCTTTAGAGGGAGGAAGGGATCGATTGATGAATGGATGGATGGATGGATGGCGGGGTAATTTGTACGTACGGAATGCTGCGTCTTTGGTGTAGACGGTCTTGAAGTCTGCCATTGTGTTTGCGGAATGATTTGGATGGTTGTGAAGATCAATTGATGCGTGAATATGTTCGTGAGAGGTGTTAAGCAGGTCGTGTTGCGTCTTGATGTTGTACTTGTAGATAATTTTGGATGTGGAGAACTTTCAGCGATCGCGGGGTACTCCACAACTTCCCCTGCCCAGCAATCTTCGACTTTGCTACTGAACCGGTGCTATCCAGCTCGTAGAGAACATGTTTCAAGGACGATATAGTATGCGCAGTAATTCCAGAGCACCGAATGAGAAGACCCTAGCAGATGCTCGGGAAACGTCGATATATAGGCTGTTTGCTCAGACTCTATACACGACCTGGACGAACATGTATCATCCATCCTTTTTTGAAGGTGGAGACTTCAATTTATCAACATAAAGCAAGCCTTATACCAGCTGCAGGCCACCCAGTCTACTGGAAACATTCAATACCTCTTCGTTCTGCTTCAAACTTCGAACACTGCACGTGATTAAGTTCGTCATCTTCAAAACATTCTTGTGGAATTATTTGAGGTGTTGCAGCAGGAGCAACTTTCATGGGCGCATTCTATATTTGCATTAGCGATTGTCATCTGTTGCACGCATCACGGCGACTTAGCATATTGTATTCTCCACATATATCATGCTTAACGACTGGAGCTCTTTGCTTTTCATATTCGACCGATCATCTGGGAGAAAGAGATGCACATCGGCTTCTCAAATCGATTAGGGAAGCGGTGAATAATTGGTTTCAAGCTTCACCAGCCCGTGCATACTCTGGTCACCTTGGGTACAATATTTCCAAGCTAAGATGAGATCCAAGCTATAGATACGCTGACAAGACTTCAAAATGTATCATAACTACACGGCATAACAGCAAGTTGAGACAACGGAAGACATCCTTTAATTTGTGCGTCACAAGCAGAGTCGACGCGATCGTCGTGAGTCGAGGCATTGAGTAGTGTTTCTAGTCAAAATAAGGATACAAGTGCAAGGATTGGGATCACCAAGTGGTATCGGTACAACTACCCCGTATAGTCAAGTCCATAGCGTCCGTTGAGGAACGGAATCGGACTGAATAAGGCGGAGCTTACTGTATGGTGGTCTGGACCTTGGAAGAGACGACAAAGCGTACTGCTGTATATCGCAGGTTAACACCACGTGAGTAATCTCGTATTCTCTCTTACCGCCGTCCATGATCGCCGTTTCTCTGGCCAGATTACGCAGACAATTCGGCACAAAGTAAACAAAGGGCGGAGCTTGGCGATTCTCGCTTACGCCCCTATTTCACTGAAGGCTACGTAGATGTCTTTGGGGCATCCATTACTTATATGCATTGCTTGACGAAAATGATTGACCACTAACTGTTGAACGGTAATGGAGAGAGAAAGACAGTGGGCTTCGCTTCTGGTCCTTCGTAGTTTGAGATTTGAATGGTGGTGGCATTAGCGACCCCGCCGAATCTAATCTCTTGCCCCAAGAATATATCGGAGATCCGCCGAGTCGGTTCGTCTCGACACAAGAACCGCACCTCCTGCAATAATCCGACATAAAAACACGTTCCATGATCGGAAAATTCCAGAATATCAGAATGAGCTTACAAGATACACGTTGAAAGCCCTTTAATCTCCTCAGACAAATCCATACACCCTGAGATGATCTCCTTGACATGATTGTGTTATTCGGTGTTACGAGCGTCAGATACTAAATCAAGCCAGCGGTCGTGTCACTTATCATGAGAAAACAGCGCTCACAGACTACGCGGGGTAAGTCCTAGGTGAGCCAAGACTTTTGCTTTTATCCAGGAAACTTGTGCTGGATGTGAGGAGATGTGAAGAGTGGGTTTTCCAGTCAACACAATGCATATATTGGGGTCTTAAGCATGTTCTGCCACTGATGCAAATCAAATTTGAGCACATAACAACGTGTCTCAATAGGCCTGCTAGGAGTTCAAGCAAGTTTAGGTTCTCTGCAATTATGTCGCTCGGTATATATAACAATCCAATTCTCCCGGGTAAGCGCTTTCTTCTATCTTTCCGATCGAGGTACAATATTCGTTCTGACAAGAATCTTCCCAGGTTTCAATCCGGATCCTTCAATCATAAGGAGTGGTGATGATTTTTACCTCATCACGTCGTCTTTCGAGTACACCCCTGGACTTCCAATATATCATAGCAAAGATCTAATCAGCTGGACCTTGATAAACCATGTTCTCACTCGGAAAAGCCAGCTCGATATCAGGACTCCAGAGCCTGGAAGTGGTATCTGGGCACCCACTATCAGAGAGCACAACGGCGAGTTCTTCGTGACTGTGTGTTCTTTCGATAGATATCGACCGCAGGCAGATGATCGGGTATGGCCGCGAGGATTTGTAGTCAAGAGCAAAGATCTGTGGAAGAAGGATGGGTTCAGTGATCCAGTATACTTTGATATGATCGGTTTTGACCAAGATGTGAGTTGAGTGGAAGACATTGAGACATCAAATCATATCAAGCTGATAAGGACTCTAGCTTTTCTGGGACGACGATGGAACAGTCTACCTGTCATCGACGTACCGTATGAATCCACGCACACAAGTGACACCTCCAAAGAAGGACTTTGCTGTGCACATATGTACCGTAGACTTAGAAACTGGCGTCAGCACTTCACCAGCAAGACTGATACGATCCTCCTCGTCAGGGATCGCGGAAGGCTCTCACATCCTGAAACGCGGAAAGTTCTACTACTTGTTCACAGCGGAAGGTGGTACTGAAGAGGGCCATTGTGAATGGGTATCGAGATCCGAGACAGGACCATTTGGTCCTTGGGAACTTGGCAAAGTCAATCCACTATGGAGAAACACGGCCGAAGACGATGTCCAGAATACAGGCCATGCTGACTTTGTGGAGGACAAGAATGGGAGATGGTGGGCGGTATTTCTGGGCGTAAGACCTCGTAAAGTCGGAACTACTTGGAGAGCGTCCCCTTTTGGTAAGTCTGAAAGGAACGATCTCAGGTGTATATTGTTGATCAACTTCAGGTCGCGAAACTTTCCTGGTACCTATGACGTGGGAGGATGACTGGCCAGTGATCAATGGAGGGCAGAAATTGAGCTAAAATCACAAGGACCAGGACTCTATCTCAAGGGGCATGATTCAAATTGGCGAGACGACTTCAGGGAGGAAGAGTTGAGTTTGGGATGGTACAGAAAAAGTATAAATTCCGCTTGAATGGTTGAATTCAGGTGTTGACTACAGTCTAGATACTCCATTCAAGACCACAGACACTTCTTTGAGCGCAAAGCCTGGAAATCTTACACTCTATGGCGGTCCCTACGATCTGAGTGCTCCGGCATGCCCCACGGCATGGTTTCGGAAACAGACAAGTCGCTGCGGCGTCTGGTCAACCATCTTGGATTTTGATCCCGTCAATACAAAATCAGAAGCCGGTACTGTGGTCTACATGAACTACTTAACTTATACCAGCATTGGAATTCGACGTGCCTTTGGTTCTGAGAAGAAGGTCATTCGCTTCCGCCCTGCTAAGCAAGCTGTCGAGGACGTCGAATTATCCACTACTGGTCCAGTGGAGCTTTTAATTCAAGCACATGATCTCAAATATACTCTTGGATATCAAGAGACAGGAGCTGAGGTCAAGTGGCTGGGTGAAGTTGACATCGATGTCATGACTGAGAATCCTGCTGTGGGTGCCGCCTTCACTGGAATGATGTTTGGGTTGTATGCATTTGGAGAGCTAGAGCCTGCGTTGGCACCGGCATCCTTTGGTTATGCAGAGTTCCGACAGCAAAATTGACGGTGTCTACCCGCAAATGGAAGCAAATACATTCGAGAAGGTCATTATTTAACACAAGCATCGTGATCACTGACGTAAAGGTCAGATGAGTGTATCAATCTGATTGCAGGAACTACGTATATGGAGATACTCACGCCTAGATCAAACCTCTACTCCGATATGGTCCAATTCATGACGTGAGATTACAGGGTTTTGTGGGGAAGCGGATTTGTCGTAATAAGTGCATACAATACTGCAAACGGAGAATGTATTGTCCTTCGAAAAATAAAGCAAGACTAGAGACCCTGCTACAACCCGTGCAAACCATGACTCTCAAAAGTAATCAACCGCATGTTAGACTTCGTAACATCACCAAACACCCAATATTGAGACTTCTCAACAGCTGTCTTAAAGTCGATGAAGACACGCACAACATAGATCCATATGACGGTGGCTACATCTGTTGATGTATATGTTGCACTGCATGCCACATTGATTACACTCACTTCGTTCTCCGACCTTGTAGAAATGATCATGATCGCACTCATGGTCATCAGCCAAGTCCGCAACGCGATCTCGAATCTGCTGTGCGACAGGAATTACTGCGACAGCCAGCTGACGCGCAGCGTCTTGCTGAGCACGTTCTACTAAATTTCGTTCGTCCCATTGAGGGCAGTCACACTTTCTCCATTCCACGCCACAAACATAATGCCATTGAGCTCAGCCTTGACTTTCGATGCTGATCTGCACTTGTGCCACAAGTGCGTCGTCACAATAGTGAATCAGTCTCTCTAGCAAACGAATGTATTCGTTGTATTGTTGTCGTTGTACAGTTGTCGTTGTATTGTTGTCGTTGAAGAACAATTACAGTAAGGTCTTGGCGCCACTCGAGTGTTGAAGCACTTTGAAAGCAACCTCGGTTGGTCTAGTCATCTCCTCCTTGTCACGCTCAATCGTCGAAATGTAGTTCGATATAAAACTATCTGCAGCTCTCAAGGAGCAGTAAACATGTAACACATTGAAATAGTCCATGCTCCCTACTTAGGAACTCTTCGATATTAGTGCTGCACATATAGTTGCACCAAACGAAGCTGCAGTCATGGCATCTATCAATCCACCAGAATCCTACGCAGCGCTCAACTTCAAACAAATACGTATCTCGCATGTCCCTGCCTCCTCACCGACTCCCACACCTGTCGTTCTAATCACCCTGTATCGTCCAAACAAGCACAATGCGTTCACAGACACCATGGCTTCCGAGCTCGTCCTCGCATTCGATACACTCTCCCACGATCCACGTGTACGCGCAATTGTCGTGACAGGCCACGGCCACATCTTCTGCGCTGGCGCAGATCTGGAGTCACCAGAAGGCCTTTCCAGTAACCGGGAAAGCGAAGATGGCTCGTCTCATCGTGACGGAGGTGGTACAGTGGCGTTGGCTATACATCGATGCACGAAACCTGTCATAGGCGCGATAAATGGGAGCGCGGTAGGCGTAGGTATCACGATGACTTTGCCGATGAACATAAGGATTGTGAGTGACAAGGCTAAAATTGGATTTGTGTTTGCAAGGAGGGGAATAGTCATGGAGGCTTGTAGCAGTTTCTTTTTGCCTAGGTTGATTGGTTATGGAAAGGCTATGCATCTTGTTACTACAGGCGCGGTGTATAATGCAAAGAACAGGTTGGTCGAAGACTTGTTTAGTGAGGTAGTGCCCGCGGACAGAGTACTGCCCATGGCTCTAGAGATCGCAGATGATATTGCGAAGAATACCAGCTTGGTCAGTACGCATTTGATGAAGGATCTGATGTGGAGAGGACCGAGTACCGCTGAG
>Ga0247809_1000806_pt1 | contig 14023 bp, 6 predicted proteins | sample UWRJL104311B1_FD_180951 | JGI IMG/M metagenome (GOLD analysis project Ga0247809, IMG submission 180951) | Plant litter microbial communities from Arlington Agricultural Research Station in Wisconsin, United States - UWRJ-L104-311B-1 | ecosystem: Environmental > Terrestrial > Plant litter >...
GAACAACGTCAATACCTTACCATTAAATGCAGAAACATTAAAAACTATTTTAGTTATAGGTCCCAATGCGGACAAGAAGTTATGTTATCCAGGTGCCGGAGGAAGCTCCGGGGCTAATCCTCCATATGAGATAACGCCGCTTAAAGGCATCATTGATCTGGTTGGAAACGCAAAAGTTAAATATCTGTCCTCTGAAGATTTGGGGGGATTTCAACTTATTCCAGAAAAGGCAGTTCGCAATGCAGGAAGCGGTTATGGATTTAACTCCAGCTATTTTGTGAATGATAGTGAAAAATCCGTGTTGTCCAGAGTAGATCCGGGTGTCGATTTTATGTGGGAGATGAAATCTCCTGATGCCTCTATTGACCCAACAAAATTTAAGAAGGCTCACTTCGAGGGGAGTCTTATTCCGCCGATGGATGGAAAATATACGATCAGGATTATTGTTAATGGCATAGCTTACCTATATCACGGTATCGGAAAAGACAAACAGCAAATTGCATTCGGAGATAGCCAACAAACACTTAGGGTAGCCAATGCATCCGTAGAACTCAAGAAAAATGTTCCTTTTGATATCACTATAGATTATGAAAAACTTCCCGGCGATGCAGCCATTAGGCTCGAATGGGAATTACCTGAGCCGGACGCAGAAAAGCTGGCGTTGGTGGATGCTGCTGCGAGGGCAGCTGATGCAGTGATTTATTTTGGAGGTATTGATCATAGCATGGACACTGAAGGTCGTGATAAAAAAGATATTAATTTTCCCGGAGCACAGGAAAACGTTCTAAAGCGCCTAGTTAAACAGAATAAAAAGGTAATAGCCGTATTAATTAATGGCTCACCTATGGATATTAGTGGTTGGTTACCGCAGATTCCCGCAGTTGTGGAAGCCTGGTATCCTGGTATGGAAGGGGGTAACGCGATTGCTAATGTTCTATTCGGGAAAGTCAATCCTTCAGGAAAGCTTCCTTTCAGCTGGCCTAAGAAGCTGGCCGAGTCGCCAAGTAAAGTTTTGGGTTCAGAAAATAATGAATATGTAAATTATACCGATAGCTTAATGGTCGGGTACCGGTATTTTGACACTAAAAATGTTCAACCGGAGTTTCCTTTTGGTTACGGATTGAGTTACACGAGTTTTAAATATGGAAAGGTAAAGGCATCACAAAAAAATGGTATGGTAAATTTGAGTTTCACGTTGACCAATACCGGTAAAACAGATGGTATGGAGGTAGCCCAGATTTACGTAAAACCACTCAATGCTGACGTTAAACGCCCTGTACATGAGCTAAAGCAGTTCAAAAAAATATTTTTAAAAGCCGGACAAACCAAAACTATAACCCTTAATTTGAATAAAAGTGCATTTTCCTACTATTCAGTAGCAACAGGCGGCTGGAAAGTTGACGAGGGTAAATATGAAATACAGGTTGCCCGTAATTCCAGAAATATTGATTCCAGTGTAGGCATTCATTACAAGTAGTGATGTAAATTAAACAGGACACCAAAAAGCAACTTCTACCAATACTTTCAACATCACAAAAGTCGATTCATTAACAAAATACCAGCTTCACTTAAGTGATGTGAACATGATTGCTAGCCGGACATTGAATGATATATAAGTAGACATTACTTTGTCCACCTATGAGCGTGATTTGCGTAATGAAGTTGTTTCCGGAGATAACAAGCTGAAAATAGAAGTCATCAGCACTTGGTACAACAGATCTGTTTAAGATGGATTTTTACCGGAAACATAGTGTAAAACCTGGATGATTCTGGACCGAAAAAGGTCTATTTCTTGCGAAAAGTGGTATATCCTCACCAGTGTTTATTAACGTAAAACCATTATCGAAATAGATGTCAATGTTTAAATCGCTTAATTATATCTATCCTAAGATCTCATTAATATCATGTTATTAAAAGACGATTTGCTTCCACGATTGTGCCAAGTTCTTGAATATTCAAAGCAAAGAAAACGAGTTAATTTACCGGATCATAATAAACGCCAGTGGCTCCATAAATCTGTCTAAGTTAAGACCATAAAAGCCCTATAAACCCATAAAAACAGGTCAGATTACCAGCAATTGAATAGTGATCAAATGAAAACAAAAACCACCTTATGAAGGCAAAGACATGGATTGAAGAAATCGAACTCGACAATAATTCAGGCGTCCCTAAATATTTGCAGCTATCCAGTTTTTTTATGTCTACAATTGATTCGGGACATATCAGGAAAGGTATGATATTACCGTCATTAAATGAGGTAAGTACTGTTATAAATGTTTCCCGCTGTACGGTTGAAAAATCATATAGATACCTAAAGAAAATGAAGGTGATTCAATCGTTAAGAGGGAAAGGTTATTTTGTGGCGATAGATTACGGTGTAACCAAGAAAGTGTGTTTGCTCTTCAACAAGCTCAGTGGGCACAAAAAAATTATTTATGATTCATTTAAGTCTTCATTTGACAACGATGTTCAAATTGATTTTTTCATCTATGACAATCAGGTGGAGAGGATGATTGATATTTTGTGCAATAAAGAAAAGACATATACGCATTATGTCATTATTCCACACTTTTCATCTAATCAAAAAATTGCTGAACAGGGAATAAATAAAATTCCAAAAGAAAAACTCATATTGCTCGATAAAAAACTTAAAGGAGTAGAAGGTAGTTTTGGTGCTGTGTTTGAAGATTTTGAATTGGACATTTACAATTCTTTCAAAAAAGCCAAAGTTCAACTATCAAAATATGCCACATTGGTTATGATTTTTCCGATCAACTCATACTATCCTGAAGAGATTATTAAAGGCTTTGTGCTGTTCTGCAGACAATTTAATTTCAGTTATAGAATAATCGATAGTCTGGAAAGCAACGAAATAATTAAAGGTGCGCTTTATGTAACCGTTATGGAGGAAGACCTTATTGTCCTCTTGGAAAAAGTCTTTAGCACTGATCTGGTTATTGGTAAAGACATTGGCATAATTTCTTATAATGAAACGCCAATCAAAAAAATTCTAATAAATGGTATAACCACAATTTCCACTGATTTTGAACTTTTAGGACGATCAGCAGCGGAATTAGTGCTAGATAATTCAAAAAGACATATACAGATCCCTTTTCAACTTATTCAGAGAAACTCCATATAGGAAATTGGTCCTCAAAAATATGATCAAATAAAGCGACTATTCTTCTTTTCGCTCTGATTTCCGAAGAACTAATGACAGGTATTAAGGATAACCCGTCGTAATTGACCTTAGAAGCAAACGCTTAACTCTACAATTACCGTAGAACAATTTTAAAACTTCGAAATGGCTAAATGGGAGGGGAATTTGGCGAAGATAACTTTGCAGTATACATGGTATCCCTGCTTAATATGAAAATAGGAAATATGGACAATGTTATTGATTGGCTGTGAGAATACATATGACCAATCTAATAACGTGGAAAGCTAATGTATTTTATTTTTTTCGAGATGCTAAAAGTATAGATAGAGCAACTATCTTTCCATTACATCCATAGGATGTAGTAGGAGTTGGTAGTCAAATTACAATTTCGCTACCGCATGGCAGAATGTTTGGCGATCAGATAGCTGTGTCCAATCGAAGCTATTTTCTTTTATCTAAGTATTGAGGTATTGCTAAAAGTTTGGTTTGATGCTATGGGAATTTATTAAACAATTAATTCATTGTTTTTTGATTTGCTTTAAATAAATTACTGGCACCCCCATGTGTAGCTGAGATCAAACATTTTTCTTTTTAGATATCGTTTAAAACTTTCAATCCTAATTCACAGATGAGGCATTTTGCGCTAGGCGCTGTGTGATGAAAGATAACTCTTTCTGGGTTGTGATAAACACCCATAGTTGTACTGGCTTCACATCGAAAGTCATCATTTGCTATTTGACTGCCTGTCTCATCGTTATTTAAAAGAAATCTAATGGATTCGCTATCCGAAATAGTTATATTCTGTCCGCTGTTATGGAGATACCATTTAAATAGTTAATTACCTTTGCGCTTTATATATAACCTATTGGAACATAAAGCTTTTAAAACGCATAATTTGTGAAGCACAAAAGCTGTCATTCCAGTTCATTGAGATTTTTCCCCCTAGCGTTACTTCTTTCCCTGAACTCCTTAGGGGAATACTTATACAAGCGCTTGAACTCACGATAGAAATACGACTGATTATTAAATCCGGAATTATAATACACTTCAGAAACTGTCAAATCCGTAATTTGCAACTGTTGGGCTGCATGCTTTAGCCGCATATATCTTATAAATTCTGATGGGGTCATGTTGGCCAGTTCTTTAATTTTCCTATATAAGGTCATTTTGCTTACTGATAATTTCGATTCGACGAAGCCCGCGTCCAACTGCGTATCTGATAGGTTATCCCTTATGATTGCAATCAAGCCTTCTAAAAAATCTTTATCGTTTTTATTTAGACTACCCGAAGCGATATCATTATATGGATCAGCTCTTAGAAGTGTCTCAATATTTTCCCTGTATCTTATCAGCTGAACTAATTTGCTCTTTAAGCTGTTTATGTCATATGGTTTGGTAATATAAGCATCTGCCCCAGCTTCGAAACCCAATACTTTGTGTTCGGACTCTACCATCGCAGAAAGCAGCGCAAAAGGTATATGACAGGTTTCAATACGATTTTTAACATTTTTACATAGATCCAGTCCTGACATCTCCCCCATCAGAACGTCCGATAAAATTAAACTTGGACTTATTGCTTTCAATAATTCTATTGCGGCTTCCCCGCTTTCTGCTTCATAAATAATGTAGCTGTCTGAGAGACTTTCTCTCAACAGATAACGGATATTAACTTCATCCTCCACTAGAAGGATACTTTTCTTTTCGTTATTTTCCAGATTTTCAATTAAAGAAACGTTATTTACCGTCTTGATGTCCACCTGAGCTCCATTGGCTTCACCCACTACAGCACTTAAAAAAAGCGATGGAAGCTCACTGTCCTGATGCAATATGGCTTCTGTATCTCCCAGGTGAATTGAATTAAGGGGCAGGACAACATTAAAGATTATCCAACCATCCTGAGAGGATACATTTATTTCGCCGCCAAGCATGACCGTAAGCTGTTTTGTAAGTGCGAGGCCGATTCCTGAACTTATTTTTGATCGGGAACCGTTCATCACGGTGTAAAATTGTTCGAATAATACGCTTAAGTCGGTCAAAGTATTGAAATATCCTGAGTTCCGAACCTCTATCATCACATTATCCTTATCGGTATGCACATTAAACACAATTTTTTCATTAACGTCAGTATACTTGGTAGCGTTTGAGAGCAGATTGAAAATTATTTTCTCTGTTTTATCCTTATCACTATACATATTGATTTCTGGCTGAATCTCACATTTCCATTGTTGTTGCTTTTGTTCGATGACCGGTTCAAATAAACGACCGATATTGTCAAAAAACACGGAAGCATTGAAGGCTGACATATTGTTTGCTATATGTCCGGATTCAGCTTTTCTGAATTCCAACAGCTGGCTTACCAGATATTGGAGGCGTGATGATTCTTGGCTGGCAATATTAAGGAAGTGAAGGTTTTCCTGGATCCACTTTTTCTTGTCCTTTCTCAGAAAAAACCTTTCTATTGAGCCAGTAACCAAGGTAAGTGGAGTCAGCAGTTCGTGGGCTATATTAGTAAAAAAATCAAGCTTCTCCTGGTTCAGTTTTGATTCTTTCTTTCTTATCTGGCCTTCAAGATAAAGCTGCATATTTGTTGATGCTTGTCGCTTACGCAAGACATAAAGCCAACCGCCAATCGATAAAGCTATCAGACAATACAAAGTATAAGCCATCCAGCTCAACCAAAAGTATTGCTTGATACGGATACTAAAAACAGTTTGTTCCGCAGTCCACAACCCATCTCCATTCGACCATTTAACTATCAATGAATACTTTCCTGGTGGCAGATTGCTATAATTGATTTTACTATCACCAACCGCATAATACCAGTGACTGTCATAACCACTGAGTTCATACCGGAACTGCCCTTTGTCCGAAGAATTGAAGTCGATGGTTTGGAGCTTCAGACTAAAATAATCCTCCTTTCTGGGAAATACATATTCTTTAGGTTTTACTGTGCCCTCCGGCTTAATAACTTGTAACTGTACTCCTTCAGAGGATTTTCCTGCAAATTCCAAGTCAGAAACTAATAAATTAGGTATTTTTTTCTGTACCGATATTTCAGAAGGGTAAAAATTATTGAATCCGGATATCCCTCCAAAAAATAACCGTCCGTCGCCACTAACCATGGCAGCATTATCACTAAATTCTTTATTCTGAATGGCATCATGGGACTTTAACTGTATGATGTTCATATTGGTCATTGAAATTTTAGCGATTCCGTTATTGGTAGAGAGCCAGAAGTCTCCGCTTGTATCTGCAACAATGCTATGGACAGTATTATCTGGAAGCCCATTTTCCAGCGTATATTGTTTAAATATCGGTTTCAGCTTTGAAAGCTGTTTGATGTCAGTTAAGAATAACCCATTACTGGTCCCTATCCAGATGCCTGAATCGTTATTTCTGAAAATTGAAAGTATGTTTGAATTGGTCAGGCTTCCTGGATAGCTGTTTACCTTGAAATCCTTGAATTTACCAGTCTTTTTGTTCAGAAGACTCAATCCCCCATACCGGTATCCAACCAGTAAATTTGCCCCACAGTCGGCCATCGTCCAGATCACATTATTTCCTTTACTCAAAAAATTTGCACTGTTCTCATAGCGTTTTAACTCAAGGAGTTTATGGGCTCCATTCGATTTTTTTGTCAGGCGAGCCTTTACTAGGCCATTGTCCCATCCAAAAAAAATTGAACCATCTGAATCACGTAGTATCGAATGCACCGCACGGATATCAAGGTATTTTTCAGTTCCTTCAATATCCTGCCACAACACAAGCTTATCACCTTTAGGTTCATAAAGCGTTAGTCCTAGTGCATCAGATCCTATGTAAAGAAGACGTTCATCACTGGCAAGCGAAAATATCGAATTACCACCTTTCTCATATGCCGAAGGAATTCTTTGTAGCTGGTCCACCTTTCCGCCAACATCACGAATATTCATTTTCAAAACTCCGTGTCTCTGCGTACCTATGAATAGTGATTCCCCAAATTGAGCAAATGCCTGGATTTTCCCTAATGGATTCTCGATGCCGGGGATCATGTTCACCTGTCCATAAGTATTTTTGTTCGGACGAATCTGGTAAGTTCCCTGGTTTTCTGTACCGATCCATAAGTGATCATTATCTGATATATGGAAAGCATTTACATCCAAATCCTTCAGGGAAGGAAAATCAGATAATAAATTTCTGGTGGCTACAAAATTTCTATCATATTCCTGTACTCCACCATAGTGCCAGGCAACATAGTATCTCCCTTGATAAAAGGTCATTGATTTTATGATGTGGGGAATGGAAATAACTTTATGGACCGTAAAATCATTGCTGATTTCATAAAGGCCGCTTCCCACTACAAAAAAGACCCTATTATTAACGATGTGGAAATTATTGATACCACTTGAGTGTGTGCATCCATTAACATGCCGATAGGCGAACCCGTTTTTCTGGAAACAATGCATCATCCCGTCCATGTAAAGTACCCATAACTTACCATAGGTATCAAATTCGATTTTGGCAATGCCATGCTTCCTTACGCCTTTTAGCTGAATAATCGAAAACACGTCTGCCGACTGGTTATACCTATACAGGGAACTGTCTTGACGAAGACCGCTTAAGATTTCTGTTCCTCTATTCACAGACAGTAGGTAATCCGCACTATGGAAATTCGTTTTATCCTTGTCATAAAAATAATGGCTTAGCTTCCCATTCCCTTTATCGTACCGCGTGATACCCTCTTCGGTAGAAATCCATACATTATGACGGCTATCTTCAGCAACACTTCGCACTACATTGTTCAGAAGGCTGAAATCACTATTTTTGTAGTAGGTTTTAAATTTTTGGAATGAGTTCCCACTAAACACATCAAGACCATCCGAAGTACTTAACCAAATAAGTTTATCAAAATCCTGGAAAATGCTGTTCACTGTATTGTTTGACAAACCACTTTCATTATCAAGATGTTTGATCAAGAATCTTTTTTGTGCCATGCTGTTTTTTGCTATAGCCAAAAGGATAAGGAGATAATAAAGGTATTTGGGCATAAAAGGTAATTCTTACATCAAGTAATCACTGATCAATTGTTGAGGACCTAAAAATAATAATATTTAACCTGAATCCATTTTGTTAACACTCATCAACCTGCGAAATACTTTTTAAATGATGAAATATGTGCTTATCATACTAATTGTACATAAGTATGATACAATAGTACATAAGTGAAGGTTACACTTTGAATAATTTCGGTCATACCAAATATTCAACAACATGAGCAACGTAAATTTAATTAATCGCATTCAGGTGGATGATTTCTCTGCAACGCCAAAGTATTTGCAACTATCCAATTCTATCCTTTCCGCGGTTGAATCCGGCTATATCAATCAGGGCCAGATGATGCCATCGATCAATGATTTGAGTACATTGTTATCACTCTCTAGAGGAACAGTAGAAAAGGGATACCGGTATTTACTAAAAATCAATGCCATCAAATCCCATCCAGGTAAAGGGTATTACTTATCCAGTTCCGATTATAAGGTTAAAATCAGGGTTTGCCTGCTTTTTAACAAGCTAAGTCCACATAAAATGATCATTTACGAATCTTTCATCAAAACACTGGGAAATCATGGAAAGGTCGATCTATTTGTTTACCATAATAGCTTAGATAACTTAAAACAGCTTCTGATAAATCATTCGGGTAACTATACACATTATGTTGTCATTCCCCACTTTCTTGAGGACCAGGATCTGGCTCCGAAAGTAATTGGTTTAATACCGAGAGAAAAGTTGATACTATTGGACAAGAAACTTCCGGAAATGTGGCAGCAGTGTGGTGGAGTATTTGAAAATTTTGAAAAAGATATCTATCGTGCATTTATCGAAGCACAGACTCAATTTGCCAAATATGAAATGATCAAAATTATTTTCCCGAAACACAGCTATTACCCCTCAGAAATACTTAAAGGTTTTACTCTATTTTGCAAGCAGTATAACTTCAATCATCAAATTATTGACTCTATTAAGTCAGAGGATATCAAAAGAGGCACGCTTTACATAAGCGTTATGGAAGAAGATTTGGTCATACTGCTTGAGAAAGTATTGGACGCAGGTATGAAGCTTGGCAAAGACGTGGGAGTAATCTCTTATAACGAAACGCCGCTGAAAAGAATTGTAATGGATGGTATTACGACAATTTCCACTGATTTCAACTTACTTGGGAGTCTTGCTGCCCAGATGGTTATCGATGGTTCCATGCGGCAAATCGAAGTACCCTTTCACCTAAAACTTCGGGCATCTGTTTGATTCAAAAAGTTAATTAAAAGTCCGGCAATTACAGTAAATGATGTTTTGCCCGGTCTTTTAATGAGAGTTAATTTATCAACGAATACGACTTATAATAAATATAGATTTTACCGCAGGCAGATCAACCTGTACTCTGGTGTAGTCCTGGCCATTTATGGAAATATGGGTATATACAGTTTTCTCCAGTTTTTCTCCAGTGTGAGGATTCCATAACTCAGGTTTGATAACCCCTTTGATATCAACAAAGGTTGAAATTGCTACATCGTTTGAGTTAATGATGTATACGATGTTGTTGTTGTCTTTGATTTTTTGAATATAGCTTACCTCACCCTCCTGTTTTTTATCCGTATCCTGAAGAACATCAACCTTTCCGAATTTAATTTCAGGCTGTGGATTTAAATTATCAATAACCGCACCGAGTTTAGCTAAATCAGTGTCTGCAACAAATATACACGCCCCCTTATTTCTATTGGTATTGATGGCCAAGCTTGCTACCGCACCAAATTCGTTTTTCCTGATAAACATTCTGTCGATAATTGCCTTAACACCCGCATTTCTGCCAAACTCAGTGGATTGGTAGGGCAGCGAACCTGTGGCAACCACTTTTCCACCTGCGAGATAGAACTGATATATTTTTCCAAGCGCAGCAAGGGATATTACTTCACCTGCCGGTAAGATCATAATTTTGTAATCCTGAAAATCATTCAGATTGTTCAGATGTATCTTATTACCTCGAAGGCTATAGTTCTTGCCAGTAAGCATCTCAGGATGTATGAAAGTAAAATCCTGATGTACTTTTGTTGTGAGAATGTTTCCCACTTCCAGATAATCTGTACCTTTTGCCACATACTTGCCTACGCTTCTGTTATCCTTCGCATCAAAATGGTAAAATCCCTGAAGTGAAGCAATAGGGTAAAGAATACCGATTTCAGCAATCCGGCGACCGCCGGTGAGCATCATGCTTGTCCTTGCGGCGAAATCGTTGTACATTGGTAGCTCCTCTCCCACCTTATCACTATAAGGAGATACCAGTGGCGGTATCCTGACCGCCTCTGGACGGTAATCGAGCCACATACCGTGAGGGATCAAGAAATTGATTCCGCGGGAAAATATTTCCATGGCTGTCTGATACAGCATCTTAGTATTAAACTCTTTCTCAGCAAATGCCCCGTAGGTTTCTGAAGAAACTATTGGTTTGTCATAAAATGATGCCGCTGAGCTCACCAGTTTATACCCTTCCCTACCATGACCGCGATAAAAAATTGCATCCATTGTCGGAATATCTTGGTATCGATAGAATTTGAAGACGTCGAAATTCATATCTACGGGCTGGATTTCGTAGTTACCGGGAGGGTGTCCGGAACTTTTGAGTCCATATTTATGAGTCCATTCTGTTATGATTTTTGGGAAACCTTCTGCGAGAAGCTCACTTCGGGTATCAAACAATGCTGCGCGGGCCGCCTTGGTATCAGGACCTATATCTTCCCATAATGCAGGATATAATGGCCTTGGATCACGACCATAACGCTTTTTGAATATCTCGTTAAACTTTCCTGTCCAACCTCTTTCTTCAGTAACATAACCTACATCATCGAAGAAGGTCTGCTCAATGGTATTACCAAAATAACTTGAAAACCGCTTAGCATATTCATCATATGTTAAACCAACAAACTTTTTTACCGCTGTAGGATCCATGTAGTCAACCAATTGACCCTTTGCATTTGAAAGCACGAATGCAGAAATCTTCCAACTGCCTTTGGGCAATTTCCAATTTAACATGCCGGATTTAACATGGGCTGAAAGTTCCAGGCGTTGATTGCTCTTCTGTTCGATGGCGGTAATCGCCATTAATTTGCCATAGGGAAGTTTATAATTCGCATTACCGGGCCAGTTCAGCAATGTATCCTTTTTGTTGATAACTTTTCTAATTGCATCAGGGAACTCTTTGGCCAGTTTTCCTCCCGCACTCCCACTTGGAAAATCCACATCATCATAGAGGATAACCTTCAGGTTCCTTTTCTTCGCTGCGTTCAGAATATCATGGTATCTATTGAAATATTCAGAACTTAAATATTCTGGGCTCATTCCTGGCGCTGGAAGGCCCGTAGGATGTTGTGGGCGAGCGGTGACGGGAAGTACTGCTACACCTCCGAAGCCACTGCGTCCAGCATCATCGATTTGTGTTTCAATCTTTGCTTTAGTAAGCTGTCCGTTTAAATGCCAGAAAGGAATCGGACGAAACCTTGATGGAGGGGTTTTGAAAGTTTCAATGAAATCCTGGGCATTTGTCGTAGGAATGACCGCAAAAAAAAGCGCAGTCAGTAAAAGGTGATTGGGTCTTCTAATCTTTGAATTCATCTCAAAACTTGTTTTAAAAGAATAGTCCTATGCTACGCTAGTGCACCGGACTATCCTATAAAGTTACATTATAGTTTAGTAACCTGATGTTTGTTGCAAACTGCCTCCGCTTGAGCGTACTTCCTGCAAAGAAATTGGTAAATAGTAAAGCTTGTCATTCCACACGCGGGTAAAGATATTAGAGCGGGTGTAGGTAAAATTGCCTCCATTGTTTACAACTCTTACACCTATGATCGGCTGAATTTCCGTTTGCGGTGCGATTTTCAATCTTCTAACATCGAAATATCTATGTCCCTCGAAAGCCAATTCAACCTGGCGTTCATGAATAATACGATCCATTAAAGCTGAACCGGTCTCCGTTATTGGTGGCATATTAACACGTGATCTTACTCTATTTACGTAAGTCCTCGCAACAGCCTCGTTTCCTAGTCTGTATTGGGCTTCTGCATAAATTAGATACATCTCCGGAATCCTGAAAAATATCCAGGGATTGGTGTATGGGGTACCTGCTGCTACGGGCTGAGACTGATCGATGAATTTGTAAAGCCCATAACCTGTTGGCGTTGCATCATTTCCCGAAAAATCGCTACCGCCGGCATAAGGCTGAAATGTGCGGCCTTTAAATTGCGCCCCATTATATAACACTGAAGCATAAAACCTCGGATCGCGGTTCACATAAGGATTTGCAGGATTGTATCCATTAGCAGGATCTGAATTAACAACCCCGTTTATTACTGGGATAATACCATTTGTCATTTCGTAAGCGTCTACAAGATTCTGCGTAGGCGCTCTTTGAGCCAGACCACCATTACCCTGTGGGCCGCTATAATAACCAATATTATTGGAATAGGTAGTTGAAAAGAATTTTGCAAAGATAATTTCTGAATTATTTCCGCTAATAAATAAATTGTGATAATCTGCAACGGGGGTATACCTGTTAGAGTTTATCAGCTCAAGTGCGGTAGCGGAAACATCAGTCCATCTTTGGACTGCATTGGATGGATTATTCAGCGGGCTTGCATAATACAGCTGTACTCGGGCCTTTAATGCTCGGGCCGCATCGGCAGATGCCTTTCCTAAATTATTTCCGGTCTGCTGATTAGGTAAACCAGCAATGGCGTCATTCAGATCTTTCAAAATGTATGCAACACATTCGTCATATGTATTCCTTTTGATACCTGTTAACGGTTCATTCAATTTAAAAGCCTTCTCAATAATTGGTACACCGCCATAACTCCAGATCAACTTCGAATATACAAATGCCCTCAAAAACTTAATTTCAGCAGTCAAAGCGGTTTTAGTCGCAGCATCAGCAGGAACCCCATCTATTTTTTCGAAATAAATATTCAGATTTCTTATAGCTGCATATCCGGTATTATAATAATTAAAATAGCCATTTATTGCACCCACATTATCAGGTATTAATGATGCTTTGCCTATCAATTGCTGATATCCACCAAGATCTGCATTGATAAAGGCTTCGTCTCCAAAATATTGTATGTCAGTAAAACCATCCTGGATGAAATTATATTGTGCATTTACGTATAAACGAACCAGGGCGGGGTCTGTCCAGATATTCGTTTCTGAAATCCTGTCGGTTGGAGTTATATCAAGCACGTCTTTTTTACAGGCACCCAATGTCAGGCATCCTGCTAGGAAAATATATTTAAGTTTCATATTATTAAAATGTTACGTTAAGACCAAGGTTAATGATACGTTGCTGGCTCAAGCCCCAGCCCCAGTTACTTAATTCCGGACTTTGATTGATATCTTTATAGTTGTCATGCAAAAAGAATAAATTGGCACCGTTAGCAAAAATTCTAGCAGACCTCATCTTGGCTTTTTCAAGGATTTTGCTTGAGAAGGTATAACCAATTTCTGCAGTTTTTAATTTCAAAAATGCCTGACTTGCAAAACGCCATGAACTTCCGTCATTGAATCGCCCGGTTGGTCCTGGGTTGTTTCCGTTTGGATTCGACGGGGTCCAAGCATCATCTGCCTGTGCAGCCGGGAAATTACCCCATCCGATGGGGTCAAATGGCAAGACAGAATATTTATCGCCATAAGCCTGGGCCTGCCCCTGAAATGCTAGCGTCATGTCCAGATTCTTGTAACCAATTCTGAAATTCATTCCGTATACAATACGTGGAGTTGTACTGTACGGAAATCTTATCCGGTCGTTACCATTTATAATTCCGTTGCCATCCACATCACGGAAAATCT
>Ga0247809_1000810_pt1 | contig 13999 bp, 11 predicted proteins | sample UWRJL104311B1_FD_180951 | JGI IMG/M metagenome (GOLD analysis project Ga0247809, IMG submission 180951) | Plant litter microbial communities from Arlington Agricultural Research Station in Wisconsin, United States - UWRJ-L104-311B-1 | ecosystem: Environmental > Terrestrial > Plant litter >...
TACGCGCTGCTCGGCCCCAACGGCGCCGGCAAATCCACCACCATCGGCTGCCTGCTGGGCTTCGTCGAAGCGGACGGCGGCAGCATCCAGCTGGCCGGCTCGCCGCTGCCGCCGGCGCAAGCGGCGATCGAACACGCGGCGTATATCGCGGAGAACGTCGCGCTGTACGAACGGTTGACCGGCGTTGAAAACGTCGAGTTCTTCATGAAGCTGCTCGGCATGAAGCCGAACCGAAGCCAGATCGAAGCCCTGCTGCAGCGCGCCGGCCTGCCCGAACACGCGTGGCACCGCATGGCCTACGGCTACTCGAAAGGCATGCGGCAAAAGGTCGGCATCGTCATGGCGCTGGCCAAGGGCGCGAAAGTGCTGGTGCTGGACGAGCCGACCTCCGGTCTCGACCCGGAAGCCAGCGTCGTCTTCGGCGAATTGGTACGCGACCTCGCCAACCAAGGCGCGGCGGTGTTGATGGCGACGCACGATCTGTTCCGCGCGCAGGAATTGGCGGACCGTTGCGGCATGCTGGTGGGCGGCCAACTGGCCGGTGAATGGAAACTGGGAGAACTGAATGCAGGCGAACTTGAACGCAACTACCTCGACATCCTCGCCCGCCGTGGTTGAGCGGCGCGCGGGCATGCGGCGCTGGATGCTGGCCTGCGCCGGCGCCTGGCAGGCCGACTGGCGCGAACGCCGGCGCGACTGGCGCGTGTGGCTGGTGATCGGCGTCGGCCTGGCGCTGGCGGCTTGCGCCGCGCTGCTGTCGTCGCTGGAGCTGCGCGCCACGCTGGACGCGCGGGCCGACGCGCAACAGGCGGAGCAACAGCGCTGGTCGCAGCAAGGTAAAAAATATCCGCATTCGGCGGCGCACTACGGCGTGTACGTGTTCAAGCCCTTGTCGGCGCTGGCGGCGCTCGATCCCGGCATCGAACACTACGTCGGCGCCAGCGTATGGCTGGAGGCGCACAAGCAAAATGAGCTGGTGTACCGGCCGGCCAACGACGAGCCGGGCGTCAACCGCCAGTTCCGCCTCAATCCCGCGCTGGTGCTGCAAGTGCTGGCGCCGATGGCGATGATCTTCCTCGGCTTCGGCATGTTCGCGGCGGAGCGCGAGCGCGGCACGCTGGCGGCGCTGCGCATCAACGCCGCGCCGCTCAGCGCCCTAGCCTGCGCGCGCGGCGCGGTGCTGCTATGCCTCGCGATGACGCTGGTGCTGCCGGCCTGCGTGGCGGTCGGCGTGCTGGAATGGACGCTCGACAACCGCAGCCCCTTCAGCGACGGCGGCCTGCGCGCGGCCTTGTTCGCGCTGGGCTATCTGGTCTACTTGGGCACGTGGGCGGCGCTGATCGCCGGCGTTTCCGCATGGTCGGCCAACTTGCGCACCAGCCTCGCGGTGCTGATCGGCCTGTGGGCGCTGACCGCGCTGGTGATCCCGCGCACCGCCGCAGAACTGGCGCAACTGGCGGCGCCGCTGCCGACCATGCAGCAGTTCCGCGCCGGCCTCGATGGCGCGCTCGGCATGCCGGACGATCCGGAACAGGCAAAGCGCGACAAGGAACAGCTGCTGCGCGAGTACGGCGTCAACGACGTCAAGGACTTGCCGGTCAACTGGGCCGGCGTCAGCCTGCAACGCGGGGAGCAGCATGTCGCCAAGATCTTCGACCAGCATTACGGCCGCTTGTTCGGCGCCATGCAACGGCAATCGACGGCGGCGGCGCTGGCCGGATGGCTGTCGCCGTCGGTCACGGTGGCCGGCCTGTCCAGCGCCGTCGCCGGCAGCGACACCGCCCATCATATCCAGTTCATCCACGGCGCCGAACAGCAGCGCCGCGCGATACAGCAGGTGATGAACCAGGCGATCACCGAGCACCGAGAAGTGAACGGCGTGCGCCATGACGGCGACCGCGATTTGTGGGACCAAGTGCCGCCGTTCCGTTTCGTGTTCGACGCGCTGGACATGGGCGGCCTGCTGGCGCGCCATCTGCTGCCCTTATTGACGCTCTTCGCGGCGAGCCTGGCGCTGTGCGCCGCCGGCTTACGCCATCTACGCAACGGAAACCTACGATGAAACAACTACTCACCCTGATCGCCTACGACTTGCGCAGCCAATTGCGCGAGCGCGGCACCGTCGTGCTGATGCTGGCCGGCCTGCTGCTGGCGGCGTTCGGCCTGTATGAAGGCGCGCGCTTCGAACGCCACGGCCGCGAAGCCGTGGCCGCCGCCGGCGCGCAGCAAGCCCAGGCCAAGACCGACGCCACGGCGCTGGCGCAACGCTACTTCGCCGATCCGTCGGCGCCGGAATTCGCCGGTCTGCAATGGTACAAGACGCCGGTGGATGTGCGCGGCTACGCCTTCCGCGAGCATGTCGGCTTTGCCGGCAAGCCCGCCGTTCCGGGCGCCGCGCTGGCCATCGGACAGGCAGACCTGCTGCCGGCCTACGTCCGCGTGCGCGCCGAATCGATGGAATCGGTGCGCACCGCGCTGGAGATCGAACATCCGGCGCTGCTGGCGGTGGGCCGATTCGACCTGATGTTCTTCGTCGTGTATCTATGGCCCTTGATACTGCTGGCGTTGACCACCTCCGTGCTGACCCAGGACCGTGAAAACCTGCGCCTGCGCACACTGCAGCTGCAAGGCGTGCGGCTGGGCCGCATGCTGACGGTGCAAATCGCCGCCCGCGCGCTGGCCGCCACCGCGCTGTTGCTGGCCGTCTGCGTCGTCGGCGCGCTGGCCTTGGGCGCGGTGTCGGCGGACGGTGCCGGCCTCGCCGCGCTGTTCAAGTGGGGCGGCGTGGTGCTGCTGTATTCGATGTTCTGGGCGGCGGTGGCGATCGCCATTTGCGCCGTGTGCGGCAACCGCATGAGCGCGGCCTTCGCCGGCTTCGGCGCGTGGCTGGTGCTGGCGATCCTGATCCCCGGCGCGATGACGGCGATGATCCAGATCGGCGCGCCGGTGCCGCAGCGCGAGCGCTACGTCCAGGCCATGCGCGACGCCGGCGACCAGGTCGCGGCCAACAAGCTAGATAGCCTGGCGCGCTTCTACGACAGCCATCCGGATTGGCGTCCCGCGACATCGCTCGACAAGGTCTCGTCCAGCGTGACGCGTTTGCAGCGGGCGCAGGAACTGGAGCGCGTCATGGCGGACGTCGACCGGCAGTTCGAGCAGGCCAGGCAAGACCAGCAAAGATTGTTCGAGCAGACCTTGGCGTTCAGCCCCGTCACGCTGACCTACCAGGCGCTGGCCACCATCGCCGGCAACGACGGCGCCCGCCACCAGCGCTTCCTGGCCGAAGTGCAGCAGCACCAGCAAGGGCTGCGCGACTACTTCCAGCGCGTGATCCAGCTGTCGGCGCTGGGCGACGAACGCAAGCCGTGCCCGACGACCTGCCTGGGCGGCTACGGCTTCCGCGACTTCGACCAAGTGCCGACCTTCGCGCCCTCGCCCGCATTGGCCGGCCTGACGGAATGGCGCCAACGCCTGCTTTCGCTGCCGCTGTGGACCGCGATCATGCTGGCGCTGGCCGCGCTGCTGCTGGCGCGCACCGTCGGGCGCCGTCAAGGCTGACTCAGAAAGTGTGGTTCAAGGTCAGCTCGGCGCGGCGGTCGGCGCCCAGCAGCCATTGTGTCTGGTTGTAGTAGGCCGTCTGCGCGTAACGCTTGTCGAAGATGTTGTAGCCGCGCGCGGTCAGCGTGGTGGCCTTGTCCAGCTGCCAGCGCAGCGCCAGGTCGGTGGTGGTATACGACGGCATCTTCAACGTGTTGGCGATATCGGCGTTGCGCTCGCCCACGTGATGCAGGCCGGCGATGACAGTCCAATCGGCGGCGACGCGGTAATTGGCGAACAGGTTGGCCATGCGCTTCGGCACATCGGTCGGCGTATTGCCGTCGCGCGAGACCAGCTTGCCGCCGCTGGCTTCGGCGAAGTCGTCGTAGCGGGCGCGCACCAGCGCCAGGTTGCCTTCCAGCTTCCAGTCGGTCGTCGGCGTCACGGAGAACGTCGCCTCCACGCCGCGCGACGATTGCCGGCCGACCTGGATGCTCTGGCCGACATTGGCCGGATCGCGGGTCAGCAAATCGGATTTGACGATGCGGTAGGCCGACAGCGTCCAGTCGCCCTTGCCCTGCCAGAAGCCCTGCTTGACGCCGACTTCGATCTGCCGTCCCTTGGCAAGGTCGAACGCCGCCTTCGAGGTGCTGGTGAACAGAAGCGCGCCGAGCGGATCGTGCGCCACCGAGTACTGGCCGTACAAGGCAGTCTGCGGCGCGATATCGTAGACGGTGCCGACGCGATAGCCGACATTGCTGAAGGTCTTGTCGAACGATTCGCTCGGCTTGACCAGGTTGGCGCGCTCGATATCGTCATGGTCGTAGCGCAGGCCGCCGATCAGCGACCATTTCGGCGTCAGCTTCAGATTGTTTTCCATATAGGCCGCGTACTGGCGCGCCTTGACGCGGTATTTCGGGGCAGTGCCGTCCAGGTTGAAGAACTGGCCCGGATCGCTGTTGTCGATGTCCACCAAGCTGCCGCCCGAGTAGCCGGAATTGTTGGTGTGCGTGAAGTTGGTGCGGTTGAATTCGACGCCGGCGGCGAAGGTGTTCGGCAAGCCAAACAACGTGCTCTCGACGCTGACGTTGGTCGCGTTGCCGACCTGCTCCTGGTGGTGCAGGATTTCGGTGTAGTCGCCGCGCTGGATCTGGCCCGACGCCGGCAGCCATTCATAGGCCTCGACGTTGCGCCAATGTCGGCGGCTGTTGATGCGGTATAGAGTGCTGCTCACGGCTACGCCGGCCTGCGGCGACCAGTGCGCAGCCAGCGAGGTTTGCTGATCGCGATACGTGATGATGCCATCGCCGACGTTGTAGTTCTTGTCGAAGGTGGCCGGATCGAACTTGCCGTCGACCAGCGGCACGCCGAAGTAGCGCATCGGCTTTTGCGCGCTTTGCGCGTGCGACAGCGTCAGGTACAGCGACGGCGCGACGTCGAAGCGCAAGGCGCCGGAGAACGTCGCGTCTTTCGAATCGCCGCGATCGACCCAGTTGTCGCTGCGGTTGGCGCTGACGTCGACGCGGTACGACCAGCGCTCGTCGATGGCGCCGCCGCTGCCGAAGGCGGCGCGCGCGGTTTGCTCGCTGCCGATGCCGACCTGGATCTCGTTCTGGATCGCGCCACGGGTCGGTTTCTTCGGAATCACGTTGACCACGCCGCCGATGGCGCCCTCGCCGTACACCACCGACGCCGGGCCGCGCAGCACTTCCACGCTCTCCACCGACCAGGTGTCGAACGGGAAGGTCAGCGCGCCGGCGCCGTACTGCTTCATGCCGTCATACAGCTGCGTGACCGACGACAGGTCGGTGAAGCCGCGCGCGGCGATGGCCGAGCCGCCGTTGCCCGGATGCGGAAACACGCTCAAGCCGGCCGCCTTGCCCAGCGCGTCCATCACGCGCACGTCGCCCCGGTCCACCAACTGCGCGCGGCTGATGCTCTCCACGCTGGCCGGCGTCTCCATCGACGTCAGGCCGAGGTGGGAGCCGGTGCCCAGCGCGCGGTTCAAGCCTGTCTGCGCGGCGGCCTTGACCTCGACCACCGGCAGCGACGCGTCTTCCGCCTCATTGTCGGCGGCCCACGCCGCGTTGACCGCCAGCGCCAGCACGGATGCCAGCAGCACTTGTTTACCATTGAAGATCGTTTGCATTTTTAGTCCTTAGATATATTTGGTTTTCAGGGCGAGCAGGCTGTCGATCAGCCATACCGCCAGCATCGAGGCGCCCAGCAAGGGGAAGAACAGGCCGCAGCAGACGGCGATGGCGATCACGCCGCGCGCCAGCCGGTCGCCGTCGCGGCGGGCCGGCGCGGCCAAGCGGCCGGACGGGCGGCGGCGCCACCACATCACCGCGCCGCTGACGCACAACACCATCGTCGCCACGCAGCCGGCCAGCATCAGCAGCAGGTTCGGCCAGCCGTACTCGCCGCCCTGGTGCACGCTGACGCCCCATTCGGTGACGCGGCCGAGCGGGCCGAAACGCGCCGCGCCGATATCCATCAGCACCTTGCCGCTGTATTGGTCGATGTGGACCACGCGCTGGCCGTCCAGCTGGCCCGGCGTGCGGATCGCGCTGTAGACGCCACGCTCGTCGCGCGGCAGCGCCAGCCGGTAGCCGGCGTCCAGGCCGATGCCGCGCAGCGTGGCCACGGCTTGGTCGACGCCGACGGCGGCTGGATTGTCGGGCGCGCTGTATTGCTTGTCCGCCGAAGCCTTGGCCGCCATCGCCTTATGCTCGGCGTGCGGATCGGCCGCCGTGGGATCCGATGCCGGCACCGGTTGATGTTCAAGGTTCCATGGCAGCGCGCCCAGTTCGGCGGCCGGTTGCGTCGACTTCGGCACGTTGCGCCACATGCCGTCGGGCACGCCGAGGCCGTGATCGCTCATCAGACGATTGACCTGCTGGCCCCAGAACATCGACCACGGCATGCCGGTCAGCGCAAGGAACAGGATCACCACGCCGGCATACAGGCCCGACACCGCGTGCAGGTCGCGCCACCAGACACGGCCGGCCGCCTTGTCGCGGATGGCGAGCACTCCCTGGCGGCGGCCGCGCGGCCACCACAGATAGGCGCCGCTGAGCATCAGCACCACCACCCAGCCGGCGACGATTTCAATCACGGCTTTGCCGGCGTCGCCGACCAGCGCCAGCGAATGCAGGTGTTTGATGGTGGTCATCAGCCGCTGCGACTCATCCATCGCGCCGGCCACCACGCCGGTCGCGGTATCGACGAAGACCTGCAGCGTGACGCCACCGGCCGAGACGACGTCGACCTGCGCGGTATGCTGCGGATCGTCGGGCAGCGTGATGGATTTGGGACGGCCCGGATGCGCCAGCAGAGCGTTGCGGATCAGTACCGACGATTGCAATGCCGGCGCCGGATCGGCGTTCGATCGCAATAGCAGGTCGGCATACACCAAATCATCAATCTGGCGATGGAATAAATAAAGCGCGCCGGTCGTGGCCAGCGAAAAAATCAGCGGCAGGCAGATCAGCCCGGCGAAGAAATGCCAGCGCCAGACGCGGCGATACAAGCCGCCGCTTGAGACGGTCGGAGAAAGATGATCGGACATGGTGGCTTACTCAAAAAAAACCGTGCGGGCAAGCGCGTTCCGGCACGCATCGGGTCAAACGACCACGCGCGGCGACGGTTCATGCGAGCGCCCGCCGAGCACGGCAAAGCACTTCAAGACATCAGGGAAAAGGAACGTCGGGCCGCGAACGCGGCCGGATTAGAACGAAGGAGGTCCGCGCGACTGCACGCCATGCCAGGCGAACAGTGGAGTTGGCGCGTGATAGAACAGCCGGGGCGCCCAGCGCACCAGGTGCAGCATGGCGCTGGCGTATGGCGGCAAAGGCGGCAGCGCGGGCAGGTCAGCCTGCATCGAGCAATACGCGCAGACGTCGAGCGACATCGCGCTTTCGTGCACATGCCCTTTGCCCTCGCCCACCGAGCCCGGCGCATGGCAGACCGCGATGGCGATGTGGTCCGGCCCGGAGGCGAGCCAGCGCGACATCGCCGGCGCAAGCGCGGCCATCAGGATCGCGAACAAGGCGATCCGGGCGATGACGACGAGTGAGTGCTTGCGCAGGTACATGGCTTAATTTGACGATGACTAATAGATGTATTTTAAATGAATCTATAATTTACTGCACGAACATTTGTAATTATCTACTATTCGCCCTGGATTGGCTGGCTGTTTCGCCGAACATGCGCCGGTAGGCCTTGGAGAATTCGCCGGTGTGCGTAAAGCCGTGACGCATGGCGATGTCGGTGATCGACATGCCGCCATCACCGGCGCACAGCAGTTCGCGCACACGGTACAGCCTTTGCTCGCGCAGCCATTGCATCGGACCGAAGCCATGCCGCGCGTTGAACGTGGCCTGTAGCGTGCGCACCGACACGCCAACCGCGATGGCGACGCGCCCCACCGTCAACGCATCCTCGATGTGTTCGATCATATAGGCCTGCGCCATTTGCAGGTGGCGCGACGAGCCCGATGGCCGCGTCGGCAGCAGCCGCTCCGACAGCGTGTGCGGCTGTTGCAGCAGCAGCGTGGCCACCAACAATTCCTCGATGCGCTGTTCAAACGTCGGCGACACGCTTGCCGCCGGCCGCGCCCTACCCGCCAGCACCTGCAGCAAGGGTTCCAGCGCGCGCCAACTCCTGCCGTCGGTCGGCATCGGCGGCGCGAAATTGATGTCGGCGTCGCATGCCCGCCCGGTCAGCGCCTGATAGCCTTGCTCCATCGACGCGCGCTCGATGCGCACCACCACCTGCACGTAATCGGCGGAGGCGTCGAAGCGGAAGCGCTGGCCCGGGCTGATCAGCGCCGGCGCGTGCGGCGAGACTTCGATGACGCGGCCGTCGATGTGAAAGCGCGCGTGTCCCTTCAGCGGCATCGCCAGCAGATAATAGGAGCCGAGCGCGCCGGGGTCCACCTGGACGGCGGCGCCCCAGGTAATGCGGATCAGCGACAGCGGGCCCAGCGCAAGACGCGCCACGCGCGAGCGGAAGTCGCGCCCGCGTCCGCTGACGGTGATGCTGTGTGGACTGAATACGCGGCCCGCCAGCGCGCTGGCGTGGGCCAGATCGGCGGTGTCGAACAGCTGCGCGGCGTCGAAGTCCACGCCGGCGAAGACCGGCAGCGCCGAATGCGCCATCTGGCCGTGGTCTGTTGCCGACATATCCGAATCTCCTGCGTTTTTCCGCATGCGCTGCGCGTGGCCGATAGCGGCGCGGCCGGCGCGTCGCCACAATGGAAACCTCAATACTGAACTGGAGAATTTTATGTCCAAGACCTACGCGCTGTCGACCACCCCCGAAGGGATAGTCGAGTCGCTACTGTCCCACCTGAACTCGCTGGACGTCGACGTGATGCTGAATTTCTATGACCCAGAAGGCATCCTGGTCAACGCCGCCGGCGTGCCGCAGGTGGGCCGCGACGCCATCGCCGCCGAGCTGGCCGGCTATTTCAGCCTCGGCCTGCAGATGTCGATCACCGCGCGCCACATCTTCGTCGCCGGCGACATCGCCTCGCTGGTGCTGGACTGGTCGTACGTCGGCACCAGCCGCGACGGGCAGGACATCAACCTGACCGCCACCGCCAACGACATCGCCCGACGCGGCGCGGACGGCTACTGGCGCTATCTGATCGACAATCCCTTCGGCACGGCGCTGCGGCCTGAGTAAGCGTCAGGGCTGGACTTTGTGGTCCTCGGCCTGGGCCTCCTCCATCGCCGCCGGTTCGAGTTCCTCCGCCGAGCGGTTCAGGTGGACGAACACGCCCCACGCGGCCAGCAAAATGCCGACGCTGCACACCAGCGCGCCGACGTACAGCAACTCGCTCAGATCGTTGTGCACCGCATGGAAGGTCGCGACCAGGCCTTCGATGCCCAGCGCCACCACGATCACCACGAAGAAGCGCGACAGGAAGCGCCGCACGCGGGTCGGCGCGCTGATGTCGGCGTCGCGCACCACTTCCTCCTCGATGATGGTCTCGGCGATCTGCAACGCCACCACGGCGGCGGCCAGGATGCCGATCGCCTCGATCACCTCCTGCGCCGCCTCCAGTCCCAAATCCAAGGTCGCCGCGTCCCAGCCCATGCGGGCGCCGATGACGATCAGGAACAGCGCACCGGCCGTGAACAGCAGCGCGATCAAGGCGTGGACGACGCCAAATGCCAACATCAATTTTTTCATTTTAGGTACCTAATACAGTGATGGAATCATTGTAGGGGGATATTTCCGCACGTAATGTTCGCTACATAGCATAAGGCGCCGCCGATGTTGGATAATATGGCACATCGATAAACATTGAAGGGATGGTCATGCGTGCTCGCCAGTTGTTCGCCTTGCTGTTGTGCGCCGCCGCGCCGCTCGCCCACGGCCAGATGCCGGCCAAGGACACCATACCCGGCGGCAAGGACCATCCGCTGCTGTCGCGCTTCGACGGCGCGCGGCTGGTCGGCTATGGGGTCAAGGAATTCGACGAAGTGTCGCTGCCCGCCGGCAAGCGCGTGGCCGGCAAGAACGGCCAGCCCGGTTTCGAGCAGGCGCTGACGCTGGAGGGCAAGTACACCCGCATCGCCTATGTCTATCCGAAGGACCGCTCGTCGCTGGAGGTGATGCGCAACTACCAGGCCGCGCTGGACAAGGCCGGCTTCAAGCCGGTGTTCGCCTGCGCCAAGGAGACCTGCGGCGAAGGCTTCGGCGAGTTCTGGAACGAAAAACGCCTCGGCAATAATTTCATCGACGGCGGCGAGATCGCTTATGCCCCGTTTAACTACGGCCGCATGGAGACGCGCTACCTGCTGTCCAAGGGCGTGACCAAGGACGGGCGGCCGGTGCATGTGGTGGTGTACGTGGTGGCGCCGGTGCAGGACAAGAACGGCGGCCTGTACCTGGAGATCGTCGAAGGCAAGGCCATGGAGGGCGGCAAGGTCAGCGCCAACCTGGACGCCGCCGCCATGGCCAAGGGCATCGCGGCCGAGGGCAAGGTGGCGGTGTACGGCGTCTACTTCGACACCGGCAAGGCCGACGTCAAGCCGGAATCGAAGGCGGCGCTGACCGAAATGGCCAAGCTGCTGCAACAGGACGGCAAGCTGAAAGTGTACGTGGTCGGCCATACCGACAACCAGGGCGTGCTGGCGCAGAACATCGACCTGTCGCAAAAGCGCGCCGAATCGGTGATCAAGGCGCTGGCCGCCGACTACAAGGTCGACGCCAAGCGGCTCAGCGCCAAAGGCGTCGCCTCGTACGCGCCGGTGGCCTCGAACGACGCCGACGCCGGACGTCAGTTGAACCGCCGCGTCGAACTGGTCAAGCAATAACCATGGCGCATATCCATCCCACCGGCTGGCAGGAAATGGCCGCGACCGGCACCGCCGCGCGCGAAATCGAAACGCTGACTTACCTTAATGCCGCACTGGCGGAGGAACCGTACCGCATCTACCACGGCGTCCACTGGACCAACGTCGAGAAGGGTTTTTCCGCCTACGACGAGATCGACTTCATCCTCGTCGCGCCGAACGGCCGCGTGCTGCTGATGGAGCAGAAGTCCGGCTTCCTCAACGAAACGCCGGAAGGCCTGGTCAAGCACTACGCCGGCAAGCCGCGCAAGGTGTCCAACCACATTATGCGCTCGATCAAGGGACTGACCGAGCGCTTCGGCAGCGAACTGTCGATCGACTACCTGCTGTACTGCCCGGACTACATCGTGCGCGACCCGCACCTGGCCGGCATCGACCCGCGCCACATCATCGACGCCAACAGCAAGCAGCGCCTCGCCGAGGTGATCCGCGAGACGCTGCCGGTCGACGATCCCAAGCCGGGCGAACAATACGAAAAGGTCACGCGCTTCCTCGGCAATATGCTGAGCCTGCGGCCCGATCCCAGCTCGATGATCGGCAACGCCGCGCAGATGGTCGCGCGGCTGTCCGGCGGCCTGGCGACGTGGGCGCGGCGGCTGGAATTCTCGCCGTTCCGCCTGCACGTGGTGGGCACGGCCGGCAGCGGCAAGACCCAGTTGGCGCTGGCCGAATTCTCCGCCGCCATCGACGCCGGGCTGTGTCCGCTGTACGTGTGCTACAACCGGCCGCTGGCCGACCATATCGAAAGCCTGGCGCCGCGCGGTGGACGGGTGACGAGTTTCCACATGCTCAGCGACGCCTTCGCGCGCGAACGCGGCCAGATCCCGAACTACGGCGCACCCGGCGAGTGGGAGCGGATCGAGGCGGAGATGACCGCCTCGCCGTTGCCGGCGAGCTGGAAATATGATGTGCTGATCGTCGACGAGGGCCAGGACTTCTCTACCGCCTGGCGCGATATCCTGCTGCGCATGCTCAACGACGGCGGCCGCGCGATCTGGCTGGAGGATCCGAACCAGAATCTGTACGGCAGGGAAAGCGTGCCGCTGCCCGACTGGGTCAAGCTGCACTCGGACACCAACTACCGCAGCCCGCGGCAGATCGTCAAGATCCTCGCCTCGATCGGCGCGACGCAAACGCCGGTGGAAGCAGGCAGCCCTTTCAAGGGCGCCGACATCGAAGAGCTGACCTACCCCGAAGGCGACACCGAAGCGATGCTGGCGCAGACCCGGCGCGCGGTGACGCTGTGCCTGGGCGCCGGCTTCGCCCGGCACGACATCGCGATCGCCTCGTTTCGCGGCCGCGAGAAGTCGGAGATCCTGCACCTCGACCAACTGAGCGAGGTGCACACGCTGAAATCGTTCACCGGCGAATACGATTTGTTCGGCAATCCGCAATACCGGGATGGCGGCTTGCTGGCCGAGTCGGTGTACCGGTTCAAGGGCCAGTCGGCGCCGGCGATCATCTTCACCGAGATCGACTTCGTCGAGATGGACCAGCTGGTGCTGCGCAAGCTGTTCGTCGGCATGACGCGGGCCAGGCTGAAACTGGTGCTGGTGCTCAGCGAGCGCGCCGAGCAGCAACTGCTGGACCGGATCTAAGATGCTCGACACGATAAAAGACCTGATGCGCCCTCCTCCGGGCATGGCGTTCGACTTCAGCCAGCCGGCGGGCGAGCCGGCGCTGGCGCCGCAGGACGGCGTGTCGTGGCGGGTGTTCGCCAATCCGGTGTCGCTGTTCGTTGGCGGCGTGACGGCGGTGCTGCTGGAGCTGGCCGAACCGTCGGTGCGCTCGGGCGTATGGGATCACAGCAGCTTCGAGCGCGATCCGGGCACGCGGCTGCGGCGCACCGGCTTCGCGGCCATGATGACCGTCTACGGCCCGCGCTCCGCCGCGGAGGCGCTGATCGCGCGCGTGGTGCGGATGCACGGACATGTGACCGGCACCACGCCGGATGGCGTCGCCTATCAGGCCAACGATCCTCGACTGCTGGACTGGGTGCAGGCGACCGCAGGCTTCGGCTTCACCGAGGCATATCATCGATACGCCCGGCCCTTGTCCCCGGCCGAGAAGGATGCCGCGCTCGCGGAAGCGGCGCCTTCCGCCAGGCTGTATGGCGCGACGGGCGCGCCGCGCTCGCGGGCCGAATGGGAAGCGCTGCTCGCCGCGACCGCGCCCGGGCTGGAAGGCTCGGACATCCTCGCCGACTTCATGCGCATCATGGGCGAGGCGCCGATCCTGCCGGCGTCGATGCGCTGGCTGCAACGGCTGCTGGTGCGCGCCGCCGTGGAGATCACGCCGGAGCCGGTGCGCTTGCTGCCGCAGTTGCGCGGACGCGGCCTGCGCTTCGGCGAGGCGACGCTGGTGCGCGCGCTGGGCCGGATGGCCGCCCTGCTGCCGCTGGGAGATTCGCCTCCCGCGCAGGCGGCCCGGCGACTGTCCGCTTCAGATAAGAAGAATTGAGGCGAGCCCTCAAGCTCTCGCCTTTTTAGCCTCGCTGCTTGGGCGCATTACTACTGCGCAAAGCAATACTTCTCCGACATAGCGCTTGGCAGCTGCGCTAATCGCATCGCGCGCACCGCTGAATTTGCCCGAATCATGCTTGGCCCAAGACCTGAATACGGCATTTACGCGGCCATCGAGGTGCACCTTTCTCTAAAACCAAGTGCAACCTCTCTGCGATTACCCCACAAAAAAATTGCTTGCCATAGCAACACGTCGTGCGCGGCATTTCCAGGCTGATCGCTTATGATTAGCTACACTAAAACAAAACAACATACGGCTACTTCATGCACCAGTACACACTACAACAAAAATCCTTTCTACTTCTGCTAGCCCTCGTGACCATCGGTTTCGCCTGGGTGCTGCTGCCGTTTGGCGGCGCCGTGTTCTGGGGCGTGGTGCTGGCGATCGTGTTCGCGCCGGTCTACCGCTGGCTGCTGAAGAAAACCCGGCAGAAACCGAATCTGGCGTCGTTCCTGACCTTGCTGCTGATTGTCGTCATGGTCATCCTGCCGCTGACCTTGGTCTCGGTTTCGCTGGTGGACCAGGTCGCTTCGGTGGTCGAGATGGTGCGCTCGGGCGAGCTCACGGTG
>Ga0247809_1000811_pt1 | contig 13992 bp, 17 predicted proteins | sample UWRJL104311B1_FD_180951 | JGI IMG/M metagenome (GOLD analysis project Ga0247809, IMG submission 180951) | Plant litter microbial communities from Arlington Agricultural Research Station in Wisconsin, United States - UWRJ-L104-311B-1 | ecosystem: Environmental > Terrestrial > Plant litter >...
GTTGCCTCGGCGCATTGGGGTCATCTGGAAGAGGTCGTTTAGGTGGCATGATCACCTGTCCTCCACGATGCGTTATCACATATCATACAACGCGCTGATACTATCTTCGAACAGCCTGCATCGCTTAGGATAATCAAATAGATTGAGTCGTGTCGGGGAAAGGGGATTGTGTTTTAGGAGTTAAGAATGCATTTATGGCGGCTAAATCCCCCGCATTATGCGCGTGGCACTAGTGCCTTGGCCATAAGAGCCTCACCAATTCTTGGCAGAAGTGACAGCACTACCACCAAGCTGACCTTGGTCAAATCGTATTTAAATCCTGTACCGTCGATCGATTTCAATGACATCTTAGCAGAGCCCCTTCAACATAAAATAGGTGTTGTCTATCAGAGAACGAGATTCACAAAAGGCTTGCCGCAAACACCATTGTCTGCCCCATAATAGATATGCACTCCACGAAATGTAGTCATGTGTCTCTACGGGCTCCAAAACTATCCTGTGTCACCCTCAGCCACCTGATTCAGCCCCTCATCAATCTTCGTCACTTTCTTCTTCTTCTTTTTCGATTTGACGACCTCAACTGTGTCGACATCCACGCCATCCTGTGCTTCAAGAGCGACCACTTTCTTCTTTTTCTTCTTAACCACTGCTATAGGCGCACTGCCATCCACAACTTCCTCAGCCGGCTTAGCCTTCTTCTTTTTCTTCTTGACCACTGTACCCTCTACACCTTGCGCGACATGTACCCTCTCGCTAGCTCTTTGCATTTCGAGACGTAGCTTTTCTACTTCCTTCATGGCTTTGGCCATCTCTGCGTCTTCCTTCTGTTGCTGTTCGAAATCAATGCCGTTGTCTTCTGAACCTTCCAATGAGAACGTTCCAATTTGACTTGAATCCACATGCAGTAAGGAACCCTTGACTTTTGCCTTGAGACGTTGAGAGCCTTCAAGACTGGTTTCCGAATCATTGCGAGGGGTCGAACTCCCACTTATGGCTAAAGTTTCGTCTGGTGCTATCTGGATCCGCTGACGATTCAATGGTGCAACAACCTTTCTTGCTGATTGCTTCGTGACAGGAGGGGCTGTTCCGAGCTCTAATTGCATGATGGGTATTGCATCAAGATCTAGATCTTGACCGTTGTTGCTGTGCAAAATGTTGTGTAATGGTGTAGATCGACCAGATTTCTGTTCAGGAGGTGCAATGTAGAATGGGTCGTCCTTGTTACGTTCCATTCGTTCGGCTCGTCGCCTTGCAACAATGTCAGGATCGAGATAACTATCCTCTCCGCTCTGTTGATACGACTGAGCGGCTTCATCTTTATGTTCCAACCGGTTGATTGCAGGCTCAGTGGGCGCATTGGTGATGGCTGGTGCACGGTAATAATAATCCTCGAACTCGTCTCGAATATGATCGTCTTCATGATAGCTTTCCACAGCTTTGAGAATATTGCTTAGATTTATGTTGATTGGTTGATCTAAGTCCAAGCCTAGTGGTACTGGAACATTCTTTTGTGCCCCGATCGCCACAGAATTGAGCTCCATTCCCATAAAGAGCGACGGTATTGCTTGCGTCAGCAGCAGAGGCGCAGATTGTTGATCGACATCAGTAGACACTTCTTGGCCAGCTGATGCTTCAGCAGCTAATTTGAGCAGCTCCAGTAACTCTACAGCGCGCTCCTGCACCTCTATATCCGGATGAATCGCTAATGGTTCAACAACATGAATAATACGTGTCATTAGTAAAGCTACCATAGTCTTTCTTACGTATGTCCATGGTGCGTGGTCGTCGCTGGAGATCACCGCGAAGATCTTTGGTAGTGCTTGAAGATATATGATGAGGCTTTCTGATGGAGCAGAGACTTTCGACAATTGTAAGAGGGCCGTGAGCGTCCCTTCCGCAGATCCCAAATGATTAGCATACTCTCCGACAACCCATACCACTGGACGCAAAACTGCACTGCTTGCAGTCAAGTGTGAAGCAACTTCGTTGTATGTGGACACCAGAACTTCTTCGGCGGCCCTGGTTGCTTGCAAGCGAACTGCCTTGACCTTGACAGCAATGCTTCGAAGCTCGTCGCCAATGCGGCCCGAGACGTCCGAGTCGTTACTCGACTCGCTGTGGGAACCTGCCGAAAATGGTACAGGGGAACTCCGCACTAGCTGTATTAAGACGTCCAAGTACCAGTCGAAGTCTATAAGGTTGTTGTAATTGTTACTGGAGCACATCTCAAGTATTCGTTTAATGACATCAACCTTGTAGTCATCTGGCAGTAGTGGTGCCTCGCTGTCTTTTTTCTTGCTCTTGGTTGGTGCTGCAGATACATCCTCGTCACCAAAGTCTGCTGTAGGCTCAATCGGATGAACTGTAGGATTGAGTTCTTCGGCTGTAGCAGCTCTAGCGTTTTTGAGCTGTCTCATGAGTCGACCAACAATGGACATGAGGTTGTCGGGGTTGACCATACCGACAACCAAGTCTAATGCGCGTAATCGTATTGAGATATCTGGACTGTCAATACACTCCATGATGACGTCTTCTTGTTGCGCCACAAGATGTGGATGAGTGAGAACAATTTTATTGAACGCGAGAAGAGCAACATATTTCACTAAAGTGGTATCAGTATTGCATCATTTAGCAATTCTTATAAAACTCACAATTAGCATCTCCATCAACCATGATCATGCCTCTCAATTTACTGACACACAACGTAGCAATCTCTTCGTCACCGGCGATTGCGTCTTCGCCGCCTAGGATACCTCCTTGTATGATACCATTGATACACTCATATAACAACGACATTGCAGGCGTGGTTCGAATAATGTTTGTTAGTGGAGGCAACAACTTTCTTACCAGTCGAGGTTCCAATGGTGTCAAAGTTGCAAACTACGAATGTTACCGCCAATGCACATATAATATGAGGTCAACTTACAAGTTTGATAAGTTTGATCGCCATCCAATTGTTACCACCGTCAACCAGGAGTTCAAAGAGTCTTGGGGCCAGCGGTAGGAAGTCCTGCGGTCTTCTCCATCCCAATTCGCATACAACATTGACAATAGCGGCCGTGACACTTGGATCTTCATTTTCGTCCATCAACCTTTCCTTGATCTTTGGCCACGCAGGTCGCAGAGTTTCAGGATAGACAAGTGCCAGTCTGTAAAGAGTGACTATAGTCTTTTTCCGTATAATCGCATTTGAGTGCGTCAAGCGTGGCAATAGATCGGACAAGACAGAAAGTGCTAAGGATGGTGTGATGACATGTGGAAGCATCAGAATGGGCAAAGTCATCGTGGTCATAGAGGTTGATGTCAAGTCCTGTATGATGTGTCAACTCGGACATGATTGGTAGCGGATTTTAGGCAGCTGCTTACCTTTTTCAGCAGGTTCGTGGCTAACATCAAGACTTCTGTGTCTGGTCTGAAGCTCTGTATAGCACTCAAATACCCCACGCGTTTTTGCAGATATTTGGGCGATGACATGACTTCTAGGACATGGAAGGAAGCCCAGCTCATGTCATGGCCGAACTGTTCCAAGTAAACAAGCTTCAGCAAAGCTGTTGCCTTCAGATCTTCACAAAGTCGTCAAGTTATATTCTTTGCTTTTACGTGGGATCTGCTAACCCATATCGGAGCCCTTGATTTCCGCGCGACATTCTTTCAGACTGTTCTGTATGTACTCGGCTTCCCGTCCTTTATGATTCCGCAGACCTCGGATAAGGTCATACAGCGATTTTTCGAACCTATATCATATCAGCTTGTGCGAGAACTCCCTCGTACTGTGGAAGCATTACATCGTGGGGTAAATCGTAGCAAGAATATGTTATTGATTACAAGGATTCGCAGGTGACCACCGTGTCTTTGGTGTGTTCGTGGAATGGACAAGATAATGTTCCATCACTTCCACATGTTGAAGTCATATAACAATGGAAGATTGCTTTGGAGATGTGCTGGAAAGGACATTGTAAGCTGTTGTCGTACCTTGATGATGTATTGCGGCTGCCCCACCAAGCTATGCCAAGTGATTGACCCTAGAGCTTCTGATGGGAGAGCTTCCACAACCTGCAACACGACGTCCAACACTACTACAACACCTCAAACCTATGTACAGTGACTGACACTCATAAGAACCGATCGAGTTTCTTTTCACAGTGTACACGATGAGCTCAGCCCTTCTACACCCGCCCGCGCATTTGTCACCCGAGACTGCACTCCACGTATCGCAACAAGCCCCTGGCATCCTCGGAAGTACACCAGCTACAATCAAACCATATACCCTCAATTCATTATGGAATGCGGCAGAGACCCCAGAACTCTGGTCGACGTACGAGAATCTCATGCTGTCATGCCTACGAACAGGAGATGAGGACTCGGCGCGAAGTTGCCTACAGAGGTTGACGGAACGATTTGGCACATCAAATGAAAGAGTGCTAGCATTGATTGGTCTATACGATGAAGCTACTGCCAGAACCGACGCAGAGTTGCAAGATGTACTGAAGTCATACACCAATCTACTAAAGCATGATCCTACGAATGGAGTATGCTGTCCCATTCTCATACAGCTTTCGAAGTCGTACTAATGGTTACCAGCCAGTTGCAAAACGCCAAATAGCTCTTCTTCGATCTCTAAAGCAATTACCAGAGGCGGTTGCTGCTTTGAATAAGTTCCTCGAAGCTTCACCAACGGATGCGGAGGCATGGTCTGAATTGGCAGATATATACTTGTCACAAGGATTATTCCAGCAGTCTATCTTTGCTCTAGAAGAAGTGCTCCTTATTGCACCAAACGCGTGGAATGTATGTTACCCACTGCCAAATGATTTTAGAGTGGCGCTGACAACCACAGATGCAAGCTCGCTTGGGCGAGACACTTTATATGGCTGGTACGACTGGAGACCCAGCACTTGCTGAGAAATATCTCTCAGAGTCGTTTCGTCGCTTTTGTAGAAGCATCGAGTTATGCGAGGACTATTTACGTGGCTATTATGGTCTTAAGCTGGTATGGCCTATAGAACTAGCGAATTGTGGTTTGTTACACGGCTGATTTTGCTACAGACTACTGAACGCTTGCTAAGCACGTTGAAACAAAATTCGAAGTCCTCAAAATCCGAGGGTGCTTTACAGACACCTGATCTTGTGGTAGTAGAACAACTCAATGAAGTGGCTACCGCAAAACTCGCTGAAATCGTCAGGCGGAATACATCCCAGGACGTCGGCTTCCAGGGCTACGATGCTGCTGAAATCATTGCTGCCAAGGAACTCATTGATCGTGACACGGCGACCATCACTCGGTGATCTGGCGGCTTCGTGGATGGAAATGCATATATGCAAGGGACGCGGTATAAGACCTGCACGGAAGAAGCCAGATGTTTCTAAGATCTATGTTCCGTTTAGAGTGGGAGGTCGAAACGGCTTTACGAAAGAAACCAAGTGGACACATCTTTTCGTGTCCTTATGCGACGTGTCAAAATTAGCTTCCAAAGCGGGTGCTCCCGTCCTATGAGGTCGAAAGTTTTGAAGGATCTGACGAATCACGTTGTCGTACGAGACATTGGGGATTTTTGGGCATTTGGGCATAAATACATCTTACTGTTGGGCATTCATCGCGAAAATTGGTGACAATGTTCCACCGCAACTCTGCACCTCACTGGCTCTAAGCTGTCGACTGTGTCATGACTCTTTTCAACAGTTTTCGTGGTATGGAGAACAACACATATTTGGTGGTGGCATTGATTATAGTATAATAGACAGAGTACAGCCTCAATGCAGGCAGTTCGACTGTTGGCTTTTTCGCAGTTTCGACTACAGACATCCATCAAAGCATCTCTCCTTCCACGTCTTTCCACCTTGACTTCACATGCTCAAATTGCACGCAACCTCTGACAACTTTTTTTTACACCGTCATGTACCTGTATCTGCAAAATTATCGAGACCACAAGAGACCAAGATATCCTGATCGCTGAATACACCAAATTTTCCTTTCCGTACTCCATATCACCTGAACAGAACGTTCTTCTTGCATCCGATCTACGCCGTAAGAGTCTAGAATTCTGCACGAAGAGGAAAAAGACAGCGATTCATGCATCACTGCGGTCAAAATCAGCGAATCATCTACACAGCAAATCACCACCAGCAACACCGACCAGAATCACATCGTCATCTACGTCCAGCTTTGCAGCCTGTTTGCCATTTTACTCAACAGCAAGCAAGCGCATACACACTTTCTGAATAATTTCGGCGCGGATTTATCATAGGATCACAACAGCATCTCGACATTATCGTTGACCAAGCTGGGGAACTTGCAGAATCGATCTGACAAGGTGTCACCACCACTATTCGTCACTACTATCACAGTAATCCTACCTAGGATTTTGGGATTTTCTTACTCCTCCAAATCCTTATATCCACACACACACATATACACAAACGTCACAGAGCATCTTCGTGTGCACGTCCTCTTTTGTTGATTTTCAACATTACCACTTAGTAGTTTCAGCTCGTCACAGAGACTTGTAAGTTTGGACCTTTTCTAGATCTTCTCTCAAGGTTACGTTTCAAGAATGATTCAACGCCTCGTGTGAAATCTCATCTCCTCTGATGGATTCCCACGAGTCTTTCTTCCCTCTTCTCTTTCCCCAGATTACCGGAACAGACTTGATGTCTTGCTAAGAGCTTAATGTTCTTGCCGCCGCTTGTTTCTTCTTGACGTCCTTCCCACACCCCTGTTGCTTATTTGAGGTGGCATGTTGATAGGATTAGCGCGCTAATGTGTTCCCCTCTTCAGAGACATCCCGCAAAATAATTACCATCCCTCCCTCTGGAAACTTTTGGTCTTGTTCGCAACGCAAAGCGATCGCTCTTCACCTCGAAGTGCCAATCCGGTGCAGCTTTGTCACCGGGTGGTAAGTCGTACAGATCCTGATCACAACATACTCGCTTTCACGAGGACTTTTTCACCCGACAATCTGCTCAATCGTCCTGCAATCAAGGACGTCCAACCTTGTTTTTTGCCCTGCGCCTTTCATCCCTTACCACGTCAACGAGAACAATTTGTTATTTCGAACGCCTCCTATTGCGACTTTAAAGCGGTGTCCTGCGCGTTCTCACCTTTCACAATCAAAAGATTAACACCGTTGTCTGGCGCAACATAGCGGAGAAGGTATCACGAACATCTCAGGCGGTGACCACTAACGAACAACAATCAACATCACTCTGCAACACTGGATATCTGTTCGCTACGACTCTTAAGTAAAGGTCGCCAGCGAAAGATAATTCCTGCATCATCTCGATACAAATGCCGTACGTCCCCATTCTCTTGTACTTGACGAACGTATGCTAACATTTAATGCGACAGAACTACGATCACCATCGAGTCCAATCAATCGCCAACCGACACATCACATTCACAGTCCGACTTTTACAGCGATACAGAGGGCTCATCGGGTACAGGGGTTCACGTTCGCCCAAGAGGCGCCAGTGCAAACGAACAATTCGATGAGTTAGACGGCAGTTGGGACTCAGTAACTTCAGACGAGATCGAACCCTCAGATTCCGCCTCGAGACCTCCTACGCAAAATCGACACCGCTCTCAAGACGCATATACCGCTCCACCGATAGCCTCTTCAAGGCGGCATCGAACAACGGAACAAACATCCCACCCACCACAAGCCAGGCGCGTTCGTCGACAGCACGCACCTGCCCCTCCCGAATCAAGCGTGGATCCTCACGAGGAACAGTACCCGGCTTATGGTCGGCCATACCCTGCACCACAAGCAAATCCTTATGCTGCGGGGATGTCACGACCGCCATATACGCATAGCTCCTACTCGAGCCCTCCAGGAGCGCCTTTCGGATATGGTGCCGGGCCTGGAGCGTTGACTCCATATGGCGCTGGTCCAAATCCTTTCCAATATGCAGCTCCTGGACCACAGCATGGACATCCATTCGCACCCCAGCCACTGCCACCAGCAGCTCCTGGAGCGGGCTATTTCGGTGCACCACATCAGCCAATGTCGCATCATGGCACGCCAGCTGCTTACGGACATGAGGTGATGCCATATGGAGGACATCACGCATATGGTGGAATACCAGGCCATCCACAATATGGAGCACTACCACCACACATGCAACCTAATGGCATGGCAAACCACTCAAATTTCTATGGGGGTCATGGATACAGCCCTGCTAGCGAGATATCCACCACAGATCCTGCTGTGGAGAAGAAATTATTGGCCTTGGAAGAAGAAGCGAAAAGGGCTAAGAAAGAGCTGGCTGATAGAGATGCCAAAGAAGCCGCTGCGAAAGCTCAGTTAGAGGCTGCACAGAAAGCAGAGGCTGCTGCGGAAGCGGCTGCCAAGAAAGCTGCAGAAGAAAAGATCGCTTGGGAAAAGCGGTTAGCAGAGGAGACAGCTGCTGCAAAGAAAGCCGGAGAAGAAGCCGCAAGGCAAAGGGAGATTGCTGAACTTGAAGCAAAGAAGAAAGCTGAGGAGGACAGAATAGCTTATCAACGGAAGTTTGAAGCGGAATGGGCGGCCTCTATGGCAAAGGCAGCGGAAGAGGCCCGGAAAGCTCAAGAAGCTGCTGCAGAAGCTGCGAAGAAGGCCGCCGAAGAGAAAGCTGCTTGGGAGAAACGCCTGGCAGAAGAGACTGCGGCCGCAAAGAAAGCTGGAGAAGAAGCTGCTAGAGCTGCAGAAATGGCTGCTTCTGAGGCAAAGAAGAAGATCGCGGAGGAGCAAGCTGCATGGCAGAAGAAACTGCAAGAAGAACTTCGGTCACAGATGCTCAAACACACTGAAGACGTCAAGAAGGCTGAAGAAGCGGCTGCGGAGTCTGCAAAGAGAGCGGCGGAGGAGAAGGCAGCATGGGAGAAGAAGATTGAAGCGGAGAAGAAGACAGCACTTGCCGAGGGTATGGAGCAGGCCAGAAAGGCGCAAGAAGCGGCAGAGAAAAAAGCAGCGGAGGCAGCAGCTGAGGCAAAGCTTAAGGCTGATGCAATCGCCGAAGTTACAAAACTGAAAGCAGATGCTCTTGCAGAACAAGAGAAGCTGAAAAAGGAGGCAGCTGAGGCTGCGAAGAAGCAAAAAGAAGACGCGGAGAAGGCTCTAGCAGAAGCAACGAAGAAACCTGATGCTCCAAAGAAGCCAATCAAGTTCAAGGATGCTGTAGGCCGCAAGTTCAATTTCCCTTTTGAACTCTGTAAAACGTGGGCTGTAAGTGCATCACCAACTAGAAATGAAACCAATCTAACATTTACAGGGCATGGACGAACTGATCCAGCAAGCTTTTGCGCATGTCAGTGTTGTAGGTCCCGCAGTACGCGCTGGACGATTCGACCTAATTGGACCTAATGGTGAAATGATCTTGAAGGCAGTTTGGGAAAACATGATTGAGGAGGACTGGACCATCACCATGACTATGTGGCCTGAGCCAGAACGACCACAAATGCCACACGCATTGCCAAACCGGCCACGGAGCCGCCACGAACATGGGCATGGTTCAAGTAGCAGAGTACCCCCTCCACCACAGGGAAGAAACTCTGGCCCCGGTCCCGGTCCTAGTTTTGGAAGAGTTCCACCTCCTCCACCTCACGGACAAATGTATGGAGAGATGCGTCGAAATCCAGATATAATCTCTGTGCCACCACGAGATCGATCTTCGCGGAGCCCCTCGCGGACGAAGTCGAAGAAGAGCTCGTCAGGTGGAGGAATGCTGGGATTTCTGGCGGGAGGAAAGCCGAAGTCGTCGTCGTCGGGAAAAGGTGTGCTAAACTTCTTCTCTTGGATGTTGACTTGAGCTGACATATCCTGATGACCGTAGGTCCAAAAAAACCTGAACAGGCAGACGGTTGTCTCGTCATGTAATTGACCATCTTCTTGGATGCCTACCACTCGACCTTTATGCTACACATCAATCGAGGACGATCCGGGTGAACGATATGCAATACTTGGAGGAAAACACGAAGTGGCAGCTCCGAAACCATAAATCAGTCGTAGGGATTAAGCTTCCACGACTCAATGACGCCTTCTCATGCTTGAGATGGCAATTTACTAATATTGGGTGGTTCTGTTGTTATCTTTGATTCTTAATTTTGCGTCACGTTGATCTGAATTGTCTCTCGCTTATGGGTGTCTTAGAAATTGTATGTGAAGGCATATGAAGAGGTGGAATATTCTTGACTGTTTAGGGAGGTGTGACTTTTTCCCAGCTCACAAGGCCGGGTTTTATCCATCTCACGAAAGGGGACGTTTGTTAACTTGCAGTGGATGATTTCTCCTCACTTTTCCGGCGCTTTTACTCTGTCATTTTTTTGAAATTTAGCGATCATTCTTAGGATACCAACGGGCTTGGGCTATGATATTTTTTTGGCTTTTGGAAGTTGTGATGTGGCGATCATGATAAGATGTCGCAATGATGCATTTGTAGGGGAAGATGTACATGGTTGAGGTTGACAATCACTCCTCTCTGTTGTACTGATGTGTTATGGGTTCATCTGTGTACTGGATATGGCGATCGGGAAACAGCTTGTCTTTGGATGGATTTTTGAATCGACATATACCTCTCTAGATCGAGCTTGGGCATGCAATATGCATAATACATAGTAGCAATACAGACATACCTTAATGTTCCGTTATAAGTCTGAGTGACCTCACGCAGGGATTGCTGCGTAACCATGTGTGGAGAAGCTGTGCTCTGGCTCCAGTCAATGATAGTATTGAATTCTGAAGGGGCACGGCAGACAATGGTTCTTTCACGCAGGGCATCTGAGTCCCTTCTAAGGGTTGTACCGCAATGTTGTTCAATAAATCTTATTCATGACTTGATATTGATACATCATGCTTTAAGGTTCCGGTGCTATGTCTCTGACATACTTTATACCGCACTTGCCACATCTATTATCATGCGACTGTCTTTCTTACTTCTGAGATCTAAAAGTATCTTTCAATGCTGCCTTCCCACTGCCGTTTCCTTCCAATAACATCTTGGCCCGGTTCTCAAAAGCCTGAATCATCACTCCCGCCACTTTTGGCGCAACCGCCTTGCTCATAGCCGCATACATCGGGTTGATGAACGCGTAATCGATCGTCAGAGAGACCTCTGTCCTATCCTTTGCTTCCTCCGTCTCAATCCTGCTCGGATTCGTGCCAGGCTTTAAATTTCCTACAGGTGGCGTATAATGGAATGGTTTCAGTGACCACGTCGTCGTCAACGATTTGAAAACGCTATTATGTATCGGCGGCGCATTCATCGTCTCCTTGTGATGCTCAATCGTGGCTTTAGGTAGATTACTCGTCGCGCCGCCAGACGTGGCTTCTACTACCTTCCCCGGATCACAGAACAACCGTGATGTAAAAGCCTCCTCGATACCGCCCCATCCTACTTTTAGTTCTGCTTCCGAAGGCCATTTCTTGCCTTCCCTATCGGGTGCAGACCATTTCGTGACGCGGGAATTGGTGCAGTAGGGTACGAAGTCGCGGTAGTTATCGATGTCGGCGATGAGTTTGTAGAGTTGTGAGGATGAGTAGGGGAGGACGCGGCTTTCTGTGAGGGATTGGCTTTCAGAGGCGAGGTTTAGGAATGTGCGGCGGGAGGAGAGGTTGAGGGAAGGCGAAAGACCCAGTGGGCGGACGGTGCGTAGGACTTTGGCCATTGCGATTGAGGATTTGAATGAGCGTTATTGCGAGAGCATATTAATCTAGATTCTGAGGCTAGTTATATAGTAGCACTTTTGAAATGTTTCTTAACTTGTGAGGTCATTGACACAACATTTGACACATGCGAATCTAGACTTTGGAACGGGAGCTACCCCAATTGAGATGTTTCTGCCAGTTCCACAATAGCGGTGAGTAGCTTGCCCACTTATCATTAATTTTCTCTCGCGACTTCCTTCTTCCTCTTCTTCAAACACAAACATCTTGAACTTCCAAACACAAGACACCTCGACCAAGAGGAAGTGTTGTCTGCTTGTAAGCTGAAGTCACAGACACAAATGGCTACCACAATGGAACAATCAAGTGGTAACAATGGAGAGACAGTTCTCTTCAATGACCTCTCGACTCTTACAGTTCAAGATTCTCTAGCAGCAACAGATCCTCCTGCTGCACCACATCGTTCACACGACCCATCGAACAACCTCAAACAAAGCGACCCATTTCAGTTCGGTTCTCGCTTGTTGAGTGAGGATGACAATGTCTTCGAGTTCAATGCTTGGGATCACGTAGAGACTGATGATGCTTACAAGGAGTACGCAGAAACACAATACGCCAAACAACGCGAAGCACCAGTCTCGGATTTTGATAAAAGTATGTATTGCCAGTTCCTTTTCTCTCTTTTTCCTTCCTGTCGTTGCAACCTGATGATACAAATTTAATGCATAGTTCATCTGAGGTCTACTAGCCACTGAACGAAACAAATCAGCAAATGTCTTTCGCTCCTATCTGATTGCAATCTCCTTCATATTAATCAATTATATTGTCGTATCATTTGCACAATACAGATTGCTAACTGTCTTCAAGCTAGATTTAACGGTGATCCTGCCAAATGGTGGAACAATTTTTACAAGAACAACACCGCAAACTTCTTCAAAGATCGAAAGTGGTTACAACAAGAGTTTCCTATATTGTCAGAGGTCATACGTACCGACTATGGTCCCGTAAAGATTCTAGAAGTTGGTGCCGGAGCAGGAAACACTGCCTTTCCAATTCTGGCAGAGAACCAGAATCCAGACCTGAAGATCCATGCCTGCGATTTCTCCAAGAAAGCAGTTGACGTGATCCGCTCGAATGAAGCGTATAATACCAAGAACATCCAAGCTGATGTCTGGGATGCTGCCGGCGATGTGCTGCCTCCTGATATCGAGGAGGGAAGTGTTGATATCGTCATCATGATCTTTATCTTCTCTGCGCTGTCGCCGAAGCAGTGGAATCAAGCGGTGAGTAATACATTTAAGGTTCTGAAACCTGGTGGTGTGGTTCTATTTCGAGACTATGGTCGCGGTGATTTGGCTCAAGTGAGGTTTAAGAAAGGAAGGTATCTTGAAGAAAATTTCTACATCAGAGGTGATGGTACGAGGGTATATTTTTTCGAGAGGAATGAGCTGGAGAAGATATGGACTGGAAGAAGTGAGGGTGGAGATGGACATGGCGAGGTGACTGGCTTCGAGATTGTGAACCTTGGCGTCGATCGAAGGCTGCTGGTCAATAGAGCCAAGCAGTTGAAGATGTATCGATGCTGGATGCAAGGACGCTTTAAGAAGACAGACAGTAAGTAGTCAATCAAAAATATGATACAAGCAACATGAATCCCTGTTTTACACATCGCTTGAGTTTTTGCCTCTCAGTCTTCCACTCCGCCATTATTTTATTGCTTCATGTTCTGCGCAATGTTGTACTGAAGTCTTAATGCGTGATGTCACTCTTCCTTGCGATTGCATAATCGAATTTCACATCTCGATGGATAGCCTATGCTCACTCGGAGGTTTGTCAGTGATTTAGGGGCGAAAGGCAGAGAGTGTATAGATTCCCAAGTTTGCTTTCCAGTTCTTAACTTCTTCATCTCTGTGTCGAGGCCACGACAGCTTCGAGGTTCATTCTAATACCGCCACAACATTTCCTACAGAAGAGCCGACGATGTCATCTGAGAACACAACAGCAATGTCTGAATCTTCGTCAATGATCGCATGTCAAGACCACTGACCGTCGGTAGCTACGGGATTCACCCTCTTCGACAAGTTACCAACTGAACTTCGATTGAAGATCTGGAGACCCACGATCGCCGACGTTGAAGCCCCCTTGTGGCACATTATCAAGTTGAAAGCACGACCTCGACCGCAAGAAAGGACAACCAGTAGCAATACTACATGTCAATAGCGAGAGCAGTCGTGAGGCACTCAAGTGGTGGGTTCACTGGAACCATATGAAAGTCTGTTGTTGCGAGACTAGTGTCGGCTTACGCAGCACATACAATGGTTGGGTTCTGAGAAAATCAGAAAGCCTCGTCCTTCAC
>Ga0247809_1000812_pt1 | contig 13990 bp, 11 predicted proteins | sample UWRJL104311B1_FD_180951 | JGI IMG/M metagenome (GOLD analysis project Ga0247809, IMG submission 180951) | Plant litter microbial communities from Arlington Agricultural Research Station in Wisconsin, United States - UWRJ-L104-311B-1 | ecosystem: Environmental > Terrestrial > Plant litter >...
AGACGTGTTAATGCCTACAATGGGTTTCATAGCGGCAGGCCGCCTCGCAAGATATCTATTGGTGCTCCTCAAGATTTCCGTCATGTTGAGAATGAATTACCTAGGAGAGGCCCTACGTTCAGACCTTTAGAATTGAGCATTTACCTTCCTGGTGGTAATCAGCTGTCCCCGATTCTCCCCTTCTTATTTAACCCGGAAGACCTGTCACTCGCAAATGAAGACGCTGATGGCTCTGACTACGCACCCACACATTCGAGGAGCGGATCTTCATTATCATTCCGCATTCCCAGGAAACCACTTCGAACAAGTTCTCAGACTTCTTCGGAATGGACTGCTCATTTCAAACCTAGGCCAGAATCACTTACTGCGCAAGAGCTACTCGCTGCGTTGGAATCTGAACTCCCTAAAGCACCGTTGCCGGCTCGTTTACGGGCACTGACTGCACCGCCTGCTTATGAAAGGGTGAAGTCAGCGCTTCACGAAAAGTACGAGTTAGAGCAACGATTGAAAGATATAGATGAGGTTATCGAAGAAAGACAAAGTATCTACTTCAACAGTCGTCCTGTCAGCCGAGCAACAACAGCAGATCGACCGGCCAGTATTACGAGTATATATGAGGAATCTCAAGGTTTGTCCTCCTTTCCATCATCCATCCTATTCATCTAACATATATCAAAGAACCGATGCCAGCCATACTTCCCACATTCGCTCAACGAGCAATTCTGCCACTCGCGGACCAACGTCCCAAAACCGCCCCTTCAAAAGCAGTCCATATTCCCACTCGCCACAAGTCGTTTACCGAGGCATCTGCTGCATTCAGCAAGCCCCAGCCGTCTCACATATCGAGAAGAGAGCTTCCACCGCCTCCACCTCTTCCAATGGTTCTCTCACAGCCACCACTACGAAAGAAGAAGTCCTTCTCCCGCGTATCTAATTGGTTGTTCCCCGATGCCCATTCCCGTAACACATCCCTTGATTCTATAACCAACAGCCCCAAGCCCATCACACCACGTGATGGTTTCTACCAATGCGTTAAGCTCCAAAACACCGTCAGTACCGTCTCTGTTAGCACAGTCAGCACCATGGAAAGCGAACTAGATGCCCCAACGATTCCCACGACATGGAGTCCACAGTCTACTCCAGGAAGATTTGATAAGCGGGATGTGGTGGTACGTACATTCTCAATGGACTCGGAGGGGAGTAGACAAGAGAAGAGCTTGGAGTTAACGAGGTTGAGGACGTTTGGAGAGAAGGAGGAGAATTGGAGGTTGGAGCCGATGACGGTGCACCCGCCGGGAAGGAATAGTGTTGGGGTTGCGTTTTAATGGACCGCTTAGATGTTTTTGTATATAGTACTTAATTAAATGGAAGAGGGGGTGTATTTGTATTGGTCATAAGCTGGCAGGTGATAATGTTGCGTTTATACCCATGGGATATAATTAGTGTAGTTAGATCAAGCATCGGTACTATATATGCTTTGCACTCTCTCTGCACCTAGCCTTTTAGGATATTTTTGAACCATTGCTTTAAAAGCCAAAGTGGAGTTGTCTTCCACGCCGTAACATACTGAGGTGTTGCGAATCTCGCAAGTCTAAAACAATGCCCTCGTCGCCAAAGCTACATCACTAAACTCGAAATAATCGAGGCTATGATGTCAATGATCAGATTGAGATTTCTTCATGTCATTTTATCTAGATACTCCCGAATAGTCTGGCATGTATTGCCGTCTAATTTATGTCGTCTATATAACTAACTTCAAGGCAAACAAACTCCTGTCAAGATTCCGGAGCAATCACAAATTTTCCCTCGTAAGAATCCTGCCTTTAGATCAAGCCTCTCTCTCCATTGACTCGCGTAATATTTCTTCTTTTGCTCGTAGTGCATGGATATAGTGGATACTCCATAGATTCAAAACCAGGCCAACTATACAGGCACATACTGTAACCATATAGGCACTTCGATAGCATTCTAGACCCTCTGTACATTCTCTATGCGGTCCATTTATGATCGAGTGGCTGTCGAAGATTCGTCCATAGAATATGTTGAAGACGTTACCGCTGATGACAGGCGATAGCGTTATAACTCCCCAGTTTGTGCTGAGACCGTGGATGCCAAAGGCTTCAGCAACGATGGAAGGAAAGCAGCCGAAAAGGAAACCGTATGCTAGTCCAGTAAATACAGATACGAAACCGAGGTAATTGGGATTCTGAATATTGAGGGCAAATACTTGAGCGGCAAGTAGTACTGATGCGGCTGCTGTCAAACACCAGAGTCGAGATGACTTGAGGACTTTGACAAGGAAGTCAGATCCAATACCTTCAAGGCTATGTTAGTATTGACAGGGGAAGGTGTAAGAGGAAACTTGCCGCTCAACATTCGTCCACAGAAACTGCAAACAGAGATTATCGATACATGCATTGCTTGACGCTTCATTATAAAGTCCTCGTCTACTGAGTCGGCAGAGTGTCGCCATAATGCCTTACAGTCATTCCCAATGTTACTGTATGGAGCATTAGACCAGTACACTGGATGTTTTTGGAAAGCGGACTGAAACTTACTTGATTGTCATCAATCCAACTCCGGTTAATATTCCCATTGTGCAGAATAGTAGCCAAAATTCGAGCAAGGGGAGCATTTTCCAGCCTCTAATATCTACACGATGAGCGTGATCCTTAACAATGGGTTCTATAGGCACATCTCCAGGGGCCGAGGAATTGGGGCTTGATAGTAGAGAGGAGGTGTCGGACAAGGTATCCTCCGGGGCCTCGACGTCTACGCCTCGGTAATTCCGAGAATCTCCTTCGTCCGTCTGGGTTACTCCGGAAGTGTTAGACCTACCTGGTTCAAGAAGCGCCTGTCGTGTACGGTGTTTGCTATCCTCCGATTTTGTTCTGCGTAAACGATTCGAGGAATCCTTGGTTGCTACCACTGAGTATTCGGTAGTGTGAGGTATCACACGTAGGAAGAAGAAGGACAGGAATATTAACCCGAACGTTCCGCATGAGAGCAACAACAAGAAGTGTCCGGTGCTTCCTGGGAATACAAATTGTGCAAACATAGAGAAGAAGAAAGCGCTCAGTCCAAATGCAGCAAGTGGAAAGGCGGTCGCAGTGCCTCGATGGTGAGGCCAATTCAACGCCGATACCTTGATCGAGGCAGCAAAAGCAGCACATCCTCCAAATCCAGTAAAGAATGACAATAAGCACAGCAGCGGGACCGATGAGAAACCCTTGTCATATGCCTGATGTAGAGGAAAGTATCCAGCACCTAACAGTAGCCCCCCAAGTATCACAGCAGGCCGAGGACCTTTCTTATCAACTAGTATTCCAACAGGTATGCCCATCAAGTACATGCCCAAGTTACCGAATGTGCCCTACAACAAATGGTCAATTCTGCACACAGGATGGGTTCCGATCTTGCATACTATCAAGTTCTGCTCTGTAGATGAAAGATGCAACCTTTCCGCAAACTGAGGCCCCCAGGCCGAGTAAACATACTGTGTTGGTCAGTAGCGAACCTAAGAAGGACACGAAGGATTGGTACGTTGGTCCCGCATGCTAAGGATATGGTTGTAGCAGCAACACTCGAAATGATGCGCGCGACATGGTGAGAGTCTGGCATGATGATATTGGTGCAGCTAGGATTGGAGACTGGGAACGGTACTGTGTATAAGCGTAAGTGCAGGCTTCTACTTAATCATTATATATGGTATAACGGGGTGTTTCTTGGAGGGAGCTCAAGCTCAGCTATCAAGTGATTGTGACCATCATGGGATAGCCATAGATTAAGTATGGAGTAGTGTGTATGGTAAAACGTAAGTAATGGGTGAAAGGTGGGAGGTTGTCGATGGGGCCAGGGGCCGGGCTGATAAGCTCAGCTGTCGCGGGTCACCGTGTCACACTGTCACCCTGTCGCCAGTTGCCTCAGAACCTCGGAACTGTACTGTACAGTAAGTACTTCAGGGGTGATGGGGCTCGGGCGGGCTCAGCGGGTTTCTCGGGAGTCGGGACAGGCGTTTGGAAATCATCGGCAAGTAGCGCCTTAAACGTAAACCTTCCCGGCTCGACTGCAGAGCCGCTGCCAAGAGTCAACCTCTTGTCCCCGATGTCTTTGATCCAGGCTGCACGCTGCACATGTATCACTGAAACATCTTCAACGACCACCTACCTACCTACCTACCTACCTTGCAGTACCGCACTTAAGAAGCGTTGCCGCGTATTATCCCACCATTACCACGCTTTAGCACTATTGCTGTGACGACCGGAGATGGGCGCGTTACTTTCTCTGCCTCTGCTGGCCCTCCCCAGCATGGGGACAGTACGTCATAAGTCCTCCAGATACACCCAACTTACTGACCATTTGCAGTTGATAACTTTTGGTGCCAGTTGCTGTGGTGCAGCAACTTGCTCAGCAGTATGTAGTGCATGTGGTAAATGTGGCAACAGGTAAGATTGAGCTCCCCATCAACTTATATCCTGCTAACGCATCTCCAGTGTTGCTACTCGTATCGCATATGCCCTTATTCTCCTAGTAAACTCGATCCTATCCTGGATTATGCTTACGCCCTGGGCAATAAATAAGCTGCAACATCTCACGCTTGACTATATGACCATTACGTGCCCTGAAGGAGAATGCTATGGATGGGTTGCTGTTCATCGAATCAACTTTGCGCTTGGGGTCTTCCACATCATTATGGGCCTGCTATTACTCGGTGTCAATTCCTCCAAGAACCCTCGAGCCGCAATTCAAAATGGCTTTTGGGGTCCTAAGATCATCGCATGGTTGGCTTTGGTGGTCGTTTCCTTCCTCATTCCAGATGCATTCTTCATGTTCTGGGGAAACTACATCTCTTTCACTGGTGCTACTCTTTTCCTTCTCCTTGGACTGATTCTGCTGGTCGACCTCGCACATACATGGGCCGAATACTGCATTTTGCAAATTGAGACTTATGACTCGTCAGCTTGGAGAGGGGTCTTGATTGGATCTACACTTGGCATGTATGCGGCTTCGTTAGCAATGACTATCGTCCAGTATATTTTCTTTGCGTCAAGCGGATGTACTATGAACCAGACTGCCATTACTCTCAACTTGATCTTCCTCTTCATCATCTCTGGAATTTCGGTACATCCAGCAATCCAGGAATACAACCCTAGAGCAGGCCTTGCACAATCGGCTATGGTAGCGGTATACTGTACATATCTCACGATGTCGGCCGTTTCTATGGAGCCCGATGACAATCATTGCAATCCTCTGATCCGAGCTCAAGGTACTCGCACTACCTCGGTCATAATTGGTGCTATTGTCACTATGCTTACTGTCGCATATACCACCACTAGGGCTGCCACACAAGGCGTTGCTCTTGGAGGAAAGAACAAACACATTAGGCTTGATGAAGAAAATGACCACGATCTCGTCACCCAGCAGCCAGATAGCCGTCGTGAAATGCGCGCCGCAGCTCTTCGACAAGCCGTGGAGGAAGGCAGTCTTCCAGCAGACGCCCTCTTGGACGACGACGATGAAAGCGACAGCGGAAATACCTCCAAGGATGATGAGAGAACATCCACACAATACAACTACGCGTTGTTTCACCTTATTTTCTTTTTGGCAACAGCCTGGGTTGCGACACTGCTTACACAGAAGTTTGAGGCCGACTCAACTGGCGAACCATACCAGGACTTTGAACCGGTAGGACGGACTTATTGGGCTAGTTGGGTTAAAATAGTCAGCTCTTGGCTCTGCTACGCGATTTACACATGGACTCTAGTAGCGCCAATTGCGCTCCCAGATCGAGAATTCGCATAAGTTCCCAGCTGGCTTTTCCTTAGTCATTGTATCAGTATTGTGCTCGCAGGAGCGTCTGGTTTGATTTATTGCATTTAGATATCCCCAATTACAGTTGTCTTGTTTACTCGTCTTTGGTCCCCATAGGTTTCGGAAGTGATCGCAGACGTTTTTATTAATGTTTCCAAGTGTGACCTTTGAAAAATTGGCGCCATAATGGGAAAGCTACCGTGACTTTGAAAAAGCGACAGTCAAAATTAGATATTTCTATCTAAGGACAGTACACCGTGGCCAATCATATTCACTCCTACCAACCTCATTTACGCGGATACATGCCAAATACGCTGCATTTAAGAATCAAATAGAAACTCGTCTTGAAATTGCCACTTAAGCCAACGAGTCGGTGACAATCACGATGAAGGTGGTTCGCCAGGTTGTTGATGGTAGTACCTCAAATCTCCCACAGTTTTATACATTCGCCACGTAAAGGGCTATTGAACTTGTGGCGTTCATCTTGCAACAGTTTCATTTTCTAGCTGGTCAGACTTCTTTAGTACCTAGTAAGGGTTAGGAGGTACTATCCTCTCATGTAGGCTTTTATTTACGCGTGCCACAAGCGCAAATCCTAGGGGATCATGTCCCCACAATAGAGGTTATGTGGGCCTTAGCGGTATTAAAGAACAATACGGGATGGATGAATACAGAATACCTGGGAAGTATCCTAATAGGCGCGTCACCAGTACAGTGTAGACAGGGTTTAGCTTGTGCAAATACGAAAGGGCTGAGCAACATGCCTTTTGGACTGCTAGCAAACTGAATACTAACCTTTTATTCATTATACAAGGAGAACAACTCACATATGAGCTGATTGACCAATGCGAAACTACTCTGGGCGGAAAGGGGTTAATCGAAACTGGGTCTTGCTAGCAGAGAGAGAAGACACGGGTATGAATCGCATGCTTCAACGTTCTTTTCTAGCTGTGTCTTGCCTTTATTTGCAAGGATGCCTTTCCTACTTTTTGGGGTTCAAATACTACTCAACACTTGCTTCACAAAACCTGCAAGGATGAAGGTCGGGCTTATATTGAGATGTATATATACTTCAAGCGAATGAGCTGAAATGGAGGAGTATTGATATGAAGTGTGTGCTTTATAATCGACTTACATATCTACATGGTATGGTTTAAGTTCCTGACTTGTATGATAAGAATCAAATGGCACTCGTAATGCCAATGTGAAGCCACATAAATGCGAAATCACCGACAACTCAAACTCGATAGCACCTCATAATGTTTGGGCGATAGTTTGCAACTTTGCAACGTCTGTTTAAGTGAAAGCTGGCTAGCTACAACTCCTACTTTGGTAAATACTACTACTTGAACTTTGGTTTCTACTTTCTATTTAAAGGAAGTGTTAACGAGAATGGATTTAGGAAATGATTGTGAAGGATTAGAAATGTTAAAATAATCATGGATTTGATGTGACAAGTTTGCTTATGTGCGGTAGAGTCTGGCTGCGGTGCAATATACGTCAATATACAGCGGCTTTTACAGTAATAACCAGACCTTCGAGCCTAGTACAGATAACCAAACACAGTATTGTGGTTACAGTGCCCACAACCAACACCTACGTATATTTGAAGCCTCCTGAAACACAAGTCAATAACCATCAATCATGATATACAGAACACGGCTTACCAGTTCTTTTTGGGAAAAACCCCAAAGGATCTACCATCTTCTGAATTGCCTTCAATCTGGCATAGGAATTACCTCCATACGTCTGATATGGCCTTTGGTCAAATTGTGCGTCGTTGGAGTACAATGGATTATACTTTGCGTATGCGAGATTCCCAGACACATATCTTGTATTTGGAATACCAGCATAATTTCGTCTTGAATAGATGTCGATATCCCTTGTGCACTTGAGTACTGTGTAAGATTACAGTTAGCAACTGCTAATTGAGGAAAACATATTAGAGAAGATGTTTCTAGGAGAGGAGAGTACGCAATCCAGGCTGAGAGGAGCGTAGCAAAGAATACTTCTCCAAATGAGACTTACTTGCGACATCGGCGATGATATCACCAGCTTTTGTTAGCCAAGCCACCCCTAAATCGAACCACAATCGATCGCCGTCATTTGGGTTGAGGTTGAGAGCGTCACCACCTGCATTAACAGATTCCTGTGCAATGAGTGCCTGCATTGGCTATTGGAAGAGTCAGCGCAGTCCGAATACTTCCAGAATTGCTATGTATAAAATGACATGTTCAATCTCCAACTTAGAATCTATGGAATACATTGTATCCTAATTTGAAACCGACCTATTGTTTAAAACAGAATAGGAAGATGATTCAAAACATCAGCAATAAAGCAATAGAACGAAACTTCCGATTTATTATTATGTTAGACAGAAGTCGGCACAGTATATTCATGCTTTTCATGTCTTCAAACCTCTTGACACACCGGGTCATCGCAAAGTGAAACCAACGTCAAGTACTTTATTACTCACCTGGTAGGCTATTGAGAATATAAAACTTGGCAATAATTCTTTAAATGATTTAATGCTCGCGACCCAGTTATTGTATATGTTGTTATACAGGTCAGTCCCATTGGTTCCTGGCAGATTTGGGACAGTTGTAGCCTTTCAAATTAGTTGCAGTTACATTCCATGGAAGGAAAAAACATACACGATACTCATATCGCAACCCATCAACATTGACCTGGCTGTTAGAGGATAACTAAAACTAGTGTTATTCAGGGCTCATATTCGCGAGTGACCAACTCACTAAGCTTGCATAGCGCTGGGGTTTTACTTGGTCTAATAACGGTAAAATGGCATTGAATTCATCAAAGACGCCTGGAGCTGGTTCCGTTCCATTGTAAAAGAAGAATACAGTCCATGCTTGAACGAGACCCTCAATAATATACTCACCAGTAACTACACAAACCACAAGTCAGCCATTGAAAATTTAATGGTGAGGAGGTTTCGAGTTGGCAGTTCTGGGGTACTGTACCTATAACTGCAGCCTTTGGGTCTGTGTTATATTCAATGAAGTGTTGTGTAGCATTCAGGAGAGCCGAGCCTTTTGTCACATCATAATTTCTAATACCGCCCCAGATCTATCGTTGTGTTAGATCATTGGTTTGATGCACCAATAAAGTATAGATTTGCTTACCGTTCCAACAGGGAATGTTCTAAGGGTAAATTTTGTTACAATCCCTATGCCATATTTAGTGGATTCGAGATAGTTAAGCATCAAAGCAGACATACCAAACTGATTACCGCCCCCTTTTAGTGCCCAGAAAAGATCAGTATTACTAGTAGAATTAGCGTTGGCGATCGTTCCATTCGCAAGGACAATCTCATAATTGAGAACATGATCGCATGCAAGTCCAAATTGGGCTGAGAGAAAACTGAGACCTCCCCCTAGCAGCAGGCCACCGACCCCAACATCTCCAATGCGTCCCCCAACTACTGCGACGCTAATGAGATTCAGTTTTGGGTTTCATATCAATAGGTATTGGGGAGATGATCATTGCTGGGGAAGAGTACTGACTCATAAGGATCCAAAGCAGTCATTACCTCAGCCCAGCGGGCACCCGTCCCAACTACCGCAGACTTTCTATCGAAGGATACAACCGTAGATGCCAATTTACTAAATGAAATCAACACGCCCCAATCGACACCTTCAATATAATTAGTCAACTTATCATAGAGGTTATATGAAACTAAAACAAGGATAACATCGTCCTTCAGTTGAAAGATGCTGATACTCTTTACTTGCATGAAGAGCAAACTTCTATTTCTTGTCACAAGCGTTTCCGGTTCCACTTACTAGAGAAGCCAACATTCGTGTTATGTCCTCCGCTCTTGACAGCGAATGGAACTTCTGGGTAATTTAACAAAGACTTCACAACATATGATAATTCTGCGGCAGTAGTCGGAAATACTGCACACGCCGGGGTAAGGTCTCCATTTGTTGCTGACCAGTAGTGGGTTTTGGCATCAAGATAGTCAAAATTTGCTAGGTCGAGAGGCCAAATCCGAGTATCTGCGGAACCTTGAGCGATCAACTGGCAGGCTGCGGTAGCATTGGCAGTAGGCTGTGTCTGCTGGGCATTCACTACTATGGAATGAATGAAGGGCGAGAGACTGAGATACAGAGCTATAAGAAAGCGCATTGTGAGATATCGGAATTGAATGTAAGGTAAAATGAGTATCAGGACTACTGGATGTATATCAAAGCTGAAATCAAAATGGAAGTAGTCAAGTTATATGTTTGAAGCAGTGCTCCAGTAGGTATGGCAAATACCATAATCCCATATTCACAACAGGTAAACCAGACATCGCTGCATACCATTGCATGGAAAAGCCTCGAAGAATGAAATCATTTCTCTCCTGGTATCCAATCGCATCTACTTCTTCCGAATCAGCTGCTCTTCCTAATCTGCACTAAAAAGAGGTTTGCATAGAAACAGCGAGAACGTCACCAAAATTGTGTAGAAGGAACGGGATTCCGGTGCATGAGGCGCTACAGTTGACTTGCGAATAGTCTGGTAAAAAATCCCAATTTAGTGACAAACCGATGTATTGAAAAACCTTGGGGTAGCGATCTGCATATCATTTAAGCCTGATTGTGCGTGATTTTCCGGGGAAGCAGGAAGCATGGTAGGTTACATTGCATGTTTTTAATATTTTTATACAACTGTACTTGCTCGTCCGTCCGAATCCGAGCAGACCAAGAGGTTAAGTGACGAAAGAGGCTAAAATAAGTATGTTGCATTGCAGCACAGTATTGCAATATAAATGTACTGTATTTGCTGTCTGAGAACCTCCTAAGCATTTTGTCAGGGATGTTGGAAAATGTTTCTCAACTGATTGATCATCTTTTTCAACGTTGCAACGGTCTACAGACTTGGGTGTTTCTTCTGAAAAATTGAGGTCATATAAGATATAAGTTGTCTTGTGTTCCATTCTCATCCGCTCGACCCGTTGAAGTATAACTACACATACTTTAAATTAAGCGAAGCGGGTTGTTGTTTGTGGCAGGAATTAGCAATTCAATTCTTTTCCGAGATGACAACGAATATCAACGGCTTTTATTTGAAAACTCTTCATAAAAGTTTATTTTAACATAGCACAAATATTTCTGCATTGCTTATTTTTATTTATGTTTAGAGCAAAGCTGAACATTGAGATTCAAGTACTGTACAGAGTGTTTGTAAACTACCTCCGGAGTAGTACGTAGCTTAAATCGGCCGCGCATTTTGTACGGGCATCTAACACGTGATGAAAACACGTCGCGTAATCGTTGAGGCAAAGGGCAATCAGCAGTTGACGTTCTAAGCAACTTGAGAGTCTAGTTCGTTATGTCTCGCTCAAGTGTTGCAGCAGCTCGACCGCTATCTCTCACAGAGGAGCTCGAGAAACTTGAGCAATCAATTACTCTTACACTTCAAGGTAAGCCGGTTTACATTAGAATTTGTTGACATGCTAACTGAGTCTCAGAAATCGATCATAACTTCAGCAGAGCACATCGTATAGTGACGTCAAGTATATTGCCTATTGTTGAGCAGTATGCAGAGCATTCAAGTGCGGTATGGGAAGGTTCTAAGGTTTGTGGTACAACAGTAAAGTAGCAGAATCAAAACTGACTGCGGGGTAGTTCTGGAAACAGTTCTTCGAAGCCAGTGCCAATGTCTCCTTGTCCGGAGTAGAAGAGCGAGATGAGGAGGAAGATGAATACTCGCACGAACAATCGCGTGATAATGCTAGCACATACGGTGCACCCACTTCGCACACCGGGGATGACACTATGCAAACGGACGGAGATGCACAAGATTCTTATAACGAAACCGAAGATTCTCTCCTAGACAATGCCGACATTAGTGGAAGTACCCCTCGGGCACCACGGCCAGAGAATACAATCACAAAATACAAATTTGCCAATTATGGCTCTCCGTACGAATCTTTGAAGCGGGACATAAAGGGACCAGCTTCCCAAGATGATGAGGATACACAAATACTCCCCACAACCCCAGGCACGAAGTCGAGAATTCCAGATATGTCTATGAACCCCGAGTCATCGCCCTTTGATCCAACTACCTATCTGCAAGCTACAAAACGGAATCCAGGAGAGGATCCTCTTCTCCACCGTGTGCTTGATAAGAATTATCGCATCCAAGCCACCCCACACAAGACTGTCTTCAAGGAGAACAAAACCCCATCAAATAAGCCATCCTGGCGAGATACACATTCACCAATGTCTTCTCCTCCCGTGGCAGCGCCAACACTGAATCCTAACATCTTCAGCTCTCCCATAAGAAGACCATATGTACAGACCGCTCTACGAACACCTGGGATAAGTGTCAACCCAAGCCCGGCTAGGAGAAAGGAACAAGAGAGATTTCCCAAGCCTACTAGCAACAAAGATGAGATCAGCTGGGAAAGTGACAGTGACGAGGATGCAGAAGGGGTGTACAAAGAACTAGGATTGAGTATGCATGTCCGAGGTTTGGCTCTTGTCAAGGCCTACAGGCACAAGTTGTATAACATTACTGACTATGCAATTTTCAGGTCCTCCAAAAACCATTCAATTCAATCTACCGCAGTCAAGGCTATTACAAACTCCTGGTAAGTCTTACTGAGCAAATATAGAGATGAATTTCCTAACTTTTTATAGCACGTGAAGCTAGCAAGAAAATTGTCGAAGATTTACTTCACACGGCAGGGGTAAGTTTTGACGACACAGATGATCTCGACAGTCCAAGTCTAGTCGTCAAGAAAGATGCATTAGATGATAGCTTTTGAACAATTTGATGCTGTAGGTATATATACTCCAACATACAACCAAGCCAAACCAATTTGTTTCACCACCTACACTATCGTACGTGGGTTTAATTTGTCCATTCAACTACCCAATCAACGCCAAGACTCCAGCCCTTCATTATGAAAACGCCTATCCAAATTACCAGGTGACTGATCTACTTCAGCGACGCATAGATCATATACGATTGTGCCATGTTCTGCATCGCTGAACCAGGCAAATTAGCTGATCATTCACTTCGAAATTACGATGAATGGTTGTAACATTCTCCTCCGTTTATTTGGTGGTAACATACGTGTCTTGTGTGCCCCTGTCGCAACATCTGCTAGCAGGAGTTTCTTCTGTGGCTGCTCCTTCAGATCTCTGGGAGCTTTGGGAACTTTGGGAGCTTTGGGAGTCTTATGACTTCGATGAATCTTCTCTTTGATCAGGGTGATGGTCGACGCGAAGGTTGCGTTGCTAGCCATCGATGTGGCATCGCTATCTTTGATAGTCTTGGAGTGTGTTGTGGAAGTCATGTTCCAGATATTGCTCATCCTAGAAATCTAGATGTTTTAGTGATGGCCTTTTTGGCGGTTGGTACACAAATTTGTGCTACGTACAATACTGTGGATTAAATCCTGAGTGGTGCTTTACGAATAATATGAACGTATTCCGAGTGTTCTGGAATCGATGTGAAGTTAAGGTTAAATCTATACTCATACAAAATGCAACTTATCAGGGAACATATCCAATTATATAGTAAAAGCTCAGCTTTGACCTGAGTGAGTTGTCAAACCCGCGCGTCGAAGTAATCGACTCATCTCATCAATTCATCAGCTCCCTTGCGCCATTACTAGCATCAACACGCTTAACAATGAACAAATTATTGGGTCAGTCGTATAATGATTGGTTCTCCGTGTATGATTAAGCGAGAGCCGTCGTTCCCCTATTAGGAAGTATTACATGAACTCCGACGGCCTACCGGTGTACGGTTCTCGATTGATGACAAAGTGACCAATAATATAAGCAGGAGTTTGAGGTTAATCCGGTTAGAAACCAGGCTGTGAATAGTGGATAGAACGAATGGCGAAGAGAGGAAATAAATCCCCCTTAAGCCTCATATGATAAAGATGAGTCACCGGGGAAACATTGTGACATTGCTCTTGCAAATGAGGAGTAGCTAAAGAATTACCGCCCCATCTTTCCTTGCTAAGCCCCATGAGCGAAGCGCAGAAAAAGTAAGACCGGTGGTTTATTCCAGCAGGGCGTGTATTAAAATCCACGATATCGCAAGCGGGTAAAAGTATCATTGGTAGAGAAACATACTGTCATCAAGGTTGAGAAGGTTTTGCGAAGTTCCTGAGACCTCAAACCGTTGATGCCTTGGAAGGTGACGTGGGCAT
>Ga0247809_1000813_pt1 | contig 13987 bp, 9 predicted proteins | sample UWRJL104311B1_FD_180951 | JGI IMG/M metagenome (GOLD analysis project Ga0247809, IMG submission 180951) | Plant litter microbial communities from Arlington Agricultural Research Station in Wisconsin, United States - UWRJ-L104-311B-1 | ecosystem: Environmental > Terrestrial > Plant litter >...
TTCGAACCGAGCATCGCCTTCACCTGGGCGTACTGGCTTTGCGCTTCGGCACGCTGGCGGCGCGCATCAATCATGCGATCACTGGTTTTCGACAGCTCGTTGGCGCTGAGCGTGACCACGCCGTCCACGTCCACCAGGCCCTCGGCATCGCGGTAGCGTTGCAGTTTGTTTTCCGACTCCTGCAGTTGCGTGCGCAACTCGATCATCCGGCTGTTCATCCATTTCGACGCGTTCAATGATTCATTCATTTGCGCATCGAGCCGGCTGTCCAGATAGCCGTGAGCCAGCGCGTTGGCCGCCAGCGCAGCGGTTTCCCGGTCGGCCAGGCTGACGCTGATATTGACCAGCTGACTCTTGCCCTGAGCGCCGACGCTGGTGCGGTCCATCAATTCCCGGACGGTGGCGTCGAACACTTCGGTCGGGGTCATGCTGCGACTGGCAAGCCAGCTGGCGGGAAAGGCGCTTGGGTAAAGTCGGGCCATTGCCGCGCGCGCGTCGCGCAGCAGATGCAGACGCTGGCGTGGATCGAACTCGGGATGTTCGGTCAGATTCAACTGGCGCACCACACGCTCGGCCACGGCGCGACTCTGGATCAGCGTGATCTGGGTTTGCAGGTAGTCGACGGCGGCGTTGGGCGAATCGTAAGTCGGCTGCTGAAACGTGATCAACGTCGCCCCTTTTGGCTCGATGACCAACGATGCCGTGGCGCGATAGACCGGCGTGATGTTTTGCAGGATAAGGATGACGGCCAGGGTCGCGGCTGCCGCCAGTGCGGCGATGCGCCATTTATGCGTCCAGAGGATCAGGCCGAGCTTGCGCGAGTCGATGAAATCACGGTCGTCAACGATGGGCACGTAATGCTGCGGCAACCTTGGGTTGCTCAACGTCATCTGGTCCATGTCAGAAGAACCCCTGTTCAATGGTGATGGTGTCGCCGGGTTCGACCAGCGTGTTCAGGCTCGCCTTCTGGCTGCTGCGTCGCGTGTCGGCGCCGCGCACGATGTAGATACGTCGGTCCGAAGCGCGCTCGGTCAGGCCGCCGGCCAGGGCAATCGCCCGATCCAGCGTCAGGCCCGGTTCGAACGGGTAGCCACCGGGCAACTTCACCTCGCCGCTGATGTAGAACGGTCGATAAGCCAGCACGCTGACGGAGACGCGGGGCGCAACCAGATAGCCGTCCTTGAGTTTGTCCGTGAGCAAGGCCTCGACTTGACCTGGCGTCTTGCCTTTGGCGTTGACCTCGCCGATGAAGGGGTAGGAAAAGGTGCCGGCATCGTTGAGCCGGATTTCCGCGAAGCTGAGGTCCGTTTCCCCAAAGACATTGATCCGCAGAATGTCGCCTGAGTTGAGTTGGTACTGGGGCGCAGCGAATAACGGGCTACTGAGGATGAGCAAAAGCGCAATACGGCAGAACTGGCTTAGAGACATGGTTTTTCCCTCCAGGTACTCCAGTTGCTTCAGGGCTCAAAGGCTCAAATCGAAGTTCAACAGATAGACATTGCGCGTGTAACGCTCGTCGCTGACGTTGGAATCGTTATGCCAGCGCCGATAGCCAAGGCTGATGTCGGCCCAGCGATTGACGGCGTAGATCAGCGACGCGCCATAGTCGTCCAGCGTGTCGTCGCGGCTCAGGCCCAGGTATTCGCGCTCGGCGTGACGGTAGTCGAGCCTTGAGGAAATCCAGCCCGACCATTTGTGGGTCCAGCTCAAGCGGGTGCTGGTGGTGTGCACTGTGCTGGCGCCGTCGTCACCTTCATCGAAGGCCTTGCGCATGTTCAATTCAAAGGTGGAATAGGTGCGCGGCTTCCAGGCCAGGCCGACTTCCCAGGTCGGGCTGCTGCGGTCGCTGACCGCGCCGCTGTCGAAATCCTTGCGTTCATAGCCCACGCGCAAACTGCCGCTGGTCTTGGCCGTGACATCCCGGGTGAAGCCGATCAATGCCGCGCTGCCGGTGCTGTTGCGCAGACTGCCCGGCATGACGTAGTCGTAGTCACTGTGGCGCAGCTCGAACAACCCTCGGGTGCGCCCGCCAAGCCGGTGATACCAGGTCGCGACATAAGCGCGGGTGTCGTGCTCTTCGTCTTTGTTGAGATCGCCGCTGTTGCGATAACGCAGTTCCTCATATTCGGCCGAAACATCAATCTGGTTCATGCCGCTCTGCGTGCCAAAGCTGTAACCGAGCAGCGCGTTTTTGCGGGTGTATTTATCGTTTTCCAGCGGGTCGGCGGTATCGGCTGTTTCCTCGGCACGCTTATAACCCAACTCCCATTTCAACCGATTGCGCGAATCGAACTCCAGCACGCTTCTAAGTGCTATTTTCTGATCCACATGGTTGGCGTCGGCGTGATCGTGAAAGGTCTCGCTGTCCACGGCGTATTCCAGTTGGTACGCACTTTTGCGTGTTTGCGCTTCCAGCAGGAAAGTGGGGCGCAGCGAAGTAATCCACGATGACAAAGTGCCGTTGTGGAGGGTGCGAAAGTTATCGTCATACCGTTCACCGATCTTCAGCGTCGGCGTGAACTCGAAACCACCGACTTCAACGCTCTGGGGTTTACCGGCCATGGCCGACATCGGAAAGGGCGAAAGGACAAGCAGGGCCAGCCAGTTTTGCCTGTTCATTTGCATGATCCGTATACGCCGCACGAACACGCGCCGCGCAAGGGCGATCGCCGTTGCGCGGAAGTGTTGATCACGACGAGCTTGTCTGGGAGAGAGAGTCTGGAGTTGCCGAATAACGGGTAGGCTACCGCACGAGTCTTACTTTACTCGGATAGATCCAGCGCCTAAAACGTTTGGCGATAACAGTAATTTCGCTTTTATTAAATATTCGGAATGCAAGACAAGCGCAACCGTTCGGAGTCGTGCAGTGACAAACGGTATTGACGATATTTAATATTGAAACAGTGAATCGATTTGTCATCGGCGGATAAATAAACTTAATGAGTTGTTCTGCTGTTTCCAAGTATGTAGACGCTTTCTATAAATAGAGATTTTACAGTGTTAATTATTCTTGACCGAGCGGGCTTTTGTGGGACTTGTCCTCGATAACCAGCCCAGACGACCTGATCGGTCTGGGCCACCTGTGGTGCTGAAACTACCGCTATCGAGGACAATTCCTCTCCCACAGGCATATTCTTACCCGCTAAGGCAGCCTTAAAGACTCAAACGCATCGACAGATCCACGGCTTTCACATCCTTGGTCAGCGCGCCGATGGAAATGTAATCCACGCCGGTTTCAGCGATCACTCGCAATGTCTGGTCGTTGATCCCGCCGCTGGCTTCGAGTTTGGCGCGACCGGCATTGATCGTCACTGCTTCGCGCATATCGTCCAGGCTCAATTCATCAAGCATGACAATGTCTGCACCGGCATCCAGTGCCTGACGCAACTCGCTGAGGCTTTCCACTTCGATTTCCACCGGCTTGCCGGGTGCAATCTTGTGCGCCGCGCTGATCGCCTCGGCAATACCGCCGCTGGCAGCGATGTGGTTTTCCTTGATGAGGAATGCATCGAACAAACCAATGCGATGGTTATGGCAGCCGCCGCAGGTAACCGCGTACTTCTGCGCCATTCGCAGGCCGGGCAGGGTTTTGCGGGTGTCCAGCAGCTGGACGTGAGTGTCAGCGACCATGTCAGCGTAATGCTGCGCTTTGGTGGCCACGCCCGACAGCATCTGCAGGAAGTTCAGCGCGCTGCGTTCGCCCGTCAGCAATGAGCGGGCCGGACCTTCCAGATGAAACAGCACCTGGTCCGGTTTGACCCGATCACCGTCGACCACTTGCCAGTGCACTGCCACGCGCGGGTCCAGCTGGCGGAACACCGCATCGACCCACGCCGTACCGGCGATAACCGCCGCATCGCGTGAGATCACCGTGGCTTTGGCCAGCCGCTCGGCCGGAATCAACTGGGCGGTGATGTCGCCACTGCCGACGTCTTCCAGCAGCGCCCGGCGCACGTTGGCCTCGATTTCAGTGCTCAGGGCGGCGAGTTGTAAATTCGGCATATCGAACTCCAGTAACAAAGTGGCGCGAGTATAAGGCAGGTTTTCCCTGCGACCCACCTGTCGAACGGCTTTGCGTCGCGGCTCACGGGTGCTGTTGGTCGGTTTTTTTACAACGTTTGCGATGGAATGGCTTTTCTGCGGTCTATCGCTGTACCGGTCAATCTATCAATCGTTCAAAACGGTAAAAGCAGTGCTGGCGCCGTGGACATGAATTGAAAGATAATCCGACTTGTATTTGACGTCATGACTTTGACGTTTCTTCAGCGCATACGTAATGCCCCGCAAAAACGGTGCTCTGAGCCTGGATTGTGCGGTCGCGGTTGTTTCCTGGTAGGGGGCTTGATGCAAAACGACGAAAAAGTTGTGCCGTTGAACAAAGCGAGCCCTGAACTGGCTGCGAATTCGCCGCTTGCCCGTTTGCCGGTTGTGCTCCTGCAGGTGCGGGACAAGGCCGCGCAACAGCTCAAGGAAGCCTTGCAGGCGCTATTCGACAACGCAGACGACACGCTTTTCGAAATGGCTGATCGGGCGCAAAACAACACCGAGCAGAACACCTTCTTTGAAGCCATGCGCGACCTGCGTCTGAAGCGCAAAAGCATTGAGCGGGCCTTTCTCGACAAATTCTATGAAGCGTTCCTGCGCCTTGGTCAGTATCAGATCACCGAGCCGGTGATCCCGGGCGCCATGACCTTTGACAAGCTGGCCCTGGTGCACAACGACGACCTGGAAAAAACCGTCGCCGTGGATGCCATGGTGGCCAAAGTTTTAAGTCGCGATGGCGTTGCCCTTGGGCAGCTGACGACGCGTCTGAATCAGCTGATAACCCAGCCGTTGAGCGACAATTTGAACCCGATGGGCCCGGCCATGCTTTGCGATTTCTTCTTGCAGGCCGGGCGCAGCCTGGGCGTTGAGATCAAGGTCAAGCTGATCATTCTCAAGCTCTTCGAAAAATACGTACTGGCCGATGCCGATCATTTATATGCCGAAGCCAATCAACTGTTGATTGCCACTGGCGTGCTGCCCGAACTCAAAGCCTTGCCGGCTCGTCGCGCGTCAGATCGTGTGACCCGCCAGGCCCGCGCCAGCGACCTGGCCGATCCTGGTCTGGCTCAGGCCGCCGACAAGCTCGACAAAGGCGTGCTGGAAGTGTTCTCTGCCTTGCAGGAATTGCTCTTGCAGGTGCGCGGCAATCTTGCGCCGCGCCATGAGCCCAATGCCGAAGCCCGACCTATTTCCAGCCAGGATCTGCTGCGCCTGCTGTCGCACCTGCAGCAATACGTGCCATCGCCCGAGGCCCATGACGATTTCGATCTGCGCAATCAGCTGGAGCAGCTGTTGACCCGCGTCAGCGTGAAAAGCGGCAAGTTTCGCGTGGTGGGTGGCGGCGACGAGGACGTGATCAATCTGATCGCCATGCTCTTCGAATTCATCCTCGATGACCGTAACCTGCCGTCATCGCTGCGGGCGTTGATTGGACGTCTGCAAATTCCGATGCTCAAAGTCGCGGTCATCGACAAAAGCTTTTTCAGTCGCGGCAGTCATCCTGCGCGGCGGCTGCTCAACGAAATCGCTTCCGCGGCCCTGGGTTGGGGCGGACGGGACGACTACCAGCGTGACTCGTTGTACGTGCGCGTTGAACAGATCGTGCAGCGCCTGCTCAATGATTTTGTCGACGACCCGGCGATTTTTTCCGAGTTGTTGGTGGATTTCCTCGCGTTTACCAGCGATGAGCGGCGCCGCAGCGAGCTGCTCGAACAGCGTACCCGAGACGCCGAGGAGGGCCGCGCCCGCGCCGAAATGGCCCGCCTGCGCGTGCAACACGAATTAAACGATCGCTTGGTCGGCAAGACCTTGCCGGAAGTGGTGGTGCGCTTGCTTCAGGAAGCCTGGAGCAAAGTCTTGCTGCTGACTTGCCTCAAGCACGGTGATGAGTCCGGCGAGTGGGAAGCGGGTCTGGCTGCCATGGACGATCTGATCTGGAGCGTCGAACTGCACGAAGAACCCGAAGCCCGCCAGCGCTTGCTGGATCTGGTTCCGGGTTTGCTCAAGGCGCTGCGTGAAGGCCTGGCCAGCGCTGCGTTCGATCCGTTCGCCACCAGCGAATTCTTCAGCCAGCTTGAAGTGCTGCATGTGCAAGCGTTTCAGCACTTCTCGAAAATACAGGACGAAGCCGCCGAAGGCGCTCCGGCGGAAGCTGAAGGCGAGGGTGTGGCAGGCCCGTCAATGATTGAAGTGGTTGAAGAAATCATTCTGGTCGCACCCGGCGAGCAGTTGATCAATGATCCTGTTCAGCCCCTGCCGGACGATGACGCAGGCCTGCTGCAAGTCGACCAATTGCGTCTGGGTTGCTGGGTCGAGATTCAGGAAGATGAAGAGCACCGCTTGCGCTGCAAGCTGGCGGCTATCGTCGAGCCGAGCGGTCGCTATGTGTTCGTCAACCGCACCGGCATGAAAGTCCTGGAAAAAACCCGCATGGGCCTGGCCGTGGAATTCCGTCGCGGCGCCATTCGCATGCTCGACGACGCGCTGCTGTTCGACCGCGCCCTGGAATCAGTGATCGGCAACCTGCGCAAGCTCAAGGGTGCTTGACCGACGTCATATAACAATCGTAGGACCGGCTTTAGCCGGGAGCACGCCCTCCCGGCTAAAGCCGGTCCTACGGGCCACCATATCCCCGCCAATTACTCCCCCACACCCTCCCTCACAGCGGGCATACTTGCGGCTATCGACTTGTCCGTTCAAGGAACACTCATGCATCTGGATCCCGCAAGCGGTTGGTGCCAAGGCGTGCAGCACTGCCCGTCGCCCAATTTCAACGCGCGCCCGGCGAATGAAATCTCGTTATTGGTGATCCACAACATCAGCCTGCCCCCAGCCCGGTTCAAGACCGGCAAGGTGCAGGCTTTTTTTCAGAATCAGCTGGACTCCGCTGAGCACCCTTATTTCGCGGGCATTGCCGATTTGCGCGTATCGGCGCATTTTCTGATTGAGCGTGATGGCGACGTTTTCCAGTTCGTATCCTGTCTGGAGCGGGCCTGGCACGCGGGTGTGTCAAGCTTTCAGGGGCGCGAGACCTGCAATGATTTTTCCATCGGCATTGAGCTCGAAGGCACCGATGATCAACCGTTCACAGACGCGCAGTACGCTGCATTGATTGAGTTGACCCGCCAGTTGCAGGCCGCATTCCCAGCCATCACCGGCGAGCGAATCTGCGGGCACAGCGACATTGCACCCGGCCGCAAAACGGATCCGGGGCCGTTTTTTGACTGGTCGCGCTTGCACTCGGCCCTGCTGGACGAAGTGAGGAGTAAATAATGAGTTTCCTGGTGTTGCTGCTCGCTGTATGGATAGAAAAGTTTTCCGCCCTGCGTCAGCGCGTGCAGCGTGACTGGCCCTGGTTGAGCGAACTGTCCCGGCTTGAAACCAACCCGCGTTTCGCCTCGCGGCCGTGGCTGATCCTCAGCGTGCTGGTGTTGTTGCCAGTCGTGCTGTTGGCGTTGATGCTGGTGGTGCTCGGTTCGGTGTTCAATGGCTGGCTGGCGTTTCCCGTGCATCTGTTGGTGCTGATTTACAGCCTGGGCCGGGGCGATCTGATTGCCGCGCTCGGGCCGTTTCGCGATGCCTGTCGGCGCGGTGACGCAGAGGCCGCCGTGCTGGTGGCCGAACGTGACATGCAGGTCGAGGCCGACAACAGCGAGCAGTTGCTCGAAGGCGTGCAGGGTTATCTGTTGTGGCAGGCCTATCAAAGCTTCTTCGCGGTGATTTTCTGGTATTTCCTGCTCGGCCCGGTGGCTGCGCTGGCCTATCGTTTGTTAGCCCTGGCCGCTGAAAACGGCAAGACGCCGGCTCTGCGCGATGCTGCCGGGCAACTGCGACATGCCTTCGACTGGGTGCCGGTACGCCTGTTGGCGGCCAGCTTTGCGCTGGTCGGCAATTTTGTCGCCGTCAGCCGGGTGATGCTGCATGAGTTGCTCAACTGGAACATCAGCGCCGCTCAGCTGATCGCGAAAATCGGCTGCGTCGCCAGCGAAGTCCCTGCACCCGCGATGGGAGCCGAAGGCGTGACCAGCCTGGACGTGCTCTGGGAATTGCTGATCCGCGCGGCGATTGTCTGGTATGCCGGATTTGCGTTGTGGACGTTGTTTGTCTGACGTGCGCCAGCTACTTGGTAGGAGGGGACTTGTCCCCGAAGACGCCGGTGCAGGCACTGAAGATCGTCTCGGCAGACGCGACGCCTTCCCGGACAAGTCCGGTCCTACCTGATTGGCGCAAACCCGGTAGCAGGGGCAGTGTTTGCCCACCCAAACAACTCCCGCGCATTGCGCGTGCTGGCTTCGGCCAGGTGCTCGGCGGATATATTCATCAGCTCGGCCAATGCCGCACAAATCTGCGGCAAATGTTCCGGGCTGTTGCGTTGGCCGGGAAACATCGAAGGCGCCATGTCCGGTGAGTCGGTCTCCAGCACCACGCTGTCCAGTGGCAGTTCGGCGATCACCCGATGCATGCGCAAGGCTTGCGGCCAGGTCGCGGCGCCGCCCAGGCCGAGTTTGAAACCCAGCCTGATGTACTCCCGTGCCTCTTCGCGACTGCCGGCAAAGGCATGAATGATCCCGCAGCGCTTGAGCTTGAAGCGCTTCAAACTCGCGATCACGTCAGCATGGCTGCGCCGCACATGAATCAGCGCGGGCAGATTGAAGTCCACCGCGAGTTGCAGTTGGGCGTCGAACAGCCGCTGCTGAACCTGCCGATCCAGTGTCTCTATGTAGTAATCCAGGCCGATTTCGCCCACAGCGCATAATTGTGGATGACCTTGCAGGCGAGACAGCCAGTCACCCAGCTCAACCAGATGCTCGGGGCGGTGCTCATCGATGTATACCGGGTGCAGGCCGAACGCCGCGTGCAGGGCCGGGTCGCTCAGGGTCAAATCCCAGACGTGTTGCCAGTTACGCTGATAAACCCCCAGCACCACCAAACGCTCGACACCCAATCGCTGGCAGTTGGCGAGGAGCGCCGCGCGATCCGCGTCGAAGTCCGGAAAATCCAGATGCGTGTGGGTATCGATCAGCGTCAACGATCAGCCCTCGTGAATGCGTTGCTTGAAGGTCCGCACGATGGCGTGAACCCCCGGTTCGTACTGGTCCTTTTCAATCGCCGCCAGGGCCAGTTCCAGCGCCATGCTGGCGATGACCTGATGCTGTTGCGCCATGGCGTTGACCGGCAACGGCAGGAAATCCAGCAGTTGTGTGTCACCGAATGTCCCCAGGTGAAACTGCTGCGGATTCACCGCGTGGCTCTGCAAGACGTCGAAAATCCCCTGCAACAAGACGTAGGACGTGGTGATCAATGCATCCGGGAAATGCCCCAGGTTTTCCAGCACCTCATTCATCAAGCGCTGGCCGCATTGGCGACTGAACGCTTCGCCGTGCTCGATCATGACTTTCCCGGCGAACCCATTCAGGGCGTGCTCGAAACCGTCGGCGCGGGCGCGGCTGATGATCAGCTCCGGGCGCGCGCCGATCAGGGCGATATGCGCAGGATTCGTCGCGAGCAGGCTGTGGGTCAGGCGCAGGCTGGCGTCATGGTCGTCGCTGACCACTGAACAGAAGTGCGCGGGGTCCATTTCCCGGTCGATGGCAATGATCGGCAAGCCTTTGCTTTGCAGCTCGCGGTAACTGTCATCGCTGGTGGGCAGGCAACTGGCGACGAACAAAGCATCGCAGCGCCGCGCGCGAAACAATTGCAGCAATTGCAGCTCGCTGATGGGATCGTCGTCGGAACTGGCGATCAGCAACTGATAACCCTGCGCCCTTGCGCCTTGCTCCAGCAACTTGGCGATGCGCGCAAAACTGGGGTTTTCAAGGTCCGGCAGGATAAACCCCAAGGTGCGCGTGTGACGGCTGCGCAGCCCGGCGGCTTGCGGGTTGGGCCGGAAACCATGCTCCTCGACCACGGCGCGAACGCGCTCGACGGTGGCGTTGCTGATGCGCTGCTGTTCGGCCTTGCCGTTGATCACGTAACTGGCGGTGGTCACGGAACACCCGGCCAGGCGCGCGATATCACTGAGTTTCAACGCTGGAATTCCTTTTGTTATTGAGCGCTTCGAAACGGCGTCGGGGGATTTTCGCCCATCCCGACTGATCATGACAGCAGACCGTTAACCAGAATCAAATGCTCAGTTTTATTTGCCTTCGGCGCATAGCATCGGACCGAGTGGGCTTCAACCGGCGCAGATAATCAAGTAACGTGCCGGGCAATGTAGATTAAACGATTCAGCAAATTTTTATGAATCGCTGTCATTCCGCTGAAAACGCTGTCAGATGGTTATCGTTTTCATCACCTAAGCTGACGGTCACTGTTACAGATCGCTCTTAAAACAAGAATCCAGGCGCTGAGTCGGCGCTGCACAGGAGTTAGGCATGCTCGAGCTTACCGTAGAGCAAATTTCCATGGCCCAGACGGCCGTGGATAAGTCCGCCGCATTGCAACTGCTTGCTGGTCTGCTGGTCGCTGATGGTCTGGTTGCCGATGGCTATCTGACCGGTTTGCAGAACCGCGAACTGCAAGGCTCGACCTTTCTCGGTCAGGGCATCGCGATTCCCCACGGCACGCCCGAAACCCGCGATCAGGTATTCGCCACCGGCGTGCGCCTGATGCAGTTCCCCGAAGGGGTGGATTGGGGTGACGGGCAGATGGTGTATCTGGCCATTGGCATCGCCGCCAAGTCCGACGAGCATTTGCGCCTGTTGCAATTGCTGACCCGCGCCCTGGGCGAAACCGACCTGGGCGAAGCCCTGCGTCAGGCAAAAACACCCGAAGCGCTGCTGCAACTGCTGCAAGGCGCGCCGCAAGAGCTGGCGCTGGATGCGCAGATGATCAGCCTCGGTGTTTCAGCGGATGATTTCGAAGAACTGGTCTGGCGCGGCGCCCGGCTGTTGCGCAAGGCCGACTGTGTCAGCAACGGCTTCGCCGCCGTATTGCAGCAAGTCGAAGCGCTGCCGTTGGGCGATGGCTTGTGGTGGCTGCACAGCGAGCAAACCGTCAAGCGTCCGGGCCTGGCCTTTGTCACTCCGGACAAGCCAATCCGCTATCTGGGTCAGCCGCTGAACGGTCTGTTCTGCCTGGCCAGCCTCGGCGAAGCTCATCAGGCCTTGCTTGAGCGCCTGTGTTCGCTGCTGATTGAAGGTCGCGGCCATGAATTGGGCCAGGCCACCAGCAGTCGCGCGGTGCTTGAAGCGCTGGGCGGCGAGTTGCCAGCCGAATGGCCAACGCAACGTGTGCCGCTGGCGAACGCCCATGGTTTGCACGCGCGGCCAGCGAAGATTCTTGCGCAGCTGGCGAAAAATTTCGAAGGCGAGATTCGCGTCCGTGTGGTCGATACCGGTGAAAGCGCGGTGTCAGTAAAGAGCTTGAGCAAGCTGCTCAGCCTCGGCGCGCGACGTGGTCAAGTGCTGGAATTCATCGCCGAGCCGAGCATCGCCGCCGACGTGCTGCCCGCATTGTTGGCTGCCGTGCTGGAAGGGCTGGGCGAGGACATCGAACCGCTGCCATCGGCATCGTCCCCCGCGCCAGCCTCTCTCGAAGCAGTGGTCAGCAAAGCTGTTGTCGCACCGCTGGACGGCAGCCAGTTGCAGGCGGTGCCCGCATCGCCGGGCATTGCCATTGGCCCGGCGCATATTCAAGTGTTGCAGAAATTTGATTACCCGCTGCTCGGCGAGTCGGTTGCTATCGAACAGCAGCGCTTGCAAGGCGCGCTGGCCGAAGTGCGCCAGGACATCGAAGGCCTGATCCAGCGCAGCAAGGCCAAGGCCATTCGCGAGATTTTCATTACCCATCAGGAAATGCTCGACGATCCTGAGTTGAGCAACGAAGTCGCCTTGCGCCTGAAGCAGGGTGAAAGCGCGGCGGCGGCCTGGGCGAGCGTGATCGATAGCGCCGCGCTGCAGCAGGAGCAGTTGCACGATGCGTTGCTGGCCGAGCGGGCGGCGGATCTGCGCGACGTGGGGCGGCGGGTGCTGGCGCAGATTTGCGGCATCGAAACCCTGGTCGCGCCGGACGAGCCCTACATTCTGGTGATGGATGAAGTCGGGCCATCCGATGTGGCGCGTCTGGACCCGGTGCAAGTCGCCGGGATTCTCACCGCACGCGGCGGTGCCACGGCGCACAGCGCAATCGTCGCCCGTGCCTTGGGCATTCCGGCGCTGGTTGGCGCGGGTGATTCGGTGCTGCTGATCAAGCCGGGCACGGTGTTGTTGCTCGACGGCCAGAAAGGCCGCCTGAGCGTCGCGCCGGATGCCGCAACCCTGCAACGCGCCGCTCAGGATCGCGACACCCGCGAGCAACGCCTGCAAGCCGCTGCCGAAAAGCGCATGGACCCGGCGGTGACCCGCGATGGTCATGCGGTTGAAGTCTTCGCCAACATCGGCGACAGCGCCGGTACGCCAGCCGCTGTCGCTCAAGGCGCGGAAGGCATCGGCCTGCTGCGCACCGAATTGTTGTTCATGGCCCATTCCCAGGCGCCGGATGAAGCGACCCAAGAGGCTGAATATCGCCGCGTGCTCGACGATCTGCAAGGTCGGCCGCTGGTGGTGCGCACGCTGGACGTCGGCGGTGACAAGCCGCTGCCGTACTGGCCCATCGACAAGGAAGAAAACCCGTTCCTCGGGGTGCGCGGCATCCGCTTGACCCTGCAACGTCCGGACGTCATGGAAAGCCAGTTGCGCGCCTTGTTGCGCGCTGCTGACAACCGCCCGCTGCGCATCATGTTTCCCATGGTCGGTACCGTTGAGGAGTGGCGTCAGGCACGGGACATGACCTTGCGCCTGCTGGAAGAGATTCCGGTTCCCGACTTGCAGATCGGTATCATGATCGAAGTGCCGTCGGCGGCCTTGCTGGCGCCGGTTCTGGCCAAGGAAGTGGACTTTTTCAGCGTCGGCACCAACGACCTGACGCAATACACCATGGCCATCGACCGGGGTCACCCAACCCTGTCGGCTCAGGCTGACGGCCTGCACCCGGCCGTGCTGCAATTGATCGACATCACCGTGCGCGCGGCCCATGCCCATGGCAAATGGGTCGGCATCTGCGGCGAGCTGGCGGCTGATCCGTTGGCGGTTCCGGTGCTGGTGGGCCTCGGCGTCGACGAGTTGAGCGTTTCGGCGCGCAGCATTGGCGAGGTCAAAGCCTGTGTCCGTGAACTGACCTTGAGTGCCGCGCAACAACTGGCGCAAACCGCGCTGACCTTAGGCAGCGCCAGCGAAGTGCGCGCGCTCGTGGAGGCTGTGTAATGGCGAAAATTCTTACCCTGACCATGAACCCCGCGCTGGACCTGACTGTGCAACTCGGTCCGTTGCAGCTGGGGCAGGTCAATCGCAGCGAAGCCATGCTCAGCCACGCGGCGGGCAAGGGCTTGAATGTGGCGCAGGTGCTGGCCGATCTGGGCCATCAGCTGACTGTTGCCGGTTTTCTCGGCATCGATAATCAGCAGCCCTTCGAAGCGCTGTTTGCCCGCCGCGGTTTTGTCGATGAATTTGTCCGGGTGCCCGGCGAAACCCGCAGCAACATCAAGCTGGCCGAGCACAGCGGACGCATCACCGACCTGAACGGCCCAGGCCCGATGGTCAGCGAAGAGGCGCAGCAAGCGCTGTATGCGCGAGTCGAGCAGATCGCTACCGGTTTCGACGCGGTGGTGGTCGCGGGCAGCCTGCCACGCGGGGTCAGCCCGGAATGGCTGCATAAACTGCTGGTGCGTCTGAAGGATCTGGGCCTGAAAATCGCCCTGGACAGCAGCGGCCTGGCGTTGCGCGCCGGGCTCGCGGCTGGCCCGTGGTTGATCAAGCCCAATACCGAGGAATTGGCCGATGCGCTGGATGCGCCGATCATTTCCATCGCGGCCCAGGCCGAAGCCGCTGCCGGCCTGCGCGCCAAGGGCATCGAGCATGTGGTGATTTCCCAGGGATCGGAAGGTGTGCATTGGTTCAGCTCCAGC
>Ga0247809_1000814_pt1 | contig 13986 bp, 12 predicted proteins | sample UWRJL104311B1_FD_180951 | JGI IMG/M metagenome (GOLD analysis project Ga0247809, IMG submission 180951) | Plant litter microbial communities from Arlington Agricultural Research Station in Wisconsin, United States - UWRJ-L104-311B-1 | ecosystem: Environmental > Terrestrial > Plant litter >...
CGGAGGCGCAGGCCTCGGCCATGTTCCGATTGATCGACAGCCAGCTGGTGAGCAAGGGTTATCTCGACCAACGCCTTGCTGAATTCAAGGCCGATATCGTCCAGTGGATGTTCGGCGTGATGATCGTGCAATCAGGCGTCACCGCGGTCCTGATTGAACTACTACATTGATCGGGGAAAATCATGGGAAATGGATTCGATACCTTGGCACTGTCCAAACAACTGGCGGATGGCGGCTTCTCCGAGCAGCAAGCGGACACGCTGAGTAACGCGATGCTGCAGTTTTACACCGATAACCAGTTGGTGACCAAGAGCGATCTTGCCGCAGCGATAGAGGGCGTCGACCGCAGACTGGAAAAAATGTCGCTCGACTTTGATCGCAAGCTGGAAAAGCTTCGCGCGGAGATCATCCAATGGATGTTCGGCGTGATGATCGTGCAGTCCGGCGTCACCGCCTTGCTATTCAAGCTGATGCACTAAAGCGGCCTGACGCTGCCGGCCAGCACCTCCGGGCGGAAGTAGCGCAGATAGCCTTCCATGATCTGGTTCGACTTGCCGACCTTTTCCAGCAACTCGCGCAGCGCGGCGTGGTCCTCCGGCTTGAGCGCGTTGGAAACATAGATCCCGCTGGCGATCCACGGCAACTCCGGGATCGGCTCCATGCGCAGCTTGTCCTGCATGCCGTGCACCCGCGACTCGCGGCGGATCGCCCCGGCCATCAGCGTTGGCCCCATGATGGTCACGTCGGCCGACCCGGCGTGCAGCAGCCGCGCCACCGCCACCACATCCACCTCGATGAACAAGCGCCCCTGCTTGCCCAGCTCATTGATCAGCGCCATGTAAGGCTCGCCATAATCGAAACCGCGCACCACCGCCACGCGCAACTCGCGCCGGTCCAGCAAATTCTGCGCGCTGGTGATCGGCGCGCGGCTGCCGGCGATCGAGATCAGCATCGCCCGATGGTTGATCATCGGCACATAGGTGCCGAACTGGTCGCGCTCCGGCGTGCGCGACGCCGGCGCCAAAATATCCGCCTGGCCGACCTTGAACATCGCCACCTGGCGCGCGCGCGGCACCGGCGTGAACACGAAGTGGCAACCGCTCCTGGTGGTCAGGCTGCGCAGCATGTCCGGGTAGATGCCCTTGACGCGCTCGCCGTCGACGATGAAGCTGGCGCCGTTGGCCGACACCGGCACCACGATGTCGCGCGAGCAGCCTCCGCCGGCGAGCGCGCCGCCCATGACGCCCAGCGCGGCCAGCGCCGCCACCACATAACGCCTCATGACGACACCGCCGCCATCCGATGGCTGCTGAAATAGCGCCACGCCACGAAGATGGCGGCCGCCTGCATCGCCGCGCAGACAAAGAAGGTGCTGCCGATACGCCAGTCGTTGGCCGGCAGATGGCTGACCTCGCCCAGGATGGCCGAGCCCAGCAGTGGCATGAAGATCACGCCGATGCTGCTGATCGATTGCAGCGACCCCATCAACTCTCCCTGTTCGTTCGGCGGCGACGCCTTGGAGATGATGCCCTGCAGCGCCGGCCCGATGGCGAACGACAGCACGTTGCACAGGATCAGCACATACATCATCCAGCCTTGCGTGGCCAGGCCATACAGCAGATAGGTGACGCCGCCCGAGGCCAGCCCCAGCAGCGACAGCCGCACCTCGCCGAACTGCTTGATCAGCCAGCCCAGCAGCCCGGCCTGCACCACCGCCGCCGTCAAGCCGACGCAGAACAGCGCCGCGCCGTTCTGGCCCGGCGTCCAGTTGAAGCGGAAGCTGGTGTACAGCACCCACGTGGTTTGCAACATCATCTGCGCGCAGGTGACCAGCGCGAAGGTGACGATCAAGCCGCGGATGTCGGCGCGGCGGCCCAGCTTGATCAGCGCCGTGAACGGATTGATCTTGGCCAGGCTGAACGGCTTGCGGTCCGACGCCGGCAGCGACTCCGGCACGCAGAAGTAACCGTAGATGAAATTGCCCGCCGACAGCGCGCCGGCCACGTAGAACGGCAGATGCAGGTCGACGCTGCCCAGCAGCCCGCCCAGCATCGGGCCGCAGATGAAGCCCAGGCCGAACGCCGCGCCGACCTTGCCGAAGCTCTTGGCGCGGTTGTCCGGGGTCGAGATATCGGACGCGTAGGCCGAGGCCACCGACATGCTGGCCGACGACATGCCGCCGATCACGCGGCCGATGAACAGGCAGGCCAGGTTCGGCGCCCAAGCCGTGGTCAGGAAGTTGACGCACATGCCGGCCATCGAATACAACAGCACCGGGCGGCGGCCGACGCGGTCGCTGATGGCGCCCAGCATCGGCATGAAGATGAACTGCATCAGGCCGAACACCGCGCTCATGATGCCGTACCAATAAGCCTGGTTCTCGCGCGATCCGGTGAACTCGCCGACCAGCATCGGCAGCACCGGCACGATCAGGCCGATGCCCAGCATATCGATGAAGACGCAGATCAGGACGAAGTTCAGATTGCCGGGAGGCTTGGCGGTGGTGGCGGGTGCGGCGGAATCAAGTGTGCTCATGCGAACTCAAGAAAAAGATCACGGCGCCGCCGGGCTGGCGGCCCATTCGGCGATGAAGCTGTCGCGGAAGGCGGTCAGCTCGCGCAGCCGCGATTCGGCGATGCGGCGGCCGGCGGCGGTCTGCATCTTGCCGGGCAGGGTGGCGAGCTTGGTGTCGATATGGTCGAGCGCGTAAGCCTTGTCGTCGAGGTCGCGGTGCAACGCCATCGGATCGTCGGCGTGCGCCAGCGCGCTGCCCATGCGGCCGGCGATGTAGAACAGCCGCGCCAGGCCGACCGCGCCCAGCGCGTCGAGCCGGTCGGCGTCCTGCACGATCTTGGCCTCGATGGTCTCGGGGCGGATCGCGGCGGAAAAACTGTGGCTCTCGATGGCGTGCGCCACGGCGGCCAGCTTGTTCGGCGGGAAGTCGAGCTCGGCCAGCTGGCGGCTGGCCAGCAGCGCCGTCTTGCGCGACGCCAGATGGCGTTCGGGATCGTTCTTGGGCAGGTTGACCAGGTCGTGCAGATAGCAGCCGGCCAGCACGATCAGCGCGTCGGCCTCGGGATAGTCGTCCAGCAGCAACGTGGCGTTGCGCCACACGCGGTGTAAATGGTTGGTGTCGTGCGCGCCGTCGTCGCCGAGGGCGGCGCTGGCCAGGGCCACCAGGCGCGGGTGCCAGCTGCTAAGCAAACTATTCATCGTTCTCCCGTGATGTTCTGACGATCCGTATAAATCATACAGGCTGCGGTGCCGCTTGTGCAGGGGAACTTAAGGCGTAGCGGCCGCTAACTATTGTGCAATGAATATGGATTTTAAAACAAGCTGAATATTGCAATAAGTTTATTTGTTGCTTGGACGCATTTAATTGCTGCACTCCATCTTTACTTAAGGTAACATAACGGACAGTCACTTTAGCTATGAAGGAAAACCATGTCTAGTAACGTGAGCGAATTGCACGCGACTTCCCCCGCCGCCGAGTACCTGGCGTTCACCCTGGGCCAGGAAGAGTACGGCATCGACATTCAAAAAGTCAGCGAAATCCGCAGCTACGACACCCCGACCCGGATCGCCAACGCGCCGGACTTCGTCAAGGGCGTGGTCAACCTGCGCGGCATCATCGTGCCGATCGTCGACATGCGCATCAAATTCAACCTGGGCACGCCGTCGTACGACCAGTTCACTGTCGTCATCATCCTCAACATCGGCCACCGCGTGGTCGGCATGGTGGTTGACAGCGTGTCGGACGTGACCACGCTGCTGCCGGAACAAATCAAGCCGGCCCCGGAAATCGGCTCGGCCCTGAACACCGACCACATCGTCGGCCTCGGCACGCTCGACGAGCGCATGCTGATCCTGGTCGATATCGACAAGCTGATGTCCAGCGCGGACATGGGCTTGATCGAAAACACCGCGCTGGCGGCGTAGTCACCGCCGGGCCCGACCCGATACCGCTCCCCGTAGTTTGCTTTTTCTCTCAGAGGTAAAGAATGACCATGTTGGCGAATATCAGTATCGGCAAGCGCCTGGCGTTGGGCTTCACTATCATCCTGGCGTTCGCGATGCTGATCACCGGCATCAGCGTGTGGCGTCTGCAGGGCGTGGCCAGCGCCACGCGCGACATGATGCAGGTGCCGCTGGCCAAGGAGCGCATGATCTCCGACTGGTACGGCAAAGTCGATAGCGGCATCCGCCGCACCACCGCCATCGCCCGCAGCAGCGACCCGGCGCTGGGCGCCTTCTTCGCCGACGAATCCAAGGCCTCCTCCGCGATCTCCTCCGAGCTGCAGAAAAAAGTCGAGACGCTGATCGCCGACGACGACACCGAAGAGAAGGCGCTGTTCAAGCGCATCGGCGAGCAGCGCAAGGTGTACCTGTCGTCGCGCGACCAGGTGGCCAAGCTGAAGGCCGCCGGCGAACTGGAACAGGCCGACAAGATCTTCGAAACCGTCTTCCGTCCCGGCACCGCCAGCTATCAGGCGCTGATGATGGACCTGCTCAAACTGCAGCGCGCCCGCATCGACGCCACCGCCGCCAACATCGACGCCATCGCCGCCAGCAGCCGCAATCTGCTGTACGTGCTGGCCGCGCTGGTGCTGGGCTTCGGCGTGTTGTGCGCCTGGATGCTCACCACCGGCATCACCGGCCCGCTGCGCGAAGCCGTGACGGCGGCGCGCCGCGTCGCCGGCGGCGACCTGACCGGCCATATCGACGACAGCGCCAAGGACGAAACCGGCCAGCTGCTGTCGGCGCTGAAGCACATGAACGCCAGCCTGCTGGGCATCGTCACCGAAGTGCGCAGCGGCACCGACCATATCACCACCTCGTCGAGCGAAATCGCGGCGGGCAACCAGGACCTGTCGCGCCGCACCGAGCAACAAGCCGGCGCGCTGGAGGAAACCGCTTCGTCGATGGAAGAGCTGACGTCGGCGGTCAAGCACAACGCCGACAACGCACGCCAAGCCAATGTGCTGGCGGCATCGGCGGCGCAAGTCGCGGTCAAGGGCGGTGAAGTGGTGGCGCAGGTGGTCGGCACGATGGATTCGATCAACGCCTCGTCGCGCAAGATCGTCGATATTATTTCGGTCATCGACGGCATCGCCTTCCAGACCAATATCCTGGCGTTGAACGCGGCGGTCGAAGCGGCGCGCGCCGGCGAGCAGGGTCGCGGCTTCGCGGTCGTGGCGTCGGAAGTGCGCAACCTGGCGCAGCGTTCCGCGTCGGCCGCGAAAGAGATCAAGCAGCTGATCGGCGACTCGGTGGACAAGGTCAACCAGGGCAGCAAACTGGTGGCCGACGCCGGCGTCACGATGGACGAAATCGTCAGCAGCGTGCATCGCGTCAGCGACATCATCACCGAAATTACAGCAGCCAGCAGCGAGCAAAGTGCCGGCATCAACGAGGTCAATCAAGCCATCGGCTCGATGGACGCGGTGACGCAGCAGAACGCGGCGCTGGTCGAGCAAGCGGCGGCCGCCGCCGAATCGATGCAACAGCAAGCCGCCGCGTTGGCGCAGGCGGTCAGCGTGTTCAAGGTCGATGATACCTTGCGCCTGACGCATGCGCGCGCGCCGGTGGTGCCGCTGATCGCGGCACGTCCCAAGCTGCAATTAGCCCGGCGCTGAAGCGACTCCTTCTATCGCCTGTTGCGACAGGCGATCCGCGTCGCCGTTGCGGTGACGCGGCACCCAGCGCAGGCTGACCTGGCCCAGCGCCGACATCAATTCCACCGTCCGCGCGCGATGCGCTTCCAGTCCCTTCGCGCCGCGTCCAGCGGCTACGGCCTGCGCGCTCAGGTTCACGTCGTTGACCACGACCTGGCTGTCGCCGTACACCACCAATCCCGTCGCGCCGTTGCTTGCCGCCGCCTCCAGCAGCGCGGTTAGCGCCAGGTATTCCGCCTCGCCGCTGTTGCCGTGGCCCGCGCGGCGGCTGATCTCGATCCGCTCGCCGGCCGGCCCGCACAGCAGCGCGCCGATGCCGATCTGGCCCGGATTCGGATGCGCCGAGCCATCGAACCAGCCGCGCCATGCGTCGGCGTCCGGCCGCATGCGCGCTTTGCGCAAGTCCTGTTGCCGCGTTTTCTCTTCGGTTTTCGCCAGGCGCCGGGCGTCGTCGCGCAGACGCAGTTGTTCGCGATCTGCGAGCAGTTGGGTTAAGCCTAGCGTGCCCGCCGCCAGCGTCAACACCTGACGCAGCGCGTCGGCTTCGGTCGCGCCGGAACGCGCGGCCAGACGACGAGCGGCCACGCGCTCGCCCTTGTAGGCGGCGGTGGCCAATACTTCAAATCCAGTTTCGCTCATCAACGCTGCGGTCAATCGCGGCGGCGGTTGTCAGGTTGCCGGTCGACGCGATTCGGCACGCCGTCGCCATCGCGGTCGCGATCGTAGCGATTAGGCACGCCGTCGTGGTCCTTGTCGCCACGGCCACCGCGGTGACCCCGATTGTCGCCGCGGTTGTGGCCGCGATCGTCGCGGTAACCGGCGTGGCCATCGTGACGGTCATAGCGGTTGGGGATGCCGTCGTGATCGCGGTCGCCGTTCGGGCCGCGATCCCAGCGGGCTTCCTGGCGGTGCCAGCGGCCGTCATGCTGCTCCCAGCGCGGCTGGTGATAGATGTAGCCCGGACGGGAAGCGATCCAGGTACCGCCGACCCACTGATGGCGGTTGTGGCGCCAATCCCAATAGCCGGGCGCCCAGATATAGCCGACGCGTGGTGGCGGGGCGCGTTCATAACGCGGCGGCGGCGGGGCCTGGCCGATGATCACGCTGACGCCGACTTGCGCGGTCGCGATGGCTGGGGCAAAGGCTGCGGCGCTCAGCGCGAGCATGGCGGCGGCGTAAATAGTGTGCGAACGTTTGATCATGATGATGTCCTCCCTGTTTGTCAGCGTCTGTTTGCAACGCTTGGACGAACTATATCAAGCACACAATAGACGTGTGTTGACTGATGCAACTTTTTACATATGACACAAACATGGGGGCGGTGTGTGCGCTGGCGGACATAGCAGCGGGGGAGGGTGAAACCGTGCTTCGCCTGTTACGCGGCGGTGGTGCCGGGCGTACAGGCGAAGGAGAAGCGGGCGTTCAAATTTTGCTCGACGATGGGTTGCTGGCGATCGTGCTGCGTTCGTCGATCAGCGATTGTTTTTTCTCTTCGGCGCTCATGCGTTTGGCGCTGACGACGACGACCGGCAGGTTAGTCGCGGCGCTGGCCGCAGCGGATGCCGCGACCGGCGTTGGGGTGGTTGCCGTGGTGTTGTCCAGCGCGTAGTTGGCGGCGCAGGCCAGGCCCAGGGTGATGACAAACAGGGCTTCGAAGTTTTTCAGGACGTTCATTTTGCTTCCTTTCGGTGGTTGAAGTGTGTTTCGATGTGCTCACTTTATGCAAACGCCCGTCAAGCCGCCACCGGATTGCGACGAGCCGCATTTTCGGGCGCCCGAAATGCAAATCGACGCGATGAAGCGAAGCTTTTTCCTTGCCCCTCCGCTAACTACCGGCATAGATAGACCACCAGCACGAGGGGCATATGCCGCGATTCATCACGACGTTTCTGCAAGCCTGGGCCGACCGCCGGCGCGCCCGCCGCCGCGAGGCCAACCTGCGCGCCGGCGCCCGTGGCAGGCCGCTGATGACGCTCGTGTCTGTGGCGAAGGCGCCGCTTTCCACCGGCCGTGGAGCTCAGCGATTCTCCCGCCGTACGCTGTGGATAGCCGCCGCCGGCATCGCCTTCACGCTGGGCGGCGGCGCGCTGATCGCCGGCCATGCGCGGCACTTGGCCGCCGCCAGCGCAAGCACGCCGCAGGCCGCCGCCAACATCCGCGCCGCCAACGCCTATCAAGCCGTCCTGCCGGGCATCGCCTTCACCGTGCCTGAGCAGCCGGGCGTTCACGCCAGCTTGCATGCCGGCGGCGCCTTGCTGATCGCCGCCGGCATGCAAGCCTCGCCGCCGGTGCGGGTCGACCTGTGCAGCCAGATGCGCAGCCCGACCGACACCCGGCTGTTGCCGCTGCGCGTCGGCTACCGCTTCGACGACGTCAAGCGCTGGGTCGCCCGCAACCACGAATCGAACGTGCAGATCGCGCTGCGCAACGTGCTGCTGGTGGCCGACCGCGGCTCGGCGACCGGTGCGATGCCGGAAGTGCAGATCGAAGGCACCGCCCGCGCCGACTTCAACGACCAGGTCAGCGAGCCGCTGCAACTGAGCTGGCGCAGCGCGCAAACCGATGTCCGCTGGATCAGCGACGCCAGCTTCGGCCAGATCGAGCAGGGCGCCACCGGCCAGGTCGCGCTGCGTCAGCAAGGCTGGCTGCTGTGGGGCGCCGCCTCCGCGCTGCGCATCGAGCGCCGCGCCAACGTCATGTGCCCGCAGGGCGGCGAGCTGCTGGTGCAGATGTATCGCCAGGCGGCGCCGGCGGCGGATGTTATTGCGGGCCCGCCCTCCGTCGCGCTGGTGACCGCGTTCCCCGCGCGCGGCCGCGCCGTCGGAACCTATCTGGCGCCGGGCCGCTATCAAGTGCCGGCCGCAGCGCCAAGCGCATTGGAGGACCAGTCGCTGTTCCTGGAACTGCAAGCCCAGGGCCTGGTGCGGTTGAACGCCGCCGGCGCCATCGAACTGGCGCCGCGCGACCTGCCGCAATGGCAGGCCGCCGCCGCATCGGAGCGCGTGGTGGCACTGGATAGCTGGAAGCAAGTCAAGCAAGGTCCGGCCGTGCAGAAGCTATTCAAGCGCTTGTACTACCAAGCCGACGGCGCCTACGTCCGCCAACAGATCGACATCTACAACAGCGAGCGCCGCCTGCTGGCCTGGCGCGTTAAGGCGCCCGATGGCTTGGTGCTGGACTGGAGCGCCAGCACCGGCGGCGCTTCCTCGTCGGTCGCCGGCACCGCGCCGGTGATGGTGGCCACCACCAGCCAGATGCCGGTCGCCGCATCGCGCTTGTTCGCGTCGTTGCCACAGGGCTGGCAGCCGTGGACGCGCGTGGCGCGCTGGCCGCAAGCGGCCGAGAATACTGGCGGCCGTCCGGTCGTGCATCTGACGCTCGCCCTGCCGCGCGCCGCCGCCGGTGGCGAGATGGTGCGGATGATGGTGGCCGGACGCGTTGGCGGCGGCATCACCGGCGCCAGCGCGCAATTCGCGCCCGCATGCACCGGACGCGCCTGCGTCGGCGACGCCGACGTGCAGCAACTGACGCTGACCTTGCAGCCCGGCGCGCGCAGCGTGCAGCTCGACGTGCAGCCGCTGGACTTCAACGCACCGGAGGATCAAAAATATCGCCACCTGCGCGTGGCCGGCGGCCGACTGGTTTGGCAGCCCCTCGCGCTGACGGAGGCCGCGTCCGGCCTGCCGCGTGGCGCCGCGCCTGCGCTGGCGCCGGTGCAACTGGCGGACCGCAACGGCACCGTGCTGTGGTCCGACGGCGCGCCCAGCGAATCGGCGATCGACGCAGGCCTGGCGCCGCTGCTGGGCATCGGTCCCGAACACGCCAACAGCGTCGCCGGCATGCTGGCGCGCCTGCCCGCGTCGGGCGAAACGGTCAACGCCAAGCTCACGTTGGACCTGCCGTTGCAGGCGCTGGGCCAGCGCGTGCTGGAATGCGTCGGCATGCGGCGTGGCCGCTGGGATGGCGTCAAATGCGCCGGCGGCCAAGTCGCGCCGGAAGGGCGTCACGCCGGCCTGGTGATCCTCGACGCTGAAACCGGCGACATCCTTGCCGCCGCCGGCGCCGGCGCCGGAGAAGTCAGCAGCGCCAACTGGGCCGAGGTGCGCGACTTCGACCGCACCAGTCCCGCGCGCAGCCCGCTGCGGCTGCCCGCCTTGCAGCACGACGGCGGCGCGCATCAAAGCCCCGGCTCGACCTTCAAGGTGGTCAGTGCCCTGGGGCTGGAGATGGCGGCGCGCACCGATCCGCAGATCGACGCGCTGTTGGGCGGCATGCCGCTGCCCGCCATCAACCGCATGGCGCAGCAGCGCGGCTTCGGCTTCCAGACCGACGCCGCCAGCTACCCGATGAATCCGCGCCTGGCCCACATCACCAACTACCGCGAGCAAAGCCTGGACCGCCGCGCGCAGGAAGGCCGCCTCGGTCTGGCGCAAGCGCTGACCTACAGCCTCAATACCTGGTTCGCCTGGTCCAGCGAATTGAGCGACCATAGCCTGTTCGGCCGCGCCGACGGCGGCGCGCCGGACCTGCAGGCGCTGGACGCCGACGCGCTGGATTCCGTGCGGCCCATCGTCGCCGCCGCGCACCGCCTCGGCTTCGAACAAGCGATGCGCCTCGACGGCGGCCTGCTGCCGGCCTATTTCAACTGGCGCACCTGGGACGCGCTGCAAGCCACGCCGGCCCACATGGATCCGATCCACACCCGTCACGAACTGCGCCAGATGGCGATCGGCCTGCGCATGCAAGTCACGCCGCTGCAGATGGCGCTGGCCTCGGCGGCGGTCGGGCAGGGCAAGGTGATCGCGCCGCGCATGCTGCTCACGCTGGGCCGCGACGACAGCGTGGTGCCGGCCATGAAGCCGGTCGGCGTCCGGCTGGACCGCGTCAAGGCCGGCATGAAAGGCGTGGTCGATGTCGGCACCGGCGCCGGCGCGTTCGGCGGCGCGGCCTTGGCCTCGGTGCGTCCCGGCCTGTACGGAAAAACCGGCACCGCGCCCAGCGGCGAGGACACGGCCACGGTATGGTTCACCGGCTGGCTGGAGCCGGGCACCTTGCCCGGCCAGACGCACCGGCTGGCGATGGCGGCCTTCGTCAGCCACTCGGCCGGCACCGGCGGCGAGCACGCGGCGCCGGTCGTGGCGGCGGTGTTGTCCACACTGGCGTCGCAGAACCGGGAACAGAAGGGGAAATAGCCTTGTAAACGGGATAATGGAATGAGCCGATTTATGGCATTATTTTGTAGCATTCGCCATTGCGGGTTTATTTGTTTTTCCATCACTTACAGGACTTTATGCGCTTGCCAGGAACCCGGTATCAGGAGCACGGCTGGGAACAAGTGCGCAAGCTGTTGGGACTCTGCTCGTTGCAGGCGTTCCGGCGGATTGAGATGCACCAGGTGCTCGACCCCGAGCAGCACGCGCCGCTGCTCGACAGCTATACCGATGCGGTGGCGGCGGCCCTGCGCGCCAACGCGCGGTCGGCGCGCGCCGAAGCGGAAGGCAACAGCTACGGCGAAAGCGTCTACGAGCTGGCGCTAGGGCTGCTGTTCGAACTGCAGGCGCAGCCCGGCTTCTGGCCGGCCTTCGCGGCGGCCGTCGCCAGCGAGCATGCGCGCAACGGTGCCTTCTGGCTGGATCTCGCGGCCGAAGGCGTGATGCGCAAGAAGGTAAACGATATGTACGCCAGCCTGCGCGACAAGGTCGATGCCGACAACTACATCGTCGCCACGGGGCGCGACTGTTCGCCGAATAAAATCTACACCTACCGCATGCTGGACACGGCCTATCGCGAGATCGCCGGCCTGTTCGCGGCGTGGGAACAGCACGCCGCGCAGGTCGGCGCGATACTGGATCGGCCGCTGGCCGGGAGCCCGATTGAAGTTCGGCAGATGAAATCCATAGTCGGCTGCAAGGCCGAGTGGATCATCCGCTGGAGCGAGACGTTGGAGCGGTTCGGCGGTTCGCCCGGTCCGTTGCACACTAAATCCAAACGCTTCGCCAGTTTGAAAAACAATCCGGACAAGATTGCTGCGATGTTGTCCGAAATCGGCGATTATGAGGAGTTGTCGTCGAATATGGATCGCGCCGATGATTGGCAAGGCGAGGTCGGCGAGGCGGCTGTGTGGCTGGAAGACTACTGGCGCGTGGTTGGCGAATCCGAGGCGCAAGCGTCGCAGGAGGATGACCGCATCCTGGAAGCGCCGCCGTCGGACGAATTCGAGGCCAGCGGGGACGATGCCGAACAAGCACACGCGCCGGAGCAGGGCGACGGCATCGACGACGAGCAACTAGCGACGGAGCAGCGGCGCGCGGACGAACTTTCCCTGCCCCTCCGCTATATGGAGTTGGCCCGTTCGGCGCAGGAATCCGGCAGCTGGACCTTGCGCATGCTGCGGGACGAATCGCTGCCGATCCGGTTGGCGGTGTACCACAAGCTGCTGGGCGCCGCCGACGATACCTATCCGGACGCCTGGCTCGACCCGGCCACCGGCGAGCTGCCGACCTTGCAGCAGTTGGCGGCGTTGGATGATATATCGATGCCGACGCTGCGCAAGCGCCGCAATGAAGCAATCGCCAAGCTGTACGCGGCTAACGCCGCATCGGCGCACTGAAGGAGAACGAGTTGAAATCAGCACAAGATAAGCAGGACGCCCACGCGCTGGACGCCTTGGAGGCGCGCGTGCGCGAACGCGCGCTGTTGGGCCGCGCGGTGCCGGGCGACCGCCTGATGCTGGCCGACGCCACGCTGCTGGCGGCGCTGGAAGGCAAGCGCGCGCTGACGCCGAATGAGCGTCAGGCGTTGTCGGCGTCGCCGTTGACGCTGCGCCGTTTCCGTCAACTGTCGCTGGAGCGCCATGCCGCCGCGCAGCCGCGCGTACAGGCGGCGGCCAACGATCCGGTATGGACCGGCAGCCACGGCATGCTGCGCGCGGCCGCCACCGCGACGGCGCTGGAATCGCTGGTCACCGATGATGGTTTCTGGACCTTGCACTTCCTGCCGCAGGACGGCGGCTGGCAAGTGATCCTCAGTCTTTCGGCCGAGGCACCCTTCGCCGCGCGCCTGCTGAGCGATCAGCCGCAGTTGCGCGTGATCGACGGCGGTGGTGCGATCGTGCTGCAAGGGCGTCTGGATGCGGACGGCGAGTGTGAACGCGCATGGCCCTTCGCCAACGCGCCGGCGGAGCACTTCCAGCTTTATGGCGCCGGTTTTGCCGTCGAGCCGGTGGTGTCCTAGATATGGGATTGTTCACCCGGCGCCGCAAACAGGCCACCGACACCGGCGGCCTGGGAGTCACTTTGATCGCGCTGCGGCTCGATGAGGGAGATGTCGCGCCGGTTCACAGCACGGTGGTGGTCTTCAACGCGGCCGGACATGCGCGTCGCTCGGTTGCGGGCAAGGTGTCGTGCGAGCAGGGTGAATCGGTGTTTTGTTTTCATCCGGGGCCATACACGGTGGACCTGGTGCCGTTCACCGCCGCGCCGGAATGGGCGCTGCGGCTGCGCTTTGTGATCGACGCCGCCAATCCGCGCGTCACGCAGCAGCGCTTCGATTTGTATTTGTACAGCGAGACGGCGGGGCGCCTGGCGCTGGCCGATTTCGGCGCGGCGGTCGAGATGGCGCTGCAAGCCGAACTGGCGCAAGGCGCGCTGGACCTGCCGCCATGCACCTCGCTGGAGGAATGGCATGCCTTCCGCGCCGGCTTGAATCAGCTGATGTACACGCGCTACGGCGTCACCGTCGACGACTGCGTGCCGGTCGATCTGGGCGAGCAGGTTGATTTCGCCGCAGTCCTGAAAGCCCGCGCGCCAGCGACCGAGCCGGTACCCGCACCGCTGCCCGAGCCGGTCCTCGCGGCCGCGCCCACGCCGGCCGCCGCGACCCACACAATTTCCGGGCTGCCGACACCCGCCGCCGAGCGGCGCCAGCTAAGCACCGCCCCACCAGAGTCGCCTTCCGCCGTGTCGCCCGCTGCCGCATCGCCACCGCCCGCCGCCGCGTTGCCGCCGCGCGCTGCCGCATCGTCGCAACCCGCCGCTGGATCGCCGTCAACGGCCACCGCGCTGCAAGACGCGCGTGCGCTGCGCCGCCTGTTCCTCGAACTGCCCGTCCTGAGCGGCGAGCTGCGACTGCTCGTCCTACCGACCGGCCTGACGATCTTCCAGCAGCACCAAGCCTTGCTGCTGCGTCTCGGCATGGCCATCCTCAACGTCAACACCATGCCCGCACTGGCCTGGGCCGCGCCCGACCAGCCGCTGGAGCCGGAATCCCAAACCCTCCGCACCGCACAAACCCTGACCGCGCAAGCCGCGCT
>Ga0247809_1000815_pt1 | contig 13976 bp, 16 predicted proteins | sample UWRJL104311B1_FD_180951 | JGI IMG/M metagenome (GOLD analysis project Ga0247809, IMG submission 180951) | Plant litter microbial communities from Arlington Agricultural Research Station in Wisconsin, United States - UWRJ-L104-311B-1 | ecosystem: Environmental > Terrestrial > Plant litter >...
TCTTTCTGATTCGGGTAAATTTGAAAACGTTATCCATACATTGGATAATGTGCTTAAAGGCGGACATAAGGTTTTGGTTTTCTCTCAATTCGTGAAGCATCTCGATATCTTCAAAAAACATTTTGAAGCGGAAAGCATCCCCTTTGCTTATTTAGATGGTGCCACCAGGAACCGTGGAGAAATCGTTTCTGAATTTCAACAGAACGAAGATTTAAAAGTATTCCTGATTTCCATCAAAGCAGGCGGCGTTGGTTTAAACCTAACACAGGCCGATTATGTTTTCATTTTAGATCCCTGGTGGAACCCGGCGGTTGAGCAACAAGCGATTGACAGAACACATCGAATTGGCCAGGATAAAAAAGTTTTCATCTATAAATTCATTGCCAAAGATACCGTTGAGGAAAAAATTCTTGCTTTGCAAAAGCGTAAAAAATCGCTTGCTAATTCATTAATTACCACTGAAGAAAGTTTCTTTAAATCTTTAAGTAAGGATGATATCAGGGATATTTTGAATTAATCCAAAGTTTAAAATTAGTCCTCATGGCGAGGTGTTAGAAGTATTAGGTAGCTTTTGTAATCAAGGTTCCGTCATTTCGAGCGCATCCGAGAAATCTTCATATTTAAGCCTACAAATCCGCAGTCAGCGCCTCGCTAAAAATAGATTAATAAATATCAGTTTCGGTATGTGAGCCACAGACCGAGGAGTTAGGATAATCTAACTTTAGAGATTAAAAAGCTGATTCTGTAAGATTGATTTCTGTATACTCTGTGATTCTGTGGCTGATCTTTTACTTCAATTAAAACTGAATTGAATACTGATTGTTATATAAATAGAATTTAAAAATTACTATCATGACAAACGAAGATTTAAGCACCACTGTTAATAACATTAAAGAAGCCTGGAAATACCCAGAATTATACAACAATGTGTCAAGTTCTGAACGTTGGCTTTCCGGAGCTGCAGGAACTTACTTAATTTTTAAAGGTCTTACCGGCATATTTTCTCACCCTATTTTAGGTTTAACGGGCGCCGCAATCGGTGCCGGATTGCTTTACAGGGGCGTAACCGGATATTGTCCTTTACGCGATTTTGCCCAACAACAAGAAGAAAGTCTCGTTCCTGATGAAGTTGTTATTACGGAAACATACGTAACAGACGATTTGGCGTAATAAATTGAATACCATATTTCCATTTATTAATAAATCGATTAACTTTAACCAGTTAATCTATAATTATGAGCAAATACGCATTATTATTTATTCCGGCATTTTTTTCTCTGCAGGCAATGGCACAAGATAAAAAAACAGACCCGGCTAAAGATCCTAAAACAACAGAAGTTTGGGAACCAGTTCCAAAAATTGTAACGCCAGGTAATTTACCTCAGGATGCGCCTTCTGATGCAATCATCCTGTTTAATGGAAGAAACCTGGATGCCTGGCATTCCGTAAAAGATGCAACAAAACCAGCCGCATGGACCATAGATGATGGGTTTTTTACCGTTAAAAAAGGTACGGGCAATATCGAAACGAACAAAAAGTTTACCGACTACCAATTGCACATGGAATGGAAAATTCCTGCTAACATTAGCGGCGAAGGTCAGGCACGTGGCAACAGTGGTGTGTTTCTAGCATCAACAGGCGGTGGAGATGATGGTTATGAAATCCAGATAATGGATGCGTACAACAATAAAACCTATGTTAACGGCCAAACAGGAAGTGTTTACAAACAAGCGATTCCGTTAGCCAATGCAAATAAAAAACCTGGTGAATGGCAATATTATGATATTGTCTGGAATGCACCACGTTTTAATGAAGATGGCAGCTTGTTGAAACCTGCAAGTGTTACCTTATTCTTAAACGGCGTGTTGCTTGAAAACGGTTATGTTTTAAAAGGTGAAACAAGATACATTGGTGCGCCACAATATAAGAAACATGGCCCTTCCTCAATAAAACTTCAGGACCATGGCGATCCAAGCCCGGCAATTAGCTTTAGAAACATTTGGGTTAGAGAGCTATAAATTCTAAATCACAAAATTCAATCCTGTAATTTTAAAATTGCAGGATTTTTTGTTTTAATAATAAATTGCTGCATAATTGTATCTTCCAAACAAGTAAAGATGAATAAAGGCAGGCTAGAAGCGTTTAGTGATGGTGTTTTCGCTATTATAATTACCATAATGGTTTTAGAAATTAAAGTGCCGGAAGGCGAAAGCCTGATGACTTTAAAGCCTTTAATCCCAAAATTTATCAGTTATGTGTTGAGCTTTACCTATGTGGGGATTTACTGGAATAACCACCATCATTTAATGCATGCAGTAAAAAAAACAAGCGGTAAAATGATGTGGGCTAATCTTAATCTTTTATTCTGGTTATCGTTATTCCCGGTAACTGCCGGCTGGATGGGGGAAAATCACTTTGCTCTTTGGCCCGTTGTTGTTTACGGTATGGTTTTGTTCTTAGCGGCACTGGCTTATCTTTTATTAGTTATTGTCATCAAGAAAACAGAAGGTGCTCATTCCTTAATTGTACATGCAATAGGCAATGACAGCAAAGGGAAAATTTCCCTGGTTTTTTACATACTAGGCGCGGGTTTGGCATTTGTCAATCCATGGCTGGGCGCAAGTATGTATGTTATTGTTGCCTGTATCTGGTTTATTCCCGATACAAGAATTGAACGCGCCATACATCAAACACTGGAAGAACAAAACTAAGAAGTTTTCGGATCTAAAATTTCCATAAAGACAGCTTGCGGAATCAGCTCTGCGCCTAAACTCAATAAATGATCATTCGGTAACTGGCAATCAATTAAATCAATATCTGTTTTACTCAATAAAATCAGTGCCGCTTTAGATGCATTGCTGACATGGCTGAACATGCTCTCTCCACAAAAAACACGATTAATCTTCAAGCCATATAAACCGCCAACCAATTTTTCATTTAGCCACACTTCAACACTATGTGCGAAGCCATGTTCATGTAAGTTGATATAGGCATCTTGCATTTCATTTGTAATCCAGGTTCCTTCCTGCCCTTCCCGAGGCGTTGATGCACAATTGTGAATTACTTCGGCAAAGGCTTTATCAATAGTTATTTTAAAGGTTTCATCTCTCATCACCTTTTTCATGCTTTTGCTGATTTTTATCTTATCAGGATAAATTACACAACGTTGATGTGGCGCGTACCAGAGAATGGGTTCACCGTCACTAAACCATGGAAAAATTCCATTTGAGTACGCCAATAGAAGTCTATCCATACTTAGATCACCTCCAATTGCAAGCAATCCATCCTCTTCTGCTAAAGCAGGATTCGGAAAAATGAGATCATCATCAGGCAATTTAAAAAGCATAGGCAAAAGTAGCAAATGAAACAAAGATTAAACCAAGGCGTTTTAAATAAGTCATAGTATTAAAGTTATCATTATGAGCCCAAAAGATAATTTCTATAAAGTAAAACATCTTTACAACCGGGCAGGCTTTGGTATCTCTTATACCGACCTGCACAAATTAAGCAGAAAAAATATCAGCAAAGTTATCGATGGTCTATTTAAACAATCAAAAGAGACCGATGATATTACCCTGATTGATACAGTCGCCTCCAGGCAACAGCTTTTAATGCAGGCAGGTTTATATGCTAAAAAAGATTTAACCGACGAAGAAAAAAAACAGCGCCAGGAAATTGTTAAAATGCAAAATGAAAAAAGCCGTGATTTAAACATTGCCTGGGTGGAGAAAATGATTAATACAGCTACGCCATTGCGTGAGAAAATGACCTTATTCTGGCATGGCCATTTTGCTTGCAGGAGTAATAATCCATTTTTTGCCCAGCAACTCAATAACATACAAAGAGAAAATTGTTTAGGCAGCTTTAAAACTTTGCTGGTAGAGGTGTCTAAATCGCCCGCCATGTTGCAATATTTAAATAACCAGCAAAACAGAAAGGGAAAACCTAATGAAAATTTCGCCCGCGAGTTGATGGAATTATTCACATTAGGCCGGGGAAACTATACAGAACAGGATATCAAGGAATCCGCCCGTTCCTTTACCGGTTGGATGTACGATAAAGATGGATCATTCATTTTCCGGCCAAATTTACACGATACCGGTACAAAAAACTTCTTTGGAAAAATTGGCAACTTCGATGGTGAAAACATTATCGATATCATTTTAGATAAGCCTCAAACAGCCGAATTCATAGCCCGAAAGGTTTATAAGTTTTTTGTGAATGATACCCCAAATGAAACCCATGTTAAAGAACTGGCACTGGCATTTTTCAATTCGAAGTATGATATTTCCGAGCTCATGAAGAAAATGTTTACTTCCGATTGGTTTTATGCACCTGAAAATGTAGGCAACAAAATTAAATCTCCCGCTGAGTTTTTAGTAGGCCTCAGTCGCGAGTTTTACGTCACCTACAACAAACCGCAGGTTTTAATTCAGTTACAAAGTAGTTTAGGACAATATTTATTTAATCCGCCAAATGTGGCCGGTTGGCCTGGCGGACAAAGCTGGATTGACAGCTCATCTCTGATGTTAAGAATGCGAATTCCATCGTTGGTTTTAAATGATGGAGCCATAGACTTTAGTGGCAAGGCCGATCCGGAAGACGAAGCGGTAATTGCACAAAGCAGAACAGCTACTGCAAACGCCAATATTAAAACGAAACCAAAATCTTTTGTAGATGCAAAGGCAGACTGGCCGAAGTTTTTGGATACGCTGCCTAAGGGCATAAAACCAGTCGAACTTGCTGAATTTCTGCTTCAGCCGAAATTAACCGATAAGATAACAAACATGATCAGCAATAACGCGGGTTTGCGAAATACTTCGGTAGAAATCACAAGCATGCCTGAATACCAGCTCTGCTAAATGCGTTGACAAGAATTTATATACGCTACTCAAACGACCATTAAATTGTAAGAAAATGGATAGAAGAAGTTTTTTAAGAAATACAGGTTTCGTAGCCGCAGGTTCACTTTTCGTTCCTGCTTTTATGAAACCTTTGGAAGCCATGGCTCTCGATGAGCTAAGCTTATATAAAAATTTAGTAATCGTGCAGCTTTCCGGCGGTAACGACGGTTTAAATACTGTTATTCCTTATGGCAACGACATTTATTATCAAAAAAGAAAAGGCATTGCCATTAAACCTGAAGAGGTAATCAAATTAACGGATATGCAGGGCTTGAATCCAAATATGGCGGCATTGCAGGAAATTCATGATCAGGGCTGGATGACAATTATTAATGACGTTGGTTATCCAAATCCAGACAGGTCGCATTTCCGCTCTATGGATATCTGGCAAACGGGAAGTGAAAGCAATCAGTTTTTATCCACCGGATGGATTGGCCGTTACCTGGACAGCAATTGCCAGACCTGCAAGTTTCCTTATACTGCTATAGAAGTCGACGATTCGCTTTCCCTTGCAATGAAAGGACAAACCAAAAAAGGCATTGCATTGAAAGACCCAGCAGCATTATTTCGTAATACAAATGATCCTTTCTTCAAAGCCATGCTTCAAAATGATAAGGAACATCTTGATGAAGATAATTTAGGTTATCTGTACAAAACGATGATTGAGACATCTTCATCAGCAAGTTACATTCAAAACACATCAAAAATTTATCAAAGTAAAGCAACCTATCCCCAATCGGGTTTTGCAAACCAGCTGAAAACAGTTTCCAAATTCATTTCTTCCGGATTAAAAACAAGGGTTTACTATGTTTCCCTAAGTGGATTTGATACCCATGTAAACCAGGTTCAGCAACAGGGAAATTTGCTTAAACAATACAGTGAAGGGATGGCCGCTTTCTTAAAAGATTTAAAAAAAAACAATAAACTGGAAGATACTTTAGTCGTAACATTTTCTGAGTTTGGGCGACGTGTTGAACAAAATGCAAGTAACGGCACTGATCACGGAACTGCAAATAACATGTTCATCTTTGGCGGACGTTTGAAGAAACAAGGCATTTTTAACGAAGCACCAAACCTAAGCGATTTAGACACCGGGGATTTAAAATATCAGCTCGATTTCAGGCAGGTTTATGGAACTATTTTAGATAAGTGGCTTGATGTGAATAATGCCGATATTTTAAATAAAAAGTTTAATACCCTTGATTTTATTTAGTTTTACATTAAAGATGGAAGATACAGGCTGCGAAGTAAATTTTTCAGTAATAAGCCAGCACTACTAAATTGCTGGCTTATTCTAAATATCATATTTACATATTAATTTAATTAGCGATTAGAATATATAATGAAGATTATTTCCTTTTGAGAACGTATACAGTGATACTGCTGTCTCCATCCCTTTCTGAAAAAACCTGAAATAGTTCATAATTATAATTTTTCATCTTGTTTACAAATTCAAGTGTAGATTCAAACTCCATTTTTTTTCCTTTGTCATCTTTAATATAGATGTTTTCCTCATTCTGAGTATTTTGACCATATTCCAATCCTATTTGGAACTTATCGGAGAATGTTCGTTTATTTCCTCTCAACTGAATATAATCAGCTCTTATCTCAGATAATCTAAGTCCGTTAACTGTTTGAGATTTGGCATTACTCAGCCCAAAACATGAAGCTAAAGCCGCTGCAATTAATAATTTTTTCATATTGTGTTTCTTTTTTGTGTGTAAGCTCAAATTAATAAAAACTTAGGAGAAAAAGAAGAAATTTAAAGTCAGGATGTACGGTTTATCGATCCATTAAATCAAGAAAGTTAAAACAATATTCTTCGAAAAGGATTAATAATAAAAAGGAAAAAATGAAAAAGACATTCTTAATTTTATTTGCGATAGCTTCCATGGCAGCTACTGCATGTAACAGTAAAAAAGCGGACAAGGAAAATGCAGATAGCATGTACAAGTACACCGACACGAACGTTCGTGATTCGCTGAAAACTGATAGTACTTCCGATTCGACAACAAATGCACCGGCAGATGTAAATAATTAAGGTTAATATTTAATTTTTTATACGCGCACATCCTGAAAAGAATGGGCGCTTTTTAATTAGATAGCGGGAAAGATATCCTATTCCGAAACACTTGGACTGTAACAATCACCCGATAAATTCATCTTAACCTAAAAAACGATAATGAATTTTTTAGGCAATATCATTTGGATTATTTTCGGCGGAATTTTTATTTTCTTTGAATACATTATTGGCGGATTAATTCTTTGCCTAACCATTATCGGTATTCCCTTTGGTATTCAATGTTTTAAATTTGCCATTGTGGGCTTGCACCATTTGGGGTAAAAATTACGGATAGTTCATCAAATACAGGTTGTCTTTCTACCATTATGAACATCATTTGGATTTGCTGCGGAGGCATTTGGATAGCATTAACACATTTCTTTTTTGGTGTTCTACTGTGCCTGACAATTGTTGGTATTCCTTTCGGTCGCCAGCATTTTAAATTAATGAATCTGGCTTTTACGCCATTCGGAAAATCGATAAGTTAACTGATCAATCCGATTGTTTTTGAATGTTCAATTGCTTCGTTACTATTGTTATAAAGACACGTATAAACGTTGTTAACTTCCACCTTTTTTAAAAGTGTCCTGGTTTCATTTTCCTTCTCCGGACGAATATTCCTGATGTAGATTGCTTCGATGTTTTTAGGATATTTCTCTGCGATAGATGTATAAATTTCCGGATCATGTTGTGAGTTATCGCCAAAGAAAATAAATCTTTGATTTGGGAAAGCATCTAAAATCCGCATAACGCGGAGCAATTTCCCTTCATGACCTGTTTTACCGGTTTTAATCAAATCCTTCCATCGTTTTAAAGTGTTGAGCAGAAAAGCTCCGTCTGGTAATTTGTTATACTTAAACGTTTCCAGCAGATAATCATACAAATTCCATTCGCTGCTACTCACATAGAAAAATGGATTTGGCTGTTCCGCCTGAGTATGAGCAAGCGCCAGTTGCTGGTAATGTTTTGCGGCATCAGGAAAAGTTTTCCGTGTATGTGGGTTTTTAATGAAAAGTTCGCGTAATCGTCTTCCGATAGTTGCCGAATGCGAAATCATCACCGTATCATCAACATCAGAAATAAAGGCATACTGGGTAATATGCGGAACGTAAATTTCGCCTTTACCAGTGCTTAAAATATTTCCATCTTCATCAATGGCCTCAACTGTTATAGGATGCCAACCCGCTGCTACGTCTTTTTCAGCCTCAAATTCAAACTTAAAGAAACCGTCTGCTTCAGTTTTGTGGTATATGATTTGATTCGAAAATTTGAGCCTGATTTGTACAAAAGGATAAGGTTTGAGTATAAAAAGCTTTAAAAGGTGTATGATATTTACGAATAAATTGTTGCTGTAAACCTGATTGGTTTTCGCTTTATGTTTAAAAACATGTCCGTAAACGACCAAATTGTGTTTGTGGCCGTAACCATGATATACTTTAACACTAACCGATTTATTCATTATAATTAAAACAGAGTTTGTAATAAGTTGTTTTGATGTAACTAAAAGAGGTAACCTGCCATGAAATTACTGTTCATTATCAACCCGGGTTCGGGTAGTCACAATATTAATCTGAAGGAAGTAATTTCTAACCATTTTGAGGAAAAACAAATTGAAACAGAACTTTTCGAACTACCTGATGATTGTTCTATAGATAAAATAAAACATAAAATAGATAGTTCCAAAGCAGATAAAGTTATTGCCGTTGGTGGCGATGGAACGCTGAAGCTTGTTGCGGAGTGTTTGTTGAATTCTGACACACCTATTGGTATAATTCCTGCAGGTTCTGCAAATGGAATGGCAAAAGAATTGGGCATACCAACAGATATTACCGAAGCGCTGGATTTCCTGGAAATTGGTGAACCGAAAAAAATTCACGTGGTCAAAATAAACGATGAAATTTGCATTCACCTGGCCGATTTAGGCTTTAATGCGTATCTCGTGAATAAATTCGATACATTACCGGAACGGGGTATGTGGGGTTATACAAAGGCAACCTGGCATGCGCTATGGAACCATAAAAGGATGGATGTTGAATTAAAACTTGAGAACGAAACTGTAAAATCGAAAGCAGCGATGGTTGCGATAGCAAATGCAACGATGTATGGAACTGGTTTAAAGATAAATCCCGATGGAAAATTAGACGATGAATTGTTCGAAATTATTCTGGTAAAGGACTATTCTTATCTGGAGATTCTTAAAATATGGATAACAAAACTGCCATTTAACCCGAAAAAAATAGAAGTTTTTCAAACCTCGGAAGTAAAAATAGTTTCTAAACACAAAGCGCATTTCCAGGTGGATGGTGAGTATATCGGGAAGCTAAATAAAGTAGAGGCGACAATTTTACCCGCAGCAATTTCGGTCATCGTTTAAAATAGTTTCTTATGGATTTTGATGGTAAAGTACAACCTGAAAAACTCTGCAATGAAACATAATTTAAATAAGATATCGAACCAGGTTTGGTTTAGGTTTAAGAGCTCTGGTAGTAAAGTGATAAAACCAATAGAAAATACCCACACGACTAAGCGAAACGGAAATTGAATGTAATAAGTAATAGAGCCGAATTTCTTAAAAAGCATTAGTCCTGCCGCCGAGACAAGTAGTGATACAAACATGGGTAGCGTGAGTATAACCCGGGCTTGCGACAAAACCTGGTCAGGAATTTCTTTTAAATGCGTAATAATCTCCCAAAATGGCTGTGCTAAAAGACAAATGCTTATGATATCGAGAAGTGCAAAAATTCGAATGGTTAAACGCATTTATTTACAATATTTCGCAAGATAGTCATCTGCCTTGTCGCTTCCCAGATTTTTTATCAGGTTAAAATCTTCACATGCACCTTGCCTGTCACCTTGTTTTATTTTTCTTATTGCCGTTTCAATTACTTCATCCAGATAGGCATCATCAATTCCGAGTTGCGTTTTTATAGCTAATATTTTTGCTTCTTGCCCAGGTTTTGCTTGCGCTTTATTTTTATAGAAATTGATAACCGCATTGGTTAATCCTTCTTCAGCCTGATAAGTTGCAATGGTTGCTTTAATTTCTGCATTGCTTTTCCCTTCGCAACCGTAGCCAGATAATTTAAAGTTTACCGGAACAACAACAGAAATTGTAGTATCATATCCTGCCGGGACCTGCCATTTACCGCTACTCATTCTAACCAATCTTAATGCTTCATCATCTAAATCAGAAATAATTCCCCTGATAATTTTCGATGAGTAAACTTTACCACTTTGGTCTAACTTAAAACTTACATTAACAGTTCCCTGGATACAATTTTGTTTTGAAAATTGTGGGTAAATGGTGTTGTTTTTAAGGAAAGAAGCAAAACCTGATGGCCCGCTTTTAAACTGCACCTGCGCCATTGCGAAGCTGCTGAATAAAACAAAACCAACCATTATTAACTTCTTCATTACGCTAAATTTACTAAAATAAGCTGAAAGCTTACTTAGATTAATAAAACGAATATTCGAGAATTAAGTTTGGGTCAGGGCAATTTGCTAAATATTTATCACGTTCGCTGAATTTACAAACGCCAGGATAATCACCTTTTAAATCTTTGATAACTGAAATTAGCTGAAAATGAAGGTGAGGTGGCCAGTATCCATTTTCTTCTTTTATGCCAAGTTCAGCAATTTTTTCTCCGGCTGCAATGAACTTGCCTTCTTCCAAACCGTTTAAAGAGGCTAAGCTGAGATGGCCATAAAGCGCGTAAAATTCAAAGCCATCAATATTGTAAGCAAGAATTATTGTTGCGCCGTAGTCGCCGAAGTCGTTGTTGTTGGCGAAGCTGTGAACTTTAGCTTCGTAAAAACTATAAACCGGTGTTCCGGCAGGACCCCAGATATCTACGCCTAAATGTAAGCGTCTGGGTTCTTCTCCTGTATCAAAATGAGCACTTCTTGAATAAATCGTTCTATGCTCATTATATCCACCAATACCATAACGTGCATTATTATTGGCCAACTTCTGATTTACCCATGAAGAAAACAAATCCGTGTTATCCAGAACTTCATCTGTTAATTCAGCATTTGCCGAAGTAAAATCAAGTGGTAACAGTTTATCATAATTTTTGTTAAAATCGACTACTTCGTGAATAGATAAAGCGTTGGCTTTTATAAGCTCTTCGAAAGTTTTCATCAATTATGCGCTAAAACAACGAAACTATTCTTCGCTATCTTCTTCTTTTTGTCTTGGTTCTTTGGCTATCTTTTCGAACAGACTGTCCATTTTTTCTACATATTCATTTGTATCATCTACAAAGAAGGTAAGTTCAGGCACAACCCTAACCTGGTGACGTATTCTTCCCCCCAATTTATACCTGATTTCACCGCTATGTGCATTTACCGTATTAATAGAAAGTGTTGTATTATTCGTATTAAAAAAACTTAAATAAACTTTAGCAACGGCTAAATCCGGCGAAACCCGCACACGTGTTATGGTAACCAATGTATTTGGCAAAAACGAAGCACCCTCGCGTTGAAAAACCTGTGCCAATTCTTCCTGTAGTACTCCTGCAAATTTCTGCTGACGTTTACTTTCCATAATATAAAATTATCAATTACCAATGTTCAATTATCAGACCATCAAGCGCAATCAAATATGTAATGTTAAAAATTCAATTACCAATCTCCAATTATCAAACCATTAAAGGAAAGAAACCAAAAGGTAATTTGTGTAAAAATACTTATATTTAATTAATGGGCAACGGAACAAACTTTAATCTTGAAGAAAGAACATTTCTTTTTGCTCAATCCGTAAGAGCCTATTGTAAGTTAGTTACCCATAATGTAATTAATGTTCAAGATATTAAACAAGTTGTTCGTTCTTCAGGTTCTGTGGCAGCGAATTATATTGAAGCAAATGAATCCTTAAGTAAAGCTGATTTTATTTATCGGATTAAGATTTGCAGAAAAGAAGCTGAAGAAACAAAACTATGGCTTAGTTTAATTGATGTCGAAGATAGACAGGAACTGCAAACAACAAAATCTACTTTATCAAACGAAGCTTTCCAATTTATGCTAATTTTTAATTCGATTATTAAAAAATCGAGTTAGCTAAATTACCAATTCAGATTTAACCAATTATCAAATCTCAATCATCAACTACCAAAAGCTCAATAATTTAGTTACTGCGACTTGGTTTATTAGCCGCTTTGGTTTTGTTTGATAATTGATTATTGTAACTTGATTATTATTAATTTGTTTTATTTAATAAAGAAGATTACTATCATAAGGATACCTTGCTGTGTGTGCAGCCTTTACCTTATCGTACAATAGCGTTTTAAACTCTTCTATATTCTCTTTCTCCGTAGCCGAAATAAACAAAACCGGCACTTTGCCATGGCTCATCCAGCTTTTCTTAAAATCTTCGATTGTTAATTTACCATCACCGTCTTCATCTTCAACTTCTGGTGAAACATAAGCATCAATTTTATTAAAAACTAAAATCATGTCTTTATCAATTGCGCCGATATCTTTCAGGGTTTCATTAACAATATGAATCTGATCCTCAAAATTCGGATGCGAAACATCAACCACATGTATCAAAAGATCGGCTTCACGAACTTCATCCAAAGTAGATTTAAAACATTCTACCAAATGGTGAGGTAACTTTCTGATAAATCCAACAGTATCGGACAGCAGAAAAGGCAGATTTTCAATTACGACCTTACGAACCGTCGTGTCCAAAGTAGCGAAAAGCTTGTTTTCCGCAAACACTTCCGACTTCGAAAGCATATTCATAATTGTTGATTTTCCAACGTTGGTATAACCAACAAGGGCAACACGAATGAGTTCCCCACGATTTTTACGTTGCGTCTCGTTCTGTTTGTCTATATTTCTTAAACGCTCTTTTAACAAAGAGATTTTATTCAAAATGATCCTTCTGTCACTCTCAATCTGAGTTTCACCAGGCCCACGCATACCAATACCACCTTTTTGACGCTCCAAGTGTGTCCACATACCGGTTAGCCGTGGCAAAACATATTGCAGCTGGGCTAGCTCAACCTGTGTTTTTGCTTGTGCAGTTTGTGCCCTGCTGGCGAAAATATCCAGAATTAAATTACTTCGGTCTAAAACCTTAACGCCCAATTCCCTGTCTATATTTCGCAGTTGCGATGGCGATAATTCATCATCGAAAACCACCGTGTCAATCTCTTCCGATTTTACATAAGCCTTAATTTCTTCAAGCTTTCCAGTCCCTACAAAAGTTGCACGCTCTGGCTTCAACATCTTTTGGGTAAAGTTTTTTTCAACCAAACCTCCAGCTGTTTCAACCAAAAAGGCCAACTCATCTAAATATTCCTTTGTTTGCTCCTCCTTTTCGCCGGGTGTAATTACGCCGACCAAAATGGCTCGCTCCTGCTTTATCGCAGTATCATATGTTTTTTGTTTTCCCATGTAATATGTACAAATATACGAAATTTGCAAATGTGTAATTCCATTTACAAACTATGCGGGTATAATAAATTTTTTTTCGGTCGGTGAGACACCAACCGATAGAAGAGGGCCTGTTTAAGGAAAGCTAATTTTTGCTCGCTTTATAACACGTGTCGATAGCATAGCCGATAAATCTAACTCAAACACGAACGTTAAAAATGAATATGTTTGAGTTATAATCTCCACATTCTAAAAAACAGGGCGTTGGCGAAGTGCTATTATAGAGAAATTAATCTCAAATAGTCGAGAACTATTCAGCATTAATATGCATTTTTTATGGTTAGGGGATAAGTATCGGCTGCACCTGCAATTCCGTTACCAACAACAACTTTTTTTGTTAAAACAACTGCGTTTAAAGAAGTAATATAATACTTACCATCTGCACCAATAGTTATCGAAGCTTTAACATTTGTGGGCGACATAACTCCGTATAAAATAGCCCCGGTATTTACAGCTGTACCAATAGTGCAATCTGCATAAATGTATTTAACAGTTGGGTTGCTTACAACCGTATTTAAATCTGCAAAGGTATATTCCCCGGCACCTAAGCCACTATGCAAAGTAAAAGT
>Ga0247809_1000816_pt1 | contig 13962 bp, 13 predicted proteins | sample UWRJL104311B1_FD_180951 | JGI IMG/M metagenome (GOLD analysis project Ga0247809, IMG submission 180951) | Plant litter microbial communities from Arlington Agricultural Research Station in Wisconsin, United States - UWRJ-L104-311B-1 | ecosystem: Environmental > Terrestrial > Plant litter >...
CTAAAATAGATGATACATTGATAATGCGACCAGATTTATTTGGCAACATTACTTCCAGTTCAGCCTTGCTGCATAAAAATACACCTTTTGCGTTTACGTTCATGATCTGATCCCACTGATCGCCGGTCATATCAATCACTTTATGGATGCCCAATACACCTGCATTGTTAACGGCTATATCTAAGGTACCAAATTCTGAAGCCACCGCCTGAACCATCGTTCTTACGGTTTCAAACTGGGTAACATCAACCTGGTATGCTTTTACTTTTACACCTTCCTGCTCTACTAATTTTATTGTCTCTTCTAATACATCAATACTGATATCAGCTAATGCAATATCAGCGCCTGCTTTTGCTAAACTCACTGCAATACCCTGACCAATACCTCTTGATGCTCCTGTAACTAACGCAATTTTTCCTTGTAACGAACTCATAATATTAAGATTGAATGTTTAAACTTATATAACTAAAACCTGAAGAGCTGACTGATTGTTTTTTCAGAATATGTTTGTGACATCATCATGTTAATTGGCTGCTGACTGACTGCTGTTTATTCCTAACACTCTTTTAACTATATTTATGGACGGAAAGAAAGACCTCATCTTTTCCTATCTCATTTAATCAACAAAACTGACAACACAAATGAACAGAACCACGTGGTGCAAAGTATTAATTATGGTAACGGCGACCTTTACCTGGTCTTCGCCTGTTATTTCAAAAGAAGCAGACCCGGCAAAGCAAAAAATCCTGCTAACAGCAGTAGGCAAAATGCTGGAACAATATCATTATAGTGGCAGACCGATAGATGATGCCTTTTCAAAAATAATTTTCGAACAGTATATAGACAGGCTGGATCATGCCAAAGAAATCCTGATGGATGAGGATGTGAAAGCACTGCAGAAATATGAAGTGGCTATTGATGATGAAATACATGGTGCAGACATCAGGTTTTACCCTGCTGTAACGAGTTTAATGGTGAAAAGACTGGACGAAGCGATGGCAATATATAAGACCATCCTTGCCAAACCATTCGTTTTTACAAAGGAAGAATACCTGGAAAAAGATAAAGCGAATTATAAGTATGCAACGACTAATGCACAGCGGGCAGAAAGATGGCGTTTACAGTTAAAGTATCTGACGCTTGATAATTTGATAGCTGCACAGAACCTGCAACATCAGGTAACGAAAACAGCGGCCAGTCCTAAAAAAACGGATCTGCAGCTGGAGAAAGAAGCGCGGGAAAAAGTACTTAAATTACTCAACAGAAGGTTTGTAAGGATAAAGGCAGATCTGAACATGGATAAACAATTTGATGTTTTTGTAAACACCATCACAGAATGCATGGATCCGCATACGAATTATATGCCACCGGCAGAGAAAAAACAGTTTGATCAGGAAATGAGCAAAAAGTTTTATGGTATCGGGGCAAGGTTACTGGAGGAAGATGGTATCATCAAAATTCAGGGAATCGAACCAGGTGGTCCGGTATGGAAAAACAATGAAATTGGCATTAATGACAAAATTGTTAAAGTTGGACAGGGTACAACGGGACCGCTGGAAGATATTACTGGTCTAAGCACTACTGATGCGATTAAACTAATCCGTGGCGATAAAGGTACCACGGTACGTTTGGGTCTGATTAAGGCAGATGGTACGGAGAAGATAGTGACGCTGGTGCGACAGGAAATTGTGCAGGATGAGGCATTGGCCAGAAGTGTGGTGATCAATAATGAAGGAGTTAAAGTAGGTTACATTTCATTGCCTCAGTTTTATGCTGACTTTAACAATCCAAAGGGATTTCATTGTGCGGCTGACGTAGCAAGGGAAGTGATTAAACTGAAGGCAGCACAGGTAAGCTCCATTGTGATCGATCTGCGCAACAATGGCGGCGGTTCATTGCAGGAAGTGATTGAAATGGTAGGTCTGTTTATTCCTGAAGGCCCGGTAGTGCAGGTAAAAGACAAACAGGGCAGAATACAGGTATTGAAAGATGTGGATAAAGGTGTTTTATACACGGGCCCGCTTGCAGTGCTGGTGAATGAATACAGCGCTTCTGCATCAGAAATCTTTGCTGCAGCAATGCAGGATTACAAAAGAGCGGTGATTATTGGCAGTACATCAACGTTTGGAAAAGGAACGGTACAGGCACCAAAACCGATATATAATTTTCAGTCTGCGGGCACAGACCCAAGTCAGGAAGCTGCAGTAAAAATGACTATCCAGAAGTTTTACCGCATTAACGGAGGTTCTACGCAACTAAAAGGTGTAGTGCCCGATCTTATTCTTGCTGATCCGTACGAATTATTAAAATTCCGCGAGCAGGACAGGCCGCTGGCTATGGCATGGGACAGTATTCCCCCGGCGGTTTACACAGCTGCAGCGAATGCGGCTGAGATTTCCATGTTCAAAGATATGGGGAACAAACTGATCGCTGTTGATTCTGCGTTTAAGATTATCCGAAAAAACACGCTGTCACTGGATGAATCTCAGAATAGCAAAATCAATCTGAAAATGACTGATTTCAAAGCAAGAAGAGCCACAATGAAAACTGAGTCAGATCAGTTGATCAAAGCGCTGGAGTTACCGGATAATAAATTACTTACTATTGAACAGGAGTCTGCTCATGACCATTTAGATGAACTGGAAAAAGCAAAACTGGAGCGCTATAAGGACTGGACGAAGAAATTAAGCAAGGATATTTATATCAAAAAAGCGGTAATGATTATTAGTAAAGTACCGGTTACATAAAATTGAGTACATCCCCTTTCCTCTATTGGAAAGGGGAATGTTTAATTAAAAGGATCATAAAAATGCCAGATACCTGTATGATTTTTACCTGTAACGGTGAATTATCAAGGCAGGAGCTTTTCATTTTGAAGTATAAACATTAATTATATATATTTATAGTATCTAATTAATTCTCACATGTCAGATAACCGCAGGTCATTTCTAAAAACTTCTACGCTAGCGGTTACCGCAGCTCTATTCAGTCAGCCGATCGATTCATTGGCACAGATCACCAAAAGTGCGCATACTTTAGCTTCGCTCGATACCGATCTGGTGATTTATCACAGTGCGCATCTAAATGGAGAGATTGAACATTTCAAAGAAAACACAGGTGGTATAAAACAGCTGAAGAAACTGCTTGACAAGCAGGAGGATGGAGGCCTACTTTTAGATGCAGGTAACTTCCTGGGAAACAATAGCACTGCGGATCAGCAGTATTCAGTTGTTGAGGCAATGAACAAAGCTGGTTATCATGTAAGTACTCCTGGAGTACAGGAACTGGCTCAGGGCGAAGACAATCTCGCTCAGCTAATGAACGGGATGCAGTTTGATCTGGTTAACTGTAATTATCAATTCAGCAATCAGTATCTTACAAAAAAAGTAAAAACCTTTCAGGTGATCAGGCTGGGAAAATTAAAGATCGGTATCACAGGGGTTGGGCCGCAAATTGATGGTATCCGTTTTTCAGACCCGGTTAAAAGTGCAAATAAGATTGCGGCACACTTAAAGAATGAACTTAAATGCGATTTCGTAATTTGTCTTTCCGGACTAGATTACAGACTACAGGATCATCTTCCGGATAATACCAAACTGGCAGAAAACGCTGCACATATTGATTTCATAGTAGGCAGCAGTACGCATAAACTTGCCGGAACCACAGCCGTTTTAAGAAATAGTACAGGAAATGAAGTTTATATCAGCAATCCTGCACCTAAAGGTGTTAAGATGGGTAAAATGACATTTGCCGTCAACAAGGATCAAATACAGCTTGCTGGTTCACGCCATATGATTTCCAGTGCTGACCGTACTTATTCTCACGCACAGGTTAAATCTATTTTGAGCACAGCGGATACGGCGGCCTGTTAACTGCAACGCTTGGTATCGAGTGCCATTACCCACTCCTCGCAATTGCACCGTCTGCAAATATGTGAGGAAGTGGTAATATCTTCTACATTTCCACAATACGTACAGGCATATGCTCCGGGCGCAGCTATCAGCTTACTTTTTTTCTCATAAACTTTAGGCCAGATCGGGAGACCTTTTTTCACTTCTTTTTCATCGAAAAAGATGAAGCTCACATTGCCATTGGTTTCCAGAACAGCTGTTCGGATCTGCCCGAGGTGCTCCACATTCTGCTGTCTCATCTCTGCGAGAAACTCATCTTTGCCGAAAAACAGCTCTTTCTGATCTACCAGATCAAACATGCCATCTTCGATAATATACAGCGCCTTTCCTTCTACCAGAACTTCAAACTTTTCACTTTTTGAAGCCAGCCAGGTCATCAGGCGATAAAAAGCACAAATCACTATAAATACGATGATAGCTGGCAGGATGGGCTCATCGGGATTGAACATAGGGTCGCCCGCAGCTGATCCCAACCCGATAATAATAGCTACCTCGAATAGAGACAGCTGCCTTACCCCTCTTTTGCCCGTGGCACGCAATACAATCAAAATCAATGCGAACATGATCAATGTACGTGCAACAACTTCTATTGCCAAACTGAGGTCTACCCCCTTAAAAAATATCTGAGTCCATTCCATAATACAATACTTCTGTTTAAACTCATTATAGTCGATTTTGTTTAGCAGTCAGATAAATAAGGACTAATGCTACCGTTGCTCAGTTCATGAATGCCTGCCGAATTTATCGGCTATCAATTCATGATTGATCATCGCGCCTGCAAAACCTCCTGTGGCTACAGCTCCTGAAACAGCTCTGCGCATCGTGATATTATCACCAGCAGCATATACTCCCGGAATATTTGTTTGCTGCATATCATTAACGGCAAGATATCCGGCTTCCGTAAAGTTACAACCGAGCAGTTCGGGAATGTTGCTCTGCTGCACAAAAGCTGGTCGTGCATAGATTGCATCCAGTTTTTGGGCAGACCCATCTGTGAATTCGATATACTGCAGTTGTCCCCCAATATGCTGAAAGCTGCTGATCTCTTTTTCTACCACCTGAACCTGACTTAACTCTAAAAACTGCTCCAGCCTGGAGTTAGAGATAGTAGATTTTCCATTGGTAAAAATGGTGAGCTGACTGGTCCAGTTCTCTATGAGCTCCGCCATATCTATCGCCATATCACCATTCATCAGGATTCCGGTAGGCTGACTTTTATATTCATAACCATGGCAGTAAGGACAGTGAATGACAGAGATTCCCCAGCAGGCAGCAAAACCCTCAATAGCTGGCATAATATCTTTCACACCTGTGGCAAATAATAGCTTTTTGGCATGTATGGTCAGTCCGGCGCTGGTGCTAACGCTAAAATTGGAATTTTCTCCAGTCACCGCCACAGCAATATCATTTAAAAACTGAACGGTAGGATATTGCATTACCTGTTCTTTTGCTTTGGCAGCAATCGCAGCCGGCGTTTTCCCATCCTGAGTAATGAAATTATGTGAATGAGGTGTTTGCGCATTGCAAGGTTTACCACTGTCTATCACCAGCACATTTCTGAGGGCGCGACCCAAGGCCATCGCAGCGGATAAGCCTGCATAACTACCGCCAATAATAACTACGTCGAATTTTATATTTTCTTTATTCATGTTTATGCTCCTATTCCTTTACTAAATGAAAACCAGGCGAATTTTTTGATACTGGCACTGGCGACAGTACCGGATGTTAAAGAATCGATTGTTGAACGTATGATACCTGTAAAAAGGGAGGCCATCCATTCTACGGTTAACTGGCGACTCACCAATCCCTCCTCCTGCAAGCCTGATATCACAGTGGTAATCAATCCGAATGAATGATCATAATTGGCACATTCCTCATTTTCATGATCGTGTATATGCCCCTGCTGATTGTGCAGTTTATTCAAAAAAGAATACTTGGAACCACAGTCGATACAGGCATAGAGCATCTGTTCCAGCTTTATGAGTAAATCGGGAGAACTTTCAAAAGCGGTTAACATTCCCGCCCTGCAGGTTTTCTGCATTTCGAGCTGACAGGCCAAAAGCAAGTCTTTGCGTTCGCCAAAGTAACGGTGTAAAGTGCGGCGGGTAACTTCTGCCCTATCTGCTACCTTCTCTATTGGTGCGGAGAAATCATCATTAAAAATGATAATGGCGCTGTCTATAATCTTCTGCTGAGTGTCTTGTAGCATATTCACAAAACTATGAACTATTTCTCATATTTGAGACATTTAAATATAAAAGATTGCTCACAGTCCTTTTATGAAGTGGCTACTCAATATTTATATAGATATAAAAATATATAGATACCTATGATCAAAGATACCTTTATCGCTATAAATCTATGCCTGCTGATGGGTTAAGCGATAGGCAGAAACACTCATGCCCCAGTATCTTTTAAAGCTTTTATTGAAATGACTGGCATCTGTAAAACCAAATCCGGCTACCAGCTCTGCAATCGTCACATCGCTGCTGAGGAGTTTTCTTCCAATAATAGTTTGCCTGCACTGATTTACATATGCCTGGAGATTCATTCCGATCTTATTCTTAAAATATAAGCCTATATAGTTTACAGAGCATCCGTGATGGGCGGCGATTTTCGCGGCGGTCAGCATCTCCGGCCTTGATATATGCCTGTGGATATAAGCCAGTAATGATTCAGATTTTTCACGTACCGTCGGTGGTTGCAGTTGAGTAACGGTATCATTTCCATAAGAAAGATTTCTTTCGATCAGGGATACCAGGGCAATCAACTGCAAATAAATAATGGCCTCATTACTGAGAATATCATTTTTAAGCGTGCTGAGCAGATTGAAAATAGCCGCGGCCACCTGTACATCTTTTTCAGAGAAAGTGACTTTAATGTTCAACTGCGATCTTCCCTTTTTCAAGCTGGAGAACTCGCCTTTCCATTTCTTCTGTAATGCTTTTATTCTCCCCTTCGCATATTCATTAAACCTGATGCTGATGAGGGTAGCGGGCTGATCTATTTCTAAAGAATGTCTGTCACGCGGACTAATAAAAAACAGGTTACCGGCAGTAAACGTAGTCAGCTCATCGTTTAAATAATGATTGCCTGCGCCCGATTTAATAAATATAAATTCATAGTAATTGTGCAGGTGAATGATTTTCTCGAGCTTTTCTACACGATGTTCTACAACTACAAGGGATTCAAACTGTTTATCCTGCCGCATAATTAAATTATACTCAAAAATAGTGAAAATATACCTGTTTCATACCTGTCTGATTGTGAAACTTTGCAATTATTAAATAACAATACAAATGGAAGAGACAAATAATAAACCAGCAGTAATCAGAGGGAAATTCAGTGTAAAACGAAAAGAATATTTAACACCGCATTATATCAGGGTAGTATTGGAAGGTGAAGCATTGCAGGAGTTTGCACATGTTACGATAGGGATGAACAACAAAATTTTTATTCCCGGGCAAGATCCCGATGCACCGATGATCAGAAGAACCTATACGCTCAGAGCGCTGGATCTGGATGCGGGTGAAATGTGGGTTGATTTTGTTGCGCATGGCGATGAAGGACCAGCTTCTGCCTGGGCTATCAATGCCGTAAAAGGAGATGTGATTGAAATTGGGATGAAAGATAAAAGCGCAGCATTATATCCTGCAGTGGATTGGTATCTTTTAGCGGGCGATCATACGGCCTTACCTGTAATCAGTGTGATACTGGAAACACTTCCTGCAACAGCAGAGGGCACAGCAATCATACAGGTGACCGGGGAAGAAGATATTTTGCCATTGCAAACACCTTCTAAAGTTCAAATCAAGTGGATCTATGGTGAAGGACATACAGACCGGATGCTGGAAGCTGTAGCGAAGGTGATTTTGCCGGCAAATAAAAGCAGGTATGTGTTCACAGCAGCAGAAGCCAGCGTAATTAAAAATTTAAGAACCTATTTTACTGAAACGGGTATTCAACGAGAAGAACTTGCTGCTTATGCCTATTGGAAAAAAGGAACAGCGGAAGGTAATTAAAGATAGCCGGATTGAATTCAGGCTATCTTTAAATCACATCTTTAAATCATATCTTTTTGATACCGATCCCGGGCAAGTCATTCAAGGTGACTTTGCCCTTCACAATCTGCATCCCTTTATACACGTCATTTTTAATCAGTAAGGCACCATCCAGATCCGCCCAGTCGGTCATAGGCGCCAGCTGTGCGGCAGCAGAAATGGCACATGAAGTCTCTGTCATACAGCCAATCATCACTTTCATATCCAGCGCTCTGGCAAGGGTCAGCATTTTATGTGCTTCACGCATTCCTGTCGACTTCATCAGTTTAATATTAATGCCATTATAAACCTTATAAGCTTTCAATACATCACCCAGGCGCTGTACAGCTTCATCACCTATGGTAGGCAGCGGACTATGTTCCGTTAACCATGCATTGTCATCCACCTGCTCTTTGGGCATCGGCTGTTCTAAAAAGATCACACCTTTCTCTTTTAGCCAGAAGGCCATATCGAGCGCAAACTGTTTGTCTTTCCAGCCCTGGTTAATATCCACGCAAATCGGTTTATCAGTTACCTGTCTGATGGTATTGATCATCATCTTATCGGTATCCCTCCCTAATTTCACCTTTAACAGCAAATAAGGATCTGCTTCTTTCACTTTCTGACGGATCATCTCTTCGGTATCAATACCTATGGTGAAAGAAGTATCTGGCGTTTTAGTGGGATCGTAACCCCATATTTTATACCATGGCTGTTTCATGATCTTGCCTACCAGATCATGCAGGGCAATGTCTACCGATGCTTTAGCCGCCCGGTTATCCGGAGCAATTGAATCTATATAGTTCAGGATATTTTCCATGTCGAAAGGGTCATCAAACTTTGACAGGTCTACTTTCGACAAAAACCGCTGCACTGTTTCGTGAGATTCTCCCAAATAAGGTGGCATGGATGCCTCTCCGTATCCAGTTATGCCCTCATAGGCTATTTCAGTTAATACTACCGGTGTAGTGGTCCTTGAGCTTGTAGATAAAGTAAAGGCATGTTTAAGATCAAGTGTATAGGGTTTATAACGCAATACCAGTCTCCCTTTGCCGGATAACTTACTCCTTTCCGCAGCAAATAAGTTCTCTCCTCCTATCAGGGCAGCGCCCGCTATTAAACCAGTTGTCTTTATAAAATCTCTTCTGTTATTCATTAGAACCTCATTAAAATAAATGCCTATTGATATCTTTGTTATTCTTTTGCCACCAGCTCATCGCTGATTTCCTCCAGCGTACGTCCTTTAGTTTCCGGGAAGTATTTCCATACCACAATGGCCTGAACGATCATCATCACGGCAAAAAAAGTAAATGCATATCCGCCACCTATTGGTGAATCTCCAACTACAACCGGAAACAGGAAAGTGATGATTGTTGCAAAAAACCAGTGTGTGAAACTCCCCAGCGATTGCCCCTGTCCCCTGACGCTGTTCGGAAAAACCTCAGAGATGAGTACCCAGATCACAGCTCCTGTAGAAAAAGCAAAGAACATGATATAACCCATCAGAAAGATCAGTAATCCATATCCTTCAAAATCCTGCATATAAAAGGAACGGGCGACCAGTCCGAGGCAAACCGTCATGCCCACAGAGCCGGCAATGAGCAGTTTTTTTCTCCCTACCTTATCAATGATCACCAGCCCGACCATGGTGAAAATACCATTCGTAATTCCGATCAGTATCGGCTGAAGATAGGCATCGGCAGCAGAAACACCAGAAAGCTCAAATATTCGTGGCGCATAATAGAGTATGGCATTGATACCAGAGAACTGGTTGAACATCGCGACAAGGAACGCAATCGAAATCGGCTTGATAAAACGCATAGAAAAAAGGTTCTCTTTTTTTTGCTGCATACTGCGTTCTATTTCCTCAATTTCCTTGTCCACAAATGGTACACCAGACCTTTCCAGAACGCTTTTAGCTTCAGCTGTTTTACCGGATTTGATTAAGAATCTCGGACTTTCCGGTACCAGGAAAAGCAGGAAGAAGAAAACTACAGAGGGCAGACTTCCTACTCCGAGCATATACCTCCAGGAATCCTCTCCGGCTATGTCACGCAGGAAGTAATTCGATACATAGGCCAGTAAAATCCCGGTGATGACATTAAACTGAAAAAGAGCAGTCATTCTGCCCCTTACACTGGCCGGCGAGATTTCGGAGATATACATTGGTGCAATGACAGATGAAGCACCAATTGCCAAACCTCCGATAAAACGAAAGATAATAAAAAATGGCAAGTTTGTAACCAGTGCACTCGCTATGGCAGAAACTCCAAATAATGCCCCTGTAAGGAATAACATTGGCTTCCTCCCATATCTATCTGCCGGACTACCGGAGAACAAAGCCCCGATTACCGTTCCAATTAAGGCAGAAGAAATGGTGAACCCTTGCCAGAACGGTGACAATTGGAAGAGTTGCTGAATGGTTTTCTCTACCCCCGATATGACGGCAGTATCAAAACCGAATAGAAGTCCCCCGAGGGCGACAATAATAGACCATAAAAATACCGTTGAATATTGTTTCTGCATCGCATAAAAATTACGTTTTAACAATATACAAACAATCTGCCACGATAATGACCTGATGAGGTGTACAGGTAAAGGAATTCTTGTAAATTTGCTGCAATTAGAGAGGTAAAAGCGCTTAAACGGATAAAAATCATGAATCAGTTGTTATTAAAAAGGGAAAGAATTGTGGTGGCTTTATTGATGATGACTCTTGTATATTCGGGATGTACTACAAATGCGGTAAAAAACGAAAAATCTGATACTGTACCATCGATCACCACAGAAAAACCTGTTGCTGCGTTTATCAATGATGAGGAAGATTTTACTGCCTTTTTTGAGCACTTCAAACAACAGGTAAAGAACAATCAGGCTGCGCAACTGCCAGGCCTGTTAAACTTTCCTTTTTATACCGGTAATGAAGAAACGGAGACGAGCATGGGCAAACCCGCGGGTGAAATTGAGCAGTCAGCATTTGGTCAATACCGCAGCGCGGTATTTAATGCTGATGTATTACGCCTGATTCCGGAATTTCCGGCAGACAGCCTCGTGGAGATCAACAAACATCCGGATGAGTTATATTATCAGACCCTACAGAAGGTAACCGATCCCGGTAGCACATTGTATGAAGCGTATTTACAATATCAGGAAACTGGTACCCAGGCAGAGAGTTTTTTCGGCTTTGTGTTTGGTCGCGTAAAAGGAAATTATAAGGCAATTGCTTATTACGGAAAATGGCCGGTAAAATAATCAGTCGATAAATAATAATAACTAAAAATATTAAGGTATCTCTCGAACATTTATTATTTCATATCAGTCTAAAGATTTCCGAAAAAATCATATATTGTCTTAATCAAAATACTGTTGCTATGAAACTGTCTCACCTCTTATTCCTCTTATTTTTATTGCCGATAAAAAGCTTTGCACAGGATGATGCTGCTACCTTAACTAAAATCGGTGATCAGGTTCCACAGTTTTCATTTGAAATTGAAAAAGGAAAAACGATAAATATCAGCGACTACAAAGGAAAACTCATATTGATCAACTTGTTTGCTACCTGGTGCCCTCCTTGTAACATTGAACTTCCGGTGATGCAGAAACAGATCTGGGACAAACACAAGAACAATCCTGACTTTGCCCTCTTTGTATTTGGAAGAGAAGAAGGCTGGGATAAATTAACTCCATTTAAAGCTAAAAAAGGATTCACTTTTCCTATACTGCCAGACCTTAACCGTGGTATTTTCAGCAAGTTTGCCACCCAGTCTATCCCCAGAAACGTATTGATTGACCAAAACGGAAAAATCATCTATCAATCTATAGGTTACAGCGAAAAGGAATTTGCCGCACTTACGGAGCTGATTGATACAAAACTCAAAGGAGCACGTAAAGCAAAATAGATTCAGGGTTTAAAGCAGCCTTAACCGTGAATGGCCTCTTTGTTTCCAAAACTCTGAATCAGTTCACCTTCAAACTCCAGCCATTCTTTCCATCGTTTATCCACATCTATATCGATCGTATATTTACGTGCAAAGTTTAGAAAGGTAGTGTAATGGCCAGCTTCAGAGATCATCAGGTCATGATAAAATTTAGCCAGTTCCTCATCTTTAATGTTCTGCGATAATACGCGGAAACGTTCACAGCTTCTGGCCTCTATCATTGCAGCGAATAAAAGACGGTCTATAAAAGCAGAGTTCCTGCTGCCGTCTTTTCGGCTGAACTTAACCAGACGCCCCACATAATCATCTTTACGCTCACGCCCTAAAGTATAACCACGTTGTTTGATAACTTCTACCACCATTTGAAAATGCTGCATTTCCTCAATGGCAATAGCGGTTAACTCTTCCACCAAGTCCATGTGCTCGGAATTATTGGTGATCAGTGTAATGGCGTTTGTTGCTGCTTTTTGCTCACACCAGGCATGGTCGGTTAAAATCTCTTCTAAATTTGATTCAGCAATATTTGCCCAACGCGGGTCTGTCAGTAATTTTAATCCAAGCATGTGATGATGTAATTCTTATCGCCAAATTTAAGAATAATCAGCTTGTTAACCAGCAATAATCAACGCGATTGGAGATTCTGACATAAAAACCTCTATTTTGCGTAAATTTCAGGAGCATGGACAAAGGAAAAGTATTGATTATCGGATTAGTGTGGCCGGAGCCATTGTCATCGGCAGCGGGCACAAGAATTATCCAGCTGATCAATTTATTCCTTAGTACAGGATATGAGGTTTGTTTTGCTTCTGCTGCCTCGAAAGGCGAATACAGTTATGACCTTAAAAGCTTAGGCGTCAAAGCGCAGGAGATCAGGCTAAACGATAGCAGCTTCAACCTTTTTTTACAAGAAATTAATCCTGAAATAGTCATGTTCGACCGCTATATGGTGGAAGAACAATACGGATGGAGGGTACAGCAGGAATGCCCGGACGCCCTGCGCATTTTAGATACGGAGGATCTGCATTGTTTACGCCATGCAAGACAAATAGCCATCAAGTCGGGCGACACGTTAAAAGCTGCTGATCTTTTTACTGATATGGCAAAGAGAGAAATCGCCTCCATATTAAGATGCGATTTGTCATTGATCATTTCGGAAATAGAAATGGAGATCCTGCAAAATCAATTCCGTCTAGATGCTTCGTTGATCTATTATCTCCCCTTCCTGGAAAACGAAATCACTGAAGAAGATAGACAGCATTGGAAAAGTTTTGATGAGCGTGAAGGTTTTGTATTTATTGGTAACTTTTTGCATGAACCTAACTGGGATACTGTTAAAACGTTAAAGACAGAGATATGGCCTGTTTTAAGAAAGCAGCTACCTGATGTTCATCTTTATATTTATGGTGCGTATACCACGCAAAAAGTAACGCAATTACACAATAGTAAAGAGCGGTTTCATGTGCAGGGACGTGCTGAAGACGCAAAGGAGACAATTGCAAAGCATAGAATATTACTTGCACCTATCAGATTTGGCGCAGGTGTAAAAGGGAAGTTTATAGATGCGATGCAGTCAGGCACCCCTGCAGTTACTACAGCCATAGGTGCAGAAGCAATGCATGGGCAGATGAATTGGAATGGCGCAATTGAGGATGATAGCGCTACTTTTATAGATCAGGCGGTGAAATTGTACAAAGACAAAGATTTATGGTTGAAAGCGCAGGAAAATGGCATACAAATCAATAATGAACGCTACGGAAAATCCACTTTTGGCAGTCTGTTTATTGAAAAACTGGCAACTTTATCGCTGAATTTAACTACTCACCGGCAGCATAATTTTTTTGGGCAGATTTTGCAGCACCATACTGCGAATAGCAGCAAATATATGTCGCTCTGGATTGAAGAAAAGAACAAAGGAAATGCTCCTGAACCTTTATAAAGATGCTTTTTTTCTTATTGAAAAATTTATTTTACTCTTTTTGTAACAACCAGGAGTTGTGCCACTCCAATAATAAATCAATCATCATGCGTAAACTACTACTCATCATCCTTCTATGCGGATTATCCGCCAAAGCT
>Ga0247809_1000817_pt1 | contig 13947 bp, 29 predicted proteins | sample UWRJL104311B1_FD_180951 | JGI IMG/M metagenome (GOLD analysis project Ga0247809, IMG submission 180951) | Plant litter microbial communities from Arlington Agricultural Research Station in Wisconsin, United States - UWRJ-L104-311B-1 | ecosystem: Environmental > Terrestrial > Plant litter >...
GCATCTGGAAAGAGATAACCTAAAAGCACCCCAATAAAGAATGCTGCCAATAGCATAATCGCTAAAGCTTGTAGGAAGGCTTTCATTAATAGAACTCACCTGTGTGAAGCATCGCAGCTTCCCGCGCAGCCTTGCCCTTCTCTTCTGCCTTATCTTTGAAGTATTGTGTAGGCGTCTTGAACCAGTCTAGCACAATACCATCAGGCCATGATTCGTCCTCATAACGCTTAGTCAAATTCTCCCAAGCCTTGCCCTTCTCTTCATCTTGCTGCTTAGCCCGTGTAACATCACTCTCAAAAATAGCCTCCAAAGCCTCTTGCATTTCTTTACTTTCAAGATGCTGCCTCAGCCACCCATTCGCCACCAAACGTTCTGCACGTTGCATGGAGAGGGCATACGCAAGTTGCTTCTTCAAGGCTCGCTGCGTAGCTTCAAGCTTGACAATCTTCTTGCCAGTGGCTTGATATGAATTGTGCCAGCTTGTTGCCATCTCTTGAAAGCCAGCTTGTGAGGCCCATGAGCGATTCTCTTTAGCGGCACTTTTGTATTCGTATTCACAGTGCAGGGCTGCGCGCATGTGGCTGATAAGGCTTTGCAGTGTGCTAATAGGCAAGCTCATTTCATCCCCTTCATAATTTCTCCAATACCTACCAAGTCATCACCCGTCAAATAAATTTGCAAGGTTGCTCCGAAGATGTTGTTAAACTTGTTGTTAATGGTAATTTCTTGTGCCACTTGGTTAGGAGGCAAGTTGAAGTGTTGGCAGAATGCTTTGCCGAATGATTGGGAGATTAGGGCTGTCATGGTATTCCTTATGTTAGGTTAAGATTGTACATGCTATTTAGAGCGCTGTCAATCAGAATGTGTGTGTCCGCTGTGCATTCCAGTCGTCCAAGTCCCACAGCTTGTGTTTTTCCATCTCGTAGTAATACTTGCCAACCATACCAGTATCTCCAACACCACGAGCCTTCGACAGCTTCATAATTGTCGTATTACGTTCCTCTTCTGACTCTGCATCTTTGTTGCGCATCATGATAAGGTTTACACCGCCACTCTTAAAGATGGTAGAGCTGCCCATCATATCCTCCTCAGACAACTCAGCACCCTTACTGTTGGCCTTGGCACCAGAGCCATTCTTGCGTGCATGATTGACATTCGCGAATAAGACGCCCTTTTTCATCCATCCTTTCATCCAACCCATAAAACGTGCTTGCTCATCTTCGCCCAACATATCAAACACATCCTGCAACGGATCGATTGCAATAATCCGGCAACCAAGGCTAACAATCATGTATTCAACGCGCTCTTGCAACGTCTCAGCTTCAGCATCAAGAATGTAGAAACGAGGGTTGCCGTCAGCATCCATGAACAACTCTTGCTGCAAACGTAAAGAGTCTTCCGAATCTACAAACTCCAACCGCTGCTCAACTGTCTCAAACAAGTTAATCTTGACTTCCGCATACGATGACAGCAGGTTAACTCCGTATTCCCCGGCGCTAGTCTCCATAGGGATGATGCCCACCTTACGATCTTCATTCATAATCCAATGAAGAATAATGGCGTCAACGTGAGTCGATTTGCCCGTGCCAGACGCACTCAGGATGTTAAAGATGCAATTTGGAAGTCCCCCTCGCAACTTAGCTTGCAATTTATGCAGATACTTTGGCAACGTAATACGGGGCATCGAAAGGTATTCTCGCATCTGTTCCTGAATATCCGTAGAAGCAGTTACGCCGTGTGGGACGTATTTCTTAGCCTTGAGGAAGTCTTGAATAAACTCTTGCTGCTTGCCCGCTTTAACATAATCGTCAGCGTCTTTAAAACGCATACGCATGATCCAAGCTTTACCTTTCGGCAGAACCTTGACAAGCTGTTCTACTGCTGCTTGCCCTGCTTCATCCTCGTCCATGCAAATGATAATCTTCTTAAACTGACTAAAGAATTCATACTGTGCTTGCACTTGCTTATGAGCGCCGGACTCTCCCAGCGTGCTACAGACAACAGCAGTAGTCTCGTATTCTAGCTTACCACGCTGCTTCTGGTTCTCATACAACATTTGATACGTTGCAAGCGCCTTAGTCTCGCCACCGGAAATGATGCAAGTTCCTGTGTGCGTCTTAAAGCGAAATTGGAACACCATGTCGCACTCTTTACCAACCTGTCCAATAGGACCGCTGAAGTCCTTCGGAAATCGACGTGTGCGATATCCTGAAAGCTCTCCACCTACTGTAGTAGGAACATATTGACGGATTGGCTCACCAGTTTCTTGGTCATACTCGTAGCGTACCCCAAAGAAGTTATTGGTCGCGGTGCTGATTCCACGATAACCTTTCCCGTCAGTGCTGGTGTAGCTTTTAATCTTCTCGTTCTCTTCTGGAGTAATTTTTTCTCGTGTGCTCACATATTCCTCTTCGTCGTCTTCATCATTTTCGTCCCATCCCATAGCTTCTCTGTGTGCTGCTGAAGGAATTGTCCATTGACAAGCCCAGCAGTGCGCACCTAAGTCACCACCATAAACTCTTAAATTATTCTTGGAACGGTCCCTACCCTTTCGAGCACAACGGGGACACTGGCAATTGTGCTCTCGCTCAAGATCAATTCCCCATTTATTTTCCAATCAATCCTCCAGCCAATACTGCAACCCACAAGCTGTACCCAACAACTCTTCAATATCCTCTTGATTCACAGGTTCCTCACCGTATTCCTTGTCACCATCTAGGCAACCTTGACAAATTCGGAGTAGCAAATATTGTTTAACCTCGTTGAGTGTGTCGAATTTAACTTCGCTGTAACTGTCACATAGTGTAACCATCAATCATTCTCCTTATAGCACTCCCCCGGCACAAGCTTTCGGTACTGCACCCAGCCTGCAAAATTACCCGACCAGAGTTGCCCATCACGATCAACGTGGCTCACACCCGGCTCCCAAGTATGCGCCTTCTCAGGGTTGTTCACATGTTTTGTTGTACATGCATTTGGACCTGCAAACTCGTAAGTGTAAGGCTCCATAGGTGTTGCACAATGTTCCGTAGCTCCTCCGTGAATCTTGTCACCGTTAATGAGCTTGTCGTAAACACTCAAACTCTTCTCAAGCCCATAATTCTCATTGCGGAACGAAGTTGCTGCACAGCGAGCGCAAGATACTTTGATAGCATCTTCAAGACTGAGATAATCGTGTTTGCCACTATCCTTACTGAGATAGTGATACTGGACTTGTCCGTCCCAGCGCATATCCAGAAATGGCAAGTGCCAACAGCCTTGAGCAAGAATCTCAGGAACACTTTTCAAATGTGCCTCACGCATACACTTAGCCTGTTCAGCCAATGTAGGATCAGCCGCCTTATCATCTCGGAGCCAATAGAAATTATCCGTCTCAGTTGCCGTAACAAGCACACGAATCATCTGGAAAGGCTCTGTCAGGCGATTGTAAACTTGCTTATGATAGCCTGCGGCTGCGAATGCGTTAGAGAACATCTCAGCGGATTCTTTAGCAAAATTCCAAGCATCTTCTGGCGTAGCATCATGCCCATGAGGAAATCCCATATCATATGTCAAGTGAATGTTAGCGCGATGCTCCTCCCCAGCCTGCATCCCACTTTGATTCTTGCCAAAGCTGACAGGCATCCCTGTCAATTGCTCAGCCATCTTAGCTGCTGGAATAGCACGACTACTCGCCGCCGAGTAGGAGAACTGGCGATGCTTCAATTCCTCAGCATGGACAATACGAGGATGGTCTACAAGGAACGTAATAATTTCCTTGCCAGCTTCTGAAATGGAATGCAGGACAACTTCTACACGGATGCCTGCGCGGCCTTCTACGATAACATTAGACACTGCACATCTCCTTAATCAGTTTCACAACAAGCTTATTAGCAGCCTCATAATCACAACTATCCAATTCACTCCAATCCTCCCCGCGCATAATTCTACCCTTCACAGCACCCATCTCAACCAGTGCAAGATACACATCAACCTCCCAGCCACTATTGCCGAATGGTCGCTTGCCAGAGAAACCTTCCCCATCTAGCCACAACGTCTCCAGCAGAGCGTGAAAGTATCCTCGCAGCGTTGTTACGTCAACATCTCGAAAGATTGTTGAGCAGTCTAGCATTTCATTATGTGTCATTTGTCTACCCACTTGTCAATTGCCTCAGAAATAACTTCCCACATATCCATACCAGAATTAAAGTATTCCCAAAAGAATCCCGTAATTAGCCCTGCCAGAATAATTGGTGACATAACTACTGCCAGTGGAATCGCAAAATACTTTTGTTTATTATTCATTCTTCAAAATCCCCTCGTGCCAATTTATCGTGCAAAAACTCTAAGTATTCCTCAGAAGCCTCACACTTATCTTCGTATTCTTGCATCTCATTACGTGCCATTTCTGCACGAGAGCCTAAGAATTCCAAGTTGCAGTTTTCGTCTTGAATTGCTAACAACAGTTCTTGATAAGTCATTCCCCACCCCTCCCAATTTCTTCGTCTTCCACCGCCTGACACTCATCAAGCTCCTGCAACAATTTTCCCAACTCCCTAGAAACAACTTGAATCTTGTCGCCATACTCAAACATCTCTGTGCGGGATGCTTCGTAGCGGCCTGTGAGGAATTCCAGCTGAATGTCTGTTTCACGGATTGCTGCCTCGATTTGTTGGCGTGTCATTAAAACTCCCTTTGATTAGTGTTAATCTTTGCCCCAACAACATGCCCTGTACCATTACAATATGGGCACTCAGCGACAGGTTTGTTAATTTCCTCTATAAGCGCTTCCAAATACTGCTCAATAAATGCTTTCATGTCTTTCAGGCTGTTAGCCGAATAGCTGCTAATCACAGTATATCCGTTATACGGCTTAGGGGCCATCTCAAAGATTTCCACTTCCTTGTGCTGCACAGAACTTGTCTTAAACTTGGGTTGTGCATAACTCCTACCACGAGATGTCTTAATTTCTGTCTTCGTAGTGACAGGTTTGACAGCAACCTTGTGCTTCACTGTAAAGCAAAAATCGTAGTCACTCGTAATTGTAGCACACTTAGCGTCGATGTTGTCTTTAATATGCCGACGAACAATGCTGTACATCTGCGCTGAAGACAGAATGCAAGGTCGCTCGTGCAGCATGAACTCAGGGGTAAGCAATCGCTCAATATCCTCGTAATAGACAATGCTGGCAAGATCAACCTCTGTGGCTTTTCCTCCATAGTTGTCAACAGTTTGCTTAACCGTCATCTTTTCAGGCGATTCAAAAGAATCAATCTGCAGGCTGCGCAACACCTTTACTTCAAACTCTTCAGCCACCCACTGATCCTCACTTTTAACGTGTAAAGGCTTGTAGAGCGCTTGCAACTCACTGTAAGATCCGCACCACTTAAACTCTTCTGTATCATCGTCGTAGACAGCGTTAGCGTCTGTAATCGACAACTCAAGAGGAATTTCGTCGCTGGCAATAGAAGAAATTTTAAGGATGTAGCCTGTATGAATATTAGGACCAGTCTTCAACACCTCATACGTTTCAATCTTCTGTACACCTTCAAGGAACGTCCATGCGGCGGATGAGTACGAGTTTGTTGGCACAGTGATTTTCTGGTAATCGCCAGCAAGCTTGCCATTGATTTTTACTTTCTCACCAATGCCATAGCCAGTGCTCATCTTGACGAACAAACCAAGATTTGTGCTATAGGCTTCAAAGGTAGTCATACTAGTTTCCATTCCACGACTGTAACGGTTTTAACAACAGGCTTCACTTGGTAAACCTCTGGCATTCCATAATCATAGTCACTGAAGTAGCTGCCAGAACGACTGTTATTAATCTGAAAATGATTTGGTGGGTCTTGGTCGTCCTTATAGATTGCTGATGTGTGCGAATACTTGCCATCGTCTGTCCAGCCATCGTCTTCAACTTCTGACATTTGTTCGGGCAAGTTGTCAATGCCGATGTAGCCACAGCCGTAAGAATCGCAGGCTTCTTTTACTAAATACTTTAGTTCGTCAAGAGTCATTAGGAAATCCTCACAGTATGGATAATATCAGCTTCTACATTAGGAAACTTACGTGCCCACAGATTAAGAGCCTCTGCTACAGAATCCGACAAAGCCGAAATATTTCGTGGATTCAGAGAAATACCCACATAATACCCATAACCGCTATAAGCATTCAGGTTCTCTACATCGAGCTCAAGATCACCAGGCCCGGCAATCTCAGTAATATAAGAGTCCCCCTCCTCTTCAAGCTCGTGCTGTTGCTCTTCAGTCAGCACACCATGCTCATTCAAAAATTCTACACATTCACTGACAGTTTCAAATTCCTTGCCAATTGCAAACACTGGATTATAGTCTACACCCATATCATTTCTCCTTGTGAAAGAATACGTGCCGCCCTATGCGACCCCAATATTCCCCGAACCATTTAACCTTGCCCTTGCCGACCTTGAAGTAATAGACAGTGCGCGGCAGCTTAGCAGGCATCTTACGCGTCTTATTCAACAATGTCAAGGCTTCCTTGTTAGCTTGCCACTTCTTGTGCTCATCATACCACGAAAACTGGCCCTTGGCAGACATCACCTCACAAGCTGTCATACCGTCTATACGCATTCTGTTGTGTACCACCGTCAAAACAGCCCTTGCGCCTTCGATGCTTTCCCCACGGCTCTCGTGAAAGAGTGTCAAGGCTTTACAGCCATCTTCAGTAAGCTTAGCCTTAGCAGGACAAACTAACAGCCACAAGCTCAACAGCAGCGACCTCAGAATGAACTACCAGCATCTGCCAAAGGTGCCATAAGCTGCACACAAGCCACCCTACCGCTTAAGTCTTTATGCTGCACTTTAAGCCTGTCAGCAGACAACGTGCAAGCTTTCATGCTCTCATACGTCTTAAGTACTTGCAGGGCCGGTGGCTGATCCACAGGCATGGGCACCCACAAGATAAGTAAAATAACGCTAATCATCATAACTCCCTTTAGGTGGAACAAGAACTTCACAAAAATCTTCAATGGTGTTCACAGCTTAATCCCTTCAGTCTGATACAGCATAATATAATCACAAAGTTTCTCATACTGTTCTTGAGAAAGAATGTCAAACAAATTAGCTTGCGGAGTTATTGACAGCATGTATCCCTTACCATCTGATAAGAAGGCTCTGTCAACAATCTTAAGTGTGAAGATTTCGCAATAATCTTCATCATCGGGCTGCTCACAGTCCAAAGACTTCTTATATCGTACAAGCTCAAACTGGGCATCAACATCAAACTGGTAGAGATTGTGGAGGCTCAAATCGTCAGTAATCTTGAGTGTGAAATTTTCTATGCGCAATGTTGAAGATAGCCTAGCATCTGTTTTAATCATTTCAACTTCCCCTCATCAAATGGTGCAGTCTGAATAACAGCTTTCTCATACTGCATCTTACCATTCTTAAAGTAAGCCGTCCAAATATCCCCAGCTTCTTCACCTTCGCCATCTAGTGTAAACAGAACGTCAGGGTATAGCTTGGAAACAGATTTCATGTTCTCCAGAGCGTCATACCATTTTACCCCGTAGATCGAAAGACCACTTTCAAATCCATACCCGCTAATGACCTCGATAGTTTCAATAATCTTATCCTCGTCCACATTTGTGTCAAGTTTAAGTTTGTAATCTGTGTAATAGCCCATTAGTAAGCTCCCATTCCGATAAACTTGCCATTATCATCAAACTGAAAATACACAGTGTGGTCGGCATAAATGTAAGAACAATGCTCGTCGTAATACTTGGACTCCTCTTGGCTCACTCCAAAACTGCTCAAGAGAATTTCGAGCTTTCGCTTGTCTGTAAACTTGTCAGCAATCTCCAAGATGGCCTGTGTAGCTTTCCAGTTGGCATTTGAGAAGTCTTGCTGGGACATTTGAAAGCTCCCTTCGTCTGTGTCTTTCATGTTAGCTCCAAAGGTAATATTCAAGAAAAATAACAAGCGTAACGAGCATTATGACATAGCTTATCACAACTGTCAAGCTCTTCGTTGGCCTCATATAGCCCATACTAAGCCCCTCCCAGCAGCTTGCAAGCCATGCCCATGCAGCCCACAGCCAGCACGCTCCACATGCACGCTAACGTGCTGTCAACCTCGTCTACAGCATAATAGTACTCCTCCCATGCTGTATAAGTGCATTTCACGAACATTGCTATAAATACTAAGCTTAAGATAAATTCCATAACAGTTTCCTCAGAACTTAGGTTTAAGCAGCTTATCAAGGCGCTTACTCATGGTTGAAAGATGCTTCAAGCTCAAGTCATTAGTTGGATTCTCTGCGATGGACTTCAACTCGTTGATGCCCTTTGCCACGGCCTTGACGTTACCTCGTACGTAGCCACGAGTGTTGTCAATACGATCAATCGTCAGGTCAGCGTAGCGAGACTGTGTGCTACCTACGTGCTGATGGGTCAACGGCAAGCCAGTGTAAGAGCAGTATTTCTGCCCCAGCAAACGCCGAACATCTGGAAGGGTTAAGTTGAATTCCTTACCAGTGTCCTTGCAAGATTGTGCTTTGTTGCGATAGTAGCTTGCAACGTACAGTTCAAAGTCAATACCGGTATGGCGATTAGTAGTGGTCATGCTATCTCCTAAGTATGCTAAATAGCCCGCATGCTGCGGGCCTATACGTTTCAATCGTCGTAACCCATGTCAAGGCTCAAGTCATCCACTTCATAGTAAATGACACAGCCCTCTGATACTTGCACGACGTAGTCACCATTGTAGGCATCGTCTTCGTTGGCTTGGAAGGCTTGAATTTCGTGCAGTGTCTGTGCGTTCATTGTGATGCTCCATGTACTTGTATACAGCTATTTAGGTGTAGCCCCGAAGAGCTTTGTAGGACTTTTCAGTAGTGCTCGCTTCGTCCATGTACCCAATGTAATGGAACAAATCCTACACCGCAAGTGATTTTTTGAAGTATTTCTGTTGCGTTGCAATGCTGTGTATGTAAACAGCAGTTTTTACACGTAGTCTTTGCTGAGCACTGCCCTCATAGATAAACTACTGTATGGCTGTACAGCTTTATTGATGCAGGAAGCATATTTATTGCATTGCAAGCACTGTTCAAAATGTCAAAATGCAACTGTGGCTTTTCTAGCGAAATGTTGTAAATTGCGTATAATCACTAAATTAACACTGTTGACTGAAATATCAACGTGACGTGAAAGTTAATAACTGTTGGTTTGTGGAAATATCTTGTCCTGCTGGCTTTGTAGGATTAAACGTACAAGATTTCTCAATCGCAATTTCTGAATATTTTGCTTTAGTGGCAAGTAAACGTGGAATCGATTTGTCATGTTCTGTTTGGCAACATCTACTAAGATAGCGTGTACTCTGTACTTGACAACCTTATTTTTGTTATGTACAATGACGACTTGAAATTCCCTACAACGAACGGAGGATGTGTGAGCATTGAATCGAAAATTATGGAGCTTGAAGAGGAGCTTGCTAGGCTGCGAGGCCAAGCCAAGGCCGGGTTCAGCGTGTTTGCAATTGCAAACAGCGGTGAGTATTATTTGTCTGATGACCACGAGGCAGTCTACGATGTTGGAGGCAATCTTGCAGGTATCATAATTAACCAAAAAGTTATGACGGAGTATTTTGACAGTAACCCTTACAAGAAGGCTTAACATGAACCTAAACATCAACGAAAGAGTCTCTGTCACTCTGACAGCCTCTGGCGCAGCTACGTGCAACGCTAACGAGGACTACTTCGCAGATCGGTCCAAGCATCTCGAATGGTTTGCCCCTAAGTACAAGTCTGAAGGAGACGTTCTGAAAGAACAACTGTGGCACCTCTTCCAAATCTTCGGTAGCAGCATGAAGATGGGCTTTGAAGTGCCTTTTAAAGACTGCATTATTACGATTGGAGATAACGTATGAAAGAGTTTGAACACATGAAGTTCTTGGTAGACGAAGCTCAACGTAAACGTCTTGTCAAAATTCTTGAGGAAAATGGGTACAAGGACGAAGGGTTTTCGGACGGTTATGGGGGATGTATTATCAATTACCCTTGCAATAAGGAGTACGGAGACTACACCGCAAATTATTATGATGAATTTAGCGGTGAACCTACAGACACCACAGCCTTCCTAGCCGCTCACGAGCCTGCTACCGAACAAGTAGTAGACCACCCCGAAGGAGACTTCAAAGACTACTCTCGTAAGGAACTAGTAGACTACATTGGTGAGCTTCGTACGGAAATTGACGCTTACGAGTATCCTGACGTGGCCGCACAGGAGCCTTCCCTTGAAAAGATTATTGACCAAGTTTTCTTAAAGTCTGCGCCTATCAACCACCCTGACCCAGATTATGAAGGCTGGATTCCTAACATTGGCATTGCTCCTAAGTTTGATAAGCCTACGAATGTAGAAGTAACTTACCGTAATGGTAAGCATGACAGTCATGGAGCAGTGCCATATGACAGTTTACGGTGGGCTACTGATAACGACGATGATTACGATATTATGTCTTGGAGACTCCCGAAAACAGAAACTATTAAGCACCCTGACGACCTTGGATGGTTCGACAACACAGGCACTATGCCGGATTTGCCTGAAGATACAAGCGTTGATTACAGAATGGGTAATAGTGTTATGCACACTGATCTGTTACAAAATCTTCGCTGGGATCACACAGGACGGGGAAGTGATATTACAGAGTGGCGTTACCACAGGTCATCGGAGCCGTCTGAGTACTATGTGCAGCCTAAAACGGAGCCTACTTCAAAATGTCGTGGAGTTACAGTGCGCGATAAAGATGGCAACGTAGTTAAAACTAGTACAACAATTGACGGCCATTACAACTTCAGCTACACCTTGACAGATGCTGACAAGCTCGCTGGCACTATCAAGATTGACCCTTACTTTGTATCACAGCAGTGGAAGCTTGGTAGTAAGGACAGCACAGGCGTTATCTTCCATTTGCTCAAGACACTGGCACGCTTCGGAGATAAGAACAGTAAGGAACGTGAGATTAACGCGCTGCATAAGAGCGTTATTCGACTGGCACAACTTGAAGGAGTAGCATTGAAATGAACAAATTTTCTCCCGGCACACTTGTCATGACTAAAGTGGCAGGTCCAGAAGCCCGCTCATGGAACTTGCGAGTAGGTCACATTGGTTGTGTGATTGAGACGCCCCCAGATGATAATTCTTTTGTGGGCAATATCTTGGTAGATTTTCCAGGAACTACACTACCACCGCATTTTAAATACTGGCAGTGTGCTCCTAATGATTTGATTATTATCAGCGACCCTGATGCGGATATTGATGACAGTGTTGACACCAAGATTGATAAATACTTTGAGGAGCATGCGTGAACCCCCCTAACATCATCTTCCTTGACATGGACGGGGTCCTCTGTAACCCGCGTGCCTGCTTGGCAGTTCGTAACAACGGAATGTACAGCTACCTTGATCCAATTGCCTGCTTACTGGTTAAACGTCTCTGCGATGACAACAATGCCAAACTTGTGATTAGCTCAGCATGGCGGCTGGACATGCAGCTTAACACTTTCCAAAGTTTGCTTAGCGCTGCATGTCCACAACTAGGAGAGTATATCTGGAACAGTCAAACTTGGTGGCGAACAACGTCAGCAGTGTTTAGCAACGATGTAGGCCATTTCTGCAACCGTGGACATGAAATTAGGCACTGGATTGACAACCACACTTCAGAGTTTAACCGCTTCGTGATCTTGGATGACAACTCTGATATGGAGCCTTACATGGATAGCCTAGTATTGACAGATGCTTATGATGGGATTGGATTTAAGGATTTTATGAAGGCTGAGAAGATTTTGCGTGGTGGTCCGCTAGATGATGTGGGTTGAGAATTCCTTTTAGACAACAAAGTTTTTTCGGCCCAAATCCCGACCGAAAACAGCCCCTCTCTGTTAGCACCAAATTTGCCTCGGCTTTGTCCGGGGCTTTTTCTTATCTAGCTTTCTATAATCTTTCATAGAAGCCCCTCCTCAGCATTTGAACAGATGTTACAATCTATCAACCCTGTTCAATATCTTCTGCACACACTCACAATACTCTCTTTAGCGTAAATACCTAGCTTTATTTCAATCGTGCTTTTCAAATAGCGGGTCAATTTTGTGCTTGACAGGCACCTTCCAACATGGTTTACTTGCTCTCACACAACACAACTTAGGTAAACGATATGAATAACGAAGGCTTCCCAAGGGTTCTGAGAGAGAAGTATGACAAGGTGGTGGCAGCAGGGCTTTACAGTGACCCTATAAGTTCCTTCGTAGTAGTTGAACACTTAATATACAAGGTGAGTAACAAGAGCAATATCAGCTTGAGAGCGTGGCTGAAGATGTTATGGGACGAGGAGGACAATGGTAGAAGTGACAAGATTGACTAAGGTTAAAATAAAGTTGGTGGAGAGTACGAAAAACACTTGACACCAAATTTTTATGCTGTAAAGTATCACTTATCGACAGAGCAGACGCTGAGTCGAAACAGGCTGCTCTAGCCTACAACCTACTAATACAACTTAAAGGAAATGACATGAACGCCACCGCACAAAAAGCAGCACCTCTGACGCCAGCTCTCGAAAATGCAATTTTGCAAAGCAGCCTTGCTATTGCCATGAAGCACGCTAATGAAAAATTTGAAGCCAACAACAAGAAGGAAATCACCGTGGAACAACCTACTGTACAGCCTGCCAACGTAGCACCTATTAAACAATCCAAGCTTAAATCCGTAGTCGTGCGAAAAGACATCTTGGGCACAGTGGTTGTGTTCGATGTTGACAGCCATGTAAAACGCGAAGATGGTGAGTTCATTGACTACTGGGACGGCAAGAGTGTTAAAACTGCTCCGGTAGCCTACTACAAGGTTAGCACCCGCCCGGTTCCTAGCGAGGAAGCTGCCAAGATTGTTGAAGGCTATGCAAAGGCTAATAAGTTGTCTCAGGTACATATGCGCCAGCGCTTAGAGAAAAATCGCTTTGAGTCAGAGGCACAAGGCAAGGCTGAAACAGTGGATATCAACAGCTTCCTCGACAAGCTGCAAGAAGCCCTAATCAAGACCATCAGCAGCATGCGCGTATAAGGAATCATCGTGTTGCCCACTGGCCCGCCCCTAACACGGCGGGCTTTTCTTTTGTGCGAAATATTTTTAAATAACGCTTGCCATGCTTATCTAAGCTTGCTACTATGTGTACATGCGCTACAGACAGCGCCTCACAAGGAGAACACCATGAGCTTCAAACAATTCAAAGCCGCTGTAAAGAAATTTAACGGTTGGATAGAAGGTGACATTGCACGCTTTCCGCGAGTATACGACAAGGTTGAATTTGAAAAGTATGTGGCTAAGCGAGAGGCTACAAAATGAACAAGTTGGATGAAATTATTCGTGAGTGTGTAGTAGCTGGTGTTGAAGTTCACCTTGGTGTAGAGCCAAAATCAGAAAATGGCATGGCATACATTGTATATGGCTTCGCTAAAAGCGGCACTGCTGTGCTTTACAACGTAGAGGGCGGCGTTGAAGTACATCTTCGCTACGATGGCTTGGAGTACATTGACACCTTTGAAGACCTTGCTCGCATTTGCTTTGACTGGTGCGAGAACTACAAAGAACGTGGCTACGGCTATGGCAATTGGGCACCTGTTTTTGAGAAACTTGGCTGGATCAAAAAGAAGGTTATCACTGAAACTACTTGGGTAACGACATGACACACGCAGAAATCGCAGCATCCCTGCAACGTATCCTCGACAGCCCTGAAGCCCACAAGAGAAGTATTCTGAGCGCTGTAGAAAAACTTTTAAAATCCTTAGGAGAGAAATGATGAGTATTTCTGTAACCCTTTTACTAGAGGCCTTGCAAGAAATTGTAGACATCGAGAACGATACAATAGATTATGCAAAGGAACTTGCAAGTAGTGCTTTGCATTTCTACAAAGAATCTGCTGATGCGCCCTCCGAGCCGAGCAAAGCA
>Ga0247809_1000819_pt1 | contig 13939 bp, 12 predicted proteins | sample UWRJL104311B1_FD_180951 | JGI IMG/M metagenome (GOLD analysis project Ga0247809, IMG submission 180951) | Plant litter microbial communities from Arlington Agricultural Research Station in Wisconsin, United States - UWRJ-L104-311B-1 | ecosystem: Environmental > Terrestrial > Plant litter >...
TCGAGCAACTGAGCCAGGTCATCTGCGTAATGGTCCATGTCGTTGCCGTCCCAGGGTTGGCTGGAGCGGCCGTGGCCACGCCGGTCGTGGGCGATGCAGCGACAGCCGTTGGAGGCCAGGTGATACATCTGGGACTCCCAGCTGTCTGCATCGAGCGGCCAGCCGTGGCTAAAGACCACAACGGGACCTTTGCCCCAATCCTTGTAATAGATTTCTACACCGTCTTTGGTGGTGAAGGTACTCATGGTTTTATGCACTCCCGGGGAGGTTTGCTGGGGGAAACGGGTATGGGGGATTGCGAGGCTGCCAGGCTGAAGCGCTTACGACGGGGCCCACACTTCACTGCGTTTTAAGTTGCGGAATTTCGAAACTCACCAAGGTCCACCGTGTGACCTCCTCTTCCCACTCATCCCCGGTCGTTGAAGTCAAAGGGAACGCCAGGTTGGCCACGATCATTCGTTTGCCCTGAACGGCGCCGCCGGATGGAAACAGCAATCCTTTGGGCGCACCGTCCGGGCCGATGCCGAGGAATTGCCCGATACGCGCCCTTACCCGACCTTGTTCATCCAATGCGACCATCGCGTCTGACTGATTGGACGCTACCCAGAGATATCCGTCGTGAAACAGCAGACCATCGGCTCCGAAGACGCTTTCGGCAAAGAGGGTCACCGGCCCGGCAGGCATAGGCATGCGTAATACCCGACCGTCTCCGGCATTGTTGATGTAAAGCACCGTTTCGTCAGCATTGAAGGCCAGCCCATTGGCACCAAACGGCAGTGCGCCTGAAGTGGCAAATAGCGAATCACGAGCAACGGTTTGCAAGGTGCAAGGCGCACAGGAGGTTGCCTTGTCGACGCGATAAATCGCGCCTTGAAATGAGTCAGATATGTACAGATTGTTCTGCTTGTCGAAGACCATGCCGTTAGGACCGGGCATCCCCTTGGAACCATAGGTGATCACATCCTGGCTGCCGTCAGGATTATCGACATGGCGCGGCGTCGGCGCTGGCGGCGTCAGCGCAGCAAACGTCAACAGGTCCTCTATGGGTGTGGTGGAGGTGAAATCGGCGCAGAGGCGCTGCAATTTCGATCCACCAAAATTCAGGATGTAAATCTGGCCATCCTTGAACTCGACGCCAGTGAGAGGCGTCTGACCAAAGCTGCGTTGCGCTATCAGTTTGCCGTCGTTTGTGTAGCGCAGCAGCTGGTTGTTGCGCAGTGTCGCGGGAGCACGTACATCAAACGTGCCGACATAGACTTCGCCAGTCACTGGATTCACCGCCAGGCCCTCGGGGTTGCGGACACCTTCGGGCAGATCGGCGAAAGGTGTCACCTGCCCGTATACCACGTCCGGTGGCGCCGCTTTGGGCAAGCTGGCCGGTAGCAGGAACAAGGCGAATACCACGACCACGCAGCGCATTATGCTCACTTCTGACACCCCCATCACGGTGAGTCGGACGTTGAAGTGCGGTTGATGACAGGCTTGTTACGCTCATAGCATGCGCAAATCGATCAGGTACTTACTACGTAAATTCGGCAAGTTGAAAACCCCGCGATTCCTTGAGGAAACATCGCAAACTTGCCTGTTTTACGTAGACCCGCCACCCGGATGGAGAGACTCTTGGTCAACTTGCCCGAGCTTGATAGCAGGTTGAAATGGAAAAGCCCCTGGCCCCGCTCTCCCGTCCAAAAACCGCGCCGCCGCCGACGGCGCGTGCTAGCGGGCAGCCGACAACGCGCCAATCCAACATCGCCAAGGTTATGGAGCTACTGCAACACTATGAAGAGCAGCCGATCAGACTGTCCGAGCTGTGCCGCGATGCGGATGTTAGCGAACGCACATTGCGCTCGATTTTCAAGGAAATGTTTGGCGTCGGGCCTAATCGCTACCTGCATATTCGCCGCCTGCACTTGGTCCGTGTAGCACTGTCGATGGCTAATCCGGATACAGACTCTGTCAGCCAGATCGCCCTGCGATTCGGCTTTTCCGATAATGGTCGCATGGCCTCTGATTACCACAGTCTATTTGGTGAATACCCCAGCCAAACCTTAATGCAAACCCTACCGTGAGTACCAGCGCTCAGGGATGACTCAACACCTTCGCGGTTTTGAGCGATTGCGCTGGCAGCATTCCAAAATACTGCCGGTACAGATTGGCGAACCGTCCAAAATCCCACACGCCGAAGCGCGCACAAATACTGGTAATTGTATCGTCAGGGCCTGCGTGACGGATGGCGTCTCGAATCCCGTGCAAGCGGCGAATCATCAGATACCGATGCGGACTCATGCCCAGGTATTCGTTGAAGACATTGCGCACCGTGCGTTCCGAGACGCAGGTTGCTTGACAGATGTCTTCGGTGTAAACCGACTGGATCTCCAGCGTATCCAGCAGTTCCAGCGCACGCTTGAGTATTTCTTTGTGATCGCGATGGTGCCGTGGTGCGGCGTGCAGCGGGTCTACGGGCAGCAGCATGCGGAACACCACATCCATCACTTCCCGGCGCGCGGCCTCCTCCGCTCCCTCGTTGTGCAGAACCTCGGGGGACTGGGCCTCGATGTGGAACAAACGACGCGCCAGCCACAACAATGGACCGAGATTGCGCTGGGCGTTGCTGATAAAGTTGCGATGCAACACGCAAAAGTCGAACTCATCTTCACGTACCGATGCCCAGCGCAGCACTAACTCGCAGGACATCGCCACTGTCAGCCAACTGGCCGGGCATTTCGCGTTGATGTGGAACATGGCATTGGGCACCATCCAGCCGATTCGTCGGCGATTGAAGGGATGGCCGTCGACCACGGTGGACTCATGCCCCGTCAGCGGCAGGAAAATGTTGAAGTAGCCGGGCAGGCCAATGCCCGTGTAGACCGTGCCGGCGCCTTCGCGCCCGCTCATCAGAGCCACGCCGTTCAAGTCGACAACGCTAAGTTGCCAGTCGCGTTGTTGCCGCGTGCGCAGCACGTATCGGCCCTGCACCCCATACAAAGCCTCTTCGAATTCGTCGAAATCCGAGCAGTTCAGCTGCATCACCCCACCTCACTGATCCCGTACAGTGGAAAGCAGCCTCCATGCCCAATCGGTCCAGGTGATGAGCGTAGACGACGAAAACGGCAGGCAGATGGACGCGCATGGCCGTCCATCTGCCGAGTCGGTCAAACTGATCAGCGGCTCAGGTATTCACTGGTGGAAATGACAGGCGCGTAACCGAAACTGAGCGCGGCCATGAATGCCGCGTGCACGTGCGCGGCGGGGACCTTGACCCCGTTGAATTCAAGATCGAGCGTGGCGCACGCATCATGCAACACAGTGGTGATGTAGCCGAAATCTACGGCTGCGCGGGTCATGCCATCCACACACATGTGACTCATGTTGCCGACTACAACGACCTCGTTGATCCCGTGGTGATCGAGGATGGCTTTCAGTTCGGTTTCACGAAACGAATTGATGAAGTGCTTGAGCACCACCGGCTCGTCCTCACGATTCTTCGCGCTGTCGTGTATTTGAGCGCCCTCGCTGCCAGGGCGGAAAAAGGGCGCATTTTCGTCTTTGAACTCATGGCGGATATGCACCACCAGGTCACCTCGCTCGCGGAACCGCTCAATCACCCGCGCGGCCTGTGCGGCGGCGTCCTCGACGTGGGAAAGTGCCCATCTGCCCCCTGGAAAATAGTCGTTCTGGATATCAACGACCACCAGTGCTTTTTTGTTTGAATCACCATTGCTCATGATCTTTCTCCCGATGACAGGTTGCCAAAATGGGGTGGCCTGCTTGCCTGGTTCCTTCTGGTTTGCGGGACGCCCCGGATTCAGTTCGTCGTTTGTAACTCTTGCTCCACCAGATTCAAGCCCAGCGCTTGTGCCACACCGGCACCATAGGCCGGATCTGCCTTCGAGCAATTGACGATATGTCGATGCTTGATCATGACCGGCGCGTCGCCCATAGCCCGCGCCGTGTTGTCGAAAAGTTGCTGTTGCTGAAGCGGCGTCATCAGACGAAACAGGTTCCCAGGTTGCTCGAAATGGTCCTCAACGACGCTCTGATCCCAATGCCCCGCCTCGCCTTCTAGCGCCAATGCCGGTTCGTGCAGTTGCCGATGGTCCTGCCACTCGCCGAAGCTGTTGGGGTAGTAAGACAATGTCGAGCCGAGGTTGCCATCAGTGCGCATGGCGCCGTCACGGTGATAACTGTGGAACGGGCACTTCGGCGCATTCACCGGAATGTGATTGAAATTCACGCCGAGGCGATATCGCTGAGCGTCACCATAAGAAAACAGGCGCGCCTGAAGCATTTTGTCAGGTGAAAAACTCACTCCCGGAACAATGTTGGCGGGGGAAAAAGCCGCTTGCTCCACCTCGGCAAAATGATTGTCGGGATTACGGTTCAATTGCAGAATGCCCACTTCCTCAAGCGGAAATTCGGCATGGGGCCAGACCTTGGTCAAGTCGAACGGGTTGTGCCGATGCACACGTGCCTGTTCCTCAGTCATGGTCTGGATGCACAATTTCCAACTCGGAAATTCCCCGCGCTCGATGCATTCATAGAGATCACGCAGATGGCTTTCGCGGTCATTGCCAACGACCTGTGCCGCTTCGCTATCGCTCAGGTTGGTAATCCCTTGCTGACACACGAAATGAAACTTGGTCCAGACGCGCTCGTTCTGCGCATTGATCAGGCTGAAGGTATGGCTACCGAAGCCGTGCATGTGCCGGTAACTGGAGGGAATGCCTCGATCGCTCATGACGATCGTCACCTGGTGCAACGCTTCAGGCAGCAGCGTCCAGAAATCCCAGTTGTTAGTTGCTGATCGCAGCCCGGTGCGAGGGTCGCGCTTGACCACATGATTCAGGTCGGAAAACCGAAGCGGATCGCGAAAAAAGAATACCGGCGTGTTGTTGCCCACGATGTCCCAGTTGCCTTCCTCGGTATACAGCTTCACCGCGAAACCACGAATATCGCGTTCGGCGTCCGCCGCCCCACGCTCCCCGGCCACCGTGGAAAAACGCACAAAGGCTGGCGTCTGTTTACCGACCTCGGCCAATACATTGGCCTTGCAATAACGACTGATGTCGGCGGTAACGGTGAAGGTGCCATACGCGCCGGCACCCTTGGCGTGCATGCGCCGTTCAGGAATCACTTCCCGGTCGAAATGCGCCAGTTTTTCCAGCAGCCAGATGTCCTGCAACAACGCCGGCCCACGCGGTCCGGCCGTTTGGATATTGAGATTGTCGACCACCGGTGCACCGGTGGCATGAGTGAGCTTTTTATCGTTCATCAGGTTGACCTCCGTAGGCATTAAAGCAACTCAGTCAGATCGCGAGTGGTAACGATGGCATGCGCGTAAGTCGGTCCGTTGATCACATGTGCGGCAGTCATGGCTTCCTGGGAAAACGCTGCGGTCGCATCCTTCACCAGCGTGACGTGATAACCCAACTCCGCCGCAAATTTGGCGGTCGTCTCAATACAGGTATTGGCCAGCATTCCAACGATGATGACCTTATCGATACCGTGCTGTTTGAGCTGGAAATCCAGATCCGTGTTGGCAAAGCCGCTGGCGCCCCAATGTTCCTTTACGACGACATCGTTCGGTTGCGGCAAGAAATCCGGGTGCCATTCGCCTCCCCAACTACCCGCTGCAAACACCTGCGCTTTACCCGCTCCCAACTGATAAGGACTGGGATGCTTCCACCCCTGAAAATCCTCCGGAGTGGAACGATGATGGGGTACGTAAAAAACGTGCAAGCCAGCTGTGCGAGCCGCCGCGACTACCCGGCGCAAATTGTTCAGTGTGTCGACCTCTTCAGCGACCGCGTTGGCCAGCCCGGCGAGCTTGCCACCTTCGCTGAGGAAATCGTTGTAAGGATCCACCAGTAGTAATCCGGTGCTTTCGCGAGAATAAGTGACATCACTCATCAGAGCCTCCCAGCAACTGTAGAAAAACCGCTGAGTGACAACTCAAGGTTTATCCTTGGCGTTCCATGTTGCCGGCAATGAAAGATCGCCCGAGGCAACGTCCCAGACCGAACTGACACACAGCAGCGGATCGTGCAGGTCAGCGTTGACCTTCAACCCCGCCGTGACGCCGTCATACTTGAAGGTTTCAGGAAAGCCGATGGCCGCCAACGGGACATGGATCGTGACCGTGTCCTTGAATGCCTTGAGCCCATAGCCGGGAGAATCGATATACAGCGGTACGCCAGGCCATGTGGCTGGCATCTTCGGCTTCATATCTTTGGGAATGTCTCGAACCTTGAGGCCGCTCGGCCCGCAACTGGCTTCCTTGGTCAGAACGACCCAATGGGAATGCCATAACCCACCATCGTTGTCTTTTTTACCGTCCTTGTTTTCATCCAGCTGGGGGGTGTCGTCGAAATCGGGGTGGGAGGTCAACGCCAGGGCCAGGATGCCAGACTTGGGCTCGAACCCGACGGCGTCGCTATCCAAACTGGTTGGCCAGACATAGCTATAGACGTCTGACCCAGCGAATTTGCCCGTGGGTTTTGGCGTATTGCCGCCTGCCGTGCCAGCGACGACTTGTTGAAAGACCAGATTGTCGCCATCACGAAAAATGTGCGTATGAATCAGATCAAACGCGGCATCTTTTTGACCTTTGGCGCTGTTGATACCTCCCGGCTCATGGGCTAACGAGGGAAAGATCACCGCTGAAGTCATGACCAAACACAATAAACGTCGCATGCCCTGCCCCTCGAACAATGTGGTCAGTTCAGTGCACGTGGGGCTTTCGCGTCAGTTCCGCCAGCATTGTCGAGTCCATTAACCACTGGCGGCGCTCAGCCGTTGGGCACCATCCGAATCATGTGAAGGAACGCATGATCCAGAAATGCCAACAGGTGGGCTACGTAAATCCGGCAAATTGCGAGGAGGGTTTATCACATACTGAACACGTCACTGGAGTCAACCAAGCCAACGGCCCCCGTTGCAGGGGCCGTCTTGATTCATCCAATCAGTGCGCGATGCACACCGACTTCAGCTCGGTATACGCCTCGATCACCGCACGACCAAACTCGCGCCCCATGCCCGATTGCTTGACGCCACCAAACGGCATCGCCGGATCCAGCAGCACGTGGGCGTTGACCCACACCGTGCCGGCTTCGATGCGCGGCACCAGGTTCATGGCTTTGCCCAGGTCATTGGTCCACAGGCTGGCAGCCAGGCCGTAGCGGTTGTCGTTGGCCAGCGCGATCACGGCGTCTTCGTCGTCGAACGGCATCACGCCCAGCACCGGGCCGAATACTTCTTCACGGGCCACGGCCATGCTGTGGTCGATGTCGGCCAGAATGGTCGGCTGCACATAGAAGCCCTCGCCTTCCACCAACTCACCGCCCGACACCACGCGCGCGCCTTCGCGGCGAGCCAGTTCGATGTGCTTGAGCACGCTTTGCTGTTGCTTGCGTGACACCAGCGGGTTGATCGCGGCATTGCAGTTCATGCCGGCACCGATTGGCATGGCGGAAACCGCAGCGGCGAGCGCTTCGACGAATTGATCGTGGATCGAGCGGTGCACATAGAAGCGCGAAGCCGCCGCACAGACCTGACCGTTGTTCAGCAGGCCGCCGAGGATCGCGCCTTGAACGGCTTTTTCGATGTTGGCATCGGCGAGCACGATCATCGGGTTTTTACCGCCCAGCTCCAGCGAGAAGCGCGTCATGTTTTCCATGCACGCCACACCGACACTCTTGCCCACGGCCGTGGAACCGGTGAACGAGACTTTGCTCACCAACGGGTGCGCTGTCAGCACGCCACCCACCGAGGCGCCGCCACCGGTGACGACGTTGAACACGCCGGCCGGAATACCCGCTTCCAGCGCCAGCTCAGCCAGACGCATGGCGGTCAGTGGGGTTTCCATCGCCGGTTTGATGATCACGGTGCAGCCGGTGGCCAGCGCCGGCATCAGCTTCCAGGCGGCGATCAGCAGCGGGAAGTTCCACGGCACAATCCCGACCACCACGCCCACCGGCTCACGCTTGGTGAACGCAGTGAATTTGGCGCCCGGTGGCAGCGGGATCGACACGTCGAAGGTCTGGCCTTCGATCTTGGTCGCCCAGCCGGACATGTAGCGCATGAACTCCACGGTGGCATTCAAGTCGAGGGCGCGGGCCATGTTGATCGATTTGCCCTGGCTCAAGGTTTCCAGCTGCGCCAGTTCTTCGGCGTGGGCTTCAACCAGTGCGGTGAAGTTCAGCAGAATGCGTTCGCGATCAGCCGGACGCAGACCCGACCACACGCCGGATTTGAACGCGGCGTGGGACGACTGCACGGCGCGCCCAACCACGTCCAGCGGCGCGTCCAATGTTTCGCAAAGGGTTTGCCCGGTGGCCGGGTTGACCACGGAGATCGTCGGGCCATCCGCCAACACCCATTGGCCGTCAATGAAGCAGCCGTGACGGCGGCCAAGGAACGCAGCAACCTGCGGCAGAATTTCAACGTTGCTCATAATTCACCTGTTGTTCAAACGTGTGGTTCAACCTGGAATTCCGGCTGATTAGCGTTGTTCTTTGAGATAGCAAACGACCGCCTGACGGTCATCGGCGGAGGCCAACCCCATGTAGGGCATGTAGGTCCCGGGCACATAGGCCTGGGGGGCTGTGATCAGTTGGCTGATGGTTTCGGCTTGCCAGGTCACGTCTTTGCTGCGCATGGCCTGGGAGTAGCTGAAGCCTTCGAGTGAGCCGGACTTGCGCCCGACCACGCCCGACAGGTTCGGCCCCATCATGCCGGCCATGCCTTTGCTCACCGAATGACACACCCCGCATTCATTGGCGAACACCTGGGCGCCGTGGCCCTGATCCGGTGCGCAGTCGGCGGCCACGACGGTTTGCGCCAGCGCCAGGGTCAACAAACCGATGAGGGAGAATTTCTGTGAAGTGATCATAGGAAAGCGACCTTGAAAATCCGTGAGGGGAAGCAACAGCAGGGTTGATACGGATTGTCAGCGCTCAGTGACCCGCAGGTTTTGCCCTGCGTGCCAGTCGTGTTGGCCGGGCTGCCAAACCGGGCATTTTGGCAAGCACAGGCAACTCTTTGGCAACCACACAAAAGGACGAAAAAGTTCCCGGCCTTAGTATCGAGACAGACCTCAACCCTGTGGTCATGAACAAGAATGGATGCCACACCATGCTCAAGTCCCCCTTGCTTCGTCTCTCGACGCTCGCGCTGCTGATCAGCGCCGCCCAGGCCAACGCCTACGAACTCTATGCCAATGACGACACCCACCTGAACGCCACGCTGGAAGCGGTCTTCGGCATTTTCCACAGCCAGGAAAACTACGCGTTGTCCGGCCGTCTCGACGAAGGTTCCTCGTCATGGCGCGAGGGTTACATCAAATACGGCCTGAGCTTCGACAAAGGCCTGGCCGACTTCGGCACCGCTTACGGCGCCGGCAATATGCTCAGCTCTGGCACTTGGGGCGACGGCGATGCCGCCGGCTTTACCGACGGTACGGAACGCACCACCAAGTACGAAGACGCTTACCTGGGCTGGCGCTCGGGCAAGCTGTTTGAAGCGATGGGTGAGGACGGTATCGACCTGTCCTTCGGCCGCCAGAACATCGTGGTCGGCGATGGTTTCCTGATCGATGGCGACGCGCTGAACCTGGGTAAAGGCGTGGCCGACGGCGAGTTCAATCGCGGCGGCGCCTACTACCTCGCCGCGCGTAAAGCCTTCGACAAAACCGCCGTGTTGCGCCTCGGTGGCAAGGAAGGCTGGCGCAGCGACCTGATGTGGCTGAAGTCGGACAACCGCGCCCAGGCCAAAACCGAAATGTACGTCGGCACCCTCGAACACGTCGCCGAAGCCGGCACGATCGGTTTGACCTACATCGACACCAACGATGTCGACAAGCAGTACGCCTCGCCGTTGCAGCTTGAGCGCGATGGCATGAAGACCTACGCCTTGCGCGCGACCGGCAATGCCGGGGTGAAAGACCTGTTCCTGTCCGGTGAATACGCCGAAGAGGATAAGCCGAACGCCAGCAACGAAGACGCCTGGTACCTGGAAGCCGGCTGGACCTTCTCCGAGTCGATCTGGACACCTTATGTCGGCTACCGCTACAGCCGCTTCTCGGAAAACTACGACACGTTGTTCTACGGCTTCAGTCGCGGCTATGGCACCTGGTTCCAGGGTGAAGTCGCCGGTAACTACGCCGGTCCGTTCAACACCAACTCACGAATCCAGAACGTCTCGCTGAAACTCACGCCACTGGAAAACCTCAGTGTCGGCGTGCTGTTATTCAACTTCGACACCATCGACCGCAACCTGGGCAACACCGACGGCCAAGAGGTTGACTTGTACGCCGAATGGCACGTCAACGATCACCTGACCATCATGCCGCTGCTCGGTCTGTACAGCCCGGACAAGAGCGCTGCCCAGGGTGGCACCCAGTTGGGCAACACCGACAACAACCTCTACAGCCAAGTGGTGTTTGCTACCACGTTCTAGGTTTTGTTCGACGCAAATCTTGTAGCCGCCGGCGATCCCCTGTGGGAGTGAGCCTGCTCGCGATAGCGGTATATCAGACACACAATAGTCGACTGACACTCCGTCATCGCGAGCAGGCTCACTCCCACAGTTTTGACCGAGTTGTCCGGGCGAACTCGGTTTAATGTGGGAGCGTGGCTTGCCCGCGATGAACGATGACGCGGTGCTTGAGTGGTTACTCGGGCCGTTCAATTTCAAGCCCTTGGCAGATCCATCCTGTAACCCGCCCCAGGTGCCCCTTCATGCATTGCCGCCTGAATGTCCGCATACAACGCGTTCGCCTCAGCGGTAGTAATTGATCGCGAGCAATCCCGCAGCACCACACGCAAAAGCACATTTTCCTGACCAGGCATCAGCCCGAGTCGTTCAATAGCCTGCGCGGGCAACTCCGAGAATGCCCAACGCCCCTTGACCTGCATCTCCTCGATCCAGTCGGAAGAGCCACCCGCCGCCAGCAACATCCTCTCGGTCAACACCTCTTCGCTCAGCCCCGGTGTTACCGCCAACGAAATGTCACGAGCAATCGACGGCAAACGAGATACCGCACTCCATGGATTCAGATCATGCATCTGCGCCTGCACTCGCACGTTCTGATCGCGTAACAAGCGAATATCCGGGATGCCTTTGCGCAACATGGTCAGCCGATCCAGTCCCATTCCGAGTGCCAGTCCTCCGTGACGCAACGGGTCGATCTTCAAGCGTTCCAGCAAAGACCTCGCAATACGACCGCACTCCAGCACTTCGACCGGAGCACCGTCATTCAACACATTCACTTCAATTCCGCCCTCGGTGTAATGATGCGGACTGTCGCTATAGACCCACTGTTTCTCAGGAACGGCGGACATGAGGATATCGCCGACCAGACGCAACAGATGTTCATGCGTAGCCAGTTCCGGATCACCCAGCACCCAGATATCCATCTGATGCGGTTCGGCACAATGCCAACGATCCCGACTATCACGACGAAAAGTAATACCCGGCGCCGCCAGCAAGATCGTCTGCCCCGGATGCCGTACCTGAGCGGCTCGCTGAAGCGCTGCCGGAATTTGACTGGTGGTTTGCGTACGTAACAGCGAGCACTCATCGACCCAGCGTGTGTGTTCACTCCCGAGCGTGACCTCTGCCGGGTCGTAACCGAGCAAACCATAATTTTCTTCAGCAGACACAATCCTCGGCCCTGTCTGCAGTTGAGCTTGCGGCCAGCCTTTTTTTGCGAGTCCTCGGAGGACTTCATTCAGCAATAGCCGGACGGCGTGAGCGGGATTGTTTGTTTCGGTTAAATCAACCAGTAGCAGGGCTTGTTTAAGCGCACTTTCCGTAACGACCTTCCTTGAAGATGTGTCCATACACTTTCTCTCGACAATGGATTCTTGCCGACAAGGTACACAGCCGTTGGGGGGTTAAGCCGTAGAGCGGAAAAATTCAGACGGGACTGACAGCAAGGTCTTACATATGGGCGTGCAGTATTGGAATGCGTTGATATGTCGCTATTGATTTACTTTTGACCGAGGTGATGCCATCGCGGGCAAGCCCGGCTCCCACAGGTTTTGAGGTGATCACAAAATGACTGAACACTGCAAAACCTGTGGGAGCGTGGCTTACCCGCGATGAACGATAACGCGGTGCTCCGGTATTACTTCGGCACCTCAACGTTATCCAGCATCCGGTTCGCTGCCAGTTCCGCGAGCATGATGATCTGCTGGATCGCCATGGCCGTATGCCGATGCGGCCCTTCCAGGTACCCCGCAAAATCGCTGGTCATGACACTGGCCTGGGCCAGTGACTCACAGGTGTGGGCCAAGAGGTCTTCGTCCCGGATATCCGGTGCGAGCATGAACATGGTGCTGGGTTTGCGGGTAGCCGGGGATTTGATGACGCCGGGGTTGAGGTAGTGATCGAGGGCGCGTTCGGCGGCTTCGTGGAGTTTTTTTGGATCGAGTGATTCGTAGGGGGATGCCGGATCTGTGTCTGGCGGGTTTGGCGTTACCTTGAACATATGCATATTTTCCTGATTGGGCAGCCACGCCTCGCTACTAATACGAGGGGTGGCGGCTGTACGCAGGTTAGTAGACCGGGGAAAAAGTGCGAAAGCCGGCGCGCCCGAGGGCGCCCTGCGCACAGCCACCATCAAATGCAGGCAATGAAATACCTGTCTGACAGACGCTTGTGCACACTTTTTCAAAACCTCGGGCTACTAAACCCGATCACTGGGAATCAGTGACGGGAATCAAGTTACCGAGGGCGTCCAAAGCGCACAAGCCGGCGGATTCTGGCGCAGTCGTAGGTAATGGCGCAAGGCGTTGTAGCTTTCAGGAAGTATCCTTAAACACCTTTAAACATGTGCTCGAAATTGAGACCGCCATCGCGGGCAAGCCATGCTCCTAAAAGGTTTGAGGTCATCACAAAATCAGTGAACGCCACGCACACTGTGGGAGCGTGGCTTGCCCGCGACGAACGATAACGCGGTCCTGCTGACTCACCACCAGCGCAACCTGCAACACCATGAAATAGGAAATTTCAACGCTGCTTTTAGGAAACGTCCTAACGCTTCCACCTGAGCGTTCCGGTTAGGGTCGAGACCAACCCGGCTACACACCGGGATTGCCCAAGGACGAACAAGAAGCGCTGATGAAAAAGCTCGGTTTCCCGCAAACCCCGGACTTTCTGCCCGCCCCAAGGCGGCAACCCACCAAGGAGGAGATACAAGCCTTCCAGGAGGCTGGCGCAGCGGTATCCGCCAAGAACGAAGAGCGTGCCATGGATGCCAACGCTCGCTGGGAGATGCATCAAAAAAAACAACTAGACGTACTCAACTCACAGTCCGATTCGCAGCTCAACGGTTGCGTGTTCGCCAAAAGCTGCAACCTCCCGGACGGCATCATCAACCACAACAACCCCGCTGGTTATGTTCCAGTCGAACGACTGGCCGACTACGGAATGTGGGCTGTATTGGGCACCGGCGCGACGATTACCGCCGAAGGTATCCCGCTCAAATGGGTGGCCGGTTCGGTCACGGGGAATGCGCTTGCCCAGCGCCTCGGTGGTTCACTGGCCCTGTCCCTGACAGGTTCGGTTGCGGCGAGGGCCGCAGTCGGGACTGTGGCCCTGCTGATGCCGAACAGCAGCCTTTGGCCCGACAGCGCTTTCTATAAACACGAGCAATACGCAGCGCTGGACGCGGGGCGAACCCGAGTGCGCGTCAACGTGAAGACATTGCCGGACGGCGCAATCAATGCTTACGGCTTCTACACCGGCGGGAAAAAGGACTGGGAGTTCGTCCCGGTCATCAAGGCCAGACAGCAAGGCGAGAAGTTCGTCGCCGACATCGGCAACGGCATTGGCCTGACCTGGACGCCCGCGGCGAATCCGGATGACGCGCCAGGCATTCCAGCACTGGAAGGCGCCCCACCCCTGCCGACGATCTGGGTGTACCCGCCCACCGAGC
>Ga0247809_1000820_pt1 | contig 13936 bp, 15 predicted proteins | sample UWRJL104311B1_FD_180951 | JGI IMG/M metagenome (GOLD analysis project Ga0247809, IMG submission 180951) | Plant litter microbial communities from Arlington Agricultural Research Station in Wisconsin, United States - UWRJ-L104-311B-1 | ecosystem: Environmental > Terrestrial > Plant litter >...
TCGGCACAACAGATAGTAAAGTCGATTTCAGACGACCTAATGTAAGGATGTCGTCTATGATACGTTTCTGATGTGTTGCACAATCGAGGATAGTCGAAGCTGCGGAGATGCTCTCTCGCATTGCCTCAACAATTGGCAGAGGGACCAGGTCCATGTCCACTTCTGATCGCACATTGTCCAGCAAATGGTATACCGTCTCGGCACTGTGAAAGATGGCAGAGAGTGGATTTCGCATCTCATGCGACACCATGTCAATAAATTGCTCCTGTTGTAGCTTGGCATGACGAGCATCCTCAACGAGACGAGACTGCCATGCTTCTGCCCATTTCAGTCGGCTTATGTCTGTGATGCAGACCATTGAGGAAATAGTGTTGTCCTTTTCTTTGTACGCAAAGGCTAACATCTGTATATGGGCAGGTTCTGGGTTTCCAACGGGTGGGATGAAAGATCGCTTAAGCCTCAGTTCAGCAGAACTATGAGAGCCACTTTCGATCAAGCCTGCGCAAACATCGTGTGCCCTGGTTTGATCATCTTCCAAGAACATTTCATATATGTTTTCAAGAACTCCTGCCTTCTTAACATCCATTTCAGCGAGGGACAAAAACTTTTCGTTTGCCCAAATTATCCTGCCATCAGGTCTAGCAAGTGCCATGCCTACTGCTGCATGTTGTACCAGGTGTCTGAGCTTCATGTCACTGAACTGTAATTCACTCTCCAATGATTGTTGCTTCTTTCGTAGATCGTCAGCGTCCCAAGCCGAGGCAATGACACTAGAGATCATTCTGGTTAGGTCTTTGACAGATTGCTCACAGGTATCATCAAAAGGTCTGTACGGATTTGTGCCAATTGTAAGAAAGCCAAAGAAGCGGACACCAGTAGAGAGTTTGACCGTCACAACATGGTCGGATGGTTGCTGGAAACCAAGCCATTCCAAACCGTCAAATCGCCCATCCACTTTTGTAATCACTCTATCTGATAAAGCCTGACGATATATTGATAAAACATCATCATCTTCTTCATCCAAAGCATGACCACCTCGAAGGAATCCATGGTTCTCAGGTATGCCGAACTGACCTCGAAGACGTAGTGTAAGCTTCTCCAATTCAGGCTCCGCATCTGCCTCGTACAAGATTGCCATCGGAATGTCATTTGGATTTTCCCGCAGGCTGGTCAGGACGTGCGAATATACTTCACCGATCGTTAGACCTCCAGGAATTGCGGCCAACCGGTTTAACACGTTTGTCCTTCGCTCGTGTATCTTTTGCCGAGTGACCTCAAACAACGCATTGTAGAGACCCACCACATTGCCTGCCATCCCTCGGATGGGCGTAAAATTGCCTGTAAAGAAGGCCTCCTCTTTGTAACCATTCCTTTCTACCATCATGGGTGCTTCCACGACATCCTGTGCCAATCCTGTCCGCCACGCCTCTTCGAAAACGGGATACATGTAAGGAACCAATTCGGGAAAGCCCCAGGCGAAGGTCTCGCCCATCAATCTGGGATGCCTGGCCGCGGCAAGGGGAGCAAAGTGTGCATTGTAGATGGCGACTTGATTCGATCCCCTGCCGTGCGACGGTGGTTAGCCATCACGCATATCAGAGACAACATATAAATGTGTGGATAACTACCAGTAGAGAGTGGCAGCGCGACTATCAGACATCAGCATATGTGTGTACATGCGCAATTCTGGCCTCCATTGCGACGTAGGTCCCAATTGTGTGCGCGACCAGTCAACAGCTTTAAAAAAGCAAACATGGTCGTTCTGCGGCAGGTCGTCTGTCCAGTCGCTAGACCTCGGGACTGCGACTGCTACGTCCGTTTCGCTGGCAACCATGTCCTTAAGCTGCATGGACGTGTCATGTCGATCAACCAGATAGTTCCGGAGAGACTGCGGGGGAGGAATGCAAAAGGATTGTACTCTAGACTGTTGGTGTAGCGGTTTACAAGCCGAGTTTGTATAGTACCATACTACCTCCCGTAACATCATTGGAGGTGCTAAACCTTCCCCCACGCAAGCACGTGACCGACCAGAACATTAATTTTGCTTCGAATACATAAGATGCTACAACTCCTGAATCTCACATATACATGAACAATTTGGGACGTCATATTATTGCTGAACTTTAGGAGATGATCCTCAGGTTGAATTGTGTAGTTATGATAATAATATTGTGATCCATATTGTAGTCCTGAGACGGCGTTGTACCAGTGATGAGAGATTGTCACGATTCGCATTTTGTAGACAAATGGGAGCTACTATCCGCTTACAACCCAAGCCCCTCCCTCCTACTCGTGCTTCTCGAACTCAAGTACGGCGCCTCGCCCAGACTACAGACTCTGTCTCCCGCTCGTGCCGCCTCATAGTCATATGTAGCACAATGCCATGTACTTCTGTTATCCCAGATCGCCAGATCATTTTTTCTCCACCTGAATCTAACCTGTGCATCATGATTCTGCGTGATTAAGTTAAAGATGTACGCCAACAACACATCCGACTCGTCTTTTGTCACTCCATTGATACGCTTCGTGAATCCCTTGTTGACAAACACTGACTTCCAACCCGTGACAGGATTGGTTCTGATGACGGGATGTATCGCCTGTAGATTCTTCCCTTGATTGAGCGGCGAGCCACGAATACCTTCTCTTAGCGGATTGCCTAACCTTTCCGCTTCGTCGAGGAAGAATCGAGCATCGTGCGTGGCGGTGAGGGTCTCAAGAAATGATTGCATCGGTTTTGACAACCGGTCATAGATTTCGCATCCTGATGCCCATAAGGTATCTCCTCCTGTCTGAGGAAGTGTATGGATCTTTAAAGTTGCATAGTCTGATGGTACTGGCTCAAAGGTAATATCTGAGTGCCAGCCAGTGCTGGCGAAACGTGAGACATCAGATAGTTGATGGGTGAGCCCACCACCTTTCTTTTGTTTTTCAGACGAGATGACACTGATTTGGTCGCCAAGTTCTGATCCAGCTTCTGTGAGAGGGTGGATATGTAGCGTTGAAGACTTTGGCTATGAGTGTGTTAGCAAACGCTAGTTCCTCTCACGTGGTTGTCATAACATGTTTACTCGATTGCGGGAAAATACGTACTGAGCCAGCAAGATCTGTCAGCCTCTCAATGAGGGCCTTCATCTGTTCTGGTGTCACATCTTGATTCCGTAAAAAGACGACCCCTCGTTGCGATACTAATCAAGTGGTTAAACAGATTTCAAAGGGTCATTCCATGGTGTACATACTTGTCAAGGCCAAGTCTCTAATAACCTCATCTTCACTCGCTAGAAGATCCGTCACCTGCAACCCCTCGAATTCGGTTCCAATCACAGGCGTATTGTCGGACCTTGTATACTTATCCAACGAACCAGAATACTTCAACGGCTGCAAACATCTTGTCTGCGACTCTGGGTGTCCTCCAAATATGTCGAGTTGTTCGACGCTTCCCATGTTGACGGATTTTGATATGTGCTGTAAAATACTGGCGTGAGACATACTTGGGATTGACTTTGTATTTCTGCAAATACCAAACAACTGTGCATCCGCTGTCTTCTTGCTAGTGGTGAGGGGTTTGGATATAGCGGGGAGTATGCCTCCAAGTCAGAACTCGTAACGTTGCAACAACCTCGATAGTGTGAAGTGTCAAAAGCCAATCTGCGAGTCGTGGGCCGCTTCGTCAGCAATTCTTATTGATGAAAATAAGAGTCTGACATCGGAAGACGACCGGAGAAGAGTATAGCCTGCAGGGCAGTACCGAGGACCTAGCTAGATGAACTCCCCGCACTGTGCACAACTCTAACTTTCATGCACAGCAACGGTAATCAATCATTGAGAGTCAGCGCGGAACCTTTCCGAAGCCAGATCTTGGACTTTGTTATGAGTACTGCTATATTTGCAAAACTACACGACGAACTTGCTGCAGCCCTTTCTATCATCGTCCCATCTACTCAATTCAAGATGTAGGCTGTACTCTGAACTCGTCGGAAACACACACACGTGGTTGACGTCCTTGCTCGTAATTGTCGGTCCCGCCTTTCCCGCTCTCGGCACTTTCCGATGTAAACAAGCTTCCCAATTGGGGAGGGAATCAATGCCTTATTGGTAACAACTGCCGCATCACCACCCACTTTGAGTCGGATTGTGGAGTAGCAAACTTTTTGCGTCCATCACGCAATTTCTAGCGTGACTTGCGAATACAAGTAGCTGCAGCATCCTCATCTATTTTACCGCAGACTCATATGAGAAACGTGGTTCAATCAAATCTACATGACTAGTAATTGTTACGGCATATCGCCCAATACGATGAATGGCCGAGTCGCGCCACCGGAGTACACTCTTGAAATGGTGCACTACGCTCAAGTGCATGTGCGTCCAGCATAAAGTTGTATAAGCGCGGAACACAAGAGTATGAAGGTTCGAATCGGGAACTCTCAATCTCGGGCCAGCAACACCAGAGGGAGAAACCCTTGAACTTTCACCAGTAAAGATCCAATTGAATGGGAATATGACTTGACTTCTCCGATGGTGTGCTCGATTAATGCGGACCTTGCATTTCCGGACTTCCACTGGTGATGTATATCTTCTTCCCGAAGCACATATTGTGAACAACCATCTTGAAGTCACAGCATCGCTTTTTCGCCATCCATCGTACATCGTCAAGATGAGTGAAGAGATCGACGACACCACTCAGAAAAGAGTGTCCAGCGATAATGAGCAAGGCGCGGCGTCGTACTCGTCAACTGCACCTATCGGACGAGAGAATCTTTCTGATCAGGTGCCGCCCCATGAGTTCTATGAAGGATTGCACAGATGGGATCCAGCAGTGACATGGACGCCAGAAGAGGAGAAGAAGCTTGTCCGCAAGACCGATTTCATGCTGTTGAGCTGGCTTTGTTTGATGGTAAGATCTCTCCCCTCGCGTCACTCCACCTGATCTAATACGCCTGCAGATGTTCGGACTTCAACTCGATCGTGGTAATTTGTCAAATGCTCTTGCAGACAATTTTCTAAAGGACTTGAAAATTGATTCCGATGACTACAATAACGGAACGACAATTCAGCTCATGGCCTTCTTGACTGCAGAGTTTCCAGTGCAGTTTCTGACCAAGAGATATGGGTTCAAGCGCGTTCTGCCAACTTTGATGGTCTGCTGGTCGATTGCGTGTATGTTGAATCTGATTTCTACCGGAAACCATGTTGATGAGTCTTTTTAGCATGGGGACAAGCCTGGATGACTGGTCGTACAAGCTTCTACATTACCAGAGCCTTAATCGGTGCATTTGAAGGAGGTTTTATTCCAGGAGTCATTCTTTTTGCAACATACTTCTACACCTCGAAGGAGCTCTCGATTCGACTTGCTGCTTTCTGGTCGACTCTGAATGTTGCGCGCGTCATCTCAGCTCTCCTTGCGGCGGGAATACTTGAAATGAGGGGAATTGGTGGCAAAAGCGGTTGGTTTTGGTTATTCCTCCTCGAAGGTCTTTTGACCATGATCATTGGTCTTCTCGTGAGTTGAATCATCCCAACCCTCACTTCCAAGCTGATCATTTACAGTCATTCATCTACCTCCCCAACTCCCCGACACAGTCCAAGACTATCCTCTGGAGAAACGGCTGGTACACTGAGCGTGAAGAAATCATTCTCACCAATCGTATCCTTCGTGATGATCCAGCAAAGGGGTTGACAGCCTTGAAAGAGCCAGCAACGTGGAAGGACATCAAGAACGCATGGAGTGACAAGTCCATGTGGGGACTCTACTTCATCGGACTCATCGCGTACATTCCAGCGTCACCAGTGCAAGGATACCTTACGCTCACTCTCAATCGCCTTGGTTTCAGCAGGTTCGAATCAAACATGCTCACAATTCCATCTGCCGCGCTCCAAATCGTAACCATGCTTGCTCTGGCGTTCAGCTCCGAGTTTTTCAACGAGCGAACGCTACACTGCATCATTGGCGAGTTCTGGATTATGCCACTTCTTGCGGCACTTCTCGGTTTGCCAAATGGTGGCAGGGAGTGGGGACGTTTCTCTCTGATCACCCTGATCTCGGGATACCCATACTTTCATCCAATCGTTTCCGCCTGGATCTCGGAGAATACATTTGATGTAAAGAAACGAGCCATCACTGCTGCAACGTACAACGTGATTGTACAATTTGGAAGCGCCATATCTTCTCAGATTTACCGAAAATATGATAGTCCATACTACAAGCAGGGCAATACTGTGCTGATATCGATCTGCGCTTTGTCGTTGGTGACATTTGTGGTGCAAAGGCTCTGGCTCGGTATTCTTAACAAGAGGAAAGATGCTGTTTGGGACACAATGAGTCAAGAGGAGAGGGTTGCGTATCAGGAGGACAAGGCTGCAAGAGAGATTGATGGCAATAAGCGATTAGATTTCCGTTTTGCTTTGTAATGTAGCATTTGTCGACACGATTTTGTTGAAAAGTGATCAGAAATAATAGCAGTGGCAGGGTGAAAGCCAAATGCATATTTGAAGACATTCGATCTCGTAGTAGAGGTCCCAGTTTCCATACTCTGCCACGTGTTTCACTGTAAAGCATCCACGACTGCTCTTTCGCACGTGAATCCAAAGTCAATGATCGGCGCCGTTCGCCTAATTCGGAGCAAAAGTAACAAGCTTTTTCTCCATATTCAATTGACTCGCACAAGTTTTACGGTGTTCGGAACCTCCTCTTCTGTGATTCTTTCATATTCCGCGCTTGTGCACAACAACCAGATCCCATACCATCTTGTACCGGATTTTCACGATCAGAATCTTTTCAGCCGGTTTTCTCGATTTTTTAAGTGTCAAGATGTCGTGGCCAGAACCAAGAAATACTGGTATGGAGTACCGTCGTGTGGGCAATAGTGGTTTACACGTCTCCGTGCTTGGATTGGGAGGATGGTTGACGTTCGTGTTGTCCGCATCACAATTTGACACAGCTAATTGATTTGCATAGATTCGGTGGCCATGTTGAGAACGGTACGTGAACGCCACGATGATCATGACAAAATGGATATGCAGAGGCTGAGTTTCAATGCTGACCAACATATGACAGAACTCACGTTCGCATGCATGAAGCAAGCTTACGATCTTGGCATTAACTTCTTTGATACTGCTGAGAGGTGAGGGGAATGCTCAAAGAAAAACACGCCGGTGTGCTGATGTTGTGGTGGAACAGTTATGCTGGAGGACAATCCGAGGTCGTGATGGGTTTGGCCATCAAGAAGTTTGGCTGGAAAAGAAACGATATTGTAGTTACCACAAAGGTATGCATCTTTCTAGCGCATTCACATCAGGAGGTATCTTGATGCTAATTTGATCAAAGCTCAATTGGGGCGGTGCCAATGGAGAAGTTTTGATCAACAACCACGGCCTCTCACGCAAACATATCATTGAAGGTCTTGAAGCCTCCTTAGCCCGTCTCGACCTCAAATACGTTGACATTGTCTACGCGCATCGTCCGGATCGCCTCACACCAATGGAAGAGACAGTACGGGCTTTCAACCACGTGATCCAATCTGGACAGGCTCTTTACTGGGGGACTTCTGAGTGGTCTGCTGATGAGATCACTGAGGCAGTAGGAATCGCAAAAGATTTGAGATTGGTTGGTCCGATTGTTGAACAGCCTTTGTATAACATCCTCGACCGAAAGAAGGTCGAGGGTGAGTTTCAAAGACTATACAAGCGTGTGGGGTTGGGCTTGACAACATTCAGTCCATTGAAGATGGGACTGTTGAGCGGCAAGTATAATGATGCTTTGAACGGACCACCTGAGGGCAGTCGTTTCGCAGAGAGTCAAGACAAGTTTGCCGAATATATGCGAACACAATTCGGAGGAGATGAATGGAAGTCGAATATCGCAAAGGTTGCAAGTTTGAAGGTCAGTTCTCGAGCTGTGGTGGCCCGCATCGTTGCTAATCTGTGAACCGTAGCCCATTGCCGATGAGTTAGAGGTCACGCAAGCTCAGCTTGCGTTGGCTTGGTGTTTGAAGAACGAGAACGTTTCCAGTGTCATCACTGGTGCCTCACGTCCAGAGCAAATTGTCGAAAATGTAAAGAGTCTGCAGATTTTGGACAGATTGACGCCAGAGATCTTGAAGCGTATCGATGATTTGATTGGAAGCAAACCAGCATTGGATCCTGCAAGACAAGACTAAGTCAATATCTGCCAAGCTTGTAGTATAGTCGGAATCTGCGAATACAGTTGTATAGCACATACAGCTCGGCATCTACACTGAATGACGCTGAAGACAGATGCACAAGAGAAAAAATGGAAAGGCGTCATCAGTCCATCTTCATGAAATTATTCTTGGTCATTCGCGTTCCAAGAACTAACATTGACATGTCCAATGATTGACTACATGCCTCCGGAAGTCGTGCATATCCCGATCCTCATCTCAACGATTTTTTGTTCACCCTCTGCCCCGTCGTCTCTCGTCCGGAAAGCGTTCATGTTCCCGTTTCTTTTCTCGTTCACCACTCCTAGATCGCCCGCGACGTCTTTCTTTACGATCATGCTCTCGCGGCCCTTTTCGATTTGGACGATCCGGACTGCGACTTCGACCCCTGTCATCACGTCTTCTATACGCACTCCTGCTTCTACTTCTTGCCCTCCTTTCTTCTCTTCTTCGCCCTTTGCCTGGACTTCTGCTACGCCGATGTTCGTCTCGTGTTCGTCTATCGTCTCTATCTCGTCTCCTGTGCCCCCGCTCGTCATCTCCGTCGTCCCGCCTTCTCCCTCTATCCTTCTTGTATATCCTATCACCACCGGCAATCCCACCTTCTCCAATGACACCAGTAGTGATCACATCCTTCTCCCCGTCCTTCCCAAGCTTTCCGATAAACTCGCCAAATCCTTTTCCCTCTCCCTCACCAACTCCCGCCTCCCCTACCAACCTCTTCATCTCTCCCAATCCTATATTATTCGCGCCACTTCCTACACCGCCACTATTACTCCTATCCGGTACTGGTAGCCCCAATGCTCTGTTCAAGGCATCTTCCTCGGCCTCTTTAATCCTCTTGATCTCCTCTTTCCTTTCTCGTTGTGCTCGCTCTTCTTCTGTTTCGTTGCTGCTCGCAGCCGTCGAATCGGCTTTGGCGTACCAATTCAAGTCGCGACCTTTCTGCCAACGGCCGACTGGTGCTTTAAGAGAATGGCCTAAATAGTTCTCGCGATGTGTAGAAGTAGAGACGTCGTCCCAGGAAAAGTTCACGCCACCGCGTGAACCCGATTTGCGGATTGTTGAGAGCAAGTCCATGGCTGTTGTGTGTGGAAGATGTTTGCTAGCTTTGATGGATGTGCCTTGCGCACTCTACTCAATTATCTGGAGTATCGTCGCGAATGTCTGGATTTGGACGCATAGAAGGCGCGATCTTGACATCACGGTTCGGGTGCCAAGATTGATTTCTTGGCACATATGTCTTTCTCACGACTCCTGATTCTCGAATCCATCTTGTATGTTTACCGTAGCTGGAATTGTGACCTTTATTACATGCATCTCGGAAAGAAACCTTGTCTCTACTTGAGGTGAACACTCAGTAGTGAGGAACGCGATGGCTATTTGCGTCTCGACGAGCATCTACGCCACGACATTGACAGAGAGACACGTCGAAGGACCACTACGACAGCAAAGTATGCGCCGAAGCATCGACATCGTTATCGAGCAAATTGATGCTAGGATGAGTCTTATTTACGGCTACTGATTGTGTTAGGCACAGATTTGTCAATTTGGCAGCATCGATCGATATCTGAGGCAAAATCACCGCAAGACTTCACAAATACCAGAGCCAGTGAGCTGCCTTTACTTCGAAATACAGTGATAACCTTATTTCTACCAGTTGGTCATTCTCTGCAGCTCCCTCATGTCAGAAAGTCTGTGTATCAAAGCTGATCGAGTCTTTGCTGTCATACGTGGAGTCAGATCTTTCGGGTGACCCGTAAATTAAGATATCTTTCCACGCTACTCGGATTCATGTTCCTCTCAGTCATTGTGCCAAACTATGCGCATAGTGGCATATGATGTGAGATCCGTTGTTGCTATGTCGGAATGCCAGTCATCTATACATTGGCCTGGCTCCACACCGCACGGAATGGACATAACGCCTCACTTAGCCATAAGTTTAGAGGGTAGCCTCACGATGTGTGAGCATCTTTCGCTTCTCTCAGCCTATCAATTATCCCGTACCAGAAAGTCTTGTGAGAAATGTTTGCTACTTTCGGTAGAAGTGGAGAAATCTGACCTAAGCAGGTCGTTCACATTACCTAACAACGATATACTGCCCAATGCCAAGCACTGAGCTGCTGAGTAGCATACTTTGCTACTGCAAACATGTACCTGCTGAGGTCAGAGACGTGGAGATGGGAATCAATATAAAGAGTATCAACCACGCACCGAAATCTGATCAATCTTTAAAACAAATCATCTACAACGTCAGCGACTTTCAGACCTGCAATCGTCCATCACAATGCAATTCGCACAATTTCTCACGCTCTTCATCGGATCTGTCACTGCCATTGATGTATACATGCATCCTGGAGCCGATTGCAAAGGTTCTTATCAAGTCTGTTACAATGTCAATCCCAACAGTTGCTGCGGCTACCGCGAGAATCAGAGCAGCGTTGCTTTCTTAGGTATCCCTACCGATTGGAACCTCGAACTACGCAGTCACAAGAATGGCTATTGCAACGTCTTGCATCTCAGACAAAATCACAGAGGTCCAACGTTTGCTTGTCTTCAACAACGTAACGCAGTCATGACAGGGGCCGGCTACAGCTTCATCTCGAAGAAGAGGAATGCGATGGACACCATTGTGGAGTGCTCTGCTAAGGAGACAAAGTGTGGTGATGTTCGACGACCTGACGAGGTTGGGTTTGCCGATGGGGTCAAATATGATCTTCATCTTCTGGATGAAGAGGCTGGGAACGAGATTTTGGCTATTCTTGCTGCCGGTGGCTCATCTGCTGATGTGTCAGCCGCTCATGATATCGCGAGGAAGTAAAAACACTTGGAGGCACAGATTGTGATTACTAAGCAGGAGAGGTTCGGTCGTGAAGGTCTTCAATCTTGGAGGTGCTTGGTTTAATCTGGTTTACGTTTTGGTACTGTGGCACCTCGCTGAATTTGCTTCAGAAGGTTCAGTTAAAAATCCTCAACTTTGTAAAGGAACCATGTGAGATGACCTTGACACACAGAAGAGACAACATGTATTGGATATATGAAAGCTATGTCATATAATGTGTTTCTCCCACCTCATCACAGCATGCAAATATGCCCACCGATGACATCCTTTAGGGTCGATCAACTGACTGACTGAGCAATGGTGAATGTCTTTCCGACCTCCTCAGACCAAGGCCATGCCTGCCACACCTTTTCAAAGTTTCTCCTGTAACAAGAGTATGATGAGCTTAATGGAAAGCGATGAAAGAAGTTTCAAAGATCATAGGTTTGATTCTCGCGCTGTAATGTCACTTGATTCGCTGCAGTAGACATGAAGGCTTAACTGACGCAATTCGTGTTGTCAAATAGAACGTGATACTTGCCTTGGGGATGTTTGCGAGAAGGCGTCCGAAGTGAAGCGCTCTGAAGTTATCATAGTGCTCGCCATAGTCTTCGATAAAGATACATACTCATGTGAGACAACTGTAGGAGTGAGCCATTGACAAGACATGTAAATTCGACCATGGCCGCAAAAGTGAGATGGTAGTTGAAACGCAGGATCATGATTGGCTACTCCTACGGTGGGTGTTCCAGGTTATGATGGCGATGTTCCTAATTCTCTCAGTCACTATTACTATCCATCTCGGTTGGGAATGAGGTTTTGGTCATTAATCTATTTTTGATCGCCAGGAATAGCACATAATCCGTGGACACGGTATTTTTCATACAGTATTATGCACCTGCGTTTCTTTTACAACCATTATACCACCTCGATCATCCATTCCGTCCTCACTGATAGTTTGTAAATCTTTTGATTCCACCTTCGCCGATACTTGACAATTACTCTTGTCGTGAGTGGTCAAGCTCTTGAGAAAGACTCCATGGTCTTCGAGATCCATATCCTCAGGCTGCTGCGCACTCTTATGTGTCATAGCAAAGGTGTCTGAGGGCCCGGATTTCATATAAGCATTCCGGGTTCCGCGTGTTGTGTCCATTCCGAAAACTTTAGGGAATTTCCGTGAGAGAAGAGAGCGGACGGATGGGAGACAAGGAACAATCAAGGAGACGTAAGCTTCGATGCCAGACCAGTAGATACTGTCAACGTAATCCTCTGTAGTGTGTTAGAAGAATTTTTCGAATAATTTCCAAGGGTACATACTTGTAGGATTCGTGGTGGCTTTGAATTCGACGAGTCTTGTCAGTCTGACAATGGAAGTTATGCAGATGCTATACAATGATCAGCAATGATTTTTGTACCGTGATAAGTAGAGACACAACTTACAAAATACCAATGCTAAACATCAAGAGAAGATTGATCTTTTTCCTCGTGCTGACCTGCAATTTCCACAGCCACGGTAGAGGAAGAAGCAAAACGCAAAAGTCCAAAAATATATTTGTAGCCGAAGTGGCGTATGTTTGCGCGTTTAAGTTTGTACACTTCCCGGGTGATTCTTTCCGCCAGCCGTTCCAGCTGTAGGATATAGGATAGCAGTGAAACAATGTCACCACGAGAAATGCGATGGTGGAAAGGATTGTAAGTGTGATGACTGTTATGCCGCACCTTCGAAAATTGTTCGATGGGAAAATGCGAAGGTAAAATACGAGGATCGATAGCTTGGATAGACCAAGTATAGCCATATAGAGCAATTCTCCGATGAAGAAGAACTATGTACAAATGTCAGCGATCATTATGCGAACAAATTCATCAGCTGTGATTACCTTTAAAGCAAGTGTCAAATCATCAGGTTTGATTTCCCAGATGTTTCTTCCGAATCCGTAATGAGCAGCTTTGTACGAGTTAGTAAAGCACAATGCAAAGGAATCAGTAGCACTTACAAAGCACACCCATAACTGCGAACGGCACGGATGAGAGCTTGAGAAGTGGTTAGTAACAACTAAAGGACTTGATGTTTACACCTACCAATGCAACAGCCATGATATAATCATCCCAGCCAAATGTGTTGTCGATGCTCATTCTAGAGTAGAATCGCAAAGCTCCAGCAATTACTACCACTCCTTCGAGGCCCACCGTCGTGAGAAGATAATTCTGTCGAGACTCTGCTATGCGACCGCATGATATCTCGGAGATGTTGGCAACACCTGTGGAATGTTAGTCGTTATATTGACATTGACTAACTATAATCATATACTTACGAAGTTGTTCAACGACACTGCATCTCTCGGAAACGCATTTCGTTGTTGCGTGTGCTACTTCTTGGTTCTCGCAGATACATGTCTCATTCGTGACACCACAGACAGAAGCTGGCAGGATCTCGAGCAAACAGCTCAGCTAGATATTTGTTAGTCTAAAACCAATATCGCTCATTCATGCAATGGGGGCGCTTACGCCGCACTGTGGCAGTTCGGTGATGTAGTCTGTAATTGCAGCAGACGCGCCCCCCAAAAGCGTTAACGCTCCCAGAACCGACACAACGTTGAACCTCATGATGACTTGAATACTCTCACAACGGCGGCGAAATTTGGAGGCGTCTTTTGAATCGTCCAGGATACTTTTAGTTGATATATGTCTACATCCCAAACATAAATAGCGGCTACGCAACCGACAAGACGATATCTAGTGCTTCAGATGTATGGAGCAGAAGACTGGATGTGTCAAGGGTGGAATGCATATTAGTGAATACCAAGCAAGTCGTGATTCGGAATCAGATTTTCTCCTGAGTTGAGTGGAGAAGAGAGACGGCTGAGATTCAGGCACTTCTCCACAGAGCCACATCATTTCGAGGATACAAGCTTTGTTTCTCGAAAAATTCTCCGCTTAGGAG
>Ga0247809_1000822_pt1 | contig 13928 bp, 7 predicted proteins | sample UWRJL104311B1_FD_180951 | JGI IMG/M metagenome (GOLD analysis project Ga0247809, IMG submission 180951) | Plant litter microbial communities from Arlington Agricultural Research Station in Wisconsin, United States - UWRJ-L104-311B-1 | ecosystem: Environmental > Terrestrial > Plant litter >...
GCACCATCTCCATATAATGGAATAACCTTGAATTCATAAAAATCCTCTGTTTGAACCAGCTTTGGAATGATTAACGAGCCGTCAAAAGCTGTATAAGTCGCATAATAAACAACTCTCCCATCGTCTTTGATAAATTTAACAAAGCGTGCATCTTCAATCCCTTTACGTTCAAATTCAGAAATTGGAAAAATTACACGATCAGAAATATCAGTATCTTTTGAAAAAGTTATGGTGTGGTAGGTATCAGATAGCCAAAGTACCTTGTCATATTCAATTAAACGTTGGGGATTGTCCTTATGTAAAGTCTTGGAATCTTTAATAATGTTACTCAAACTGGTGTACTCGAATTTATCATCCAGCTTCGTTTCCATTTCTTCTAACACGGAAGCATCAATTTGTGCATAAGCCGCTTTCTTCAGAAACATTCGCTTTACGTAGATGGCATTTTTTACAACTTCAGCTTCATCCACATAATTTCCAACAGGCAACACCTGTATGTTATTTTTAGCATCAATTAAAGCCCTGCGAAAAACAATTGAAGAAATATGTCCTTCCCCTACTGCTCTAAAACTAATTATAACCCGTTTTTCTCCCTCTACCAGATCGGTCTGATCGGGATCTTCAATTATACTAGGATTAAAAAAGGCGGCGGATTCTATGGAATACTCATGAGTAAAATAAGCACCTATTAATAAACGCATGTAAGCATCCAAATTTTCGTAATCAATATTAAGCGCGGTAAATTGCTTTTTAAGCTTTTTACAATGGCGGTTTAAAATTTTGGTAATATTTCTATGGCGTTTGGAGTATTCCTGGAGGATTGGCGAAATCAGTGAAAAAACCTTATCATCTGAAAACTGAAGCACTTTTCTTATCACTTCCAACGCTCTTTCATCACCATTAAAGAAGAATCTGGCTATGACTCTTTTCGTATCGGGGTTTACTTTTACAGGTTTTCGTTCTATATACAGTCTCATTTTATAATATTTTGTAATGATTAGCTTTAAATTTTCTCGCCGTCTTAATTGATATAACTAACTGAATTTACTTATTATTTGTTTCAATATTAATCTTTTTAACAACAACAAGTAAAGATTATTTAACTTTAAATTTCTTTTATCATTATGACTGAAATCAGATTTTCTGAAAATATTATTCCTGCTGATGAAGCAAACCGTTTAGAAAAATTAAAATCCTACGAGATCTTAGCAACCCCGGCCGAAAAGGCATTTGACACCATCGCTTCGATAGCAGCTGAAGTTTTTAATGTTCCAATGGCCGGAATCACTTTTATAAGCGGTGAAGAGGTATTCTTTAAGTCGAGTATTGGCGATATAAAAAAAAGCAATTTGAGGAAGGAAAACTTATGCGCAATTGCCATATTAAATAATGATGTTACCGTAATCGAAGATAAGTCAGCGGATATCCTGTTAAGTAGGTATAACGACGGCACCAGATTTTATGCTGCCGCACCACTGGTAACGGAAGATGGCTACACCTTAGGTACATTATGTGTGTCGGATGTTGTTCCTCACCATCCGGATGACAAACAGCTAACTGTTTTAAAATCATTGGCAACTATGGTTATGGATAAGCTTGAAACGAGAATTTCCATCCGTAAAACCCTTCAGGCTCATGATGACAGGCTACATGTGCTTATACACGATTTGAAGAATCCGATGACAACCATATCCCTTCAATCCGAGTTGATGAGCAGGATAACGGGAGTTGATGAAAAAATTACGTCAATCGCCGGAAAGATAAATGCGCAATCGAAAAATATTATCGATAAACTCAATCACATACTTTCATCAGCAAAAAGTGTAAAAGGCACCTATAAACTTCAGAAAGAAAAGCTTAATATTCCTGATGTTTTTAATGAAATAAAAGATATAACCACGCTTTCTGCAAAAAAGAAATCACAAAAAATACTCATTGATACCGGAGCGGCTATAGAAATCTATTCAGAAAGAGGAAAATTTATTGAGATTTTCAAGCAACTTATCGGCAATGCAATTAAGTATTCTGATCATAATACTGAAATCAAAATGATGGTGTTTAACAATGACGAAACAATAACCATTGCGGTTAAAGATAATGGAATTGGATTAAACGAGGCGGACCTGGAGCAGGTTTTTACGAAATTTTCAGTGATGAGTTCTTACGCCACAGATAACGAAAATACAAATGGTTTGGGCTTAGCACTAGTAAAAATGCTTGTCGATCTGCACAAAGGAAAAATATGGGTAGAAAGCGAAGGAAAAAACAAGGGTACCACTTTTTTTGTCGAATTGCCTGTCAGATAAACTATTGCTAAAGTAAATCTGTCAATTCCATTTCTTCAAGTACAAATCTTTCAGGTAAATCTCCGGTTTTATAAGACCACTTTATTAACCTGATTAGCCCCGATTCAATTTCTATTCCGGTGATATCGCCATCGTTAAAGCAACAACAACCCGAATTGAAATAAGCGGATTTATATTTATTGATAACAGGCGGATCTTCACCTTTTGCAACCAATTTATTTAATTCTGAAGTTAAGATTTCTACTTCTTTTTCATTTTGTTCACCCAAGGCTTTTTTCAATTTTACATACAGGCGTTCAAGATAGGTCAGGGATGCAAAAACTGGTTGATGTGTATGTCCGGTGATTAAAGCAATTTCATTCTGATTCTCAACCCAATCATACATCATTATATTGTGTTCAGTTTTCAATTGATTATTATAAGCCGGTGTGTTCAAATTTATTCTTAAATAGGCTTGCAAAGGAGCCCATATCGTACTCACAAACCACTTACTGAACCAATTCCCATCACTCTGTAAATCGCCCTGATGCCCATGCGTCAAAAAAACATCCAATTTTTTTCCTTTCAAATTGAAGCGAAGAATTGCACCTTCATAAATACGAATTACTTCTCCGTAAATCCTTTTCAGGTTAAATTGTGATAAGGGATCGTTATCCCAGTACAAATCGTGATTACCAAATATTTTTGTAAAAGCCTTTCGTTTGATAAAGGTTTTTTCAGCTTCAAAAGTTGCCTTATTATGCCTGATAACAGATTCAAGTAAATTCTCCCAAAGCTCTTCACTATCGCCCAGATTTATATAGCTAAATTGCTTTGCTTCATAGTATTCAAGTGCTTTCAAATAGTTTTTTTCCGCTAAAGCAAAGTCATCCGAGAAATCCCTGGCGCCTTTATGTTGATCAGATAAAACAATTATTTTATGCGCTTCGTTAAGCTCATAAATTTCACCTCTTTTTCCAGGATTGGAATTTATATTATCATAAAGTTTCGATAATGCATCATGAATGCGAACTCTGTCTGGCCTGGAGCCAAATCTGTCCGACATCCTGATGATCCAGGCGCTAAGTAGTTTTTGTAAAAGTCTTCTCATTGCGAAAGCGTAATTAACAGCAATCTTAACAAAAATAAAATACATTAGTTTATTGGAAAATATAATAGCGCTCCTTTTAACTTATTCTTTTATTTCTTGTTAACGTAGTTATAATCTTTAAATAATTACTAAATTTGTTAGCATTGAAAAGATCAGGAAGCGCAGATTTACCACTACATTACGGCCACGTTCCGCACTGGCTTGCCCAACGTATGGCCAAACTTGGTCTGGCAATAACAGAATCTATTTTAATGGAATACGGGAGAGCTGAAGTTATCAGACGGCTAAGTAATCCATTCTGGTTCCAGAGTTTAGGAGCCGTTATGGGAATGGATTGGCACTCTTCGGGTATTACAACTTCTGTAATGGGCGCCTTGAAAAAATCTATTAATCCCCTGTCTAAAGAATTAGGTATTTACATCTGTGGCGGTAAAGGAAAGTATAGTCGTGAAACACCATCTGAACTCTTAAAAATCGCCGACAAAACGGGTTTAAACGGAAGTGAACTGGTTCGTGCAAGTAAATTGAGTGCCAAGGTTGATAACAACGCAATTCAGGACGGCTTTCAGCTTTACCTGCACAGTTTTATTTTGAGCAATAATGGTGACTGGGCTGTTGTCCAGCAAGGAATGAGTGATTCCAGCTCAACCGCACGGAGGTATCATTGGCATTCGGAAAATCTTAAATCATTTGTTGAAGAACCGCATACAGGTATCTGCGGCATCAATCAGGGAGAAATTTTAAATCTAACAGCTAATGATGCTTCTATAACCAGGGCAAGCATGTTAGCTATTACTGATGAACGGCCAAATCAAATAATTGCCGAAATACAAAAACTAGTTATGCCTGCTCATCATGATGTAAAAGCGAAAAATTTGGACTTAAAGCGACTGGGCAGTATTTTGTGGCTGGCGCAGGAAAAAAAACCGTCAGATTTTGAAGAACTTTTAATGCTGGAAGGTATGGGTCCGAGAACATTACAATCCATGGCTTTAGTAAGTGAAGTGATTTACGGCACTCCCTTGCGTTTTAGCGACCCGGCAAGATATTCTTTCGCAAACGGCGGGAAAGATGGTCACCCTTTTCCGGTTCCTGTAAATGTTTATGATGAAACCATAAAGGTATTGCAGAAGGCGGTTGACATGGCAAAAATTGGAAATAGTGACAAGCAGCAGGCGATAAAATCCTTACATCAGATTGCAAAAAATGCAGAGCAGAATTTTACCCCAAATATGGATTTTGATAAGGTAATTGAAAAAGAACGGGAAGAAAGCTGGAAATACGGTGGAAGAACGGTTTTTGGTAAGGCAAAACAAATTGATAATGAACAGTTAAGTTTGTTTAAATAATGTCTGTCCATATAGTTTCCGCTTGCGCTCGTTTTTAACGTGCATAATAGATAGCGATTAATATCAACTCGATTTTGATCGTGAAATATGATAAGCTATTTACACGCTTTTTTAAAACGATCGTGAGCACATTTTATAATTAGTTTTGAACCCAATCCTATGATTATGCCCGTAGAGATGCTATGATGAACTCCACAGACAAAATTATGTTTGCCTGTAGAGCTACAAATGCTATTGATAATAAATTTTTCAAAAAAATATTTTTAATAAAAAAGAGCATGATAGATTATCCTTCCTTGAGTATGGAGAAACAATATAACGTTTCTTCTAAAAAAGCTTTTGATTCATAAACGCCATATTCAATTTTCAGTCAGACCATCTTATCTTTTACAACCTGCCAAATTCCTACAACATCCTTCCGCACCTCGTTTCGCCAGGATAAGCCAAACTTCTTATCCAGATAACCGGCTACGATTTTATTATAATCATCAATTGAAATATTTGAAGGCATAACGCAGCCGAAATCATAATACTTCAATCGGTATTTCTTTTCAAACACCTCCTGTCCTTTTCTGTAAGTTGATACAATACCACCTCTTAAAAGAAATTTTAAATTTCCGGCCTTTGTATCCACCGTAGCAAGTTTCCTGCTATACACTTTAGCAGTATCGGGCAATTGTACGTCAGAGGCTTTAATTTTATTAAATGCAAGTAATGTAATCAACAGGATTAATATGCTTTTCATAGATGAATTATTTAATTAGCCAGGGTGAAATTGATGGGCATATTGTATCTCACACGTACAGGAATGCCTTTATTCTTTCCCGGTTTCCACAACGGCGATTTTTTAATCACTTTCATTGCTTCTTCATCACAGCCAAATCCAATTCCTCTCAATACCTGAACATCAGTTATCGAACCATCTTTTTCCACGACAAAGCTTATAAAAACTTTTCCTTGCACACCTTCATCCTGTGCTCTATAAGGATATTTTAAATTACGCTCCATATATTTTGCCCAGGCTTTCATACCACCTGTAAACTCCGGATATTCATCAACGCCGCCGGGGATGTAAATTTCTGTATCGCTTTTGCCTCCATCACCATCCTTCGTTGGGCCGTCGCTATTTCCATTACCTGTATTTGTACTGACAACCAAATTGGGCTTAATTTCACCATCTTGTGTTTTATCACTTATTATGGCATCCTGCATATCTTTTACGGTTGGCGGTTCGGGTAAGTCAACTTTATTTACCACAACAATATTAGAAGGAACAGCTACTGTTTTAACTTTTACGGGTTCCGCCTTTTCCGGTTCTACTTTCTTCTCCGGCTCCGGTTTCTTCATACTGTGAATTACATCATCTAAAATGATTGTTTTTGTAATGGGTGCCACAACCACGTCTTCAGGAAATAGCTTATTGTAAACCATTGGACTTATAAAAAACAGCACAAAAGCACTGCTGGCTATAAGTAATGATTTCGTTAAAATTGATGAAGATTGTGATCTCAGCGCATAAGCACCATAACTTTTATTTCTTCCGGAGAATACAATATCGAGCCACTCGGTTTTGTAAACATTAATTGATGAGTTGAACATAGTTTTTAAGTTTTATACCATGATGTAGAAAATTTCACGATTCCATAAAACTTCAAAGAATCTATATTATTTATCAAAAATGAAATTTTCACCTCAAAAACATTTTTATATTTCATTTTTGATAATTTTTATTTATTTAGCCGAAATGTTTCATAAAAATTGATAAAATATAGTATTTTTGACAAAAAACATAACAAATTAATGAAAAGCTTAAGAACCATCGCATTAAAAGAGGCTCAAAACAGAATTTCACCAGAAGTTAAATCACCATCAGCAAAAATTTCTGACTTTTTTGGCGCTAATGTATTTGATAAGAGAAAAATGAGAGATTTCTTATCTAAAGACGTGTATGAAAAATTAATATCATCCATCAACCAGGGTGAATTAATTAACACCGACGACGCGAACCAGATTGCTACAGCCATGAAAGCCTGGGCAATGAGTGCGGGCGCAACGCATTATACGCATTGGTTTCAGCCATTAACAGGTACAACAGCTGAAAAACATGATTCGTTTTTTGAACCAAGTGGCGATGGCGCTATCGAGAAATTTGCAGGTAGCGCATTAGTTCAGCAAGAACCAGATGCTTCCAGCTTCCCTAACGGCGGCATTCGTAATACATTCGAAGCCCGTGGTTACACTGCCTGGGATCCTTCATCTCCAGCATTCATTATGGAAAGTAAAGCAGGTAAAACACTATGTATCCCAACGGTTTTTGTATCGTATACAGGCGAAGCCCTGGATTATAAAGCACCTTTATTAAAAGCGTTGGCTGCGCTTGATAAAGCGGCGGTTGATGTATGCCAGTATTTTGATAAAAGCATTACGAAAGTAAATGCATCTTTAGGTATCGAGCAGGAATATTTCCTGGTTGATGAGTCTTTGTTCAATGCCCGTCCGGATTTATTGTTAACCGGCCGTACTTTATTCGGACATATGTCTGCTAAAGGCCAGCAATTGGAAGATCATTATTTCGGTTCTATCCCTGAACGTGTGTTCACTTATATGGTAGACTTCGAAAATGAGGCTTTAAAATTAGGTATTCCTTTAAAAACCCGTCACAATGAAGTTGCTCCTTCTCAGTTTGAGTGTGCACCGATTTATGAAGAAATCAACTTAGCCATCGATCACAACCAGTTGTTGATGGATTTAATGGAAAAAGTTGCCCGCCGTCACCATTTCCGTGTATTATTACACGAAAAACCATATGCAGGTATTAATGGTTCGGGAAAACACAACAACTGGTCGCTAATTACCGACACTGGTAAAAACTTATTAGCACCAGGCAAAACACCTAAAAACAACTTAATGTTCCTTGCTTTCTTTGTAAACACAATTAAAGCCGTTAGCGAACATGCAGATTTATTACGTGCAAGTATTGCATCGGTGAGCAACGACCACCGTTTAGGTGCCAACGAAGCGCCACCGGCAATAATATCCATCTTCTTAGGTTCTCAACTGAACGATGTATTAGATGAGATTGAGCACTCCCGCATCAGCAAAAAAATTAAAGAAGATAATGCACTTTGGTTGGGCATCCCTAAAATCCCTCAGATTTTACTGGATAATACAGACCGTAACCGTACATCACCTTTCGCATTTACAGGTAACAAATTTGAGTTAAGGGCAGTTGGTTCTTCTGCTAACTCTTCAGCACCAATGACCATCCTGAATGCGATTATGGCAGAGCAATTGGTTAAATTTAAAACTGAAGTAGACAAGTTAATTAAGAAAGGTGATAAAAAAGACATCGCTTTATTAACTGTAATTAAAAAATACATTAAAGAATCGAAATCTATTCGTTTCGAAGGTAACGGCTACAGCCAGGAGTGGGAAGATGAAGCTGCAGCACGTGGTTTATCAAACATCAAAACGACGCCTAAAGCTTTAGATGCTTATTTAACTGAAAAATCAGCTGAATTATTTAATACAACAGGAATTTACAGCAAACGTGAAATTCATGCCCGTCATGAAATCATGCTGGAGAACTTCTATAAAAAACTTCAGATTGAAGCACGCGTAATGGGTGAGGTTGCAAATACGGCAATTATCCCTGCAGCTATTGCTTATCAAAACTCATTAATCGCTAACGTAAAAGGTTTAAAAGAAATTGGTGTTGATAGCAAAGTTTCATTAGATATTGTTAAAAAATTAACGGAACATTTAGAAATTGTTAAAACCAATATCGATGCGATGTTAGAGGAACGTAAAGTAACTAACAAAATCGAAGATACTCGCGAGAAAGCTATCGCTTATGACGAGAAAGTTAAAACATACTTCGAAGTTATCCGCTACCATGCAGATAAGTTAGAACAAATTGTTGATGACAGCGTTTGGCCTTTACCAAAATTCAGAGAATTGTTGTTCATGAAATAAAATCAAAAGCGTAAGCTAAAAAGTTTAAGGCGTAGAGGTAAACTCTACGCCTTTTTGGATCATGATTTTCAGGATTTAAGGATTTTAAGATGTGCTGTTACCTTGCGTTTATTTATAACCGACGTATAAACACCTGGTTGTTTCTATGACCAATTTCTACGAATAAAAATTTCGAGATTATTCATCATTAAGAATTACCGGCTTAAGATGCGTTTTGCTCTATATGTTCTTAACTCCTTAATGGTAAATTGTATATTTAACACTCACCCTAAGGTGTTTTTAGGTTTCTAAGATGGTAAAACAACATAAAACTCTGTGCAATCTACGTTCAGCTTGACAATTTCCCATTCTACCGCAGTCTTTTTCACTCTACTCTAAAAACCTTTTACCTTTTACCTTCTACCTTTTACCTTGAATCACTATCTTTGCGCCAACATGAGTGATAACAGGTACAATCAACGCGGCGTTTCGGCCTCAAAAGAAGATGTGCACAATGCCATCAAAAACATCGACAAAGGAATTTTCCCTAAAGCATTTTGTAAAATCATACCTGATATATTAGGCGGGGATGAAAGTTATTGCAACATTATGCACGCCGATGGCGCCGGTACCAAATCATCTTTAGCTTATGTTTACTGGAAAGAAACCGGCGACATTTCCGTTTGGAAAGGCATTGCGCAGGATGCGATTATCATGAATATTGATGATTTAATCTGCGTCGGCGCTACAGATAACATTCTTTTATCCTCCACCATAGGCCGCAATAAAAACTTAATCCCAGGCGAAGTCATCGCCTCTGTTATTAATGGCACCGAAGAAATTTTAGCTGATTTACGCGAACAAGGCATTTCCATCTATTCTACTGGTGGCGAGACCGCGGATGTTGGCGACCTGGTTAGAACCATCATCGTCGATTCTACCGTAACCTGCCGTTTAAAGCGTTCAGACATCATCAGTAATGATAACATTAAACCAGGCAACGTTGTGGTTGGTTTAGCTTCTTACGGACAAGCCACTTACGAAACCGAGTACAATGGTGGAATGGGCTCTAACGGATTAACCTCTGCCCGCCACGATGTTTTCAATAAAACAGTTGCTAATGCGTACCCCGAAGGATTCGACCCGGCAGTTCCGTTCGACTTGGTGTTCTCAGGCAATAAAAACCTGACAGATGAAATCGATATTGAGGGCTTTGGAAAAACCACTGCGGGTAAACTGGTTTTATCGCCTACACGCACCTACGCGCCCGTGATAAAGAAAATATTAGAACAGCACCGCAACCAGATTGATGGCATTGTGCATTGCAGTGGTGGGGCACAAACGAAGGTATTACATTTCATCAACGAAGATATTCACGTTATCAAAGACAAGCTTTTTCCAATTCCGCCTTTATTTAAATTGATACAGGAAGAATCGGGAACCGATTGGAAAGAAATGTACAAGGTTTTCAATATGGGCCACAGGATGGAACTTTACGTTCCTGAAGAAATTGCTCAAAGCATCATTGAGATTTCGAAAAGTTTCAACATCGACGCGCAAATCATTGGTCGCGTAGAAAAAGGTGCTCAGAAACAGGTAACCATTGAAAGCGAAAAAGGGACTTTCGTTTATAATTAAATTCCATTCGTCGTTTAAAGGAATCGTCATTTCGAGTACTGCCGTCATTTCGACCTAAGTCGAGAAATCTTTGCATAAAAGGGCTATATTAAAAGATTTCTCCTGCTTGCTGTAGCCGCACATTCCAATAAGCTACAGGGTGAACTTGATAAATACTGCTGATCGGCTAAGCTTTATTCTTAAATCAATGGATGCTATTTCGACGAAGTAGTCCGCTAGAGCAAAGTCGTCATTTCGAGCGTAGTCGAGAAATCTTTACATGAAAAAACTCAATAAAGATTTCTCCATTTCGCTGCGCTCCGTCGAAAAGACGATTTGATATAATAAGCTGAAAATGTGAAATAACCTCGCTCGTTTACCACCTGCTTTTCCTTTTTCGGTATACACCAACGTTGCAGGTACACCGCTATGCTGTATAACTAGGCTTTCATGGTAGCGTGGCATGGGTTTGCTTTGAACTGCTTATTTAATATATATGTTTTGTTTTTAATACATTGACTAGTTGTATAATCATTAATGAAAAATGTTTAAAAAATTGAACATAAAAAAAGTCCCGATTTAAATCGGGACTCTCCGTTATGGTGTTTTAATATTAGTTAAAGTTATAACGAACACCAAACTGCATGTAATAGGTAGACGAAATCGTTTGAGAAGTTCCAAACGTTTCTCTAACAATGTCATTATTTGCTATGTTCATTCTGAACGTAGGTTTGGTTGTATTGTTAACGGCTCCTGCGTTCTGCGGAACTAAGATAGCTGCATTGTTAACAAAATTTACATTGCCCCATTTCCTGTTTAATAAGTTACCAACGTTAAAGATATCCACAGTGAATTGGAATGAATTTTTAGATTTTCCAAAGTCTTTAAAAACCTCTTGTGTTAATCTGAAATCAAATTGATTTCTCCAAGGTGAAGTTGCGGCATTACGTTCGGCATACTGTCCTTTACGGGTACTTAAATATTTATCCTGGTCGATATAAGTCATAAAAATATCACTTTGCTGCTGTGGCGTATAGGTTTTTGTATTAACACCTGTTCCAACAACCAGGTTTCCGCTAAAAGTAATATCAGACGCATCTTTAGGTACGTAAATCAAGTCATTTCCTGAAATACCATCACGGTTGAAGTCGGTACTATAAACGTAAGAGAATCTTCCTTGCTGTGCACCTTCATAGAATAACGAGAAAGACGTAGCCAGATTACCAAAATAAGCTTTTTTGTAAGAGATATTAGCAATCAATCTGTCTGGAGTTAAATTGCTCGAATAACTTAATGTTGGGTTATTAGGATTACCAGCAGTTTGAGGAATTGACCATAAATTTGCCAACTGGTCTCCACCACCATCACCATAGTTACGTTGATCAGAACGCGTATAGGCAATCATTGCTGAAATACCATTACTAAATTGTTTAGTTAACTGAGCCGTTGCCATCCAGTTATAACCACCTTTAGCATTACTCATTTCTATAACCGGGAAGCCGGCAGAGTTTGTTGTTGCAGCAGCGTTTGTAACCAAACCACCTGTTGTTAATGACACAACTTGTCTAGCAAAAGCAGCTCCGGCAGTTGTTGGCCCTAAACCAGCAGAAGGAAACATTGGTCTTGTGTCGCCATAGCCACTGATGCCTAAATTAGTAGGATTAACTAAATTAATATTTTTTGCTACAGCAACGTTAAGGTCACGTCCGTAGATACCTTCCAAAGTACCCACAATTCCGCCCGGTAATTTAATATCAAATGCTAAACTTGATTTCCAGGTTTGCGGGAACTTTAAATCCCTTGCCATTACACTTATTCCACCAGGAATTGAACTTCCGGCAGGTGGAGCAGAAGATAATAAATTTGGGGCAATACTTGGGTTAAAGGACGGAGTATTTGCCTGACCAGAATAGGTTTGTAAATATTGAAGTAAACCTGCATCACCAGATTGAGAAACGATCCACACGAAAGGAACGCGGCCAGTAAAAATACCCGTACCACCACGTACTTGCAACGAACGGTCGCCTAATACATTCCAGTTAAATCCAAAACGAGGAGAATAAGATATTCTGTTTTCTGGTAAAACGCCCGTATCAACTTTTCTTCCATCAGCAAAGGTTAAAGCCGCGACCATTGGATGTGTTTTAACTTCAGTTACATCTGGATAAGAAGCTTGTTCAACGCGTAAACCTGCAGTTAACTTTAAACGCTCAGATACAGTGAACTCGTCTTGTAAGTACGCTGAGTATTGATTGAATTTAAAGCTGGGATAAGCTTGTGAACCATCAGCAGTTAAAGGATAGGTTACTGCATAATTAGATGGTTTTTGATTTGTAATAAAATCATTCCAGGAATTGAAAACATAATAACCTGTGCCGTAACGTTGGAAACCATTTTTTGTAGTGCTAAATTCAGCCTGAACACCTAATGTTAAGTTATGCTTGCCTAACGCCAAACTTAAATCATCGCTGTAGGTATAACCTTTGACATCTCTTAAGTTTCCATATGAGAATGGCTCATAGCCAAAAGATGTTAATACAGATGCACCATCCATTATATCCACTAAAGGAAATGGAGCACCATCGGTTGTACGTGGATCATTCTGATGGGAATACGTTGCTCTTAAAACATTAGTTACTTTACTGCCGAAGTTTGAGTTTAATTCCGCAACTCCTGAATACAGGTTAGCAGCCTGATAATAATTAGAGTTTGCAAAAGATAATGCATTTACTGAAGCTCTGTTATTGGCTGCAGAGAAAGTTACGCCTGAATTTGTTGAAGATGTACTTAACGGTGATGGAGATTTACTCTCAACCTGATTATAACGTACACTTAAGCGATGATTGTTATTGATATTCCAGTCTAAACGAGCGAACATTTTTTCATTATCACTAATATTTGAGTAGCCTTCATATGCTCCGGTTTTGTATCCATATCTCGTATCCAAATAGGAAGAAACCTGACTTAAGAAATCAGCTGTTGGCCTGGAAACAAATGACGGTGTGGTCGGACCACCGAAAGGCAGCTGAGGCGTAGATGCTATTTTCGTAGTACCCGGGGCTATAGTATGTTTCTTTTCATAGTTTACAAAAAAGAATAATTTATCTTTAATGATTGGACCACCCAAGCTAAAACCATAGTTTTTCTCATCTAATTTCTGTAGGGTACCTAATCTGAAATCACCAATTCTTTTACCTTGTTGCTCTTCGCCACGCATGGTGTAAAAAGCGTTACCAGAAAAAGTATTCGTACCGGAACGTGTAACTGCTGTTACGGAACCACCTGTAAAACCTGTCTGACGAACATCAAATGGTGTAACGTTAATGGAAATTTGCTCTAATGCATCAATTGAGATTGGGGAACCACCTGCCGGAATATTCTGACCGATACCAAATTGGTTGTTAAAGTTGGCACCATCTACAGTAAAGTTGTTTGAACGATAGTTACCACCACCAATCGACTGGCCGTTTGCCTGTGGCGTTAAACGGGTTAAGTCGTTCACACTACGGGTAATGGTTGGTAAACTTTGAATCTGCGCTCTGTTGATTACTGTCGAAGTACCACTCTTGTTTGAATTTAAAATTGCGTTCGTTCCTTGTCCAACAATTTTAA
>Ga0247809_1000824_pt1 | contig 13907 bp, 7 predicted proteins | sample UWRJL104311B1_FD_180951 | JGI IMG/M metagenome (GOLD analysis project Ga0247809, IMG submission 180951) | Plant litter microbial communities from Arlington Agricultural Research Station in Wisconsin, United States - UWRJ-L104-311B-1 | ecosystem: Environmental > Terrestrial > Plant litter >...
GTCTCCAGCCTCGAACAAAGGAGAATCAGCATCATAACGTCCGAAATGCAGTACTACGCCTTGCCACTCCGTACTCGTGCGTACCATGTGTACCTTGAATATTGTTCCATTTTCAGACTTCATGGTACCAACGTCAGTGGGCTGTCCCCCTCCTTGTGGATGAAAGACCGTAGAATCTACAATCACAATCGTGTCATCCTCTTTTCCTTGTTTGTTCAAGCTCTTATCCTCGTCCGTCAACGCCTCCATGAGCTTGATGGCCAAGACTTTAGCTTTTAACGTACTCGCTGCGCCATCATGGTGGTACGCATGATTCGTTCTTTGCATTGCGCTATAAGACAGAGAGGACGCACTTGAAAGGTATCGTTGACCTTCTGTTCTTCTTTTGGTTCCTTTTACAATGATCAATCGCGGAACGGAATGGTGGGATGGTTGAAAGACTCTGGTCGCTAAAGAGGACGACGATTTTGTGGCGGACTTCGGTAGCCCTCGAGATAGCTTCGAAAGTGCGCGCGAAAGCGTCGGCAGGAGTTGGCAAGCCAGTATGGAGGAAATTGAGAGCTCAAGAAGGAGTGAGGTGTGGATGAAGTTCTTGTTGATTTGGTATGTGGATGAGGTTGACGATTACATAAGGATGGGATTCTCGAGAATCGCATGTTTGATATCGCTTGGCATCGAACTTGGTGACTTGATGTCATTGAACATGGTTCAAGAGCTTAGCGTAGCATACCTGATGCCTCAGCTCCTAATTAAGCAGCTTATACGAGGTTCTGATCGAGCACTTCAAAAGGTAGGCTGATCCTTCATCACGTTGGACGAGAGTGTTTGCCAGCATGTATACGGCCATGCGCGCTCCGAAGATTTACGCTAGTTTACTCTACGACCTCGCCCGTGAAAGTCTTTCGAGCAGTCACGTATTCAGCAAGTTTCTCCGTCCATAATGGTGTACCATCTGGTCCTCCACACTTCTGTACCACTTGCATCAAGCACACATTCTGCCCAGCATGTGGGCTACCTTCAGCAATTCTCGATAAGATAGCTCGACGTGATTCTGGAATAGGATCCTCCTTGGAGCTCTCGCCTTCCACCTCCATGATAAATTGTCCGATCTGAGTGATCAGTCTAGGATTCCAACAAACCTCCACGTACCAGGTATCGAGTATTGCAATGACCCTTCTGCGCATCGACGAATCTCGACAGCGCAAGATAATCAGAAAGAGCTGTGGGGTCAAACCAAGATCCATACTGAATGCCATGTCTTCGGGACCAGCCTTTGTTTCACGTTTCTTGTACGCATCCACAATGATCTCTGCAAGACGCAGAAGTTCTTCAAATTCGGGAAAGAATCTGTCGTACGATGTTTCCCGGACGAATAGAACTCCTGCAAGGACAATTTCGGTTCCGATAACGTGAATGCGCATCAGTGTCGCAATGAGAAAGTCACGGCTTCCAACAAAGTCTGGGGATCGACATCTTGAAAGCACAGGCTCAAATGAGCTGGACCATCGATTCAGTTCCTGCTTATGTTGCAACTGTTCAGAAGCTAATTCAGGCGCTAATCTGTGGGGTGTGCTGAATATGTTGAAGCCTGTTGCGACAATCAATCCAGGAGCGTTCATCGAGACGAAATCTTTTGTTAATGAAGAAGTCTCTGTGATCGGCCAGGTTGTTGCGAGGAAATGGTGCGCTCGAGCCATGACAAGATTCAACCATTTTCGAGCTTCGGAAAGATCATAAAAATTAGCAGGCATCTTCTTGATGTCCTCAACAGACTCGTCCAAGATGTCGTTGTGATAGTCTAGTGGCCTGACATCGAAAACGGTACAGACTTGGAGATCCAAATGTTCAAAAGCTTCAATCAGCTCATCCTCGAGACCTAAGCTGCTCTTTTTGGACAGGTAACTCCTGTGTTGTGATAAATTCTGAGAAGTGTGCGATCTCAGTAGTCGAAGACCTTCAAGAAGATGAGGCAACGCACTCCCACGATTGTCGAGAAGGGCCTCGAAGAAAAAGATCAGAAGAGTAGAATAGAGTACCTGTTTCGTTTCTGATTTTGAAACCTGGCTCTGAAAGGTCTTGATAGCTTCGTTATATCTTCCCAGTGCATAACGACGATGCAATGTGGCAAGAGATTTTGCATCCTGAATCTGAGCGTTCGAGCGATTGGTCAATGTTGGAACTTGGAACGATTTGATGAGCGCTGCGATGGCGATGACAAATTGTCTTACGAATGGTTGCTGATGAGAGGATTGCATCATGACACGATTCCATAATGTCCAATCTACCATCCCCTGAAATCCTGTAGTGGACTTGTCCAAGAAAAAATGGATATATCGTTTTTCCACCTGAGACTCATCTGGAAATTCTGGACCAGGTATCGGAGGTATTGAGATTATGGGCGCAATGAGTCTTGGTGCGATTCGTAAAGGAGCTGTAGATTGTGACAGAGCTGACCGAGGGATTTCATACACGCAATCCACATCACGCTTCTGGCAACGTGTACAACGAGGTTTGTTCTCACTACACTTGACCCTGCTTTGTCTTGGGAGGTCTAATCAGCGACGAGGTAGAATAATGGGTCTCGTGCACTTACTTGCATTTGACGCACCCATTTCTTGATTTGGGCTTGCCTACCCGCGGCCGTTTTTGTTCGCCATGCACAGTGCTGGTTATGTCCACTTCTGCTTGCGAGAAGGTAACCGACGCCTCCATCTGTATGCGGTTGAGGAATCATGGAACACTGACATCGTAGCAGCATACGGTGGACTTCTGCTTCTTGGTCTCTTGACATGGGTAGCCCTATATCGTATCTCCCCACCAATGAAGAGCGTCAGGTCACGTGGCAGCTTCGGCAAGCATTGAACATTGGCATAAGCTCTTCGCATATATTGTGCCACCTTACGAACTCTGGACTTTATCCTTTTATAACAGATGAGCTAGTCTTGACGTATTGCGAAGGCGGGCGCGGTACATTCGAGCGAAAGCATGATGCGCGATGATACACATATTCGTACCTAGACCTACAAGTATATCACATTTTCGTCCAACTTGATCACAATTCTGATAAATTCCGGATTGCCTGTCGCTCTGCAACGCTGCAAATCGCGTTACAAACATTGGACCATGCCACAATCCACGCGATAGTCTCACTCACTAAGACGAGGACATCTCTACCGTGCATTTCCAATTTCTCAATTTGTCCACGGAGGCGAAACAATTTCATGTCACCGAACAAGGGTTCGCATGGCGCATCCGCAAATCACTGACAGGGAAACACTGTTACAACCATAACTTAACAACCATTTTCTCGTGAGACAGAAATAGTGGTTCATCTGGCCGGTTCCATCGTGTTTCTGTGCAATAAGAGCTCGAGCATCACGTGGTCATGTCGGACAGATCTTTTCGACCACACCTGTGGTTGTGTCTTGGATACGAGAATGAGCTGTCAAACGGATCTCATGGCGCTGCTAGGACCCGTGAACCCCTCGACACAGACGTAGGCCGAAGTACTTATATATGACCAATACTCCTCGCACCTCCCCGTCTCATAATCTCGCTTTTCTCTTTCATCATTTACATTGCCCCAACTCACCATTTCCTTAGCGAGCGAGGAGTTATCATGAAGACCAATTCGGAGAAACACACTTTTCGCGTTATCATTGTTGGGGGTGGACTTGGTGGCCTTGCCCTCGCACGCGCACTTGACCTAGGAGGAATTGATTTTGTATTACTCGAGGCTAGGGATGTCATTGATCCTGCCATGGGAGCTTCAATGTACGTTCATAGGAGGCAGAAGATTGTTTCCCATTGGGTTCCTCCACCATGTCCGGAAATTGCCACATCTTAGTTGCGTTTGACAAAAGCTGATTTCTTTTCTTCCGCAGGGGCTTGATGGGTAACGGACTTCGTATTATGGATCAATTAGGTTGCTACGGTGACATCGCGAGTCTATCTTATGGCATCAAACAGGCTGGCGATCATAACGATTCTGGAGCTCTCATACATCCACGATCTGATGCACCACAACTCGGTGCAAAGCGGTAAGCCACTGTTCTTTGTTGTCCTGGTACACTCAAACACCGTTATGGGTGGTGAGTACTGACAATCGTAGATGTGGCTACGATACTGTGTTCCTCGATCGTCGACTTGTGCTACATGTTATTTTTAAACATATTCAGAGCAAGTCGAAGGTTTTGCTCAACAAACGATTCGCCAGTGTAGACCACACTGAGAAAGGAGTCATTGTTCACTGTGAAGATGGTAGCTCTTATGTTGGGGACATACTGGTCGGTGCCGATGGTATCTATAGCGCTGTTCGACGAGAAATGTGGAAGTGTGCCGATGTGATTCAGCCTGGACTGATCACAGAGGCTGAAAGACGCTGTGTATCGTCAGAATATCAGGTACTATACGGTATGTCGTCCGCAACTGCCGGACTATACAAAGGCAACTATGATGTCACCTACATGAAGGATAGATCCACCATGGTCATTACCGGAAAAGAAAATACTGTGTACTGGTTCATTTTCAAGAAGCTCGATCGTGTATACCACGTGGGAGAGATTCCAAGGTACACTAAGGAAGACGCAGCAAACTTCGCCGAACAGAATTTGGACATCAACATTGAGAAGGAACCCAAGGTAACCTTTGGTGACATCTGGAGAAACCGCAAATGCTACACGCTTGTTGCGACTGAAGAGGCCAGCTTCAACACTTGGACCTTTGCCCGATTTGTGTGCTTGGGAGATGCGGTACACAAGTAAGCCATATTCAACATTTACACTGACGGCGTCATATACTAATCTTGGATGCTAAAGAGTAACGCCCAATGCCGGCGTGGGAGCAAATGCAGCTTTCGAATCAGCTGCTGCTTTGGCCAACAACATCAAACTTCTCCTAGATGAAAGTAGTGGAACGCCATCATTCGAGAGTATCCAAAGACGTTTGAAACAATACGAGCTATCTCGTATTATTCGAGCTACCGAAATCAACAAGGTTGCAAATAGTGTCACCAGGCTACAAGCTCTGAAAGGTGTCGCCGAGCGCATAACCGTGAACTACATCATTCCCAACGCGGGCGATCAACTGATAGACATGATGTCGGATCTCTTTGTCGGTGCAGCCAAAGTCGACTTTTTGCCGCCACCTCCAAGATCTTTGGTTGCCACGATGCCATTTAATCCCAGCCAGGGGTTTACCAAACATGAGCATATATGGTATAGGGCACTGTTGGCTTTACCCTTTTTTGGCCTCTCGTTCATGTGTTTTCGATGTATGAATGCTGGAGATGGGTTAAGTGGCGTTGGTGATGTTCTCAAATCTGGTGTTTTGTCCTGGGACCATCAATCGTTTGATGTTCCTCCCACAGTCTTCCCCGCAACATGGATAGACGACATGTTTCGGCCAATTGCCGTAATCTTTTCCAGTTCGAGTTTCGGGATTGATATTGTTTCCTGGTGGCAAGTGATAACCTTCCTCACAGATTTAGGAGTGCTCATTGCCATCATGTTGATAGAATCAGCACGTCGGTCAAACATGTTGACATTTGCCCAGGTGTAAGACAAGTCGCATACTGATCTTTAAGACACGGCAGCTAACTATATTGTAGACCCTTCTTCTTCCTTATGACAGCACAATTCTTTGGGATCGGAGTCATCGGTCCATTATACTTTGCTTTACACTACACGGCGTCACAGATCGGCAAATTTAAAGCTTCGGACCATCGATTGACCAATCTCGCGTACACGCAGACGATTCTTCCCGTTCTTGCAGGATGTTACTACCTACCTTTATATCTTGGTTATCTCGCTCCTGAACTCTCAACCCGCTTCACGGCGCAATCAATTTGGCAGCTTTTTCCTGTATGGATATCGCTCGCTCAGCTTCTTTTGGCAAAGACAGTCGTCCCCAATACAATGCAACATGACCGCTTGCATGCTCCCAACCGAGATATGATAACCATTCGATGTATTGTTGGCTTTACGACTATATTAGCAGCGAGTGCATGGCTATGTACTCTTGTAAGGTCTCACCTTCCACTGTCAATGATTCTTCTTCCAGATTGGACATACTCGCAGACAAATTGGATGGATACTATTAGAAATATATTGCAGTATGATTACATCTTCTGTTGGGCCAGCTCTTTCTTATGGCTGGGCTATTTGTTCATGGATCTTAAGTACGCTGGAATGGTTAAGGAGTCCTGGACACGAATATTCTTGATAGCCATGCTTACGCTTGTTGTACTTGGGCCTGGAGCGACTGTCGGACTGGCTTGGCTATGGAGGGAGGAGGTGCTTGCTACAAAAAGACACAAACATGCTGTTGTTGGGGCTGATGCAATTCCTAACAACGAAGGGGAGAAGCCTATGTAAGCACGATCGTCAAGCAAAATTGTATACAATGCACTGGATGAGGACTGTATTTCTTGTGGAGTGTTGAATTCCCAAGGTGACAGGGAGAAGATGGCGATAAGACGGGTCTTGGGTGCTAGATATTACTTGTGTAGCTTTCCAATAACAGTTCTCGGTGGAGAGACATTCCATGACTTTTCAGGAAGTGTCGCTGTCATGCATATCGTGTCTCGCATTCCCAAATCCCTATAAAGAGCTCGGACCACATCCTAAAGTCCCAAATGACTGGATTGTGGCTGTTGTTCAATCAGCCACAACCAGTATAATCAATACATTATTAAGTCATTATTCCAAATTCTGATAGGAATAACCGATTCACACTACGAAATCTATGGTGACTTGTAGTCATCTTCCTTTCTTTCCTTCTTTCTTGCTCAACTCGAATTTATCTTTACTCTGTGCCCAGATCTCCGCAGATGAGTGGAGACCCAGCTTCCGACCTCGAATTATCTAGACTCTGAGGTCATAGTATCAATAGACATGCGCCTAGATGACAAGCTTTTGTGCCGAAGTACCTGATTTATTGCCAGCGCTAGAATTTTAGTCCCTCACTAGATGTTGTTGTCGGCAGCAGCGGACTTTACGAATTACGCACCAACGCAGCATCCAAATCACATAGCAAAGGGAGGGAGTGAGACAGATGTGGATGGCGCCAACATTCAACCTTACAAAGTGCGTCGAGATCTGGTAACGAGACGGCACTGCGAACACTTGACTGCGACGAACGTCCGGAAGACATGAAGGGATGGCGCTGTTGAATCCGACATTCATCTTTGGAATTGTCGTCCTCACGTATCTCTCGACTTTTGTATTTTTTGCCATCCTTCGAATCCTCACTGGCATATCGATCCAGCGCGTCGGATACTTCTCCCTTAGACGATTGGCATACACACCGAAGGATGGAATCAAGGTGGAAATCAGAGGCCTGGGTCTCAATCTACATCGACCCACGTTTGCGCAACCAACTTGGCTCAGTATTGTGTTGACGGAACTTGCTGTGACGGTGGATCTGAAGGAAATCGATCGCAAGAAAGGCGGAGTCGTGGATGAAGGCGATGGAGAAACAGAGGATGAGGATAGCGAACATGATGAGAAGGACATCAAAAATGGTCAGAGGGGAAAATTGCAGAAGCAGATTTCGCGGACAACTGATCCCGGAGAACAAGAGCGCAGTCGGAGTTGGCAACAACTTACTCGAATCAAGAACAAAATCAAACGACTTCATCGCAAAATCAACTACATTCGTTTAGTGGACATAGTGGCTACGAATACAACCGTCACGGTCGCGGGTGTCGGTCAGATACAAGTCGGGCACCTGACGGGTGCAGTTGATACCAGGCGGAAGATGATCGATCGAGGAAGGATGTTCTCGCACCTTAAGACTGCGAAGAAGGGGCAACAGCCAGCCGAATGGATCTTCACGGTACGAAGCGTTTTGTTCACTGCTGACGGCAGAGAGTCTTTGGAGATATTGGACCATGCCACACTGAACATTCATGGATTGCTGTACGACGAACTTGATGGTCTCAGAGATGCCGCAATAGGGCTTAAGTTAGGCCGTGTTCACATCCCTTACGATGATTTTGAAACTTGCGTTAGACGATTCAAGAATATACGAAGACAATTCTCCAGACCTCAACCTAGGCATGTGGACATATCAGTCACGGATTTACTAGAAGAGCTGGATCATCCTGAGGCAAGCAGGGAGGATGCAATTACACAGACCGTGTCAGACTCCAAAGAATTCGCCAGTTCGATCCTGAGAGGGATCAAGGAGGTGCAGTTCGCTGTCAGTTATGTTGGATTCACGAAGAAGATTGAAGAGGTCCGTCCTCGTGGAACCCCAATGTACTTGAATGCTTCCATGAAGGAAGTCGGTGTGGATTTGCATAGACTCGACCAGAAGTCACCCGCTCACCGCATGTATTTTGCTTCCAAGGATGTTGCACACCAGGCACTTTTAGCTGCACTCTCTATAGCTGTTGGTGTGGACGATGGTCATGGGCATGAATCTTATGAGAGACTAATTTACATCCCCATGGCAACTACGACTGCTCGAACGACACTACCAGCCAAGACCATACAGGTGCCTCACGATAACAGTGCAGATGAACGGAATGCCAACATTCTCTTTGCGAATATGGTTGTAACGTCACCGTCTATCGACCTGGATCCGAAACATCTCCCGCTGCTGCTTGCGCTTACCCAACCAAACCCTAAGCTGTCTCGCAAGTCCACACCCAGGAAGCATGTCCTCATATCGAGATTGTTACCTAGGGCCAATATCAAGTTCTCAATGCACGAGCCCGTCATCCGTGTCGCTCTTCCTGCCGTCGAGAAAAATGCTGAAGAGGATGATTTCGATCTCATCATCTCATCGATATCGTCAGTCTCGTTAGACATAGAATCATCCCACTCGGCGACCGGCAGTTTACACTATGGTCTTGTATCAACGTTCCGCGTCTTGTCTCACGACTTGTACTATCAAACAGCTTCTGGCGCCCATTTTGATCTTTTGCAGACGGAGTCTTTGGAGTTGAAAGTCCAAGTTAGCGCAAACCCAGAAGTCAATGTCGTTGCGACAGGAAACTTGCAGACATTTTCCATCCATATGATACGCCCTGAGATCAGCGATGGTGTTCGGCAGATCGTGCGACAGCTGCGACTTAACGTGGAGCCAACGAAGAAGTCACGGCCGAAAACTTCTCGAGATCCAAACTTTGTTCGGGGATTGCCGCCATGGCTTCTACATTTCCATTTCCAAGCTTCAAATTTTAGCGCGGAAGTAGCAGGTGTTGACGATGAGATCTCAGATGATACTCGAGGCGTCGCTCTCAATCTTGAGACATGGACAGCAGAATATCGAGCACAGAAAATCGAAACTGGGGAAAGGCGCTTCACACGACGCAGAACAGCAAGTCGATCCTCAATGACACCTGACGCTGAGATGCTCCTAAAGATGCCATCATCACCTCGCAAACGCAACCAGCAGCATCCAACAGATGGCCGAAAGTTCGCGATGCATGTGCGAGGACTGGAAGCATTTGTCGTTGAATCTACCGAAAAATGGGAGCCTGAACCATTCATCTCCATGCCAAGGTGCGAAGTTGCACTTACCACTTCCAGCGACAATCAAGGCCCTATCTTTCATGTCAACTCTCATGTCAGGACACTCCTTGTACAGTACTCGTTATACAGGCACTACGCTGTTGGTATTGCCACTGGTGTACTTAGACGTGCTTTTGTTCGCACAAGGGCGGATATTGATGAGACCAACCAGGCAAAGCAGAAGCTGCAGCAGACTGATGATGGGCATCTACTGTCCCCTCTACGCTCACCCGAAGACTTTTATACAAAAGATGCGCCAGACTATCCATTCACAAGTCAAGAGCTTATCACTATGGACTTCAAATCAGCTCTTGTACAAATCAAGATCAATATGCCTGCTGATCCTCACGTGCTCATTCACATTTACGGAGTAGAATCTGGGCGACATCGATGGTCGCCACCCTTCTTGCATGCCAAATTATGTCGATTTTACGCTGAAGCTCCTAAGGTCAAGCGTGTTTGGGCTCGTGTTCTAAGTATCAAGAATCTACGTGCAGACCTCAGAGAGCATCGACGGAAACATGCCTCTACAGGAGAGATTGTCGACGAAAGAATGATTGATCTCTATAGCGATGCTATTAGATTTGCTGTGCCACATCAGCTTGTTATGCATAAAGTCTTTGATAACTTCGTAAATACTGCAAAATCTGTCCAGCAACTTCATCACCGTTTTGTTACAGGGACGAACGAGTACATTCTTGACAAGAAACCAGAAGGTCCCAAAAAGGTCCCCAAGATCTCTTTGAAAAGTCGTGCATTTCTATTCGAGATCGAAGACGGTGCTTTCGAATGGAAGCTGGGATCCATATATCGCGCTGGTCTGATTGAACAAGCACAACGCATTGCAAGAGATGCAGCTTTCAAGGTAAAGGCTAAGAAAATCGAAGAGCAGGGTGTGAGGAAAGACTCAGGCAAGTATCGAAATCGTTCGGCTATGGCAAGGGGCCGTCCGAAAGATGCGGAAACAAATGTTGCTAGAAGCAAAAGTGTCGATGTCAACTTGGGTGAAGGTCTCCATTCACGAGCTCATAGAGGCAGAAAGATGCGCTATGATCCCGAGGGTAGTACCGGCATGTCTGCTGGTGCCAAAATCTCAATAGCTGAGGCTGAGGAGAAGCTCAAACGCCATAATGCTCAAAGTTGGAGAAAACGCATTGACAAGGTCTTGCACCAATCGAGAGAGCAAGTTAGGGAAATGCGCAGTATATTTTGGGGCTTTGACCAATTACCAGAGGAGTTGGAAGATCGAGAGACCATACTGGAAGCACCCCCACGTCCTGCTTTGATGTCAACGCTCATACACGACTTGCATCTCACCATTGACAAGCCGACATTTCCGATGTCTACCTTGTCGGACTTCATACACAAGTATGGTAAAGGCATGCCGACAGACACCAAATACTCACTTCTGATACCAATGCACGTCAAACTCAATATGGGAGAAGCGAAGGTCTCACTGCGTGACTATCCGCTCCCGCTGCTTCATGTACCAGCCATCAAGCCAGGCCAGTCTCCGAGACTTTCAGCTTGGTCTTTGAGCTCTGATTTCGTCATTGCAGAGGAGTATCGGAACTCTGAGTCAATACGGCATATCAAAATAGACGTGGTACCACCCGATAAAATTGCATCGGCAGGCAAGAAGAAATCATTTGCTATCGATGTGCGACGCACTGTCTCACCTGTCAAGACTTACTCAGACATCAAAATTGATATCAATACAGGTTACCCGACGAGGATAACATGGGGAGCGTCATTACAGCCTGCAATTCAGGACATGATGATGGTCATAGAAACATTCAGCAAACCTCAGATCGATCCTTCGGATCGTGTTGGATTCTGGGACAAGATACGACTTAGTTTCCACTCTCGTCTAAGTGTGGCATGGAAGGGTGATGGCGACGTTCATCTAATGCTCAAGGGAACACGGGACCCATATCTCGTTACTGGCAACGGTGCCGGCTTCCTGATGTGCTGGCGCAACAACGTGCGCATGAATCTCTATCGTGAAGAAGATCCCCGTAAATTCATGACAGTGGATAGTGGAGAGTATATTCTGGCTATACCTGACTACAGCCATAATGCGCGATTGACGGACGGTCACGACTATCAGGACGATGAGAGTATTAGCAGTATGGACAGCTTCAAGAGGGGTGCCTCATTTAAGAAAGTGGTTATGAAACTGTCTGAAAACGTGCAATGGATGGTTGGCTTAAAGTTTGAGCGGACACTCAAAGATGGCACTCGAACTTTTGACTTCGACCCTCATTATACAGTGGTTCTTAAGGAGCCGCAGTATGCAAAAGCCCCTACTGGTCAAGCCTATGATGCATTCAGTGGCTTCCGAAGTCATCATATACATATGTCAATGACACTAAAGGCTCCAGCCGAGCGAGACTGGAAGCCTATGAATACGGCTTCAACCAAAAGCTACAACGCAGTACACCTTACTCCTCGCTACTTCACGCATTTCTTCAGTTGGTGGGCCATGTTCAACGGTACCATGTCTCTACCGATTCGACAAGGAAAGTTATGGCCTGGCATCGAAAAGTCTAGTAAAAAGTTCGGCCGACACCTTGCAACTGTCAAATACCAATTACTTCTTGCTCCCTTGTACTTGAGCCACATTTACAAGCACAAGGATGCGGAAGATTATTCTGAAGATGTTGTGTCTGCCACTGGCCTGAAGATACGGCTTGATAGTTTCATGTTAGACATGCATCAGCGACGAGAATGGTTTAATACCCTTGATCGTGGCCGAAAGACACAAGCTAAAACCACAGGCATGAAAATGCACCAGGCTCAACTGGATTTGGTTTCTGCCGACATTCGAGCTATCTCGGCAACAATTGCTGGTACCACGCCAGCAGATCTGCAACGAGCCACAAGCGCTGCTTTGATTCAACAGCAAGAGCAAGGTGCAGCTGACCTTTCACGATTCGAGATACCTGACAATGACTTGTCATGGATTGATATGGATGATTTTGTGGAGCTGGATTGGATTCTACCTGCCGAATCAAATCCGCAGACCAAAATTCTACCGCTTGCGTACGCTCCAGCCTTCACGTACTTCAGACAGACCGATAGGGAAGATACTATCGCAGGTGATCCCGACAGAACTAGTCCTTGGGGGAAAGAGGAGACGCACTTCTGCATCATGAGTCCAGACGATGATCCACGCCGCGTACAGTGTCATCTGATCCAGAAACGACTCAATCAATTGGAGCAGCAAATCGAAAACCATCATCGTGACCTTGGCGATGCAGAGCTCCGTTGCATCAAAGACGAGAATAACGAGAAGCTGCAGCATGATTACGAGTTGATGAGTCGACATGGTCATGTTCTAGCAGACAAGAAGGTTTTCTTGGAGGCAATGTTGAAAGACATGTCGGCTCGTATAGAAAAGAATATCATCAATGCCGTACCGAATCCTGATGCCGCGAAAGACGAGAGACATCACAAGTCATCAACAGAAAGTGAATCAGCCACTACAAATCAACATGACGACAATGCCGCTGAATTCATCAGCGACTTCAGTAACAGATTTGTCATTCACAATATGCATTTGAAGTGGAACAATCTACTCAGGAACATCATTCTCCGCTATATCCACCAAGTCAGTCAACGACGTGGCTTCGTGTATTATCTCTCAAGGAAGGCTGTCACATTCATTCTTGATATCGTTGAAGAACAGAATAAAGCGAAAACTGAGAAAGTCGGCAAGACTCCAAGCCCACAAAGTTCCGTGTCAAGTGCATCGCCAGGTTCGCCATCCGAAGAAGGTCAAGAGGAGGTACAAAATCGCATCAATGAATTGCTTGCTGATGGTAAGAAATTCGTTAATGCTGATGACCCGGCTGCACGTGAAGCGGCGCGACGAGACGCTTCGGATAACAATGATTTGAACATGAATCGGGAATTCTCTCCACAGAACACCTATCATCTGAGGCTTATAGCACCCCAAATCCAACTGCAGAGCGAAAAGAATCCGAAAGCAGTCGTTCTTGTGACAGCAAAGGGTATGGCAGCGAAGGTGATAGAGGTCATGGACAAAGAGCGACTCTTTGACGACATCAGTGGTCTCGTACAACGACGTTTCACGGTCGAGATGGATAGTACTCAATTCTTCGTCACACATCAGAAATGGTTCTCTTCTCAGCTTCTGACCATGTACTCTGGCAATCGATACGGAACTCCTGCTGGGTCAGCCTGGCCGCCTTGGGTACCGATGGAAGTCATGTTCGACTTCCATACAGACATCTTTGGTTTCAAAAGGATTGTCCAAAAGACTTCTGCAAGCTTGCGATACAACAAGTACAATGCTTTGCGTTTGAAGTACAACGATGAGATTAGTACAGAGAGCAACGACAAAGATAAGCAGGCAATTGA